>Ga0209591_10000819_pt1 | contig 39780 bp, 35 predicted proteins | sample MAT01_FD_187207 | JGI IMG/M metagenome (GOLD analysis project Ga0209591, IMG submission 187207) | Freshwater microbial communities from Lake Fryxell liftoff mats and glacier meltwater in Antarctica - MAT-01 (SPAdes) (version 2) | ecosystem: Environmental > Aquatic > Freshwater > Ice > Liftoff... | reverse complement strand
CGGCAATGTCTTTGTCCTGACGTCCGGCGGACGCCTCCAGCAGGATGCGACAGCGTTGGGTGACCTGCTGGGGAGTTCCATGGGCGCCAACCCATCGCTCTAGTTCGAGACGGTCGGTGGGATCCAGTTGAATAGTCCGAGCAACACGAGGCACGAACGCATTCTGGTGGCAAAAAACAATAACACCAGGCATTTATGCGACACTACACTAGAACTCGTTCCCACTCCCACGTTCAGCCGCGCACTCAGGCCGCTCTCTCAAAATGAGAATTGCTGGCCAAAGCGTCGGAAGGTGACCCTTTAGCTGACCGAGACTTCCTGCCGGATGCCGAATTTCTCAATTCGTTTGCGCAACGTAGCCCGGGTGATTCCGAGCAGACGAGCGGCCTGGACTTGATTGCCCCGAGTTTCTTTCAGGGCTTCAATCACCAGGACCCGTTCCACGGCAGGCAGGACCTTGAGTTTTGGATCGGATCGGCCCAATCGGAATAGAGCTTGAGCTAGCCCGGCGAGATCGGTTGAAAGTTCGATCGGGTTGGCGACCGGTTGGCTGGTTGGCGTCGCCGTCGCGGTGGACGTTTTAGGGGCGGGAGGGGCCGATGTGCTGGTGGAAGGCAGGGCGGAATTGGACACCAGTTCCGGCGGCAGGTCGGCCGGTAAAATGGCCTGTCCCTTGGCGACCACGGTTGCCCGTCGGAGGACGTTTTCGAGTTCCCGAACATTTCCCGGCCAAGCATACGCCTCCAGGGTCGAAAGAGTTCCGGGGCCGACGGACTTGGGCTTCCCGCCTGGGCCGGCGAGTTTGCGGAGGAAAAAATCGACGAGTAGCCGGATGTCGGCCCGGCGTTCCCGCAAGGGGGGCATCTGAATTCGCACTACATTGAGTCGATAGAACAAATCCTCGCGGAACTGTCGGGTAGCGACGGCTTCTTCGAGAGGCTTGTTGGTGGCGGCAATGACACGGACGTCAACTTTGACGGTTTGATTTCCACCCACCCGCTCAAACGTGCCGTTTTGGAGGACCCGCAGGATCTTGGTTTGGGTCGCGGCGGACATGTCTCCGATTTCGTCGAGAAAGATCGTTCCGCCGTCGCACTGTTCGAATTTGCCGATGCGTTGGGCGGCGGCGCCGGTGAAGGCGCCCTTCTCATGGCCAAACAGTTCGGATTCCAGGAGGTTTTCGGCAATGGCGGCACAATTGATCGCCAGGAAGGGCCGCTCACTGCGTCGGCTGTAATGATAAATCGCCCGGGCGACCAATTCCTTGCCGGTACCGCTTTCGCCGGTGATGAGGACCGTGGCTTCGGTGGCGGCGACCTGACCAATCAGCTTGAAGATGGTTTGCATCGCCTCGCTGCGGCCGATCACGCCGACTTCATAGTCTTCGGCCTCCAGCATGGGCTGGGTCGCTACCGTTTGACGCATTTCGCGCGCCGCCTTGAGGGCCTGGGCCACGAGTTCTTTTAGACGGGGAACGTCGAAGGGTTTGAGCAGGTAGTCGTAGGCGCCCAGCTTCATGGCTTCGATCGCCGTCTGGGTGGTGCCATAGGCGGTCATCAGAATGACCGGTAGCCGGGGATCAAGGGCTCGAATGCGCCGCAGAGTCTCCAATCCATTGATTCCGGCCATGCGAATGTCGCTGATGACCAGATCAGGTTTGATTCGTTGGATCAGCTGAACCCCTTCTTCGCCGCTGGAGGCGGTGAAGAGTTGGAGGTCAGGAGAGTCGAAAATTCGACGGAAACTGTATTGAACGTCCGCTTCGTCATCAATCAGTAGAAGTTTGTCCATTGCCGCAGGTGGAGACTAGACGGGAATGTGAACTTCGTCACTTCTCCGAAATTTTCATGATTTGCTTCGGTCTGATGCACGTTCGGGTCAACCTCTGACGTTGACGGAGTTGAAACGCGTCCACCGACGAGTGAGGGTGGAAGCACGATTTCACGTCTTTCCCAAAATTTTTGTGGCAATCGAAAAGTCGTTTGTTAGCTTTCGCGGCCTTCGTTCCGAAAATCCTAGTAAGATTTTGGTTTGTCGAAGGACTAACAATTCGGTTTTTTCAGAAAGATCATCACTGTGAGCGCTAACAAAGGAGACTCTCACAAGCCGGCTGCGAAAAAGCCGGTCACCTTAGACCCTGTGCCCAACAAATCCGACGCCGCCCCTCGAAAAGCTGGAATGACCAGCGCCGCTTCCATCCTCGGACGCCCTTTAGCGGCACAAATGACGGGGGAGGCTGTTTCGTGGACGCCCACGGGGAAGATCAAGGCTGAGTGGCAGAAGTATTACCAAAACCTGCTCGAGCTGCATGCCCGGCTGCGCGATCAGATGACGGGTTTGGCCAAGGAATCGCAGAGTGAAATGGAGAGCTACAGCCTCCACATGGGTGATTCCGGCACCGACAACTTTGACCGTGACTTTGCGTTGAGCCTACTTTCGTCAGACCAGGATGCTCTTTACGAGATCGAGGAAGCCCTTAAGCGGATCGAAAAAGACACCTATGGCGTTTGTGAATTGACCGGTAAAGTCATCCCGCGCGCTCGTTTGGATGCGATTCCGTGGGCTCGCTTCACCGTGGAATCCCAGGCTCAACTCGAGAAAGAGGGCGCTCTCAAGCAGCGTCGCTTGGGTGCGCTGGGAACGGTCGAAACCAGTTCCTCCGCTGATTCAGATGACGGCGACGACGAGCCTGAGGAGCGTCCGGCCGCCAAAGATAAGGAATAATCTCTCATGCCTCGCGAAATCGTCACCATTGAATGCACTGAAGCGCGCAAGGAGGGGAAATCCCCCAGCCGCTACCAGACCACCCGGAACAAGAAGCTCCAGACCGAAAAGGTCGAAAAAAAGAAGTATAACCCCGCGCTTCGCCGGCACACGCTGCACCGCGAAATCAAGTAAGCCATGCCTCGCAAAACTAAGCTCGACGAATCCAAGTCCAAGCGCCGTGGAACCACGGTCCGCACACCGCGAATCCGGCCTAAGGTGGACTATACCATCGACGCCATCGACTATAAGAACGTCACGTTGCTGAAACAGTACGTGACTGAAAACGGCCGCATCTTGCCCCGGAAGTATACCGGTCTGCCCGCCGCTTTTCAGCGTCGTCTGTCCACCGCCATCAAGCGGGCGCGTCAGATGCTGTTGATGAAGTAACGGACCGCTCCGCTAGCTGTCGAACCCGCCGGCATACCAGCGGGTTTCTTTTTTCTGCCCACGTCGAACCGCTTGCAACTTGTTTGCAATCTGAAACTCGCCGTCGCACGCTTTGCCGATGCTTCGCCGTTTCTGGTTCATCACGACTCTCGTGCTCCTGGGGCCTGCGTGGGAAACCCAAGCTCAAGAAAAGCGGCGCCTGCAGATCCTGACCAGCATTCCACCCCTCTATTCGTGGGCGATCAATATCGCCGGTGATCGGGCGGAGGTGCAAAACCTACTGCCCCCCAACGTGGGGCCGCACGACTATCAGTTTCGGCCACGGGACCTGCGGAAGATTCAGAACGCCGATATCATTCTACTGAACGGCCTGGGACTAGAGTCGTGGTTTTCGCGCGTGATCACGGCGAACGATCCAGGTGCCTTGAAGAAGGTCGTGGAGGTGGTTTCAGGGATTCCCACCAATAGCTTAATCTACGAATTGCCCGTGTTGCATCTCGAAGGGGGTGAAAATACTGATCCGCACTCCCACGGTGGTGCGGCTAATCCCCACCTATGGCTCGATCCGCTCCTGGCCCGTCATGCCGTCAGTAACCTTTTGGCAGCCATGCAACGCGCCGATCCCACCAATGCCGCGTTCTACGCGACCAATGCCGCGGCTTACCAGGAGCGGCTCCAGCGATTGGACGAGGGAATACGCACTGAACTCGCCCGCTTGGGACGTCGGGAGATCGTCACGTTTCATGATGCGTTCCCGTATTTTTGTCGCCGGTATGACCTGAAATTGGTCGGCGTCATTGAGGAAGTTCCGGGTTCGTCTCCGTCTCCGCGGTACCTGGCTGAGTTGTCCCAGGTAATCCGGCAAAAGCAGGTGAGCGCGATTTTTGTTGAGCCGCAGTTTGAAGTCCGCCTGGCCCGTCAGTTGGCCCTGGATCTTGGAATTGGTGTGGCGATTCTCGACACGTTGGAAACCGGACGTCTGGAAGCCTTCGCGTATGAGGAGGGCATGCGCGCTAACCTCAAAGCCCTTCAGCAATCTCTTAAATAGTCATGCCCGACGTCACTTTCCATCCGGCTGGACTCGCTCTCGAGGTCCGGGGGCTCAAGGTTACCTTAGGAGACACACCGGTGTTGCGGGGCGTGGATTTACACGTGCCTCGCGGTCAAATTGTCGCCCTCATCGGCCCTAATGGATCGGGCAAAACGACGCTGTTACGGTGCCTGCTTGGGTTGCATCAGCCTTCCCAGGGAGAGGTTCGGATTTTTGGTCAGAAGGTGACCTCCCAGGTCCTCCGGCGGGTCGGCTATGTGCCGCAGCGGTTGGCCCTGGACCGGAGCTTTATTCTTAGTGTTCGTGAATTCCTCTCGCTGCGATTGAAGGAAACCGAGGGCTGGTTTTGGCAACGTCAGAAAACGACCGATGCCATCCTTCTGGCGGCGTTGCCAGAACACGATCTCGGACCGCTGCTGGACCGTCCCGTGGCTGGATTAAGCGGAGGCCAGCTGCAACGCGTATTAATCGCCTTCAGTTTGCTGGGGAAACCCGATTTATTATTGTTGGATGAACCCACCGCAGGCGTGGATTCGCCTGGAGAACAGTCTTTTTACGAGCTGATCTCCGCCATTCACCGTCGCTACCAATTGTCAGTGGTACTCGTTTCTCATGATCTCTCCATGGTCTACCGGCATGCCTCCCGGGTTTATGCACTCAACGGGGTCATCTGTTGTGAGGGAACCCCGGAGGAAGTCATGAATGCCGACTCTCTTAAGCAGGCCTACGGAATTCACGTGACGCCCTATCATCACGATCACGGACCGGGTCATCGTCACTTGGTCGACATCCAACCCTAAAAACTTAAAATGTTACGTCAGGAGAATCGGAAATTTCCGACCGCGAATTTGTTTTAAACCCTCCGAGAATTCTTCCCTTACCCCTTCCGATTTCTTCCCTGATGTTCACTGAACCTTTCATGCAGCGAGCCTTGCTCATCGGCCTGTTATTGGGACCCCTATGCGGCCTACTCGGGGTTTTTGTGACGGCGCGTCGCATGGCTTTTTTCAGTGACACGGTAGCTCATTCGGCCCTCGCCGGAGTGGCCTTGGGATTGGCGTTAGGGCTGGATCCTTCGTGGCTCATGGTGGGAGTCAGCCTGGTGGTCGCGCTGTTGATCCTGTGGCTCAAGGAGCGAACCGAGCTGCTTACGGATACGATCATGGCCCTGTTGATGTCCGCCTTCATGGCGGCCGGGGTGGTCGGGTTTAGCCTCTTGAAAGGGTTTCGAGCCGAACTTCACCGATATCTGTTCGGGGACATTCTTAGCGTAGGCCCCACCGAGGTCTGGCTTGCTCTGGGAATTTTTGTCGTCGTGTCCACCGTGTTGTTTGCTCGACTCAGTCCGTTGACCTTGCTTACGGCCCATGAGGATCTGGCCCACGTCAGCGGCATGTCCGTCCGGGGACTCAATTTTGCCTTCGTCGTGCTCCTGACGCTGGTGGTGGCGATGAGCATTCGGTTGCTAGGGATCATTTTGGTCACTTCGTTACTGGTCATCCCCCCGGCCACCGCGCGAAATCTCGCCGGCAACTTGCGTCAGGAAATTGCGTTAAGCCTGATTGCTGGTCTCTTGGGTGGGGTTGGAGGCGTCTTGTTCAGTTACCAATTCGATCTCCCCTGTGGGCCAACCATCGTGTTGACGTGTGTCGCGCTGTTCCTAGTTTCGCTGATGATTAATCAGGTTCGACGTGCCCGACTGAAGCCCGCCCACTCATGAAGTCCCCGTGCAGCCAGCATCAGCATGCGCACCGACTCGTGCAGCAACCGTTGACCGAACTCACGGACAAGTTGCGGCAACATTCGCGCAAAATCACGGGTCCGCGACAAGCCATTCTGGAAGTGCTCCGACGCCACCAACACCCGATGGCCAATCGGGAAATTCATGCCGCTCTCGGCCGGCAGGGATGTGACCTCGCGACGGTCTATCGCAACCTGCACACGCTCGAAGATATGGGATTGGTCCGGCGGTTCGACTTTGGGGATGGAACCGCTCGTTTCGAACTCATTCAGGAAGGCGGACGTGACCATCATCATCATCTCATCTGCACCGGTTGTGCCATGATCGTAGAAATTGATGAGTGTTTTCCGGAGGAATTGGAACTGGCCCTGGCGCGGCGCCATGGGTTCGCTCAGGTAACTCACCGCCTGGAATTCTTCGGTTTGTGCGCCAAGTGCCAGGCGCTGGTTCCGGCTCCAGCGACTTGAGGAAGAGTATGCGTCTGGATCTATGGCTCTGGGCGGTGCGGGTGTACAAGACCCGACCCTTGGCGGTTGAGGCCATCAAAGGCGGCCACGTGAAATTGAACGGTCAACCAACCAAACCGGCTCGTGAAGTACATCCCGGTGAACTCATTACCGCCCAGGCCGGAGCGATCCAGCGCACCCTACGCGTGATCGGCAATCCGAACGCACGCATTGGGGCTCCGCTAGTCCCCCAATTTGCTGAAGACCTGACCCCGCCCGAGGAATATCAGAAAGCGAAGGAGTCCGGTCTCAGTGCGTTGCCCATCCGTCCCAAAGGCGCCGGTAGACCCACCAAGAAGGAGCGCAGGAATCTGGATAGCCTGAATCTGTGAGGCGGGGACCGAACTGATCTGAACCAATTGGATTATTTAAGCTTCACCAAAAATGAAATTTCCCATCCGCAGCCCGCGTCACCCAATCGGTGGTATTTACGTGCTCGCCCGCATTCTCGACAAGATTCGGCTGAACGCTGCGGGCCAACTTCCCGCCGGATATCATGTCGGCGTCGTTCCCGGTAATCGCACCTTCGATGATCGTGTTTGCCAGTTTCTTGGCGTGGAGTTTTCCGCACTGGAGGTGCGAACACTCCAGGGCGGTTCGGACGAGGAAATCCTGGAATGGAGTTTTACCCAGGGCGACCGGCCCAATCCGGAGCAGATCGAAATCTGGAACGGCTTCATGAGTAAGCGCGGTTGGCGGGATTCCGCGCAGTCGGGTTTTGATACGGCCAAGGCCGAAGCCGGCTTGGCGGGCCGAGACGATATTCAGTGTTACTTCGATCTGATGGATGCCGAAGAGGGCCGGGCGTGAGCGAAGGCGACATCGGTAGGTCGGCTTCCAGGCTCGGCCTTTGATGGGGGTGGTTTCTGAAGGAGGAAGGCGTGTGGCCGATCGAGGGGCCCGGCGGGAGACGCTGATTATTAACGGCGCAGACCGTCGTCGGTTTTGCGGATTAGTTTTTTAATTCCCAGAGCCTTCAGCCGTGACGCCAAGGTGGTGGGTTTCATGCCGAGCAATTCGGCCGCGCCGTCTATTCCGAAAATCTTTCCGCCCGCCTGGTGAAGCGCGGTGATGATGCTTTCGCGCTCCTGGCGTTTGAGTGCATCGCGCGTCAGGAAACTCGTTGACTCAGTGGTTGGAGGCTGGGGGCGGGTTGTTCGTTCCGGCGCCCAGGGTGAAAGTTCAAAACGAAGCGGACCGCCTTGCGAGAGAATCACCGCGCGTTCGACGGCGTTCTGGAGTTCGCGGATGTTACCGGGCCAGTCGTGGGCGACGAGTTGCTCGGCATGGGCCTTGGTAAAACGAGGCGCGGGACGGTTCATCTTTTTGGCGGTCACTTGGACAAAGTGTGCCGCGAGTGGGGCGATGTCTTCGCTCCGCTCCCGCAGCGGCGGGACTTCGAGTGGGAATACACCGAGCCGATAGAACAAATCCTGGCGGAAGCGGCCGCTGGACACTTCCCGTTTCAGATCACGGTTGGTCGCGGCGACGACGCGGACGTTAATCTTGCGCGTCCGGGTATCGCCCACGCGTTCGATCTCCTGCTCCTGCAGGACGCGGAGCAACTTGGCCTGCATGGCGAGGGGGATTTCGCCAATCTCGTCCAGGAAGAGAGTGCCGCCATCGGCGAGTTCGAAGCGGCCCGGTTTGTCGCGCACCGCCCCGGTGAACGCGCCGCGCATGTGCCCGAAGAACTCGCTCTCGAACAGGTTCTCCGGGATTGCGCCGCAGTTCACCTTGATGAGTGCGCGATCTTTTCGCGGGCTATTTTCGTGGATAGCGCGCGCGACGAGTTCCTTGCCCGTGCCGCTTTCGCCGTTGATGAGCACTGAAGCATCCGTGGGCGCGACGAGCTGAATTTGCTGGAGCACCTTCTTCAATCCCGGACTGCTCCCCACGAGGTCGTGCGATCCGAGAGCTGCCGTGACCTCTTCGCGCAAATAGACATTCTCCAGCTCGAACCGTTCCTTGAGCGACGCAATTTCCTCGAAGGCCCGCGCATTGGCGATGCTCACCGCGGCGTGATCGGCAAAGACACGCAGCCAATGAAAATCGTCCTTGCCCAGCAGGCCGGCGTCGAACAAACCCAGCACGCCCAGCACTTCGCCACGGAAGGAGAGCGGTTGCGCGGCGACCGTCTTCACCTTCTCGCGTTGGATCCACTTGGGTTCGGCAATCCACTTCTCGTCGCCGCGCACCCCGGGAAGGAGCAGCGGTTCGCCGGACTGGGCCACACGACCGATTTTTCGCACGCCCATGGGAAATCGCCGGAAGCCACCGTCGAGCCGCGTGTAGTCGCTCTTCGGGGCTTCGGAATTGCCCGCACTGGCGACGAGATGCAGGCAGCGCGTCTGATCGGGGCACTCGGCACGGAAACGGCACGTTGCGCAGATGTCGCCCGGCTGGATGAGCCAAATGCGCACAAGCACCACGTTTTGACACTGTGCGATGCCCTCGACGACCGCGCGCAATACCTCAGGTAATGACCGATGCTGGGCCATCGAAACCATCACTTCGGGGAGGTTAGCGCAAGTCATGATTGAATGGATTCTCGACGGAGCGTCAGAAATTCCAACCGCAGGTGCTGCGATACTCGAATGGCAGGGCGCGCCAGTCGCAGTCCATCAGCGGGCCTTCGATCGAGTAGGCCATCAGGGTGGTCACAGGATTCCCGGCCTGCCGCCTTCGACCGCAGGCTTCAATCGCGCCGATCTTTGTCCGATTCCCTCGCATCGGGATGCCGACATCGGCAAGCCAGGCCGCGCTTGTCGGCCCGAGATTTCGGAGCCCCCGAAGTTTGGACTCAAAATGGAAATGAGTGAGCCGCACGAATTGAGACTACGAGAACGCGTTGGTAGTGGCAACGACTGTTCGTAGTTCACGAAATGTCGTAGCGGTGGATAATCCCTGAAAAATCGCTGAAACCCAATGATTCGATGAGTTTCGACCGCATCGTCTCAATGGCACGCGTCCTGTTTAAGGGATCGCATCGCTGGCTGAAGTAGCCCTGAAAAACGAAAACGAAAATCAAAATCCTGAACCGCCTCACCCAACTCAGTGAAGTCGACTTCAAGGCCGCCCCAGGTGCCCGCCTGACGGACGCCGAAATCGTCGAGACCCCGCTGACGTGGCACTCAGCCTCCTGACCAATCACGTCAACCACGTAAAAACCAAGAAAGAAATACGAACATGAAAAGCATCCTCACTACCCTCGCCGCGCTCGCGCTGTCTGTGACGCTCTCCTTCGGCGCGGAACTCCTCAATATCGACCGCGCCGCCGGTCACGCGCTGGACGCTTACAATCCCGTGGCGTTCCTCACCGATAAGGCCGCCGTGAAGGGCGATTTCAAGGTTACTGTCGCCCACCAGGGCGCGACTTACTTCTTCGCATCAAAGAAGAATCGCGACGCCTTTCAGGCGAATCCTGAACGCTACGTGCCCGCTTTCGGTGGCTACTGCGCGGTCGGTGCGGCGCTGGGTGTTCTGCTGCCCGTGGACATCTCGACGTGGCAGATCGTCGACGGCCGGCTCGTACTGAACTACAGCGCGGACGTGCAGAAGATGTTCAACAAGGATCCGCAAGGCACCTTGAAGAAGGCGCACGCCGCGTGGCCCAAGCTCGTGGCGGTACACAGCAAGTAACAACGCACGGTTCGGTGCGGCTCGGCCCATACCGGGCGGCCCTTCGAACTCACCCCCAAGCCCCCGACGTTTCAACCCATGAATTTCCGCCCGCCGTTCCCACCGTTCACCGAAGAAACCGCGCGCCAGAAAGTCCAGTTGGCCGAAGACGGCTGGAACAGTCGGAACCCGGAACGAGTTGCGCTCGCCTACACGGAGGATTCCGAGTGGCGCAATCGCTCCGAATTCGTCAACGGCCGGCCCGCAATCATCGAACTGCTGCGCCAAAAGTGGGCGCGCGAATTCGACTACCGCTTGCGCAAGGAACTGTGGGCCTTCACCGGCTACCGCATCGCCGTGCGGTTCGAGTATGAATTTCACGACGCCACGGGCCAATGGTATCGCGCCCACGGAAATGAGAACTGGGAGTTCGCCGTCAGCGGCCTCATGCAACGCCGCTTCGCTAGCATCAACGACGTGGCCATTACTGAAGCTGACCGGAAATTCCATTGGGAGCGTCCCGCGCCTACGGCCTGAACGGACGTCTCTCCAAGTTCACAACTCAATCACCGACATGAAACTCAAACAACGCGATGCGAGCGTCGTTATCATCGGGCGCAACGCGGACGCCGCCGCCCAGAGTGTCGGCTTCCTTGCTTCCTACGATGTATCGTTCGTCAGGAACGGCCGGCGGCCGGCGGCCGGCGGCCGGCGGCATTTCGCAGTTCTAAGCTCGCCAAACCATCATGAATACACACGCTAAAACCGTTGCTATGAGTGACTCCCAAACCGCCACCAGACACGCCGGCTTCCGTTGGAAATGGTTGCTTTACCTCGGTGCGGCGATCGCGCTCATGGCCGCCGCTACCTATTTCCACGTGCAAGATCTGCTCCAGCAGGCCCTCGAGTGGGTCGAACAACTCGGGCCGTGGGGGCCGGTCATCTTCATCGCGATTTACGTGGTGGCGACCGTGCTGTTGGTTCCCGGTTCCATCCTGACGCTGGGCGCGGGCGCGGTGTTTGGCGTAGTGTGGGGTTCAGTTTACGTTTCCCTCGCGGCCACGCTGGGTGCGACCTCCGCATTTCTTGTGGGCCGTTATCTCGCCCGCGACGCCGTCGCCCGCAAGATTGCCGGTAACGAACGCTTTGCGGCGATCGACAAGGCCGTCGCGAACGAGGGTTGGAAAATCGTCGGACTGACGCGGCTTTCGCCGGTGTTTCCCTTCACGCTGTTGAACTACGCCTTCGGTATCACACGGGTAAAGTTCAGCCATTACGTGTTCGCCTCGTGGATCGGCATGATGCCGGGTACGGTAATGTATGTGTATCTCGGCTCGGTGGCCAAAGCCGCTTCGGGCGAACGGGCGCGCACCACCGGCGAATGGGTGCTCTATGGCGTCGGGTTGCTCGCCACCGTGATCGTGACCCTTTTTGTCACGCGGATCGCCAAACAGGCGCTCGCCAAGAAGATCACCTCGTAGTGCCCATCAGGACAGATTTATGACCGATCCATCTCCGCCACCCATTCTCCCCTGGGACATACACAATCAGAAGCTCATCTCACACGTCCGTCCAGCGAACTGGATAAATCCCACGCCCGCGCCGCGTTACAACCTCGTCGTTATCGGCGGCGGCACAGCGGGATTGGTTTCCGCGGTCGGCGCGGCGGGACTTGGTGCGAAGGTCGCGCTCATCGAGAAGCAGCTCATGGGTGGCGATTGCCTGAACGTCGGTTGCGTGCCGTCCAAGGCCATCATCCGCGCCGCGCGGGCGGTGGCGGCGGTCCGCTCAGCGGACGAGTTCGGGGTAACTGTTCCACCCGGCACGACGGTGGACTTTGGCAAGGTCATGGAGCGAATGCGCCGACTGCGCGCCGATATCAGTCCGCACGACTCCGCCCAGCGTTTCACGGAACTCGGCGTGGACGTCTTTCTGGGCGCGGGCAGGTTTACCGGGCCGGACACGGTCGACGTTGGGGGGCAGACGTTGCGCTTTGCCAAGGCCGTCATCGCCACCGGCGCCCGCGCCGCCGCCCCTCCGATTCCTGGTTTGAAGGACGTTCCCTATCTCACGAACGAAACACTCTTCTCCCTGACTGAACTGCCGAAGCGGCTCGGTATCATCGGCGCTGGTCCGATCGGGTGCGAGATGGCGCAGAGCTTCGCGCGCTTTGGTTCCGAGGTTTTTCTGGTCGAAACCGAACACGGCCTTCTCCCGCGTGAGGACCGCGATGCGGCGGCCGTTGTCCGGGCGCAGATGCTGCGCGACGGCGTGAATATTCTTGGTGGCGGACGGGAGATTCGACTCGCCCGTGGCGCTAACGGCGTCCGCTTGCAAGGTCAGTCGCAAGGCGTGCCTTATGACCTCGAAGTGGACCAGATTCTGATTGCCGTGGGCCGCGCACCCAATGTCGAGGGACTTGGGCTCGAAACCGTCGGCGTCGAATTCGACCACAAGGGCGTGAAGGTCAACGACCGGTTGCAAACGACCCACCCGAAAATCTACGCCTGCGGCGACATTTGCTCGCCGTATCAGTTCACGCACGCGGCGGATTTCATGGCTCGCCTCGTCATTCAGAACGCGTTGTTCAAAGGACGAGCCAAGGCCAGTTCGCTTATCATTCCGTGGGCGACCTACACGTCGCCGGAAATCGCGCACGTCGGACTTTACGAAAAGGACGCCCAAGCACAGGGCATCGAAGTGGACACGTTCACCCAGGAGTTGAGCAAGGTGGACCGCGCAATTCTCGACGGTGAAACAGATGGATTCGTGCGGGTTCATGTCCGCAAAGGCACGGATGAAATCATCGGCGCAACCGTCGTCGCAACCCACGCGGGCGATCTGATCGGAGAACTCACCCTCGCCATGAAGGGCAAGCTCGGACTCAAGACTCTTGGCGCAACCATTCATCCCTATCCGACCCAGGCCGAAGCTATCCGCCGGACCGGCGACCTCTACAACCGCACCCGTCTGACCCCCTTTGTGAAGCGCCTCATGCACCACTGGCTCACCTGGCAGCGGTGAGAGGACCATCCCCAACCCTCCATTATCATTATGAACACCATCACGACTCCAGATCTCACTCAACGTGCCCCTCGCAGTCCCCGCGTGCGTCTTGGCGGCTACGCCATGCTCCCGCGCATTTTGGACAAAGCTCGCGCTGCGCTGCGAGGCACTGCCGGCGACTACAAATATGGCAACCCGATGGACCAACACTTCTTCGGCTTCACTGGCCTCACGCAGGAAGCGCTGCTGGAAGAGGTGAAGGCCGGCGCGGGCGACGGGGAACTTCTGCTTTGGATAAACGCTCACGCGAATCCCCAACGCGCACCCCATGAAGTTCGCGCCTGGTCCGCTTACCTTGAGACCATGCCGGTTGGTGATGCCGAGGACCTCGAATGGTTCGCCGAGCAAGTCAAGCGACTCAACCCCAAGCGCACGGATCTGCAAACGATCATGGATTACCTCGACGCTGACGATCACGCCAGCTTCGGCGGTCAGGCTTGAGTTCGCTCCGAACCCATAACCCGGCCCATTATGGCACCCAAATTCCTCGCCACCACGATCACACCGTCCGTCCGCGCGGCGCAGGCCCAGTATTACGGGAGCAGCCGACAACTCCCGCCCGCGCCCGCCGCCGACCCACTCACCGTCGAGGAAACGGACTTTCTCCGGGCGCGCGACAGTTTCTATATGGCCACGATCACGGAGCACGCCTGGCCCTACGTGCAGCATCGCGGCGGGCCACCGGGCTTCCTGAAAGTGCTCGGCCCAAACCAGCTTGGGTTCGCCGACTTCGGTGGGAATCGCCAATTGATTTCCACGGGAAACCTCGCCGTAAGCGACCGCGTTGCCCTGTTTTTCATGGACTACCCGCGCCAAGAGCGGTTGAAACTGCTCGGGCACGTCCGCGTCCTCGACGCACGGGAACACCGGCAACTTGCCGATCAACTCGCGCCGGCGCCGGCCCTGCGTGGGAACGTCGAACGCCTATTTCTGATACAAGTCATCGCGTTTGACTGGAACTGTCCCAAATACATCACCCCGCGCTACACCGAGGAGAAAATTCGTGAGACGGTGGCACCGCTCCAACAGCGGATTGCCGAACTGGAGGCCCCGCCGTTTTTGACTCATCTTCCCCCATCAGAAGCCGATGATTCCCCGCGGCTAAAAGTGGGGTAAAATCATATCAATTACGGGCTTGGCGTGGATGGGTCAGTCGCTGTTTGTTGGCATTTTCTAGAGACAACATGGGCGCGGGCAATTTGGGGAGGACATCCAATACCTCCTGTTGGGCGGCCGGGTAACTATCGGCCAAGCGCCACAGGCCGTGTTCACGTTCCCCCAAGCAGACGAGGTGAACCCCTTGCAAACGTTCGAGGGCATCCTCCACCGTCAGTCCGAGGGGAGCCACGCGTCGCTCTAGCGCGCGAGAAAGTTTCAAAGCCAGCAGACTGACCAGCGCGTGTCCACGGGTGCGGTTGGCTTTGCGTAAGAACACGGGCCGGATTTCCAAGAGGCCCGTCTTCAAGGTCCGAAAGTCACGCTCCACCCGGGTCAAATCCAAGTACCGATCGTGGACCGCTTGTGGGGGGGTCGCCGCCACCGGCAGATCGGTCTCGACCACGGAGCAGCCGTCTAATTGAGCTTCGGTGTCCCGGGCGGCCGCATCGTCCACCCACCCCACCTTGCGTCCCTTCAGCTCCAAGGTGATCCAGCGCGACAAGCGATACCGCCGGAGACGTTCCTGAGCTTGGCGCAGAGAACTGGCCGCCTGGATTTTGGAACTCTTGGCCACCGCGGCATTTCGCTCCGTGATCCAGCTTTTGAGCTTCGCCCATTGATCGGCCCGGCGAGCCCGTTCCAGGGTCCGGGTCTGGGGATTGCACCGCAGGATGTAGCGTTTCCCCTCGACCTCCACTTCGGCGGGCTTTTCATCAAAGAGTTCCAGGGGCAGCGTCTTCTTCTTCAGCAAGGTGCGGATCTGCGGATCAGTTAAGGCGGTGACGTAGCGAAACTTCGCCTCCCCGACGGAGGCTTTACCCAATTTTTTGATCATACCGCGGTCGCCCACCAAGGCGATTTCCTCGCTCCCAAAGCGAACTTTGAGTTTCTGGACCGCGTCCAAGAAGGTGGGCGGATCGCTGGTATTGCCCGGGTAGAGTTGAATCGACAAGGGCTCTCCCAGGCCATCGGTCAACAGGCCCGCCACCATTTGTTTCTTGCCCTTCTTGCCGTCGCGATTGTAGCCGAACTCAGCGAGTTCGTTGTGCTGGCCTTCGAAATAGACGCTGGTGACATCGTAGAGGAACACCGCCCCCGGGGTGGCCTTCTGGGTCAGAGCCACCTCAATCTCCCGCTGGTGGGTCTCCAGATATTCCAGGGCCAGATAGAGATCCTCTTCGTCAAAGGAACCCACGTTGAGAATCTCTCGCACGGCGTGGTCTTCGCTAAAGCGGGCGGCCGACAACCGGCTGCCCTGGTGGGCCAGCCGGGCGTAAGTGAGAAAGAGGGCCAGGCGCTGGGTGCGGGTGGCTTCGCCCACCGCGCGCACGAGTCCCAACTCCCGGGCCAGCGCGTGCAAGCCCGCGAGCAAACCGAAACCCGGTCCCAGGTGAACCGCCGGATGGGCCGGTGGGGAACCCACGACGGGCGGGTCGGACGGCGGTACCGTCGCCGCCGTACCCCGGCAGAAACTTTCGACGAGGCTCACCAGTTCGGGAGGGAGTTTGGAGAGGTTGGCCAGAGTTTGATGGACCACCACCGTCTTGCGAGGCCCTGACTCCAATGAAGGGCGACCGGGGGGGCGTTTGGCGGGGACCCGCAGACCTTGGACCAACAGGATGGAGGCGTACGCCTTACCGCCGACGGAGGTGTGGTTGCGCTTAATAAACATCGAGTCGCCCGTGCGGGAGTGACGATGCCGTCAGGTAAACCGAAGGCAAGCATAAAATTTATTATTAGAGACAACACGAAAACGTCACAAAACTACCGTCATCATTGATCATCTCACTAGAAAACTCCTCCGGATTTTGGAAGATGAGTCTGGAACCTCGATATCGGCCAGGAAGTGGCGACTATCCCCCTATCCCGGCATGATGACCACCCTCCGCTTCTCGCCGGACGGACGGACACTGGCGACGGGCCTGTGGCTGTCGCCCGGGTTTCAGGTGCAGCTCTTCCGCGCGCCGTTGCTGGAGGAAATCGCGGCGATGGAGAAGGAGCGGAGTCAGACGTATCAGAACGTGTCCGGGAAGTAGCGGACTCCATCTCATCCCCACACGCCCAGTTCGCTCTCACGTCCCGGGAATCGAGTGAGAGCCGGACGTCGGCTGCTACCGGGTTTAGGTGTAACGCCCTTTAGAATCTAACCTGCTCCAGATAACGGAGCGTTTGGGGGATCTGCTCCGGCGCGGTCGCAGCTTCATCCTCGATGAAGAAGTGTTTCACCCCGGTGTCCTGCGCCGCCTTGAGAATTTCCGGCCAGTTCAACTGACCCTGACCTAAGGGGACATCGTTGTTGGGATCGGTCTTGCCGGTGAGTTCGCCGGTGGCCACACCCTTTTTGAGGTCCTTGAGATGAATCAGTTGCCAGCGATTGGGGTATTTGCGCAGCCAAGTGGCGGGATTCTGTCCCGGGAAGAAGACCCAGGTCGTGTCCATTTCGAAGGCGACCTTTTTTGGATCCGTGTCGGTGATGAGCAAATCCATCAACGTCCGATTCTGATACGGTTGAAATTCGTAGCCGTGGCAATGGTAGAAGAACTGGATACCGTGCTTGGCGCATTCGGCCCCGACTTGGTTGAACAGCGCGATGGCGGCCCGGGCATCGGATTCCTTGAACGTGCCCGTGTGATTGATCCAAGCGACGCCGGCGTATTTGAGGCCTAGGGCCTGGGCATCGGCGATGACCTTGGGCAGGTCGTTTTGCCAACGGTCATAGCTGAAGTGACCACTGATCGGGTTAAGTCCGGCGGCCAGGAGCATTTCCCGGAATTTGGCGGGCGGCAGATTGTAAGTGCCGGCCGTTTCGACCTCAGTGATTCCGTAGCTCTGGGCGAGCGCGATGGCTTCGGGAACGCTGCGCGTGAATTGGCCGCGCAACGAATACAGTTGGAGTCCGGTCGGACCTTTGAAGGAAGGACCCGTACCCACTGCGGTCGGCTGGGAAACGCATCCGGTAAGTAAGGCTGTCGTCAGTGCTGCGCCGACCAGGAAGAGTGCTTTCATGAGATTTCGGAAATCACGCCGGTGGAACGATCCAGGAGCAATGAAAAAGGCGAAGACCGAAATTATTGATGAAATTGTAAAGGGGGGTCAAACTCAGGGGAACCCAGATTTGGAAGGACTGAGAATAGCCGTTTAGCGTCACATCTAGGGTGCCGAGGTCGAATTTTCCGACAGGAACTCAGGGCTCCAAGACCCGGAATAGGCGTTGAGTAGAGACCGGAAGGATACTGAAGGTTACGATGCCATCGACTCCCGCTTTTTTGGAATCGGCTGGCTGCCAACCGCGGCCCAGAGCCGTCATTTGTTCGAGAATGTAGGTCTGACCGGATTCTCCAATAAGGTGGATGTGCAAGGCGTCGTCTAGCAGTTCCGTGGTGAGTCGGAGGGGAGGCGGATCGAGCGCTCCGGGCGAGCCGAACGGGCGGCTACTGGAGCGCCAGTTCGCGGCGTCGGCGGGATACAAACTCCCCCTGGTTTCTTCGCGGAGAACCAGGGACGGACCGGTGCCATCGGTGGTGGGCTGCCACTCATCCGAATAGCGAAAGTCGAACACAGGTTCCCGCAGTGGGCCGAACAAGGCCAGGCGGCCTGAACCGTTATCCAAGCGATTCCGATACGTGCCGGCGACTGGCCCAAGGGTGGGGTAACGCTGGTTAAACGCCGCTGCGTTTTCGACCAGCAGCAGTCGACTTCCCGCGGGTAAGAAACGCAGGGCATTGGTTTCGGTAAAGCGGAAGTCGATGACGCCTTCGAGTTCGAAGCCGGTTAAATCCACGGTCTCGGAGCCGAAGTTTTGTAGCTCAATAAACTCGAAATTCTCGTCCTCGAACGGAGTTCCCGGACCCTCGCCGGCCGGATGGTACATGATCTCGGTTAGGCGTACGGGGAAGGGTTTGACGACAAACGTTTCGACGACGGGTCCAGACCAAATGCTGATCAAGGGCGGATTGTTAAACCCGCTGCGAGCGGTGTGATTCGGATTGCGCGCGCGGGCGAACACGCGGGCATTTGCCGGCAGCACGATCGGTCCAGTGTACCGTTTGGCACCGGGCGCAATCGCGTTGCCGGTGGGACTTCCCAGTTGGCGCGGATCGGTGCCATTCAGCGTGTAATAGACCGAGGTATTGGCGGGCACAGACAATTCGACAGCAAACCCCGCCGGGACAACTTGACCTGGTTGGTTGAAGGCCGGAGGTAAGACGAATTGGTCGTCCATGAAATCCAACCGGTTGGTCAACCAGTTCTTGAGCCGGCTAATCTCGCCACTATAGCCGCCGCGGGGTGGGATGGACCAGCGAGCCTGTTCCCGTGGTTGGGCCCGGCGCACTTGCGCGGTCAGTTCATCCACCAATCGCCACACGTTGCTCCCACTGAAAGGACCTCGCCGGAGTTCTTGAAAGCGGTCGATGTACTCCTGATAGAAATCGGGATCGGTAAACAGCTGACCCCACCAGGGGTAGTTGAAAAAATCGGTACCCTGGTCACCAGAGTTCGAGCGCCAGGTTCGAGGACTGGAATCCCGTCCATCCGTTGAGTAGAGCGCCCGGTCAAAATCCCAGAGAGGTCCAAAGTGCAGTTTTCCTTCGCGTTGTTTGTAAAAATAGGCGCTCAACCGGAGCGCATCGACGTTGAAGCAAAGGACATTGAGCAAATGATGATCGATCCAAGAGTCCACGTGGATGAAGGCGCGGTACCCGTTGGTGGGATGGCGGTAATTGGGGCCGTATAACGCATTCCCAAAATCATCCAGGTACTTCTGTAAGTAGTTGCGCTGGCCGATCCGATCGGGTTGGTAGATTTCTTCTTCCTTGGGACTCACATTCAGAATCCATTGTCCGGCACCAAAGAACCCATTGTCCCCTGGATCTGGCCGGTCGATTTTCATCAAATAACCGCCGGTGACGTGAGGTGGGGTTTCTTGTCCTGGAAAAAGCTTTGGGGCGTCGACCCGGTGCTCGTCGAGTTTGATCTTCTCTTTGAGCACATAAATGCCGTGGTAATTGGCGCTCGGGATGGGGCCTAAGCCGCGTTGGGCAAAGTAGACTTCGACGAAGCGGGTTCGGGGCGAGTAGCGGCCAATTTCTCGACTGAGTTGGTGGGCGAACGGGTTATGAATCAGAATGGGTTCGAAATTGTTGGGACCGTAGAGGACCCAATCTGGATCGGACGGCAGCCCCAGGGGACTCAGAGCCCGACCGAACCCCAATTCATCCTGAAACTCCAGTTTCAGACTTACTTTAGAATACGATTCGGTACTCGAACCGCGGGCAGCGATACTGGCTCGCGAAGCTAGAGTGGGTGGGTTCGTCAGGGAGGTAATCCCATTCGTGCCCGGTTCGAAGATCTGAACGTGAGCGAAAGTGTCGGTATTAGCGGCGGGGCGACCGCGGTCAAAATGATGAATGAGCATCACCGGCAGATCCGAGGTGAAGGCCGCGACGGGATCGCTCAAGGGAACGAAGGTTTCGCTCTGAACTGGACCCGGAAGCAGCCCGTTCACAAATGCCTGAGCGCGGACTTGCACCGTGTTCGTCAGGAGGAGGGGCTTCGAATAAACTTGGGACGAAGGTTCCGGCAGCGTGCCGTTGGTCGTGAAACGAATCACCGCATTGGAATTAGTGGTGCTCAGGGTCAACGTCAGCGCGTTCTGGTAGGTTCGACTGGTCGAACTGAAGTCCACTGGTGGGGCAAAACCGGTGCCATAAGCGGAGTTCGGTTTTCCGGGGGTCGGCACAACGAAGTAGCCCGCTAGATTGGCGGCTCCAGGAGCCCGGCCATAGGAGACGTCTTCGTTTTGTGCGGGGTAATTGGTCAGGGCCGAAACCACGGTGCCGGTGGCATCGACTAGGGCAAGGAAACCTCCGGCTCGGGTGGATAACTTGAAAGAGGTATGCAGACGGGCGGTGTTCTGGGTTCGGTTTTTTCCGGAGGCAAAGATGACCAGGAAGGAATTGGGCGGAATGCTGGTGGCCGGGAATTGCCACTTCTTGGGCGTCGCCGGGTCATCGGTCAGGTACCACCCCGTGAGACCGGCTGAAGTCGTGGCGGAGTTAAACAATTCGAGCCAGTCCGAGCGGTCGCCGTCCTCATCTCGGAGGGTTCGGTCGTTGTCAGCCATGAATTCGTTTAACGAGACGCCGGGGCCAGGCGCGGTGGGGTCGACTGTGAGGTTCCAGGAGCCACCGGTAAAGGGATGCGGCGGAAGGGCCAAATCAGTGATTCCGTGACCGTCCCGAAACGCCAGCGTAACCGGGCCCGCCGGCAACGGGGAAAACGAAAAGAGATACTGTCCCGGGGAGAACTCGGTCACTTGGGTGGCAGGGCGGCCGTTAACCAGTAGATCGCCGGCATCCACGCCCTGCACTGGCCGGCTAAACAGAACTTCGACGGAGGCGAAGGCGCTGACCACGCCTCCGGTTGCCGGCAGGATTCGTTCGATAATTGGAGCCGCCGGGTTAACCTTCGCTTCGAGGATTGCGCTCAGGACGAAATCGCTGCTGCCCGAGAGGGAGGCGTTGAAGGCGTGAATCGCCAGGACGTTCCGGCCCGGACGGGCCAAAGCCGCCGTTTGATTGATCGTATACTGTTCGAAGGCGACCGGTTCACTTAAGGCCCCATTTGCGGTTGCTCCAAAGGGAAGGTCGCCTTCGGGAACATTGAACCGGGCAATTTCCCCACCATTGAGCCACGCGACAAAGCCATCGTCCGACAACACGAGCAGCGTCAGGGACTCCAAATCCGCCGGACTGGTCAGGTCGAAGTCCTTCCGTAAATAGAGACTCGAATAACCACCCGGCATATCCGAGAGAAGGGTTCCGGCCAGGAATTCCCCGTAAAACAAGGGCGACGGTCCGGTGAGCCAGGTGCTCTCCTTGAAATCCGGCTGTCGCCAGGCGGCGATATCGGCGGAACTGGGTTCCTCGGTTCCTTTGAAATAGCGCCAGTCAGCGCCCTGGGGGATTAATACTATCGTTTGGGCGAGTGCTCTGCCCAGGGCCAGTAGGCCGAGAACTGCGGCCCCTATGGAATTGACGGAGAAAACCCTCATTGAAGGTTTAACCGGTGCCTGAGGAACCCAGGGCGGTCAATTCTTTAGAGAACAGGTCAAGAATGCCTCCTTGGGTCGTGTGAACTCGCGGTCACAGTCGGTGGTGGTCACGCCTTGCCCCAGCGGCCAATGACCTTGGCCTTGCCACTGGTGGAACCGACTCGCTACTCCGGCAAACTCCTGGAATCAGAAACCACCGAGTGGGTCGCGCGGAGGCTCGGTGAAAAGGCAGGTCTTGATTTTGGGGGAGCAGGTTGCAACCCCGTGGCACGGCCGACCGGGATGTTTACCAGGTCGGGCGCTTACTTGAAAGCCGGGTAGGTTGTCCACCACTTTGCCAGTTCCTCCGGCGTTTCGGGAACCTTCAGCGGACGAACCACGCGGAAGCCGAGGAACTGGGCATCGGTCAGATACCACTTTGATTTGGGCAGCTGCGGATCCCGCATTTTCCAGCCTGAATCACTGAACTTTCGGGCGGCACAGCGGAGTGCTTCCACTCCATCGTCCCAAGAACCGCCGCGGGCCACGTGCGGATACTCGGCAAAGCCAGGCAAGACGGGATTGTCGGTCCCGAGCACGGTGTACGCATCGGCTTTGTAACCGTCGAAGACCCACTCCGAGACATTGCCCAACATATCGTGGAGTCCGAAGGCGTTCGGCTTCTTCGTGCCGACCTTTTGGTATTTCTCCTCGGAGTTGTCGAAATCCCAAGCGTACTCGCTCGCCGGCGCCGCCGCATTGCCCCAGTAATAGGCGGTCTCCGTGCCGGCACGCGCGGCATATTCCCATTCCGCCTCGGTGGCGAGACGGTAGAAATGGCCGGTTTTGGCCGAAAGCCACCGGGTATAGGCCACGGCGGCGTAATGGGTCATGCTGATCGCCGGGAAGCCATCCTTGCCCATGCCGAAACTCATTTCGACATAGGGCGTAGTCGGTCGAGTCACGGCGTCGGCTGCTTTACCGAGGTAAGGGTTTCCTCCCCCAACCGGCAGCGGAAAGTCCACCATCACGAGCAGTTCCCGGTTGACCCGTTCGGTGCTCACGTTGTTGCCCTTTTCGAGGGAGGGAAACTGGAACAGTTCGTACTCGTTCCAAGTTACTTCGCATTTACCCATCCAGAAGCTGTCGACCTTCACCTGGCGGCGAGGCGACTCGTTCGGCTTGTGACCGGGTTCGGAATCGGGGCTACCCAGCATGAATTCACCACCCGTAATGGCAATCATGTCGAACCCGACCTCTTGGCTGACTTGGCCGCGGTAATTCTGGTGCTTGAGCGCTTCCGCTTGGGCCGTCTCAATCAGATGGGCATGAACGGCGGCAATAACGACGTTCCAATCGCGCTCGGTGGAGGTGGAGTCGGCTTCCTTTTGCTCCAATTTCAAGCCATCCGGCCAGTAAGCGCCCTGGTCAATCCACTCCCGGATTAGATCCGTTCGGGCCGTCGGCAGGGGGCCGCCCTTTTTCTTCGGCGGCATGAGATCGTCATGATCCGCCGGCAAAACCGTGGAAGTGTAGACCGTGGAAGCGAGCGCATCGCCCGGAACGATGGCGGTCGAGGCGAAGAACGCCTCCTTCAAATCCATGCGCAGGTCGCCCTTGTCGTGACCTTCCTTATGACAGGCGACGCAATTGACCTCGAAGATCGGCTTCACCTGCTTCACAAAATCCACCCTCTCCCGTTGCTGGAGCTTAATCTCCTCGGGCCAGGGGGCGCCTTCGACAATCCATTGTTTTAGGGTGTCCTGCTGGGACTTGGAGAGCTTCTCGCCCTTAGGGGGCATGACGTCATCATGGTCGGCCGGTAGGATCGTCAGGGTGTAGAGGGGGGATTTGTCGGGTTCGCCGGGCACGAGGGAGGTGCCGTCTTCGCCGCCTTTGACGCTGTTGGCGCGAGTGGTGAGCGAGAGGTTACCCTTGGGTTTCTCGTCCCCGTGACATTTAAGGCAATAGACTTCCAGGATCGGGCGAACCTGTTTCTTGAAATCCACCGGCGTGGCCGCGAGCAGCGGACCAGCGGCGACCAAACCGAGGACGGAGGCAAACGAAAGCTTCATGCGACGCAACTTGGACGCACCATAGACCGCGAATGTTCGGTTAGGCAACCAAGTCACGCAGCCAACTGGGTCAGAGTTGAGCGGGTAAACCACAGAACCGATCGAACGCACCCCCCATTAATTCAGCGACGTCCCGGGTGATTTCCGCCTCGGTGACGGTCCACCCAGCAACGGCCAAAGCCGCGTATTTTTCGGTCAGACAGCCGGTCAGGACGGCGCGGGAGTGGCGCCATTTGTAAATCAGTTGGTCCAGAACCCGAGCGTCGCTGTGTTGGGGTGTGAAGCTGGTCCCCAGCAATTCCAGCCGCATCGTGGTGATCTCGGTGATCAATTGGGGAGTGTTGGTGAACCACCAGCAGCCAAAGGGATGCAGATTCCGGAACTTTCGGGCGTGCACCACCAATTCATGCTGATTTTCCCGGGCCAAGCAGGTGGCCAGGAATCGGTTGTCCGGATGCGACGCACACAGGTTTTGGAGGGCCGTCAGATCGCTCCGGCCGACGCCGTCGCCCGCCATCCGTAATTGGGGATTCACCGCCCGTTTCACTCCGAGCATCAAGGCCAGGGGTTGGCCAAACTCACGGCAATGCGGCAGCACCGCCTGATCGAGCAGCCAGGTGGTGTCATTGGCGGCCGGATAGGCGAAGGACGGAGGCAGGGAAACCATGCAAAAGCGCGAGCGAATTCGCCGGGTCCAGTCGGCCAGAAACCGGCGGACTTCATCGGCTGTTCCGGCCGAGGGTTCATTCCCCACCGCGTAACCCCAAGAACGCAGCCGGGCGGCTGACTCCGGCCAGGCCAGCAACAGGGGATCAATCCGCAGCGCCGCCTGAAACCGGGAATCCCGGGACGGCCGAGTTTCCCAGAAGGCCCGTTCTTCGTCGTCGAAGGGCGAGTTGGTCATGCAAATCGATTGAACGTGGGCGAGTTGCAGAACCCGTTCGACGAACTCACCCGGTTGCTGGGCCGCAAACCACGTTCGCAGCGTCGGTAAATCTTGTTTTCGGGCGTCCAAGCCAAACGCCTGAAGTGTGGTCAGCACGCCCCGACAGGCTTCCGAGACTGGGGAGTGGTCGATGAACAGGGCCTGCCAGACGAATTCGGCCTGTTCGCTTCGGGAGGCCGACCAGAACTGATCAAAAGGCCGGTCCATCTGCCGGAATGCTTCACTGACCAGATAGTGATACACCAACAGCTCATCGATACCCCAGAGCAGGAGTGAGCCAAACCCCGGGTCGTAGAGATGGGTGTGGATGTCGTGCACCGGGGTCGATTCAACGATCCGGGCGACGCGTTGTTCTAAGGTTTCGGGCGACGGCATGCCGTAGCTTCCAAGGCTCGGTCGGCCGGTGCAAAGCGCAAAGTCATTCGCGCCATGACCGAGTATCGTGGTTGACGGGTTGGGTGATTGCCGGGAGATCAGACCGACTCCAACATGGACCGACGCATGTGGGCGGTGTTACAACGGGAGTTGCGCGAACAGGCGCGGCAAGACGGAACCTATTGGTTGCGGGTTATCGCCGCGGGCATCGTCATGCTTTTGTTCTGGCTGGCCTGGGAGCGGGAAGCCAATGGCGGCCAACTTAATGGCCGCGGTTATTTTCTCGGCCTCCATCGCTTCCTGTTTCTCGGCATCTGGTTCGTCGCCCCGATTTTGACAGCCGATTGCCTCAGTCGAGAACGCCGAGAAGGGACCCTGGGACTCCTCTTCTTGACGCCCTTGAAACCGGTGGATGTGGTGGTCGGCAAAGCTTTCGTGCATGCCTTGCGGGGAATGGTGTTCGTGCTGGCCGCCATTCCCGTGATGGTGTTGCCGGTATTGCTGGGAGGTGTCAGTTGGCTGGATGCCGTGCGCCTGATGCTGCTGCAAATGGCCGCTTTGGGTTTGGCCTTGGTGGCGGGTCTGACGGCATCGGCTCTGACCGAATCCTGGTGGCGGGCGCGAATGCTGGCGTTCGTGTTCGCCGTATTGGCGGGCGGATTGTTTGTTGGATTGTATATCGGAATCCAGGTGTTGGCCTGGTGGTGGCGGACCCCGTCGGCGGGCGGTTCGGAAACGTTTGAAGGCCAGTTCTCCCGGCTACTCGGCAACCTGCTGGTACGACAAGGGGTCTTCGCTAGTCAGGGATTTAATGGGTTTTGGCAGGATTGGAGTGGAGCACGGGCGGGTTGGTCTTCGATCCGCCTGGCGGTTTGGGTTTGGCTGTCGGCCTGGGTGCTCGTGGTCGTGATGGTGCGCTTGGCCGCTCAGGGTGTGCAACGGACCTGGCGTAGCGACCCCCCCTCGGTGCGGGGCGAAGCCGTCCGGCGGTGGTTCACTGAAGTTCACTTTGCTCAAGGTTGGTGGCAGAGCCGTCGGGCGGCCGCGCTGACGGCGAATCCGGTCCGCTGGTTGCAGTCGCGGACCTGGAGCGCCCGGGTGGGCGGGTGGGCCTTGCTGGGATTGGCTCTGGCGTTGGCCGGGGCGGTGATCGAGGCCTCGCGTAGTTCGGCGGAGGGACTTTATTTTCTGGGACGAACGCTTTTGCTCGGTGGCGTGGCCTTTGCCGCGGCGGCGAGTTTCCGGATGGAACGGGAATCCGGGACGCTGGAACTCTGGTTGGTGACTCCCCTGCCGCCGCGAGCGATTGTGTGGGGACGCCTGACGGGACTCGGGACGCGGTTTTTGTTGCCGTCCGTGATTATTCTGTGCTTGCCGCAGATCCGGTTCGCTTGGCGCTGGTTTTTATTTCAGCAAAACACCGCCGGAGTTGTTCCGGCTTACTTGGTCCCACCGCCGGTGGATTGGTTGTGGGCCGCTTGGTTGGTGGCCACGGTGGTTTTTGGCGTTGGATTGGCCCTTTCCCGCCTCTCCTTCCTCACCACCTTTGCCCTCGGCTGGGTCGCGCATCATGTCCCGTTTGTGCTGACGGCGCTACTGGACTGGGGGAATGACGAAGCGTTAAAGAAGTTCACGCGGGGGATACCCGGCTGGAGTCCCGGTGGCTTTTTCCTTGGGTTTAGCTGGATTCTGGCAGCGATTGTGACGGCGTGGGGAATCTCCTTTGCCCGGCGACAATTGGCGGAACGAAGGTATTTGCCGGGCTGGCGGAGTGCAGACTTGTCGCCACGGATAAAACTTCGTGAAGTGCGAGCGCCATGACCGTCTTTCCGGTAGTTGCCCGTGAGTTGCGCGTTGCTTCGCGCCGCCCGTGGACTTATTGGAGCCGGCTAGCGGCCGCCGCCCTCGGATTGGCCATCACGGCCTGGATGCTGGTACTGCGGGGATGGGCTGGGGCGCGGCTGACGGGTGAACCTTTGTTTTATATGGTTTCTGCGGTCGGTCTGGGTTTTGCCCTTCTGGCGGGATTGCTCTTCAGCGCGGACAGCGTCAGCAGCGAGAAGCGGGAGGGCACGCTGGGTTTGCTGTTTCTCACTGATTTGCGAGGGATAGACGTCACATTGGGCAAGTTGACGGCGACGTCCCTGGGGGCTTTTTATGGATTGCTGGCGGTCATGCCCTTGCTTGCCCTCGCCCTGCTCATGGGCGGAGTCACGATGGCGGACTACGGACGGATGGTTTTAGTGCTGGTGGTGACGCTCTACAGTTCGCTTTCCTTGGGACTATTGGCTTCGGTGTTGACCACCGATGTTCGACGCGCGGTCTTTCTCACGTTCCTGTTTTTGCTGGTGCTGATCAGCGGCGGCCCGCTGGTGAATTCCTCGGTCAGTTGGGTGATGGGTCGAATGGCGCTACCCACCGCCACGATTTCCCAGTGGGAACAAAACTGGATGTCGGTGGCGACGCCGTTTGTGGCCTTTTACCGCGCGCATGGGACCCCCTATGCGGCGGGTTCGCGACAGTTTCTCCAATCGATCTCATACGTGGCCGCCACCAGTATTGTGGCGTTGGCGTATGCGAGTTGGCGGTTACCGCACGTGTGGCAGGAAAAGGGGACCCAAGACCGGCGGCGGCCGCTGAAGAAGTTATTGGAACGGTTGCGGTTTCCCGGGGAGTCGAGTCAGCGACTCTTTCGACGCCACCTATTGGATCGCAATCCGGTGACTTGGCTAACGGCGCGGTACTGGATTCGGGAGTGGCTGTTTTGGTTGTTTATGGTGGGGAGCCTCGGGTTCGTTTTTCTCCTCTCCTCGGGCGTTATTGGCGAACGGTGGTGGGAACCGGAACTGGGATTGCTCGTTGGATTTGGTTTTCATCTGGCTTTGAAATTCTGGGTAGCGAACGAAGCTCCCCGGCAGTTTCTGGAGGACCGGACCAGTGGGGCTATTGAGCTTCTGTTGTCCACCTCACTCACGGTTGAAGATATCCTGCGTGGCCGTTGGCTGGCTTTGCGGCGTCAATTCCTAGGACCTCTGGTGGCGGTCCTTCTCCTGGACCTTTTCTGGTTGGGATCCATCGTGACGGCGAGGGTCAGGTTTGATGGTCCGGAGGTTCTGTGGGTTGCCCTGGTGTTCATGCTGATCTTGGTAGTGGATCTATGGGCGCTGGCCTGGGCGGGGCTCTGGGCTGGATTAGTTTCGCGGGGGCGCGCGACCACCACCGGCCTGATCGCGCGGATACTCATCCTGCCCTGGGTTCTGTGGATGACTGGGATGGCGGCCCTAGCGGCCCTAGCGGCTCTGGAGTTCTTTAATGTGGTGAGGAATTATTTTTTCGATTCGACCTTCTGGCCCCTGCTGGCCGCCTGGGGTTTGCTGGGCGTAGCTAACTCCGCATTTTGGGCGTTGCGTGCGCGGACGCGGTTGCTGACAGAATTTCGCGTCGCAGCCACGGCGCGCCCCGATTCCCGTTCGTGGTTTCGCTGGCGCACCCGGAAGGAATGACCGGCTTTCCGCGAGAAGCCCTCGCGAAGAGGAACGAATAACTCTAAAACCGGGAGTTGAACCACCGAGACGCCGAGGCACCGAGAGGGAAAGACCAGGGAAAGACCAGGGGAAGGGGCCTGAGTTTGATTCTCCGAAGGGGTCATCCTGGGAGTGAGTCCAGATTCGGGTCCTCGGGTACGTCATTTCCCAGGTTTGATTTACTGGGTTCGGGAGAGTTGCTGATACGCCTCTTGCACCCAGCGGAGTTGCGGCGGCATTAAGAACCGAGGTTCGATTTCCCGGTACGCCTGGAGCGCCGCGTTTCGATCCTGTCGTCGGAAGTAGAGCTCGAAGTAGCCCAGTTGCCGGACGGTCCGATAGTGACTGTCGAGGTCTAGAGGATTGAGTTGATCCAATTCGGCCGCGGCGTCATCGAGTCGGCCGTTCTGGAGGAGCGCCAGGGCGTGGTTCAATCGAGCGCCCCGATTCCTCGGATCCTGAGTCAGACGCCGCAGCGTGAGTTCGATGGCTAGGGGCGCATTGGTTCGCTCGATGAGTAAGGCGGCGGCGTAATTGTTAATAAAGATCGGATTGTTGTTGGCCAGTTCGTAGCCGCGGGCGGCGGCTAGGCGCATGATTTCAAACTGACGCGCAAGGTAGGCGGCGCTGACCACTTGGAACCAATACTCCGCCAATCCACCAAAATCTTTCTCCAGCTTCTGTAACAAGGCCGAGGCTTGCTCCGGCTGACCCAGTTGGTTCAACGCGGTCGCCATCCGGTAGCTCATCAAAGGGTTGTTGGGCGGGAAATCGATGGCCCGGGCGAAGGCCTCGTGCGCCGGGGCCGTTTTGCCCGTCTTCTGTTCAGCAATGCCCTGGAGAAACCAAGCGAAGCCATTCAGGTCGGGAGGGATTAGCTCGGACGCACGCACGTTAATGGCGAGAGCCCGTAAATCCGACCAACGCTTCAAGGAGATGAAGAAATCCGCCTGGCGCTGCCAAACCTCGGGGCTGAAGTCGAAATTGGTGACCTGTTGCTCCAGAAAATCGGAAGCGTATTGGGTCAGACCGAGTTCCAGAAACAAGTCGGTCATTAAGAGGACATCGGCCGGCGAGTCAGGAGGGTTGGCATAGGCGCGCGCCAATTCGGCGGCCCTTTCTCGGCGTCCGGCATTCAAGAGCAACCGCCAGTGGCGCAGGTGATCGGAGACCCGGTCTTGGTGGTGGTCTTCCAATACGGCCAGCGCCGCTTCGTAGGCTGTGATGTCCACGCGAGAAAAGGCCACGGCCAGAGTAAGCCGATTCGCCAGCCCGGCGGTGTCGGAGTTCGCGCGGGCGCCGGCGAGTCGGTCGGCGCCCGAGCGGAGCGTCTTGGGCGGTCCCCAACCTGCCTCCCAAGCAGCCCGGTAAAGTTCCAAATCCGGATCCTGCGGAATGACGTTTTGGTAATGATCCCACGTCTGACCAAACGGTTCCATGTACCCGAGATTGAACCGGGCGATGAGATACTCCCGAGCTTGAACCGGAGTCAGATTGGTTTCGACAGGCCGCAGCAGGCCGGCCACGAATTGGTCGAGTTCATAGCGGGCAAAAAATTGGGCAGCCAGATCGAGATCTAGGCGGTTGGATCGGGTTAGACGCAGCAGCCAGAGGGCAGTATTGGCTCCGGAACGTAGGTGTTTACGGGCGGGAATGGGTTGGCGAGCGATGAGCGACACCAGCTCGCGGGAGAGCACGGGATCTCCGGGGTCATTGGCCACGGCGGATTGCCAGGCGAGCACGGCGGTGTCGATCTGACCGGCAGCGGCCGCTGACCGCGCGGAACGGGCGAGCGACCAGGATTGCAGTTTGTCGAGCGCCCGAACCCGCACTTCCGGGAGGAAGCCGTCGGGTGTGGAGCGGATCATTTTCGGTAGCAAGATTGCCGCGCCAAGGAAGGCGGCGGCCACCAGGATCACGGCGGCCCGAAAATACCGCTCAAAAAACAACTGCCGGAGCAACGAAGACTCCTCCAGGACTTCCGGAACGGGTCCCGGATCCCGCGGTTCGGGTCGGGAGGAGGATTTGGAATTCATCAAGAGGGTTCGTCCGGCGGGGTCACGCGAAGGAGGATCGATGCTTCATCCGTCCGGATCTCGACGTTGCTCAGGGCCGCCGGCAAAAGGACAAAACCGCCGGCTCGCACCGACACCGTCTCGCCACCACCGACCACGGTGAGCCCGCCCTGAACCACGCCCAGGATGGCGGGCCGGTTGGCCGGGCGTACATCGGGCAGTTTCTGTCCGCACGCCAAGCGCACTTCATCGATTTGAAAGAGCGGGTGATCGACGAGCGCGCGGCGTTCGCCCGAGCCCTGGCGCTTGCGCGGTGAATCAACTAGTGCCGGCTGGAAATCCGTGAAGTCAATCGAGGCCAGGGAGGCTTCGAGATGAAGTTCTCGCGGCCTTCCGTCGAGACCCACCCGGTTCCAGTCAAAGACGCGGTAGGTGGTGTCAGAGTTTTGCTGAATCTCGAAAACCACGTTGCCCCCGCCCAAGGCATGGACGCGGCCACTGGGCACGAACATTACGTCGCCTCGCTGGGTTTCGTGGACATGAAAACAGTTAGCCACCGAGCCATCGGCAATCCGGTGAACCAATTCTTCCCGGTCTACGCCTGGGCGCAAGCCGACGTAAATCTTGGCTCCGGGTTGAGCGTCAGCAAAATACCAGAGCTCCGTCTTGGGCTCACCCTTCAGTTCGGCGGCCCGGGAAGCGGGCGGATGCACCTGCAAGGAAAGGTCGTCCTGGGCATCCAGCAGCTTGATCAACCAGGGAAACCGTTCCCCCGGGGCGACCTCCCGACCTAACACTTCCCGGCCATGCTCGGTCATTAACCAGCGGAGATCCTTACCGGCCAGTGGCCCCTGAGCGATGACTGAGACGCCCTCTGGACGATCGGTGATTTCCCAGGACTCACCAATGACGGCTCCGGCGGGCAGGTTTTTTTGAAAGAGTTCAGCGAGTCGGCGTCCCCCCCAGACACGTTCCTTAAAGATCGGTTGAAAGGTCAGCGGATAGAGTGACATGGCGGAAGGGCCGGCCGGGTAGATTTGGGCGCATTTAAGCGGCTTGGTCCAAGGGCTCCAAGACCCGGCCGAGGGCACGGAATTTTGCGTACCGAGTGGCCAGGCGAGTTTCGACGGACTGGACCTTCAATTCGGCCAGATGCTTGAGCAGGGAGTCCTTCAGAGTGGCGGCTGTGCTGGTGGGATTGTTGTGGGCACCGCCGAGGGGTTCGGGAATGATTTCATCGACCAAGTCCAGTTGTTTAAGGTCGGTGGCCGTGATGCGCAACGCGGCCGCCGCTTTTGGAGCCGCCGCGCGATCCTTCCACAGAATGGCCGCACAGCCTTCCGGGCTGATAACGGAGTAGTACGCATTCTCCATAATCAAGACCCGATCGGCTACGCCGATGCCGAGGGCGCCTCCGGATCCACCTTCGCCAATGACGGCCGCGATGATGGGCACCTGGAACAGCATCATTTCGCGCAGGTTGACCGCAATCGCTTCGCCGATGTGTCGTTCCTCGGAACCGATACCCGGATACGCACCCGCAGTGTCGATCAGCGTGATGATGGGCAGATCAAACTTGTCGGCCAGACGCATCAAGCGAAGGGCCTTGCGATAGCCTTCGGGATGGCCTGAGCCGAAATTGCGGAGGATGTTTTCCTTGGTGTCGCGTCCTTTTTGAGTGCCCAGGACGACTACTTTTTCGTCACCTAAGCGGGCAAAGCCGCCGACAAAGGCTCGGTCGTCGGCAAATTGCCGGTCTCCATGTAGTTCTTCGAAATCAGTGAAGGCGAGCCGGAGATAGTCGAGCGTGAAGGGGCGTTTGGGATGCCGGGCCAGTTGAACGCGCTGCCACGGGCTAAGGTTCGAATAGATCTGCCGCTGGGCCTCATCAAGCTTTCGTTCTAACTGCTGAATTTCCTCCTCCCAGCTGATTCCAAGGGAATGCTGTTCGGGATTTTGCTTGAGCTCCTGCAGCTTGCGCTGCAGTTCCATAATGGGTTTTTCGAAGTCGAGATGATGTTTCATCGGAATCGGCTCGGGCCGCCTTGGACACGTGGGGAGCAGATTAGGGATTGGCGTTCGGTCCGGCAACGAGCAATCCGGGTGGGTCAAGAGGGGCACTGCGCCGTCCCCGGGTCGCTCAGCCAAGGGAAGTGGAGAGTCACTCCACTAGCGGCGGGGGCGGCGCGTGGCAAGGAAGTTGGCTCCGAACAAGGAAATGATGAATCCGAGGGCAAATAAACCCAGCAAAGCACCGGTTGCCTTGGGGACGAGTGGACTGAGGGCGGCGGCGGCCAGTCCGATCGTCGCCAGCAGGAGAGTCCCGCCCGCCATGACCTGTCGTGGCCAGCCGGGTGAACACTTGAAGATCCCGGCTACCGGCAGGGAAAGGGCAAAGCAAACCAGGATCGTTACGCCGGAACCCGGGGGGAACTCGGTTAGCGCCCCCCCGATCGTGGCGAGGAGTCCGGCCGCCAGACAGCCCCCAACCCAGTTGGCTCCTTGGATCTGATCCTCAGAAAGGGCGTACCGGCCAAATCGGTTCAAGCGCAGCAATAAATTGAAGAGGGGTTGCGCCAGCCAGGTGAGGAGGACGAAGGCGAGATACAAGAATTGCAACGGCGCGACCCAGGGGGCCAAGGCGGGGTTGCTTTCCGCAAAGGTTCCCAGCATCCGGTTGCCGAGCCAGGCTCCCAAGATGAGGGCCCATTGGGCGTTGGCACTCAGGCGCTGCATCCACAGGAAATACCGGAGCATGAGCGCATACAGGGGGTTTCCGGCTTGCAGCGCCTCGACGATTCCGGCTCGAGCCCAGTCATTCATGGGGTCGAGCCGCAAAGCCTCCCGGAAATGCTCGAGGGCCTGCTTGCGTTCACCCTGGTCGAGTAGGGCCCAGCCCCGGTTGGCATGGGTACTGGCGTTGTCCGGATTGCGCGCCAGGGTAGCCTCCAGTGTGGCTCCAGCTTCGGCCTTTCGCCCCAGTTTCACCAAGGCCATCGCTCGGAGGTTGTTAGCCGCAATATGTTCCGAATCTAACTGCAGCGCCGCTTCGGCCGCCTGCAAGGCTTCTGGCCACCGGCGTCGATCAAAAAGTAGCCCCGCCTGAACGGCGTGATAATCGGCATCGGCCGGATCAAGGCGCAGGGCTTCGCTGATGGCGGAGAGGGCTTTTTCGGTTTCGTTTCGACTGCTCAAAACACGGGCCAGCGCGTAATGGCCGAAAGAAAAATCGGGCGCTTGCCCCACCGCCCGTTCGGCCTCGGCTTGGGCCTCGGAAAACTTCTGCCGCTCCACCAGGCTGAGCGCTAACAGAGCGTGCGCCGCCGGTAGGTCCGGTTGCTGAGCCAGGGCCTGGCGCAATTCCTGTTCGGCCAGTTCCCAGCGGCCCTGTTCGAACAGTAATTGGGCGCGGCTGAAGTGGGGATTCATGAACGATTCAATTCGCAGACTGGAGGCGATCGATCAGCAACCGGGGACTCGGTTAAAGCTTCAAATGCTTCAAGATGTCATCATACGTGCCACCTTCGTTGGCGTAGAGCGCGTAATTGCGCGCGGTGGCAAACCAGTCGCGCGTGGTGGGTTTGAGGGAGCCCGCAGACGCCAACAGATCTTTGGTCCGCAATGGGGTCGGAACTCCGGATTTTACCGCGTCGCGCAGTTTGTGCTCAATGGCAACATCGACCACCGCTTTCAGGTCGGCGCCGGAAAATCCTTCGGTTTTTTTGCCGACTTGATCGTAGTCCACGTCTTCCGCGGGCTTTCCTTGCATTTGCAGACGCAGAATTGCCGCCCGGGCCAGGGCATCCGGGGGCGGGACGAACAGAATTCGATCGAAGCGGCCTGGCCGTCGGAACGCGGAGTCAAGATGCCAAGGGGCATTGGTCGCTCCCAGGATCAGTACGCCGTCATTAGTCGACTTGGCTCCGTCCAGTTCATTTAGGAATTGGTTGATGAGATGTCGACCGGCCGACTGCTTCATGTCGGATCGGCTCGCTCCGAGAGCGTCCACCTCGTCGAAGAACAACACGCAGGGTCGGTTGCGGCGGGCGCGCTCGAAGAGTTCATGCAGGCGGCGTTCGCTTTGGCCGATCCACATATCGAGCACATCATGTAGGCCAATACTGATAAAACCGGCCTTGATCTCGCCCGCAGTGGCGCGGGCTAAATACGTTTTGCCACAGCCGGGTGGACCGTAGAGCAGAATGCCGCCACCGATGCTCTTGCCATAGGCCCGGTACAGATCGGCATGCGTCAGCGGATAGATGATCTTGAGCCGAATCTCTTCCTTGAGGGATTCCATGCCGCCGACCTGCGAAAATTGAATCTTGGGTCGTTCCAGGGCGGCGGAGGTCTCTTCCTCGTCTTCCAATTCCCAAGAAGCCCGGAGCTTACCGTCGACCAATTCATCGTGGTCATCGGTCACCGAAAAGGGATCGTCGTCCTCCGAATCACTTTTGTCGACCGCCGCGGATTTGGGTTCATCCCGGATGCCGAGACGATTGGCAAAGTCGGGATCGGCAACCGATCGGTCATGTTCGATGCCCCGCTTGTATTGTTCGACGGCCTGTGCGATTTCGCCGAGGCCGGCCAAGATGCGCGCGTGCAATACGAAGGCTCGGGGCGGGCAATCCGCTTGGTGGGTGAGGTCTTCGCACACCACCAGGGCATGGCTACTCTTGCCTTGGGCTTGAAAAGCGCGGGCCAAACCGAGCTTCAATCCGGCATGCCCCGGAGCCTGGATTAGACCCGCGCGGTATTCGGCCTCGGCCTCGGCCGCCCGGCTGGCACCCAGCAAGGCATCCGCGAAAGCGACCCGCAAAGGCAGGTTTTTGGGCGAGAGGAGAACCGCCTCCCGGAGTTGGGCAATGGCATCGGAGTCGGGATTGGCCATGGCGCAGCCTGAACTGGGGTGGGCCAGGGGTGCAATTGCTGAAAGAAACGAGTGATGGGTGCGTTTGGGCTGGTTGGGTGAGGGCGAGAAAGGGTGAATTTTGTTAATGGACAAACAATCCAGTTGCCAAGGGGCAACTCCAGAGGGAGCTCTTGATGTCGGCATAACCCCCAACGCCGTTGTTTCCCCAGGGAGTCATTCAGCCCAGTCGTTTGGAAAATGCAGCGCTCATTATGAATCCGATCCGGAATAGGTCCGCCCGTCAGCCGCAGCTCGCCTTTACCTTGATTGAGTTGCTGGTGGTGATTGCCATCATTGCCATTTTGGCCGGCATGCTCCTGCCCGCGCTGTCGTCGGCCAAAGCCCAAGCAGTCCGAACCACCTGCCTCAACAATACCAAACAGGTGGTCTTGGGATCGCTCATGTACGCGACTGATAACCAGGATTACATGCCCAATCCGCTCTGGGGAAATGATTATCCGGGCTGGTTGTACACCCCCGTGAGCGGGCAGCCGCCGGTTCTCAATGCAACCAATGCCGAGAAAGCTTACGGCGGCGGACAGATTTGGCCATATACTAAGATTACAAAAATATATATTTGTCCGACTGACAGTACTAACAAGACCAAAAACAAGTACTACGCCTCACGTCCGAACAAACTCTCCACGTATGTGTGGAATGGAGCAGTCAATGGATACGGTGTGCTCAAGGCCGGGACCTACAAACTTTCCGCCTTCAACCCCGCCGCCTATTTCACCTGGGAACCGGATGAGGAGAACTACCTGAAATTCTTCCCGGGCGGGAGCTGTTACAATGACGCCAGCAGCTACCCCTCGCAGGGTGAGGGACTCGGTCGACGGCACGGCAAGAAGGGTGGGATTCTGGGTGGATTCAGCGGTCACGCCGAAATCGTGAGTTATGTGAAGTTTAACCAGGAGCGGCAGAATTTCCCCGGACTTCTGCATTGTGTGCCCGGCAGCAAAACGGGCGACTGAGTCGGAGCGGGAAAGTGGGTTGAGTGGGCGAGGTTAGATATTTGGGTGGCCTTCTCTCGGCCTCCCTAATTAAGTTCCGCCGCCATGACGCTCGACTTCGCCCTCTGTCCTCTCTTAACCCGCGGGAAACTGAGTTCACTAAATAACTAATTTTCAGTCATATAATGAGCAAAATTCATCTGATTGGCGGCGAAAAGGGCGGGGTGGGTAAATCGGTGGTGGCGCGTGTGGTCGCGCAATATTTAATTGACCGCCAGGTTCCCTTTGTCGGCTTCGATACGGACCGGTCGCATGGTTCACTCCTGCGTTTCTACGGAGACTACGCGTCGCCTGTGGTGGTCGATCGCTATGAGAGTCTAGACGCCATCGTCGAAGCCGCGACCGATGAGTCCGATCGTCGGGTCTTGGTCGATCTGGCGGCGCAAACGCACGAGCCGCTGGTGAAATGGATGGATGAATCCGGTGTCTTGGAGATGGCGGGAGAGTTAGGGATTTCGCTTCACTACTGGCACGTGATGGATTCCGGCAAGGATTCCGTGGATTTGCTCAAGAAGCTGTTCGACCGGTTCGAATCACGCCTCAATTACGTCATCGTGCTCAATCAGTTGCGGGGAGATAACTTCGGCATCTTTGAGAAGTCGGGCGAGCAGGAACGGGCTCGCGAGTTCAACGCCAAGTTTGTTCTGCTCCGGAAGCTGCACGAAGGGGTGATCACCAAGATTGACGCCGGGAGTACGAGTTTCTGGGCGGCTCGAACGAAGAGTGAGACGGACGTGAAGGGACTCGGCCTATTGGAACGTCAGCGCGTGAAAGTCTGGCTCCAGAAAGCCGACGAACAATTGGACCAGGTGGGGCTTTGATCCCCGGTCGGCGGCTACGGCGGTGCGGGTGGGGCTGCTACGTTGCGGCGGCCTGGCGCGCCCTCCTCACCGCTGCCGCGATCGGTGGCGATTATTCTTCGCCGCCGTTGCGGCGTTCCCATTTGCGGGGAGCGCGCTCAGGTAGGGAAGTGTCCGCCTTGACCCAGTAGGTGCCGGCCCCGAACTCCGCATTCAGCGCTTCTTCCAAGGGAACGGAGGGAGTCACCGAAAAGTGTTCGTTGGATTCGAGAAATACCACGGGCCCAGCCGGCATTCGAATGCTGAGGAACAACGGAACGGAACCGTGATTGGCCTCGACTAAATCGCGGATGGCTTCGAGTCGGGCCCGATTGAGTTCAGCGGCCCGCAACCGCAGATGTACCTGTTTGGTGAATTTCTTGGGCGCTTCCTCGAGGCGGAGGATTTCCTGGGGAAACAACTTCGGCTTGTCTTCACCCGTGTTGACTTCGGCGCTCACCAGGACGGGTGCGTTGATGACCAGCAGGGGGCGGAAGCGGTCGTAATTCTCGTTCATTAGGAGCATCTGCACGTTGCTCGTCAGATCCTCCAGAGTGACTAGGGCGTATTTCTTGCCGGACTTCTTGCTGAGGCCTTCCTGGATGGCCGCGACGAGTCCGCCGACCCGGGCCATGCTCCGGTTCTCGAGCGTGGTGAGTTCGGCAATGGTGTGGAGGGCATAGCGCTGCAAAAGGACCTCATACGGCTGTAGCGGATGGCCGCTCAGGTACATTCCGAGCAATTCCTTTTCGGCGGCGAGTTTCTCGGTGGTCGGCCATTCCGGTAACTCAATTGGTTTGGCGGCCGCGGTCAGGGCCGGGGCGCCGTCAAAGGTGTCGAAGAGAGAGGATTGGCCCCGAACGCGGTCGGAAGCAATCGAATTGGCTCGCGCGATCGCCGGGTCCAGCAGCGCCATTAGGGTGGCGCGGTTGGGACCGAGAGCGTCGCAGGCTCCGGCCTTGATCAGGCATTCGAGCACCTTCTTGTTGGCCGAACGCGTGTCCACCCGTTCGCAGAGATCGGTCAGGGAAGTGAAACGACCGCCGGTCTTGCGCGCCTCGAGGATGGACAGCACCGCCACTTCGCCAACGCCTTTGACGGCCGCGAGGCCGAACCGGATTCGAGGTGAGGCCGGGACTGTCCCCGAGCCGGCTGCGGATTCTTCGCCGGGGCTCAGGGGAGCGGGCGCCGCCGGGGCAAAACTCACCTCGGATTCGTTGACATCGGGGCCCAGGACTTGGATTCCGAAACCCTTCGCTTCGGCTATGTACTGCGCCAGCTTGGTGAGATCCGCCTGATCATTCGTCATCATGGCGCAGAGGAACTCAACCGGGTGGTTCGCCTTCAGGTAAGCCGTCTGATAGGCGACTACGGCGTAAGCGGCCGCATGGGACTTATTGAAGCCATAGCCGGCAAACTTCTCGAGCAGGTCGAACACTTCGTTCGCTTTGGGGGCCGGAATCTGATTCTTGGCCGCGCAGCCTTTCACGAAGGTCTCCCGCTGCTTGGCCATCTCCTCGGGCTTTTTCTTGCCCATGGCCCGGCGCAATAAGTCGGCGCCGCCCAGGGTGTAGCCACCCAGAATCTGCGCGGCCTGCATCACCTGCTCCTGATAGATCAAGATCCCGTACGTTTCGCGCGCAATGGGTTCGAGCAACGCATGCGGATACTCGACGACCTGTTCCCCGTGACGACGCTTGATGAAGTCCGGGATGAGATCCATCGGGCCCGGTCGGTAGAGCGAGATGAGCGCCGTGATGTGCTCGACGCTGGCGATCTGAAACTTTTTACAGAGGTCGCGCATGCCGCCGGATTCCAACTGGAACACCCCCAGCGTTTGCGCGTTGTTGAGGAGTTCGTACGTTTTGGCGTCGTCGAGGGGCAGGGCGTCGAGATCCAGCGTGGTGCCGCGGGTCCGCTGGACCAGGTCCACCGTGTTGCGCAGGACCGTCAGGGTTTTCAGCCCGAGAAAGTCCATCTTCAGCAGGCCGAGATCGCCGACCGGACCCATGGCGTATTGGGTAACGATCCCGCCGTCGTCGTCTTGCTTTAAGGGCAGGAGATTGACCAGTGGTTGAGCGCCGATAACGACGCCCGCGGCATGGACCCCGGCACTGCGGGCCTGGTCCTCCAGCAAGAGCGCGCAATCCACCAGTTCCCGAGTAACTTCTTCGGAATTGTAAGCCGTCTTGAAATCCGCGTTCTTCTCCAGCGCGTCTTTTAGGCCCCATTTGACGTCGCTGATCATTTTCGCGAGTCGGTCGCACTCGCCGAAGCTCAGGCCCATAACTCGGCCGACATCGCGCAGCACCGATTTGGCGCCCATGGTGCCAAAGGTAATGATCTGAGCGACGGCATCGCGGCCGTATTTGTTACGCACATACTCAATGACCTCCGCCCGTCGATCGTCGGCAAAGTCGATGTCAATGTCGGGCGGGCTGACACGTTCGGGATTGAGGAACCGTTCGAAGAGCAGTCCGTAACGGAGCGGGTCAACGTTGGCGATTTCGAGAAGGTACGTGACCATCGAACCGGCGGCCGAACCACGCGCCACGCAGGCAATGCCATGATCGCGACCCCAGCGGACGAAATCGCCCACGATCAGGAAGTACGAGACGTAGCCCGTCTTCTCAATGACGTCGAGTTCGAGCGTGAGCCGGTCCAGAATCAGGCGGATACCGGGATGTAAGGTTGAGCCTGAGGCGGTGGGCGTAGCGGTAGGGGTTTCCGGCGAGGTCGGCGTGAGCAGGAA
>Ga0209591_10000817_pt1 | contig 39789 bp, 36 predicted proteins | sample MAT01_FD_187207 | JGI IMG/M metagenome (GOLD analysis project Ga0209591, IMG submission 187207) | Freshwater microbial communities from Lake Fryxell liftoff mats and glacier meltwater in Antarctica - MAT-01 (SPAdes) (version 2) | ecosystem: Environmental > Aquatic > Freshwater > Ice > Liftoff... | reverse complement strand
AAGCTGACAAAACAGCATCTTGTCGGTCTAGGTCTGATTTCTGATCATGACTTGAAACTCTTGCGTATGCTATTGTTTTTCCAACAGCTTGTTCTACAAAGTCACCAAGTTTATACCGACGATGACCCCCATCTGTTCTAACAGATTTAATCTTGCCTTCACGTTCCCAGCGTCTAATTGTGTCAACGCTTACGGCTTTCAACTCCGCTAGTTCACCAATGCTAATCAGCCTATCCATTCTTTACCTAGAATTACTTACTATAATTCTAGGTAAATCTATATATTATGGCAACAGTCGTTAACCCCAATCTAATTCGTAATTAACCCACGGATAAATGTGTGTTATGTAAAAAACAGGTGCTTCACACTTATTTTATTCATAAATAAACTGATTGATTCTCTCTTTTTAATTACGAATTACGAATTATTTAGTCGCATTTGCAAAATTTCTTGAGCAACGCGATCGCACACCCCAACTTCTCCTAAACTTTGCCGCATTTCTTGATAATCCGCCAAAGTTTGCGCTCTGCGACTGGGATTGAGTAGCAGTTCCATCGCCGCTTGGATAACATTCTCTGGTGTGGCTTCCTCTTGTAAAAATTCTGGCACAATCGGCTTCATCACTACCAAATTAGGTGGTGATGCAAAGGTTACAGAACCTTTGAGGATTTTACGAGCTATCCAAGCAGTCAGGGAACTTAGGCGGTAAACTACAACTTGCGGCACGTTTAACAAAGCAAGTTCTAAATTCACCGTACCAGATTTACTAATGGCTAAATCAGCAGCAGCAAAAACTTCCATTTGTTGACCTGATATAATTGTCGCCCGTAAACCGTAACGCTCAATAGCCTGCTCAATTGGCTGTCTATAGACTTCCAGCGACAGGGGTATCCAGAAATGAACTTCAGGTAATTTAGCTTGAATCGTTTGGGCGGCTTGAAAAATAATTGGTAAAAGATATTTTAGTTCTTGGCGGCGAGAGGCGGGGAGAAGTGCGATCGCAATTTGTTCTGGTGCAATTCCCAGTGTTGCACGAGCTGCTTGGCGACTAGGAGCATCTTGCATTCGGTCAACCAAAGGGTGTCCTACCCAAGTAACTTTTGCCCCTTTCTCACGAAAGTAACGGGCTTCTTGTGGGAAAATTGCCAACAGCTTATCTGTAAAACCAACAATCCGGTTAGTTCTACGCAAACTTATTGACCAAGCCCACTCTTGGGGAGCAATGTAATACACCACAGGCACATCTGGTAATTGCCGTTTCATATAAGTCCCAATTTCCAGATTGGGAGTCATATAATCGATCAGCACCACCAAGTCAGGTGGATTTTGTTTTAAGAAAGCGATCGCCTGACGTTGCACCTGGAGAGTCGGTAAAATATAAGGCAGTCCTTCTAGAATACCCATTGAGCCAATACCACTGGTATTTCCCAACAGGATTGCTCCAGCCTCCACCATTTTTTCGCCACCCAGCGCCACAATCTCTAATTCCAACCCAATCGCCACAGCTTGACGCTTCAGCGCTGTAATTAGCAGCGATCCTTGCAAATCGCCAGATACTTCGCCAGTGCTGATAAATATCCGCATTTGATAATTAAAGTTAGGAAATAAATAGTTAGGAGTGAGGAGTTAAAAATTTAAGTCATCAACTTATAACTCATAACTTAAATAGTTAGGAGTGAGAAGTTAAAAATTTGAGTCATCAACTCATAACTCATAACTCCTAACTCCTAACTTATAATTCACGATTCATCACTCACGCCTTTTTTCCCCTTACCGGGAATCAAGCCACGCCTTCCTGGCATCTGAGAAAGTAGCAGAAAACGCCGCAGATGCTGCAACTGTTCGCTATCTCCTAACAATTCCAACTGTTCTAAAGCATCCTTAAAGGGCAAATCAGAACGGTAGAGAATGCGGAAGGCTTTTTTCAGCATTTGTAAATCTGTAGAGTCCATACCAGACCGTTTAAGTCCGACAAGGTTGAGGGTTCGTACCCGCGCCGGATTTCCCTCCACTAGCATATATGGGGCCACATCCCGGTCAATCCGAGCCATGCCTCCCACCATTGCCTGTCTACCAATATGCACAAATTGATGGACACCTAAAACCCCACTCAGCCTAGCGCGTGACTCTATATGGACATGACCTGCCAACGCCACAGAGTTAGCAATCACTACCTGGTCTTCAATCACGCAGTTATGAGCCACATGGACATAAGCCATCAGTAAGTTACCATCACCAATCACCGTTGCTTCACCAGCACCAGTAGCGCGGTTAATGGTAACGTACTCACGAATCAAGTTGTTATCACCAATTTTGACCCAGGTTGGTTCTCCCACAAACTTGAGATCCTGGGGTTCCATGCCGATGGCTGCACCTGTAAAAATCTGATTTTGCGCCCCAATTTCACAAGGCCCCTCTAGCACGGCATGAGCGCCGATTATTGTTTCAGGGCCCACTTTGACATGCGCTCCAATCACAGCATAGGCACCGACTTGCACTGTATGGTGGAGTTCCGATTTCGGATGAATTACAGCAGTTGGATGAATTAGCGTTTTCAAGGGTGAATCTCCAGAACTGTCTTGATAAGCCAGCGCCGGGTGGGGTTTTTAAAGCAGTGCGTTACCCTGGTTAAGAGAGTTATACTGACTGCCATCCCATTGAGGCGACTGGCATTGTTGAGCGTTAAATATTTCAGTGAACGAAAGTGTCGGGCAAAGCAAGTTAAGTGTGTTCGTGAGTGCGTCTCGTAAAGAGGGCGTCGAAAATCAATAAATTATTCAGATGCTGTTGTGGATTTTTTTTAACTGCGATCCTTTTTCAGGATTCAGTAAGGGCATTTCACGGCTATGCCAATACCACGCAAGCAAACTTTTAATTAACTAGAGAAAACATTAATTCCCCTTCACAAGCAAGTTGACCGTCAACTTCGGCACGACCTTGCATCTTACCGAAACGACGTTGTTTTACCCATAACAGTTCCACTGTCATTACTAGTTGATCCCCCGGTACAACCTGGCGGCGAAAACGGACTTTATCGATACCAGCGAAGACGAACAGTCCGCCTTCTACCGAAGACATTTGAGTTAAAACAATGCCTCCAACTTGTGCCATTGCTTCGACAATTAGGACTCCTGGCATCAGTGGACGTCCTGGGAAATGTCCTGTGAAATGGGGTTCGTTGATCGTGACATTTTTAACTCCAACAGCTTTTTTACCTGGAACGTAGTCAGTTATTTTATCTACAAGTAAAAATGGGTAGCGGTGGGGTAGCAATTTCTGAATTTCTTCAGATGTAAAGGTTGTTTTAATCTCAGATATGATTGTAGTCTCATTTATAGCCAGTAGTTCGGTAGATGTAGGTGTCGTCGTATCGATGATATTCACTTCAGTGAGAATTGACATTGGCCGTGTGGTTAATTTTTTGTCTGAAAGTTGAGTAGGCAGGCGTATATCGAAAGCTTTAATTATCCTGGATTGTAAACTTTAGATCAAATCTAAAATCCAAAATCTAAAATTCTCTGAGCCAGTTGAATGTGTAAATTGTGGCTGGCTTTATACGCTAAGAAATGAGCAATAGGAAAAGTTCCTAGTAAACTTAAATCTCCTACTAAATCCAAGATTTTATGACGGACTGGCTCATTTGCAAATCTTAATGGTGGATTTAGCCAGCCTTCTGGCCCACAAACGAGTGCATTATCCAAACTGCCACCTTTAATTAACCCTGTTTTTTGTAAGTGTTCAATTTGATGCAGTAACCCAAAAGTCCGGGCGGGAGCAATTTCCGCAGCAAACCTAGCAGAAGCTTTTTCTAGTTCAGTGGTTAGTGACCAACTGTGCCATTGATTTCCAATGGCGGGCAGGTCAAAATCAATACCGTAACTAAAGCGGGTTTCTGGTGCTGGGAGGGCACATACAAAGGCATCGCCTTGATAGACCCATATTGGTTCTGTAATAACCTTGGGAACTTGGTTCTTAACGGGTTGTGATACTAAGCCAACTTGGGCAATGTTGGCTGTCCATACACTTGCTGAACCATCTAAAAGTGGAACTTCTGGCCCATCAATTTCAATCCGGGCATTATCCACACCCATACCCGAAAGCGCTGCCAACAAATGTTCTACCGTGCGGACAGATACCTCACCCTTGCCCAACTGAGTTGAGAGAACAGTGTGACTAACTGCCGCAACTTGGGCTGGAATGAGCGGCAAATCCGGTAAATCTACCCGTACAAAGTAGCGTCCAGTTCCCGCCTCTGCTGGTAGTATCCGCACCTGGGTACTAACACCGCTATGCAATCCCACCCCTATTTGGGTGATTTCCCCAGCTAGAGTGTGCTGTTGCATAGCCGAAAAGTCAGTATATTTCCTTTAGTATTGTTCATCGTCTGTTTTGGTAAAATCCCTGATATTCCCCTAAAAATGTAATTAATTCCTTTATCGGAACAGTATTGAGGTAAATGTAAAAATTAGCAAGCAAATCCAAAAAAGTTATGGGTTAAGAGTGAGGAGTGAGGAATTAAAACTCATAACTCCTAACTTCTAACCTCTAACTTCTAACTCTTAACTGGTTAAAACCTTTCGCCAATACCGAAATTAATTCGGCTATCACCATCATCGTTGATACCGTAGTCAATCCGAATTGGCCCCAGTGGAGACTGGACGCGAACGCCAAGACCATAGCCGTAGCCACTACCATTTTTGTTCAAAACTTCAGCCGCCCTAGTACTAGTTCCTAGATCACTGCCGAGATCAAAAAATAGTGCGCCACTGACTACTGAAAAAACTGGAAACCGATACTCTACTGATGCTTGCACATAAGAGCGTCCACTAGCTAATGCTCCTTCTTCATAACCCCGAACGGAGTTGCTGCCACCAATGGTAAAGGCTTCGTAGGGAGGCAAGTCACCAAGGATAGTTCCTGCTTGCAGGTTAAATGCTAAGGTTTGTGCGCCTTTGGAGAGGCTAATCAGCTTGATGGGTAAATATTGGCTGTAGCTTCCCCGCAATCTGGTGAGTAAGATGTTGCCTAGCCCGACGGGAACCGACTGATCGACCCCGAAGCGGAGATAAGAACCGCTAGTGGGTTGCAATGGGTTATTACGGAGATCGCGCTGTAGACCCACTTGGAGCAACAACAAATCGTCTTCGCCTGTGTTAGATTCAGTCAGGTCAATTGTTCTGTTTGGGTCAGGTAGATTATTATTATCGTTGATTACTGCCCCTTGTTTTCTGAGATTGCCATCAGCATCACGGGCGGAAACTCTTTGATATTGTAAACCGGCTGAGGCTGTCCAGACGGAAGTTTTGTAAGGATTGGCGGCAAGAGGACGTGTAAAGGTGATACCGCCACCTACCCGGAGAATGCGGGGGCGATCCTGAGAATCTGTATTAGTGGGATCATTTGGGTTAAATGTCCTAATATCTTCATCTTTACCATCAAAAATCAATGAAATAGAACTGCGACGGAAAAGATTGGTTGTGTAGGAAGTCCGGTAAGGATCTCCGGCAATCCAGGGGTCTGTAAACCGCACGTCAAACAGCAGTTCCCGTTCTCCCACCTGTACTTCTGCTCCCAGTTTTTGGTTCCTACCGTTCAGGTTTTGCTGTTGATAGCTAACTGTTCCAAAAAGTCCGCTAGCAGAACTAATCCCTGCCCCAGCCGCAATAGAACCACTGCTGCGTTCGGCTACATTCACTACTACATCCACCTTGCTGGGGTCAGTACCAGGGTCAAGGGAGACATTCACATCTTCAAATAGTCCTAGTCCATACACGCGCTGTAGGTCTTTTTGCACTGTGTTGCGATTGAATATTTGTCCTGGCTTCAACTCCAATTCTCGCGTAATGATGTAATCCTGTGTCCGTCCGCGAATTGGTTGTCCTTTCTCGTTTGTCTCCTGACCATCTTTATTGCGGAACCGGACTCTAATATTCTCTACGACACCTTCTGCTACTTGCAAGGTAACAACTCCGTTTTCAGAGACTTGGGGCGCTCCAATCACGTTAGCTAGTACGTAACCTTGGTCTTGATACCGCTTGTTTAACTGCTTGATGCCTTCTTGCAAGTCACGCAAGTTGAGGATTTTGCCATACTGCTCTTTAAATACTTCATCCACAGTATTCGCTGGGAGTACAGAAGCAACACCAGTACCAGGATTGGCTTGCACTTCTACCTTGCTTAAAATGGGGTTAGGCTGTACAACAAAGCTCACCCGCACTCCCAAGGGAGTATCTTCTGGCGCTGCTTGCACGTTGGAGAAGAAGCCAGTACCAAAGATGGCGTTAATATCTTCTTGCAGTTGGCTGCGGGTTGTTGTTTGTCCTGGCTGGGTACGAATTACTCTGTAAACTTGGTTTTCCAGTTCTGGTGATAGTTGGCCAGCCTGTGATCTAATTAGTACTTCCGACACCAGTACGCGAGGGTCATTGGCTTCTGGGGCTGCGTTGGGTTGAGTATTTCCCGGAGTTGTCGGCGGGTTAACATTCTGCGGAGTTGGAGTCGCACCTGGGCTTGGGGCAGGTGTTCTTTGTTGACTACCTGGGAATGGAAGATCAGGTGTGCCAGATGGTTCTGGAGTTGTAGGTAATAAAGGTTCTGTTGCTGGTGGGTTGACATTTTCTGGGACTGGAGTAGTCTCAGGATCTGGGGAAGGCGTTGGTTGTTGAATTTCTGGCGGTGGAATGTCTGGAGCCGGAGAGGGCTGTTGAGTAGGGCTAGGATCTATTTGAGGGGTTTGTGCAGTTTTTGGCGTTGTGGAGGTTGGCACTATTACCTCTGGGGTAGCGTAGGGGTAGCCCGCACTTCGGCTGCGCTCAGTGACCACCGCAGGCATCGCTCCTAGATTGGCAGTGTAAACTGCGACAATGGGGGATTTATCCGTCTCTATAACCCCTGTGGGATTAGGTCGAGATTCTAAACTTTTACTATCAACCTGACCTCTTTCCTTTTCTGGCTGCTGATTTGTTTCTAGTGTCAAAACTTCTGTTGTCTGTTTTGAACTGTTGGCGGTTTCTGCATTTGCACTCAATGAACCGCCCAAAGGGACTGCAATTGCTACTGCTGCTAGCAATATAGGAGATAAACGCATTTTACTTATGATTCCTCTTCACGACCACACACACACCATCACAAATAGTCATTAGTCATTAATTATTAGTCGTTACAGCGTTTTCTAATCAAATGAGGTGCATCATAGCCCCCTCCTCGCTTGCGGGGAGGGGGTTGGGGTTCTTGTACCTCACTCAACTGAGAACCGCTATAGTTATTGGTGAATAACAAAGGACAATCCACACGAGTTTAATTGATTTTTACCCACTTAATTATTACTCTCTACTGCTTTTAGCACTCTTTGTAAAACCTCCTGGTAGGCATCCTCTACATTTCCTAAGTCGCGGCGAAAGCGGTCTTTGTCCATTACCCGCCGGTTTGAGTCTTTTTCTGCGGTATCCCATAAACGGCAGGTGTCGGGGCTAATTTCGTCTGCCAAGAGCAACTGCTGCTGTGAGTCCAAACCAAACTCTAGTTTGAAGTCTACTAGGGTAATGCCGCAACGCTGCCAAAAATTCTTGAGAAATTCATTGATTTGCAATGCAAGATGTGTAATTGCGTCTACTTGTTCCGCAGTGGCTAGTTCTAGCAGGTACAGGCGATCGCGTGTCAGCAAAGGATCTCCTAACTGATCGTTTTTGTAATAAAACTCTACCATTGGCTGTTTTAGAATTGTACCCACTGGTAGCCCTGTTTGCTGACACAAACTGCCAGCAGCAATATTTCTGATAACTACTTCTAAGGGTAAAATCTTTACTGCCTTCACCCGCATCTGATTCGGGGTAGGGCTGTCGATAAAGTGAGTCTTTATACCATTTGCCTCCAACTGTTTAAAAAGCTGGCTGGAAATGCTACAATTAATCTTTCCCTTGTCTTGAATACTGCCACGCTTTTGGGCGTTAAACGCCGTGGCATCGTCCTTAAAATCGGCCAACAAGACTTCCGGATCGTCTGTTGTATAGAGAATTTTGGCTTTGCCTTCGTATAACTTGGAATTAACAGACATGGTGGCAGGTAAAGTTCTAGGCGATGGACAAAAGTTGTCCTTTGAAGCTTCACCATTTTATCTTTAGTTATTAACTATTAGCCATTGGTGATTATTTAGGAGGGTGCGGGCACACGGTTAATTGGGCAGAGGTCTATGGCAGGAACCCGCAGAGCGGGAAGAGGGCAGACGGGCACAGAGGAAAATCTTCCCGCTCTGCTCTTTTTCCCCTTTGCCTCTTTTTGGTCACAGTCCAGCAGAAAGTTGCTAAAGATCCACAACTGAATCTCTAACTTTTAACAGACGACAATTCGTTTTAACGTATAGTATCTTTTCCTAAATACTTTCACCCACAAAAATTTGTAACTATTTTTACAAAAATGACAAATACTAGATAATACGGGTATCTTTTTATAACTGTAACTCAGGGTTTCACCTGAAGTTAATTACAGTCATAAATTCATAAATTAAGATGAGATAAATTGATAACTGCGAGGTAAGTCAAATATTCTCTTTAGTCACTTTAGCAGAAACTTTTTTTTGTAACTTTTACAGTAAAAGTATTTCAAGCTTTATTTTCTAGTCTCAAAATCTAAATCAACCAATTCCCCCATCATTAGTTGGAGAAGGAGTTCGATAGTTCGAGTTCCCGCAGTCTGACCACGGCAAATAAAGATCAGGGTAGCTAATGATTCAGCTTTAGAGATTCAAACACAAGGGGAGTTGAATAAATTGGAGAACAAAATAGTGAACAAGGATGATTTTCTTTACCCTCGCGGCCGCTACTACGGTCAGGTAAAGCCAGAAAACTTAGTTTTTAATGCAAATCTACAGGAATTTGCCCAACGAGTAAGCTACATTTGCAACTTAGAAACAGGTGGAAAACTGCCTCCAGGTGAAGCTTACGAACAAATAAAGGATCTATGGAAACAGTTGAAACGCTCAAAAAAAGAGCTAAGAATTGGCGAAGACCCGTTTCAGGATGACCAGGGGGAGGTTGAAGAGTGAAGGTTGAAGGGGGAGCAGGAGAAGCAGGGGAAGCAGGGGGAGAAGAATTAATAACCCATGCCCAATGCCCAATGCCCCATGCCCAATGCCCAATGCCCCATGCCCCATGCCCCATGACTATTTAGTAAGCATTGTCCAAATACCATCCCAAGATTCTGGGGGCGGCGCTTGTTGGTAATTACGCGCCCTTTCTAGGTGGATATCAACAGCTTGGTCTTGGGGTTGGATGCATTTGGCGGCTTCAAAACAGGCGATCGCTTGTGAGAAGTTGCGCGATAAATAAGCCGAGCGTCCAGTATGATAGTGAAATAAAAACTCTTGAGTGTTGACATCTAGAGGGGTGGTGCGATCGCCAATTAACTCGTAGATATTAACTGCCTGGTGTTTCCCTTTGACTCGAATTTTATCTAACTGGCGCACCCAAATGCGATCGCTGCAAAGTTGGTAAGTAAATTCGCTTAAAATTATATCACAACCGTAATCTTTAGTTACCGCTTCCAAACGCGAACTCAAATTTACACTATCCCCAATTACGGTGTAATCCATCCGTTTGCGGGAACCAATATTACCCGAAACCACATCCCCAGAACTAATCCCAATGCCAATATGGATTTGTGGCTGCGCCTGGATAATTCGCCGCCGGTTAAATTCCTCTAACCTGTGTCGCATATCTAACGCTGACTGCACAGCCCTCCAAGCATGATTTTCTGTCAATGGTAACGGCGCACCAAATACCGCCATTAAGGCATCACCAATAAACTTATCGAGAGTGCCTTCGTAGTTAAAAACTGCTTCCACCATCGTTTCAAAATACTGATTGAGCAGCAATACCACTTCAGCCGCACCAAGATTTTCTGTAAGTGTGGTGTAGCCCCGGATATCAGAAAATAAGATAGTTACTTCCTTCCGTTCACCCACCATTAAAGCATCTTCCCCCAAAGCCATAACTTGTTCGGCTACATGGGGCGTTAGGTAACGGGACATGGTAGTTTTCATCCGTTTTTCCTGGCTGATGTCTTCCAACACCACCAAACCACCCCGGACACCGCCTTCTGGGTTAGTTAGGGGATTAACAGTTAGATTCGTACTACGTTCTAATTTTTGCACCTGATTAGCGGTGAGAAACTCAGATTGGGAAGTGAGGGGTAGATTCCAGGGAATGAAAATATCGGGTTTAGTGCGATCGCGGACTGCTAAAATTGAGTCCTGAGTCCTGAATTTTGATTCTTGAGTCTCACTTTTAACTTCTAAGTCCTCACTCTTAACTTGAAAAATTCCTACTATCAAACTTTGCTCTGGCACATAATGTTTAGCTCCAGTTTTTAAACTATCTTCTAGCCGCATTTGGAGATTTTCAATTGGCACAACTTCCCAAACTAGGCGACCAATCAAATTTTGCTCCCACAAAAGCTTGTTGTTCTTACTATTAGCATCTTTTATAGGACAGCCCAGCAACTCTAGCGCCGCATCATTAATCGTGACAATGCGTCCTGCCATATCTGTAGAAATCACCGCATCTGATAGACTTTGTAAAATATCTTTTTGATACTGTTTTTCTAACAGCACATTTTCAAACAGACGAGCATTTTCTAAAGCAATTCCTGCCTGAATATTAAAAGCCCGCATAAACTCTTCATCAGAAGCGGTAAAACTGCTTTGTTGCTTATTAATTAATTGTGTAACCCCAATTAATTCATTTGCCGAATTAAATACTGGCAAACACAGGATATTGCGAGTTACATACCCAGTTTTTCTATCTGTAGTCGGGTCAAACCGGGGATCTTTATAGGCATCGGAAATATTTAAAGCTTCACCTGTAGAGGCCACATAGCCAGCAATGCCACGGTTAGCGGGAATGCGGATTTCTATCAAGTTTGTGCCATCTGCCGCTGCTGCAACTTTCGTCCAGAGTTCGCTCATCTCTTTACGATATAAAAACAGTGTGCTGCGGTCTGCTTGCATTAAAATTCGAGCTTGCTCCATGACTATCTGCAAAGTTGCTTCTAAATCCAAACTTTGCCCCAGTGTCTGAGTTGCCCGTAATAAAGCCGTTACGCCTCTTTGGTTACGAGCGGCTACATAAAAAGATTGGCAGCTTTCCAGAATAATCCCAATAGAAGCGGCGAAGTCTCGAAAACGTTCTTCATCATCAGAATTAAACGGAACATTCCCGGTTTTATTAGCCAGTTGCACTACCGCTACAGTCTGGTTTTTGCTACTGATAACAGGCATACATAAAATATTATGGATTTTGTAGCCCATTTGTTTTTCAAGTTCTGGGCTAAATAAGGGATGAGTATAAGTTTCAGATATATTTAGATATTCACCTGTACTAGCAACATGGCCAGGGATACCTACCGTAATGGGAGTCCGAATTTCTAAGAATTTTTGGCTATTATCTTGAGGAACTTTTGACCACAATTGACCTTTGTCATAGTCAACTAAAAAAATAGCTGTGTGTTCTGCTTGCAGGATTTGACCAATTTTGAGTGTGATAGCTTCTAGCACCTTCTCCAACATAGTTTCTAGAGCTTCATTATTGATCAATTCAATAGCTCTAAGAAATTGCTGGAACTCAGCAGTTATGAAGTCGAGCAAGCAAATAAATTCATTAACAGATAAGTCTTTCACACGACGCAGTAGGGCGTGAGTACGATTAACTTGAGTCAGTTCAGTTAATGTAGCCAAGACGCTGCCAGGGTTGGGGAGTGTCATGGGAATTTTAGATTTTGGGCATGGGGCATAGGGCATGGGGCATGGGGCATGGGGCATTGTGAGTTAGGAGTTATATCATGTCCGCTTGATTACTTATTAAACCCGAAGAACCCCACCCCGCCAAAGCTATGCTTTGTCTCCCCTCCCCGCCGGCGGGGAGGGGTTCTTTTATTATGGGTAATCTGGCGAACATGATATTAAAAGTTATTTGTTTCCCCCCACTCCCCTATTTTGCCAACTTTTCAGAAAATATCACCTTTTGATAATAATCTTGTAGCTGTCTGGTGGCAGATGGCCAACCCCAACTTTCTGCTTCCTGGCGAGCATTTTGACGGATGATGTCTCGTTGTTGTTTTTGTTCTAAGAGGCGAACAGTAGCAGCGATGGCTCCTTGAACATCTGCTGTTGGCTCAAATAGATATCCATTTACTCCATCTGTGACAATATCGGGAATTCCCCCCGAACGGGCTGCTACCACGGGACAGCCAGCAGCCATCGCTTCTAGTAGTACTAAACCTAGTGTTTCTGTACGAGAAGGAAAGATAAAGGCATCAGCACTTGCAAAGGCAGAACCTAATTCTTGCCCCATGAGATACCCAACAAAATAAGTATTTGTGCCAGCAAAGTGTTTTTGCAATGCTTCACGGTGGGGGCCATCCCCAACCAATGCTAACCGCGCTTCGGGAATTGCTTCTAAAATTGGTTTGATGCGCTCAATTTCTTTTTCAGCAGAAAGCCGCCCCACGTAAAGTAGTAATGGACTTTCTGGATGATTTTTTGATAGGCGCGATCGCATCTCTACATTAGCTAAATCGGGGTGAAATAATTCCGTATCCACTCCACGCTGCCATAAATCTACACGTTCAATACCATGTGCTGTCAGTTCCTCCACCATTGCTGTGGAAGTACACAGATTTAAAGCTGCTTGATTATGAGCGCCTTTCAGCAGTTCCCAAAGAAAACCTTCCAGCATCCCTAAGCCGTAATGCTGAAGATATTGGGGTAAATGGGTGTGGTAAGACGCCACTAAGGGTATTTTGAGGATTTTGCTATAAAATATCCCAGACAAACCTAAAACTGCTGGATTCACCACATGAATAATATCTGGCCTAAACTCTTCTAAAGCGTAACCAATAGCTGGGCGGGGAAGTGCCATTGTCAACTCTGGATACAATGGCAGAGGAAAGCCAGTAACGCCGTAAACTTTAGCGCCTTTGTGTTCTGTAATGCCTCCATCAGGGGCAATTACCAGCACTTGATTACCACTGCGCTGTAAATGGTCAACAGTATGGCGCAGGCGCGTTACAATGCCGTCAACCTTGGGTAAAAAGGTTTCGGTGAATAGGGCAATTCTCATAAAAAACTATTCAGTCCAGGCAGATAATCTCAGCTTAGAGTGCATTTTGCTATTAAACCAGAGTAAACTGTCTCGCGTGCTGTAATCAATTCTGCACAGTCAAAATAACTGTGGTAAACGGCAAATTTAGTAATAGCTGGATGATACGCCTGATAAATATAGGACTTACGCAAAATATCTTTCAAACTCTGATTTCTCCGTGCCCTCTGTGCCTCTGTGGTTCGTTATTCCGTAACTCGTGCGTAAGTCCTAAAATAATAACTGATTGGTCGTCATATTGTGCTAAGACATGACGACCAGTGTTAAACCCGCGATTTACTGGGGTTTATCCTAATTTCTGTGCCAAGAGACTTTGGGCAGAATTTGTTTGTGATCAACTCGTTTCTGATACTTGATGGCAAAGTTTAACAGAGAATCGAGTAAAGAATCAGAAAGCAAGTGAGGCTGTAAACCTAAATCGAGCAATTTAGTGTTTTTAGCGTTGAAGTAATGTTCTTCTTTCTCGACTCTGGGATTATCTAAGTGATTGATTTCTACATTCAATCCCATAGCATTACCAGCATTTTTTACCATTAATGCCAATTCACCGACGCTGAATTGTTCGGTAAATTGGTTAAATACGCGGAATTCACCAGCTTCGGCAGGGTTAGCGATCGCTAATTCCACACATCGGACTGTATCCCGAATATCCAAAAACCCGCGAGTTTGTCCACCTTTACCATAGACGGTTAGGGGGTGTGCGATCGCTGCTTGAATACAAAAGCGGTTTAGTGCAGTACCAAACACGCCATCGTAATCCAGCCGATTAATCAATAGTTCGTCCATCCCCGTTTCTTCGGTTAAGACGCCATAAACTACACCTTGATTTAAATCCGTCGCCCGCAATCCCCAAATCCGGCAAGCAAAGTGGATGTTATGACTATCATGGACTTTGCTTAAATGGTACATTGAACCGGGCTGCTTGGGATAAGGTAGGGTATCCTTGCGTCCATTGTGTTCAATGGTGATATACCCTTCTTCGATGTCAATGTTGGGTGTACCGTATTCACCCATCGTCCCCAGCTTCACCAAATGACAGTCGGGGAAATCTTCCCGCATGGCGTAAAGCAAGTTCAACGTACCAACTACATTATTGACCTGGGTGAGAACTGCATGTTCTCGGTCAATCATGGAAAATGGGGCCGAACGCTGTTCACCAAAATGCACCAGAGCATTTGGCTGAAATTGCTGTAATGTTTTATGGAGAAATTCGTAATTAGTAATATCGCCGATGAACAAATCGATCGATTTACCCGTCAAATCTTGCCAGCGCTGGAGACGTTGTTGAATTAGTGCGATCGGAGTGAGAGTTTCGACACCAAGTTCATTATCCCAGTGCCGCCGCACCAAACTATCTAAAATTCCAACTTCATAACCTCGATTGGAAAGGTAAAGAGCAGTTGCCCAACCGCAATACCCATCGCCACCAATAACCAGGACTTTCATCTTCACTAGTTTTTACTCGCTGATAGCTAAATCTATCAGGTTTCTGTACCCTCTTAATCATTATTCTGGAAGAGATGTATATTTTGGACTTAGGGAGCAGCAATAAATAAGGGAAAATTAGAGGAATTCTTGTACAGACGCGATTCATCGCGTCTCTCTTGTACGATTCATCGCGTCTCTCAGTCTCTCAGGACTTCGGAATCCGATACTGCTGGGCAATGTAATAAAACAAACGATAGTAATCTGGAAAATCTTGGCTCTTGCTTCGTCCGCGCAAATAGTATTTCACTTGACTCTGAGTTAGTGTCAGTGTCATCGAACCTATTTGTTGATCAACTTCTACAACCAGCACCCCAGATACCCCTTGGGCGGTTTGAAAGTTGGGTTTGATCTTTTTTACTGGCTCTTGGTTTGTAACAATCGAATTCGGTAGCTGCTGACTTGCCCACCCTCGCATTTCCACCGTTTTGTTCTGGGGTGAAGTAAACGCAATTCCATCATCATTTTCTGGTGCTGCCAAAGAAGTCCAGTTACTCGGATATGGAAATTCAAAGCCATAACGGGAGTTGCTATAAGTTTTCCATGCGATCGCTCTGGCGTTAAAATCATTTGCAGTACAACTCCACAGAACTATAAACAGGGCAATCGCTCCGCTAACTCTGGCGACAAACCGATAAATTCTTCGCCCCAAACTACAGATTTTATTAGCAGTAGCCATTTACATTACACATTTTGCCAAAGTCACTGATTTTATAGAAATACCAAAAACTCAGATCAATACTTTCACCAATTTACGAATTATTCCCGAATCGGGAAACTGCACCAAAAGAGCGCTCATTAAAAATTCAATATTCTTTTCAGCATATTTACCATTCTCTTTTGAGTTACCAGTAGAGCAAGCTCAGAGTAAGTGCTTTATCACACAACTCATGTACAGTCCATCTCAGACAGCCAAGCTAACTTTGGAGCTTTTTCACTTCCAAACCAACACATCTTTACAATTTCCACCGAATCTTTCTGTAATTTGCATCGGTAAGCCAAACGACCAAAAACCACCAGATATTGATGTTTCTGGCTTACCAGATTCGGATGTGGCATCTCGCATCCACGCGCAAATCTGGATAAATGGGGATGAATACCATATCACCGATTTGGGCAGTTCTAATGGTACATATATTAACGGTGTAAAACTTCAACCTCAAGTTTTTTCTCCCCTGCAACCGGGAGACAGAGTTTCCCTTGGGCAGGGAGACAAAATAACTTTTATGTTTAGGGTGCAACAGCACTCTGCATCTGCCACAAAAAATCCTATACCAAACTCCGCGCCCACAAAAATTACAGTGCCCAGCATCGGTAAAGAACAGGAACAAGTAATCCTTGCCAGTAAGCTTATTGGCTTAGGACTAATCCTCGCAGGGATTACATTTTTAAGTACAAGTATTTATGTGAGCGTCTACTTACGCAGCACACCTGGAATTTTGCTGTGTATCGGAGGTGTAGTAGCTCTAAATTGGGGTGGGCGCGATCATCGAAAACTGGGATGGGTGTTGATTGGCATAGGAATTGCTCTATTTATTGCCAGTGGTGTTGTAATCGGCTCAGTTTCCCTTTTTTCTATGCTGGTGTCATTTGCTGGCATCTCCTGTGGATATCAGTTGTTTACAACCGGAAAGGTGTTCAACTTTAATCCGCTTACGCTTCAAATAGTTAAAAAATCAGCCAACTCAGGCAATCATTAAATTAGCGATCGCTAATTTCCATTCAGGTTTCAGGATTTGAATCCTAAACCCTGATTAATTCTCACAGGTTTATAATCAGCTATTTATCACTCAATAAACAGCATTTCAGCCTCAAATGTAAACAAATGTAACAAAAGTGGCGTTAAAACGTTTTGCTGTCTTGACAACCAATAAAAGAACCGATACCTTGATATACATACCCGGGTAAGACCGTTAAAGAGTTATATGCAAACGCAAACTAAGCAAAAGGTCACTTTGTATTTATCGCCAGAGTTGCACAGAAAACTGAAGATTCGTTCAGCAGTAGATTCTGAACCAATGTCAGAACTTGCCGAACGCGCCCTTGGTTTTTACCTGTCTAATCAAGAATTGGTTGACGAGTTAGAAGATTCTTCTTTTGGGCGGACTCATAGAGTTTATTCATGCCCAACTTGTGATAGCTCGCTAGTCTTACGTGATGGGGAACTGGTTACTTTGGGCAATCAACCAGGAGTAGTTGGTCAAGACCATCTTTCCATTAATGAAATGGATGAGGATGAAACCAATCCCAAGGGCGAGGAAGAGTTAGTTCCTTGCTAAATAGATAGGAATTATGGATTATTCATTCATGATTCGGTTGTCTTTACCAGAAGCAATGTCTCTACTGTCTCTATAAGGTCTCAAGTAGGTCGAAGTATGAAAGAAGAGCTCAATATCCTAATTCAAGCTCAATACCCTTTAATCTACCTTGTGACCTCCGAGGAAGAGCGGGCCGAGCAAGCCGTTTCCACGATCGCCCAGTTGTTAAAGCCCCAGCGCCGAGTATTTATTTGGACAGTAACACACGGGATTGTGGAGTATGGTCAACCCCGGAATGTTACCCAACATAATACCGTATCTCCAGAGGCGGCCATTGAGTGGATTATCCGGCAGAAAGAACCCAGTATATTTATTCTTAAAGATTTACACCCCTTTATTGATGCGCCTGCAACAAACAGATCGTTACGAGATGCGATCGCTAGCTTTAAAGGTACGCAAAAGAACATCATTTTGATGTCCCCAATGCAACAAGTACCTATAGAGTTGGAAAAAGAAGTTGTTGTTATTGATTTTACACTGCCAGATATGGCAGAGTTGAATAAAGTACTGACTCAGCACGTAGACCAAAATCGTGGTCGGCGGTTGACAACAGAGGCTAGAGAAAAGCTTCTCAGAGCAGCTTTAGGTTTAACTAAAGATGAAGCTGAGAAAGTCTACCGAAAGGCGCAGGTAACTACAGGGCGTTTGACGGAAGATGAAGTAGATATCGTTTTATCTGAGAAAAAGCAACTAATTCGGCGCAATGGCATCTTAGAATACATGGAAGAAGATGAAACCATTGATGCAGTAGGTGGCTTAGAAGAGTTAAAAAGATGGCTCAAGCAACGCTCTAACGCTTTCACAGAAAGAGCGAGAGAGTATGGTTTGCCTCAACCAAAGGGGATGTTAATTCTCGGAGTTCCCGGTTGTGGTAAGTCATTAATTGCCAAAACTACTTCCCGACTGTGGGGTTTACCACTGTTGCGGTTGGATATGGGGCGAGTCTACGACGGCTCAATGGTGGGACGAAGTGAGGCAAATCTGCGAAACGCCCTGAAAACAGCAGAATCTATTTCCCCAGCGATTTTGTTTATCGATGAATTGGATAAATCCTTTGCTGGTAGTGGAGGTTCCTCTGATTCTGATGGGGGGACTTCAAGTAGAATCTTCGGCTCTTTCCTCACATGGATGCAAGATAAGAAGTCACCAGTGTTCGTGATGGCAACCGCCAACAGAGTAGAACGCTTACCTGGCGAATTCTTGAGGAAAGGACGCTTTGATGAAATTTTCTTTGTCGATCTGCCAACACCGGAAGAACGGCAACACATTTTCAATATTCATCTGACCAAGCGCCGTGAAGACATCTCTCGATTTGATCTTGAGCAACTAGCCAAGATGTCTGACGGCTTTTCTGGGGCAGAAGTTGAGCAAGCGATCGTTGCGGCAATGTATGAAGCTTTTGCCCAAGATCGGGAGTTCACCCAACTAGATATCATTGCTGCACTGAAGGCAACATTGCCGCTGTCTCGAACGATGCAAGAACAAGTAACGGCTCTGAGAGATTGGGCCAGACAGCGCGCCCGCCCCGCAGCATCCTCCGTAGCTGAATATCAGCGAATGGAGTTTTAAAAGCTTTCCTCTGCCATCCCAGGGGGAAAGGCTAGCTCTGAAAGCTAGCAGTTATAACAAAAAGCCGCATCCTGCTAAGAGCGGCTTCGCCCGAAACAAACCGTTGTCGTTTTTCTCAATCTTCTCATTGGAGGAAACCCAAATGTCTCACTTTAGCACCCTGCGTACCAAGATCACCGATGCCGAAATCCTCAAAGCTTCTTTGCGCGACCTCGGTATCAGCGTAAAGACTGAAGCTGATGTCCGTGGTTATAACGGTCAGCGCGTCCGTTCTGACATCGTTGCTATGTTAGATGGCGAATATGACCTCGGCTGGTCTCGCAACAGCGATGGTTCCTTTGACCTAATTGCTGACTTGTGGGGCGTTGCTAAGAAGCACAACCAAACCGAGTTGATCAACTCAATCAACCAAAAGTATGCAGTTAACAAAACTTTGGCTGAAGTAAAACAGCGCGGTTTGCAAAACGCCAATGTGAAATTGGTATTGCAATAACAATTTCTCTGCGCGTTCCCAAAGCTGCACGGGTTAACCACATAAATAGCGGTTAGCCCGCTTTTTTATCGGGACTGAGATTTATTTCTCAGTCCTGATTTTTGGCTATAACTCTTAAGTTGACTATTATTTTTGGTTATTATTACAGTAGTGGAGATGTCTAGTGTGGTAAGAATTGCGCCCGATCGCAGTACAACCATCATTGCTCAAGCCGAGTCAGGTGTAATTGGTAGCACAGCCGTGGCTTTTGGTCAAAGTGAGAGCAATCGCACCGCAATCTATGTTGTTACTAATGGTGGAATGTTTTTACCGCCGCCTACAGGGGTAGTTCCTGCCAATGTTGTTCGGCTTGAAGTTGGGAAAGCTGGATATCCCTTGGCTTGAGAGTGACTAAACCATGCTACGGTTACTAAAAATCACATTTACTAACTTGATGGTGACGTAACTAATGGAGATGGAACAAGACGATCAATTTGTAACCGTAGTCATTACACAACTTGTCAAATCAGGATGCGAAACTGCTTATGAGGCTTGGTTGAAAGATATTACCAGTGTTGCCAGAACTTATATAGGTCACATGGGTACAAATGTGATTCGCCCCCAACTTGGCGTGCGAAATGAATATGTGATCATCTTCCGGTTTGACGGTTATGAAAATTTGAAGGCGTGGATGACATCGCGCGATCGCGAATACTGGCTAACTCAAGCCCAATCTTTGGTTGAATCTGACCCTCATGTTCAACAAATAAGTGGATTAGAAGCTTGGTTTTCTCTTCCCGGTCAACCACTGAAAACTCCACCGCGCTATAAAACAGCATTGTTGGCTTGGGCTGCTGTATTTGTGTTGATTAATATTTTGAGTACGTTTCTAGTCCCACTGCTTCGCGGTTTACCACCTTTGATTATTTCGCTGCTCGTTACCATTATTATGGTTGTACTTTTGACCTACGTTGTCATGTCCAGAGTCAGCCGTTTGTTTAGTTGGTGGCTATATGCTAAATAGATTCAATAATACAAAAAGTTTAGGGGTGGTTATGAAACCACCCCTTTATTCCCCTAATATTTAGAATTTAGTTGCAGTCCCCTTAATGGGAAGTTAATTTACTCAGAAATATTAATCGAACTTTCAACTTGAGAATTAGCCAATGTTGGTGCAGAAAAAATACGCGAGTAAAGACTTGATGGTTGTTGATGAGCAACAACTGGCAGAACTTGACGAGCATGAGCGGCTAATTCTACTGCCTTCACATCATAAGTCTGCGTTGCCAACTTGGGATAAAACCCGATACCGATGATTGGCAGCAGCAAACAAGCGGTAATAAATATTTCGCGGGGTTTGACATCAGATATTACAGCATCCAAGTGTAACTCTTCTCTGCGAGACGCTACGCGAACACTTTGCTCACCGTAGAACACTTGACGCAGCATTGACAGTAAATAAATCGGTGTCAAAATCACGCCAACTGCTGACAGCAGCACGACTACAATTTTGAAGCTGGAACTGTAAACATCACTGGTGGCGATACCGAGAAATACCATCAACTCACCCACAAAACCACTCATTCCGGGTAAGGCGAGAGAAGCCATTGAAGCAATGGTAAACAGAGCAAAGGTTTTGGGCATTACCTTGGCCATACCGCCCATTTTATCCATCATCAAGGTGTGGGTGCGATCGTAAGTCACGCCAGAGAGGAAGAACAAGCTAGCAGCAATCAAGCCGTGGGAAACCATCTGTAGCACTGCACCGCTAATACCCAGTTCTGTGTAGGAGGCAATCCCAATCAGCACAAACCCCATGTGGGCAATTGAAGAGTAAGCCAAGCGGCGTTTGAGATTGGTTTGAGCGAAGGCACAGCAAGCACCGTAGACAATGTTAACCACACCCAAAATTGCCAGCACTGGGGCAAAAGTTACATGGGCATTGGGCAACATTTCCACATTGAAGCGGATGAGGGCATAACCACCCATTTTTAACAACACGCCAGCTAAAATCATCGAAACGGGTGCTGATGCTTCACCGTGGGCATCAGGTAGCCAAGTGTGTAAAGGGAAAATCGGTAACTTTACACCAAAAGCTATTAAGAAACCTGCATAAACCAACAATTCCAAGCTTTTGGGGTATTCTTTCATTCCCAGAGCCGCCATGTCGAAGGTGACGGTATCTCCAGAGAATGCCATTGCAAAACCGGCAATCAAGATAAATATTGATGCGGCGGCGGTGTAAAGAATGAACTTGGTAGCTGCATAACGGCGGTTTTGCCCTCCCCAGATGGAAATCAGCAGGTAAACCGGCACTAACTCGATTTCCCACATCAGGAAGAACAAGAGCAAATCTTGGGCGACGAATACGCCAAGCTGGGCGCTGTACATCGCTAGCATCAAACCATAAAATAATCGCGGCTTGGTGGTAACTTTCCAAGCCGCGAAGATTGCGAGGGTATTTATTAAGCCTGTTAGAAGCAGTAAGGGCATCGATAAACCATCAACCCCCACAGCCCAATGCAAACCTAACTGCGGTATCCAAGGATAGTTTTCTACAAGTTGGAGTGTTGAACTCTGGAAGTCGTATTTATACCAAAAGGCACAAATCATCAGTGCAAAGTCGGCGATCGCAACTCCCAAAGCATACCATCGCACAGTTGTACCTTCTTTGTCTGGGATCAGGGGGATGGCTAAGGCTGCCACCAAGGGTAAGAGGATTATGGCTGTTAGCCAGGGAAATTCAATAGCATTCATCACTTCTGACAATCAATTTGCTTTCTCGCTTTTAGTTACATTGTATTAAGAAATTCGTACTTTTGTAACCTTTATTGAACTCTAAAAGATTAAATTTTTGCTTTCTACAGGAATATATACTCATCAAATCTGAATTTATCAGGATAAATAAGAATAAATACTTATCTGATTTTGCAGCTTCCCATTCTAGATGTAAACTTTTGCAACGTCAACTAAAGCCAACGCTACAATATCGTTACATTTTCTAATTAAGCCTAATTGTCAGGGCTATAGCAGTTCTCGTTTGGATGCAGGGCACATCATTGCTGTGCCCCTACCAGTGGTCTGTATTTCATGCAATTTGGAACGGCTATATTTACCATAATGGGCAGGCAAGATGCCTACCCCACAACAATTTGATGAAATTTGGTTATGTAAATTAGATGTGTTTCAGCTTAATGCTTTAGCCCCAAGCATTAAACAATTCGGTTGACAATTGTCCACACTTCCCCATCTGAGCGCACATAGGGAACAGAGATTGTCTTGAAGCCAGTGATGAAGGGCTTGTAATAAATCTGCCAATACATTGGACTCAGTTGATTAGCACAAGCTTTAAGAAAACGGACTTCTGCGGCCAGTTCTGCGGCCAGTTGATTGATCCGTTGAGCATGAACCTGAGCAACTTCTTTGGCTTCTTCTAGCTGCTGCTGTTGGATAAGTTCTTTTGATTGAACCTGCGATCGCACCAACTTACCTTGTTTTTGTTTTATCTGGACTTCCAAAGCGGCGATCGCAGCATCTATGCCCTGGAGTTCAACTGATAATTGGGCATTTTCCCTGGCTTGTCGGCGATACGCTTCAACCATTGCCTGGGGTGAATCATTTTCGCCAGAGATTACATTATTAATAGTGAGTGCAGCGCGTTCTTCTAGGAGAATCTGAATTTGAGAGTTAAGCGCCGCCATTTCAGCCTGAATTTGCTCCATAAATCGAGTTTTAAATGCTGAGTAAAATAGTCATCTGATTTGTTAAAAGCTTTTTGCGCCTTGGGTATCTAGAGAAAGCGATCGCACCTCGGCTGTAATTCCTTCTTCTTGCCAAGCAGCTAACATCGCCGCCTCCACAGCCTTTGAGTGTAATTTATCCGCCAAAGCTAACAGTGTCGGCCCCGCACCACTAATCACCATACCATAAGCACCAGCACTAACTGCTGCTATGTTGAGAGCATCATAACCAGGAATCAAAGCTTTACGATAGGGCTGATGCAACTTATCTTGCAAAGCTGTCTTTAACCATTGTCCGTTACCAGTTTCCAAGCCGCGCAACAGTAACCCCAAATGTGCTGTATTGAAAATCGCATCGGCGCGACTCACCTCAGTTGGAAGAACGCCCCGCGCCTCTGAAGTGGAAAGTTCAAAATTAGGGATAGCCACAACTGGTACAACATCTTTATGCCAGGGAACATCACAAATTTCCCAATCTGCACCACTGGTAGCAGCGAGACGACATCCTCCCAACAAGGCTGGAACTACATTATCAGGATGTCCTTCCATTGCGATCGCTAATTCCATCACCTGCGACTGAGACAGAGTTGCACCCTCAAGTTGATTAGCAGCAACCAATCCGCCAACAATTGCTGTCGCCGAACTACCCAAACCCCTCGCCAGTGGTACACCCAACTTAATTTCTATTTTCACACTCGGCGGTGTCTGCTCTATATGTTGATAGAACTTGACAAACGCTTGATAGAGGAGATTACTTTCATCAGTTTGGACTCGTTCAGCTTCAGTACCAGTAACATGAATAGTTAACCCACCCTCTTCTTGGCGAGTGAACTTGAACTCGTTGTACAGTTTTAATGCTGCACCGATGCAATCAAAACCAGGCCCCAAATTCGCAGTTGTGGCGGGAACGGTAACAGTGATGGCAGAAACAACAGACATTGGTAAAACTCACTAATCATCAATTAGCATCTCATGTAAAGGGTTGATTTGTTTACTAGTAATGCTAATTATCTGTTGTGGTAGTTTGCATACCCATCTGAGTGTTTACATTTTATTAATATATTTTTTTACCTAATGATTGAAAAATCATGTTATTATTACTTGATATATTATTGAGTATTTATATTAACTAATTTAATAAATGGAATATTTAAAGCGCTTTCTTGAGTATGCTCCTGAAGCGTATGATGCTATTCGTGATGCTGACGATGTAGCAGGGATTGCACGTAACACTGGATGGGCAGAGTTTCGCATTCGACGGATCAAAAAACATTTATTTTATGATGAACACCAGTTGGATTACGATCTCGGATTTAACCGCTTTAGTCCTGATCCAGATATAGCAGATGCCTGGATTAGGTTACAGCTAGGTAATTTTACCCCTGAAGATTTGAGACTACTGGAACATGAATACTTTGAGTCGAGGTTTGAAGGCATTTTCCATACTAACTACCGTACAGCTCATGAAGCTACTGAACGCTCTGGTCGTTTGTGGAGTCCGCCGATAACATGAGCATAACTCAAATGAGTTAAAACTAAAGTATCCAACTTTTACAGACTACATTAATCTGTTATGGCTTTTTACGTCTTGATTCTAAAAGAAAAGGAGGATGAGACTGGCGTTACTTACCGCTTTGGCTCACATGAAGATCGTCTCGGCTCTTTATGGATAGATAAATTAAGTGGAGAAATTAAGGAACTTCAAGAAACCCCAGAGCAAAACTCGCAGGCATTTTTTCAACGAGCAGCAGTAAAGGTTTGGCAAGATTGGAAAAAAGGATCTTTTCCAGAAAAAACATGTTGGGCATCCTGAGAATGATTTGGGATTGATAGCCTATCCATAGTGATCGGCTATCAACACTTTGTTATTCCTGAGAAAGATACCTAGCGTTGGCTCTTTTCGACAAGTCTATTGGTCAAAAAGCTTACTTGAAAGTTCCCAAAACGGGCGCTACCTCAACCTCGGCAACTTGCGGAACTAAGAAACCCTTAGCATAAATCTGGGGATTTGTTTGCGAGACTATGACATAAGACTGGCGAATATTAGCATTCACTGCGACAGTCTTCACGTCGTACATCTGCATCGCCATCTTGGGATAGAAACCAATACCAATAATCATCAGCAGAAAACAGGCAGCGATAAACACTTCACGCGGTCTAGCATCGTCGTAGACTGCCTCCTCTGGCACGAAGCAGTCTGTACCAAAACAAACTGTTCCGTCATCTTCTTGATTTTCTGAGCCTGCATTATTAATGTCACAGATGAGTGCTGCACCGTCACCATAAAATACCTCTCGCAGCATGGAAAGTAAATAGATAGGTGTGAGGATAACTCCAACTGCGGCGAGAAATACCGTAACGGTGCAAAAAGTCGAACTGTAAACGTCACTGCTTGTCAGACCAACAAATACCGATAGTTCGCCAGGAAAGCCGCTCATACCGGGAAGTGCGAGGGATGCCATTGCTGCGATTGTAAACAGGGCAAAGACTTTGGGCATGGCTTGACCAATACCACCCATATCTTTCATTACCATTGTGTGGGTGCGATCGTAAGTAACACCTGCTAAGAAGAACAGCACCGATGCAATTAAACCATGCGAAATCATCTGCAACATCGCGCCGTTGATTCCCAAATCAGTGAAGGATGCAATCCCAAGCAGCACAAACCCCATGTGGGAAATCGACGAATAAGCCAAACGCCGCTTCATATTCGTCTGAGCAAAGGAGTTCAATGCACCATAGATAATGTTGACAACACCGAGAATAGCTAGAACCGGCGCAAAGTAAATGTGTGCATCGGGGAGTAGTTCAAGATTCAGGCGAATCAGTCCATATCCGCCCATCTTCAGCAATACACCAGCCAGAATCATCGACACAGGTGAGGATGCTTCGCCGTGGGCATCAGGCAACCAGGTATGCATCGGGAAAACAGCAAGTTTCACACCAAATGCAACCAATAACCCTGCATAAAGTAGCAGCTGTAGTCCAAGGGGATATTCTTTCTTAGCGAGGGCGGTTATATCAAATGTCATATCACCACCGCCGTATAGCCCCATTGCCAAGGCTGCCACTAAAATAAATATAGAAGCTGCTGCGGTATACAACAAAAATTTTGTAGCCGCATAACGACGCCTTTGCCCACCCCAAATGCAGACTAATAGGTAGACGGGTATCAACTCTACTTCCCACATAATGAAAAATAGTAGCAAGTCTTTGGCAACGAACACCCCTACCTGTGCGGAATACAGCACCAGCAGCAGGAAATAGAAAAGGCGGGGGCGGTGATCAACTTGCCAGGCCGAAAAAATCGAGAGGGTGGTGACAAATCCTGCTAGAAGCACAAGTGGCGCTGAAAGTCCATCAACCGATACTGCCCAGTTAAGACCCAACTGAGGCATCCAGGCATAACTTTCCACCATTTGAAAACTAGCATTGCTGGCATCGTAATGCTTCCAAAAGGCGTAGCACATCAAGGCGAAGTCTGCGATACCTATACCCAATGCATACCATCGAACGCGCTTACCATCTTTATCAGGCAGCACAGGGATAAGCAGGGAAGCAATGAGTGGCAGCAAGACAATCGCGGTAAGCCAAGGAAATTGATCCGCTATCATGTATATGAGAAAAAATACTTATTTGGGATGATGTCATTGTACTAAAACTTGGTAACAGTTCCTTCATAAATATTTATTTTTTCCAGTTAACCGCTTTGACTAAAAAACAATTGACTTGAAAATGGGGAGCGCCAGAGACGCGATTAATCGCGTCTGTACTGGGGAGTGGGGAAGAAAGATTATCATGTTGTCTTGTGTAGGCAGTTCATGATGGCTATTTACTTGCTTACGGTACTAATCCAGCCCGCAAAGCACGGACGGCAGCCTGTGTACGGTCAGCAACACAAAGTTTATTGAGAATACCTCGAACATGAGTTTTTACGGTACCGACTGTTAAATAGAGCCTTTTAGCAATTTCTGCATTGTCACATCCAGCAACAATCAACTCTAAAACATCCATCTCCCGGTGAGTTAAAGGATAGCCGACTATACTTTTTTCAACATCTGGGTCAATACCTTCAATCAAGACTCTTTTTCCAGCTGCGCCTCTGCTGCCATCGGGGAAATCTTGACGTATTTGTTGTAGTACAAGGTCTGCGATCGCAGGATCGATCCATGAGCTACCTGCATAAGTTGTTTCCACAGCCTCCACTAGTTTCTCAGTTTCGATATCCTTCATGCAATAAGAATCTGCACCTGCTGCAAATGCTGCTAAAACTGCCTGTTCGCTATTCTGCATCGTTAAAATTAGCAGTTTTGTTGTATAATCTTCATTCTCTGCTTGATATTGCCTAAATGTGCGTGTTAGCTCAATACCATCCATGTCAGGCAAACCGATGTCAATAGTAGCAACATCAGGCTTGAGAGCTTTCAGAAGCTTGATACCATCGCCTGCATTGGCTGCTTCACCAACAATGTTGAACTCTGGCTGGGTTTGTAAGGCAGCCCGTAAGCCGATTCTCGTCAGATTGTGATCTTCAATCACAAGGATCTTAATTTCACTCATAGTTGCTTAACTTTACTCTTATTTATCTAAAGTACAGATTAAAATAATCTCGTTCTTCTATTCGGTATCTTATACAAAAAGCAATGAGCTTGGTATTATTTCCTGAACTTCATCTACCATTAGACACAAATAACCCTATCTTGGAAGTTTTTCTAAAGCAAGAGTTTCGATATAACAATATAAATTATTCAATCCATGTCTTTAACTAAAAGTGTCAAAAAAGATAAAATTCTCGTTGTCGATGATGTTTTTGACAATCTACTGGTCTTAGAAGCTGTCCTAGAAGATAAGGACTATGAAATTAGCTTAGTGGAAGATAGCAAAATTGCTCTGGCTATGGTTGAGGAGTCGCCGCCAGATATAATTCTCTTAGATGTGATGATGCCGGAGATAGATGGGTATGAATTCACTCGACGCATCCGACAGAATCCGGCGTTACCATTTATCCCTATTCTGCTGCTCACGGCTCACTATGAGTCTAGCGTTGTGGAAGGACTCGATGCTGGTGCAGATGACTTTATTCGTAAACCATTCGATCCTGATGAACTACATGCACGAGTGCGATCGCTCCTGCGCCTCAAGCATAGTATCGACGAACGAGATCAGATGGCGAACCTCCGGGCAGATTTTGTCTCCCGTTTTACTCACGATTTACGTATACCGCTAGTAGCCTCCAACCGCGTCTTAAAATTATTGCTAGAAGGCAGGTTTTGCGATGTTTCGCCACAATTGCAAGAAATAATTGATACCATGATTGGCAGTAATCAAGACCTGCTGGAAATGGTAAATACTTTGTTAGAAGTTTATCGTCATGAAGCGGGCTGTAAAACTTTAAAGATTTTTCCCTGCAATATTCAGGAATTAGTTAGTGAAGTTTCTCAAGAATTAACTCCCTTAGCTGAAGAAAAAGGATTAGCTGTAAACATTGATCGAGGTGAAACTCCAAGCACCATTATGGGCGATCGCGTAGAACTGCGGCGAGTTTTAACAAATATTATCGGCAATGCTATTAAATTTACAGATAAAGGTTCTGTAGATATTCGCTGCTATCCTACTCCTGTCGCTGTGACTATTGATATCCAAGATACAGGGCCGGGAATTTCTAAACAAGACCAAGCAATATTATTCGAGCGATTTCGCCAAGGTAAACACCAGCGTTCTGGTAGCGGTTTGGGACTATATCTATCTCGCTGCATTATCGAAGCACATCAAGGCACAATCGATGTGACATCTGAACCAGGGAAGGGTAGTACATTCACCATTCGTCTACCTGTAGCTGGTGAAAACTAAAAAGTAAGCAGACAAAAAATTATTGGTATGGTGCTGCCCTTACAAAGCCCCTGTAGATACCTGCTTTTATCATAAGTAGGTAGGCACAAACAAACCTAACTATGTAACGAAATACAAAATGTTTGAAACGTTATACTCGCAATGATGTATTTACGAATTTTCCCGCCTACCTACTTAATTAGAATTACTGTGCTATTTATTCACCAGTAACTTCTTTTTGTTGTTGTATAAAACAAGTAATCCAACAAAACCTAATCCTAACAAAGCTGAAGGTTCTGGAACAGAGATGTTTTGTACTGTCAAGCTAGTTTCATAAGAAACAGCCAAATTCCCGTTAGATGGAAGTGAGTAGCTAGCTTCAATAGGTTGCTCTAGCCCTTCTTGAGTAATGGGTATGGAAAAAGTGCCATCTAAGTTTTTTGCTACTACTTGACCTAGATATTCTACTGTAACAGCATCGGTAATTGGTTTACCTTCAGATAATACCTGAACTAGTAAGCTTTCACCTGGAGTAACAGCTAAAGGGTTTTGTAGAGGTAGAATTTCTAATGGCAGATTGAATGGTTTGGCTAAATCATCAGACCAATCATAAAAAGCCTTGGTGTATTTGAGGTAATGTCCGACATTATCATACTTAGGAATTTCCTCTTCTGTGATGCGGAGAGATTCATTATTCGATAATGTGGCAAAATAGCCATTATCAAAAAAACCTTGGATAGCTGCTACATTTTTACCAGCAGTTAAAAATAAAGCGTCTTGTTTTTGATTTAGATCAAAAGGAAGAATTTGTTTGTTAGCATCATAAACTATTGCTTCTTTGAATCTAGAGGTTTCATAAGGTTCTGGTCCATCTTCTGGATGTCCAAACAAAACTTCATATTCGCCATTGTTGTAATCAAACCAGACAACATGCGCTGATGCTGGTTGGATAAAGCATGGCAAAATAGCTGCTGCTATGAGCAGCGTTTTAATTTTTTGCAGAAACATTTTAACTCCCCTGATTACTTGGTTGAATTCATCACTAACGTTTTTAGGAAACCACATTTTTTTTTCCTGAACAATCCCCCTAACAGGGATAATTTTTTAATATTTAGATTTTCTTAATATTTTTAAAATAAGAATAAAGCAGATTTAAGTAGTCAGAATTCAAACAGATTTTATATCTGATTTTTAAACCTAGTTTTTGTATGTTACTTATTTGCAAACTGCGAGAATTTCTAAAGCACCGACAATAATTCATAATCATGCTATTATTAGTCCAGTATCAACTCGGTTCTGGTGAGAGTCAGCCATCAGACGTAAGGGGGAAAGTCCGGTGTAAATCCGGCGCTGTCCCGCAGCTGTAATGAGGCTTATGCTTCAAAGTCAGAATGCCCGCCGAAAGTAACAGACAAACTCACATCCATCTGCGAGGTACAGGTGAATATTCCCATAAATATTTCAACGATACATCAGTTTGACGTTCTCATAGTGCCAGAGATACCCTACGGACTACTCATGGCTATGAAATTATAGGCAGTTTATTGATAATTGCAATTACGCTTTGGTGTAACTATCATTTACCCTAGTTTTTCGCTAGGGTGAAAGCTTTTGCAACATCATTTCTACCAAATTTACAGCTATATTGCAGTTGCACGACTGCGACAAGATGTCATATCTGCGATTCAGGCTTTTTTCTACAGACTTCAAAATCAATGAGCAATAAACGACATACATTATTTGTTTGTACGACTTGTGGCAGCATTTGGCAAGACGGCAAACGGGTTGGCGAAAGTAGTGGTCAGCAATTACTACAACAGCTTCAACAACTTACACAAGCTTGGGAACTGCGAAATAAATTCATCATTCAGGGAGTTGAATGTATGAGTGCTTGTAGCCGTTCTTGTGCTATTGCCTTTGTTGCAGAAGATAAATTAACCTATCTCTTTGGTGATTTACCAGTTGACAGTAGTGCATCTGCTATTTTGCAATGTGCTAGTCAATATTATGTTAAACCCGATGGTTTACTGCCTTGGTCAGAACGCCCCGAACCTTTAAAAAAGGGTATTCTGGCAAGTATTCCACCACTGAGCAAGTGGACAAAATTAAATATAAATTGTTGTTAATTGCTCAGTGAGTAGTATCAAAACTATCTTGTTGTCGGAAAAAATTCCATAATTTAGCAAATTATGCGATAATGATTATGATTATCGCATAGACACACTACGGCTTTCTTCTACTGTCGCCATCTTCCTTCTACCGTTGCACAAGCGGTGGCTAGTTTCACTATGCTTGTCATCCTTTTGCTAAATCAAAATCAGCTTTTTGTTCTACCAACATCAATTTTCATAGTTATACAGGTTGCTTAAATCACCAATGCCTAGTAATTTTGTTGTCAGATGGGGAATTCAAATTGTTGTGTCTAGTTTGATTGTCATTCAGGGAATGCTGGGGGAAAATCACAGCACCAAAGCCACAGAAGTTTCACAAATATCAGAATTGTCTAACCGTGTAGGTTCAGCGAAAGACTTACAACCAGTTGCAGAAGTGATACCTCAAAATGCACCAGCCTCCACAGCAGAAACAGAACCCGACATTGAACTGACAGTCATCGACAAGCTATTAAATGAACCTGTGTTTTCACCCTTTCGCCGCGAGGGGACAGTGAAAGATTCCACCCGTCCGGTTTACGTAATTACAGGTGAAGAAATGGAAGCACAGGGTGCTAAAACTGTGAGAGAAGCACTACGATTTCTTCCTGGTATCTTGGGTGATGGTACAGTTGGCACAGAAGTTAATGCTTTAAGTGGTCAATTTATTCGTGGTTCTAATACTGGTCAAGTATTAATATTGCTTGATGGTAGACCAATTAATAATCTTGGTGGCGGTGGTTTTGACCTTTCAGAATTTACCACCAATAATATTGAAAGAGTCGAAGTATTACCGGGAGGAGGTTCTACTCTTTACGGTTCTGATGCGATAGGTGGAGTAATTAACATCGTCACTCGTCGTCCTACAGAAAAAATCACAACGGAAGCCAAAGTCAATATTGGTGCTTATGGACTAAATCAACAAAGTATTCAAAATAGTGGGAAAGCAGGTGCGATTTCTTGGGTTGTAGGTTACAACCGCACCCAAGCAGAAAATAATTATCCTTTTACAATTCCTGAAGCAAATTTTGTGGGAAGTAGAACAAATAATGATGCTCTCTTTAACAACTTTAATGTCAAACTAGAGGCAAATTTAGGAACGCGCAATACCTTAACTCTATCAACCCTGTACTTAAGCAAAGAACAGGGAGTGCCGGGAGGAGTAGCAATTCCCGAACCCCAATTTGGTCAAGGATTTTTCAATTCTCTTACCGACAATAATCGCAAATATACAGATGAAGTTCTCACAGATTTAACATGGAACTCCCAACTAGGGAATGGGAATGATTCACTTTTAACAGCAAGAGTTTACACTGATTTTCTCAATACTCGATTTGATAACCGCAGTGGCACACTTTCATCTCAGAATCGGTTTGATTCTAACCAGATTTCTTACGGCATTCAAACTACACATAGTTGGAATCTTACCAAAAATCAGATTTTAGTTTACGGCTTTGATTACCGGAATGGAAATGTACGTAATACCACCTTTAATTATGACACCAATGTAAATAGAGAAAATTACGACAACGGTATTAGTCAAGGCGCCATTTTTGCCAAATATGAAAATAATTTTACTCGTAGCTTCAGTGTCAATTTCGGAGTACGCCAAGATTTCAGTAGCTTGGTAAATGGTTCATTCACATCACCATCTATAGGTACAAAATTAGCAATTTCTGATCATACTACACTTAGAGCAAACTACATCAGAAATTTCCGAGCGCCGACGATTGCTAATTTATTTAACAATAATCCTACTAATATTGGTAATCCTGAACTCAAACTAGAAAAAGGCGATAGTTTTGATATTGGTATTGACCAAAAATTAGGTAATATAGGCTTGCTACGCTTAACGTTCTTTAGTAACACAGTATCAGATACTATTGCTTTTAAACGTTTGACACCACCAGTAAATGGCAATACAGGTACTTGGGAAAATATCGGACTGGTAAAAACTACGGGAATTGAAGCTTCTTTAAACTTACAACTGGTAAAAAACGTCTATGTTTTTGCTAACTATACAGCTAATGACCCGCGGATTTTAGAAAGTTCTAACTCGGCAGAAGTTGATAAGGAGTTGCGGTTTGCAGGTGCAGACAAATTAAATTTAGGTGTTTCTTATGAAAATCCTGAAGGTTGGTATTTAGGGTTACTTATGAATTCTTTAAATGGGTATCCGACGAATAACACTAATACAGAATTTTTGTCTGGTTACACTACTTTAGATTTCAAAATACGCGTACCTTTAAGTGACAGGTTGATACTTACAGGTAGTCTAGATAATCTATTTGACCAGCGTTATCAGTTGTTTCCTGGGTTTCCTGATGGGGGGAGGGTTTTTCAACTTGGGTTGAGTCCTTCGTTTTGAGGGAAATGAGTTTTTTTTCACGCAGAGGAGATTGTTTTATGGCTGAATTTAATTGTTTGGTGACACCGTTAAATCAAATTGTGACTGAGACTTTATCTACGGGTGGGTCTATTGAGTATGAATATTTTGATTGTGGAAGTGATGTTTTGTCATCGCTACTTTACACTCTATTTGAGCAAAATTGGCAGCAGGTAGGGGTAGGGCATATTGTCCAAGGTAGTGTTTTAGAATTAGAATTTAATGCTGCGCCAAAACTTTGTATTCTCTACGATGGATATTTGACAGTAGCCGCAGAAGGTTGGCATTTACACTTATGTATTGAGGCCAATTTGGGTGGGCCTCTTTGCAAGACACCTTTAGAATTAAGAAAACAGCGTCAAGTTAGTCGTGCGGCTTTTTATCGTCGGTTTAATGCAGAAAGCCATCCTAGAAGTTGGGGTATTCAATTTTGGAATGGCGCTGATGAACAATTGATGACTATTTTATTACCTAATCCTTTGGTGGATGATGAGAATTTATTACCAGAAGGTAAACCTGATTTATCAAAGTTAGCTTTGTATGAGGAACTACGAGCTATTTATGTATTGGGTATTCAAGCAATACCGTTTACCAAAAATCCATTAAAAAAATCTTATATTTCAGTTTGTACTTCTACTCGCTGTCTTCCTTCACGCAAATGGCAACCCACATTTGATGCTTTAAAATCAGCAGTGGAAAAAGTAGGTGTAGATGTGGAAGTAAGGACATCTGGCTGTTTGGAAGTTTGCCAATTAGGGCCAGTAGTATTTTATTCTGATGATAGGACTTGGTACACTCGCGTTCAACCAAATATAGCTGAAAATATTGTCAATGAACACTTGGTAAAAGGTAACAAAGTTATTGAATACTGTTACCCACCGAAGTCTGTTGAAATTTAGAACTCTCATCTAAAACCGCAGAACGCAAATTTTGCCAATATTCTAGTGTTACTTCCTGAGTGTCCGAGTTAATACCTTCAAGCAAAAGCATTTCTAACTTTGCTTGCGCCTTACGTTTTTTGTCTTGCTGCACCAAGTCCAGAAAATACTCGCCGATGCTGTTGTAAGCACCTGTCATCAATTGTGCCTCGACATAAACCCGCATCTCATCAGGTATATCAATATTGATATTCATTAGCTTTTAAGCATAACTGTCCCTATTATTTTAGTGTGCAAAGCCTCCACTCGACTTACGAATGAATATTTGGTGAAAAGGAATAAAGTTATTGAACACCGCTACCAACCGATAGACAAAAAACTAGATAATATGAAGTTTGTAAAATTGCCTCATTCCAAAATTATTTTTTTATGCCAGTTTTTTATAATTGCTACTTTAATCATTGCTTGCCATAGTACAGCAATTAACACATCTACAAATACTAATAATAATGGCTGTATTCAAAAATATGACCCCAATACTGATTACTTTCCTAATAAAATTAAGATTACTCATGCAACAGGCTTGGCTGTAAAGTATCATAAACACTACAAAATCGTCACTATAAAAAGTCCTTGGCATAATGCTAATACAAAGTTTCAATATGTTTTAGTTCAATGTGGAACTCCTACACCACAAGGATTTAGTCAAGCACAGGTAATCACAGTACCGATAAATTCCATAGTCTCTCTATCTACTACTCATTTACCTCACTTAGCGAAGTTAGGTGTGATTGATAAATTGATTGGTATTAGTAATAGTAAGCAAGTAAATACACCTGATGTTCTAGAGAGAATTAAAGCAGGAGGAGTGACAGAAATAGGTAATAATTCCAATGTGGATATAGAGAAAGTACTAGAATTAAATCCTGACTTAGTAACAACTTATGGTACAGGCAATTCCCAAACCGATAGTTATGCCAAACTCACAGAGGCGGGTTTGAGAGTGGGGATAAATTCTGAATATATGGAAGATACACCACTGGGGAGAAGTGAATGGTTAAAATTTACTGCTCTGTTTTTTAATAAAGATGAGCAAGCAGAAAAAATATTTAGTGAAATTGCTAATAAATATGAACGAGTAGCCCAAAAAGCTAAATCTGTAAAAAATCATCCAACTGTATTTGTCGGTTTCAACTTTAAAGGTACTTGGTATATGCCTGGAGGTAAAAGTTATGTAGCCAAATATCTGGCTGATGCAGGAGCAAACTATCTCTGGAGTGATGATAAATCTCTTGGTAGTTTACCTTTATCTTTTGAAGTTGTTTTGGAACGCGCAGCCAATGCTAACTACTGGTTGAATTTCAGCCAATCTTGGCAGAGGTTAAAGGATTTACCAACTGAAGATAATCGCTATGCTGATTTTAAGGCTGTGAAAATAGGCAATCTTTACAATAATAATGCCCGTGTCAATGAAAATGGAGGTAATGATTACTGGGAAGGTGGAATTAGTAACCCAGATATAGTTTTATCTGACTTGATTAAAATACTGCATCCAGAGATATTACCTAATCATCAGTTATTTTATTACCGCAAGCTTTTTTAATAATGTTAAGCGAAAAATATAAATTTAAAACTGATCTACTAAACCAAAAAACTCCGGTTTTCAAAAGTATTATTTTTTTAATTATACTTATAAGTTTAATTTTGGTTTTTTTATTAGACTTGGCTTTAGGTTCAGTTGATATCCCTGTTAACGAAGTAATAAAAATTTTGCTCGGACAAGAACCAGAAAAAGTAACATGGACTCATATTATTCTCAAATTTCGCCTACCTAAAGCCTTGACTGCAACTTTAGCGGGCGCGGCTTTAGGTGTGAGTGGCTTACAAATGCAAACCCTATTTAAAAATCCCTTAGCGGGGCCTTTTGTATTGGGAATTAGTTCTGGTGCAAGTTTAGGTGTAGCGTTAGTTGTGCTGACAGCAAGTGCCACGACACCAACATTATTAGCAGATTTGGGAATAATTGGTGATTTTGGTTTAGTCATAGCAGCAAGTCTCGGCGCAGCATCAGTTTTAGGGATAATGTTAGTTGTTTCTCGCCGAGTGCAAGATACGATGACGTTACTAATTTTAGGTTTATTGTTTGGTTATGCTACTAGTGCAATTGTTAGTATTTTGTTGCAGTTTAGCTCAAAAGAACGTATTCAAAGTTATATAATGTGGACTTTTGGTAGTTTTGCTGGGGTGACTTGGAAACAGTTAGTTGTTTTAATTCCTGTGATACTTTTGAGTTTATTGGGAGCAGTGTTGCAATCAAAATCTTTGAATGCACTTTTACTTGGTGAATCTTATGCACGTAGTCTAGGTTTAACAGTGCAAAAAACTAGATTTTCTATTATTACCAGTGCATCTATATTAGCAGGTTCAATTACTGCTTTTTGCGGCCCCATCGCATTTTTAGGTGTAGCGATTCCCCATCTGTGTCGTAGTCTGTTCAATACTTCCGACCATCGGATATTAATTCCTAGTGTAACAATGATGGGTGCAATCTTAGCATTATTTGCAGATTTGTTTTCGCAAGTTTTGGTAAGTCAGATGGTTTTACCTTTAAATGCTGTCACCGCTTTGATAGGAACTCCTGTTGTTACTTGGGTAATTCTGCGGCGTAATTCCAAGAAATCTTTTCCGTCATGAATGATGCGATTTTAACAACTCACAACCTGACTATTGGTTACAAGACATCCCGAAAAAATGTCCGGTGTGTTGCATCGGATATTTCTGTATCTTTGCAAGCTGGGGAACTTGTATGCTTACTTGGCCCCAATGGTGTGGGTAAATCTACATTACTGCGATCGCTCGCTGGAATGCAACCCCCAATCGCAGGTGAAGTCAGACTCTTAGGCGAAAACATATATCATTTACAACCACAAGAGTTAGCCAAACGTCTGAGTTTAGTACTCACCGAAAAAGTTGATGTGGGAATGCTATCAGCCTACACCTTGGTAACTCTGGGACGATATCCTTACACTGACTGGTGGGGAAATTTGACACCCGAAGATGAAGCAATAGTACATTGGGCAATAAAATCTGTAGGAGCAGTACATTTAGCACAACGCCAACTTAGCGAATTAAGTGACGGTGAACGCCAAAAAATCATGATTGCGCGTGCTTTGGCTCAGTCACCTATTGTTATGTTACTTGATGAGCCAACAGCCTTTCTTGATTTACCGCGACGGGTAGAAATTATGCTGTTGTTGCGCCAGTTAGCACGAGAAACCAATCAAGCTATTCTCCTTTCCACCCACGATTTAGATTTAGCTTTGCGCCTCGCGGATAAAGTTTGGCTATTATCAACTAATGGTATTTTACACATTGGCGCACCGGAAGATTTAGTATTGAGTGGTGCATTTGCTGATACTTTCGAGAGTGAAGGTGTAGAGTTTGATGTTGCTTCTGGGGAATTTCAACTCCATACATCTCATAGAGGAGAAATTAATGTGATGGGCGAGGGTATTGCATCTGTGTGGACTATTCGTGCTTTAAAACGTGCAGGATTCCAAGTTAATCAAAAGAAAAATGGCTTACCAATCTCAGTAGAAGTGATCACAAAATCCAAACAAGTTTTGTGGCAAATTACAAACAGTCAGAGTGTGTACACTCATCATTCGTTGTATGAAATGATTAAATTTTTGGATCGCTTCTAGAAATATAGCAATCCGATTTTATTCCTGAAATTACTTGCGTAGGCAGGAAACTCTTAACTCTTAACTGGAAAGAAGGGGGTAGAGGTGTACTGAGTTTTTTCAAAAATCAAATACGAGTCCTATATTGTCCATAAAATACTTAAGCAAAAATTAGGTATAATTTTCATAAAAAGTACTTAAGACTTAAGTAAATAATCTAGAATGCAAACTGATGCATCTGTTAACATTTTTATCGGATGTTCTATCTTGATTCCAATGATTGTGTTTGCAGGGTTTAATATCTATAAGAAACACCATGCTGCTGTTCTTTGCCAACAAGTTGCCTCCTTAGAGAAACTGTGGCATTTGAATATTAAGAAAAAAACAGCTTGAAGAAAAGAATATAGACAATGAAGTACTTATTTATAGTTTGGGTGCTTATACTATCTTTAGCCGCTCCTAGTGCGGCGATCGCTCAACCAAGACAGCCCTACACTTTAATATCTGGACTTGGGACAATCCACCATCCAGTTTCCACTTCTAATCCCCAAGCGCAAGAGTTTTTCGATCAGGGATTAAATTTGATTTACGCTTTCAATCATGATGAGGCGGTGCGTTCTTTTCAACATGCTGCCAAACTTGATCCACATTTAGCGATCGCATATTGGGGTATTGCTCTGGCTCTAGGCCCTAATATTAACTTAGCAATAGACCCCAACCGAGAATTAGCCGCTTACCAAGCGTTACAGCAAGCTTTGGCACTTTCAACCCAAGCATCTGTCCAAGAACGAGATTACATTAACGCCTTAGCAAAACGTTACTCTCAAAATCCTGATGCAGACTTGTATCAACTAGCGCTTTACTACGCAAAAGCAATGGCAACCCTAGTTAAGCGCTATCCAGATGATTTGGATGCGGCGACGCTTTACGCTGAAAGCTTGATGGATCTGCATCCTTGGCAGCACTGGACTAAAGATGGCAAGCCACAGCCAGATACAGAAGAAATTGTGGCTATTTTAGAATCTGTTCTCAAACGTAACCCGAATCATACCGGAGCTAATCATTACTATATTCATGCAGTAGAAGCCTCACCTTCCCCAGAACGGGCGCTTGTAAGTGCCAAAAGACTAGGAACCCTAGCGCCAGCAGCCGGACATTTGGTACACATGCCTTCTCATATTTATTTTCGTGTGGGAGACTATGAAGGGGCAATGCAGGCAAACGAGCAGGCGATCGCTCAAGATGATATTTACATCAAAAAATATCAAGTCCAGGGCACTTACCCCATGATGTATTACAACCACAACATACATTTCTTGATGGTGGCTAGCAGCATGGCAGGAAAATATAAAGATGCTCTCCAATCCGCAGAGAAGTTAGTTGCAAATGCTACTGCAATTGACCCGTATGCACCAATGCTTGAGGGATTTCTGGGCAGCAAAATGCTGATTCAGACACGCTTTAGTGACTGGGATGCCATCTTAAAAACTCCTGTCCCCGATGCTAAATTGCCCACTACCACAGCACTTTGGCATTTTGCTCGCGGCATGGCAATCGCAGCCACAGGCAAACTTGAAGATGCAGCCAGTGAAAGTCGAGCATTATTAACCGCCAAACAGGGAATTTCCACCGAAGCAACCATTGGATTTAGTCCTGCAAGTCGTATTTTAGACATTGCCTCAAAAGTTCTAGATGCCAAAATTGCCAGACAAAAGCATGATTATGAATCTGCCATCAAATTATTAGAAAAAGCGGTGGCAGTAGAAGATACTCTCGATTACGTGGAACCACCAGATTGGTATTTTCCGACGCGGGAATCTTTGGGCGGTGTGCTTTTGGCTAAGGGCGACTATGCACAGGCCGAGAAAGTCTTTCGTGCTGATCTAGAAAAGTATCCCCATAATGGGCGTTCTCTATTTGGCTTACAGGCAAGTTTGCAGGCACTGGGTAAAGATCAGGCCGTTCAACTTGTCAAAGCCGAACTGGAAAAAGCTTGGAAAGGTCAGGGTTCTCTAGTTGAGTGCCAACCCCATAGCTAGAAGCTAGGGGCTTGTAGGATACTTTACCTGACCAGACTAATAGTTTAGAGCAAGAGTTAAAGACCCACTTCAGGATGCTTGCTAGTCCT
>Ga0209591_10000816_pt1 | contig 39819 bp, 32 predicted proteins | sample MAT01_FD_187207 | JGI IMG/M metagenome (GOLD analysis project Ga0209591, IMG submission 187207) | Freshwater microbial communities from Lake Fryxell liftoff mats and glacier meltwater in Antarctica - MAT-01 (SPAdes) (version 2) | ecosystem: Environmental > Aquatic > Freshwater > Ice > Liftoff... | reverse complement strand
CCTTCGCAAGGAGGGCGAAGCCTGGACTGAAGGCCTTCGCAAGGAGGGCGAAGCCTGGACTGAAGGCCTTCGCAAGGAGGGCGAAGCCTGGACTGAAGGCCTTGGAACCCATCGTGTCTCCCCCTTCGATGCGTTGCGCGCATCACCGATCGCAGCGTGCCACGAGCCGCGCCGCCGAGGAAGGGCTGCCCGCGAGCTCAGGGAAAGAGGGTCGGGCGGGCGCCGTTGATCGCTGCGCACGTATCGTCGTCAGCGACCTTCACCATGACGAAGTGGCTCTTGTCGGCATCGGGATGGGTGACCGCGACGGGCTTCTGAGCCGCGAGCAGGGCTGGGTCGGAGCCGAAGATCGATTGCTCCGTCGTCCACTCGGTGAGGCCACTGATGCGCGTGTCCGACTCGAGCGCGCCGTTCAGTGCGGCGATGTGGCGGTGCGCTACGAACAAGGTGCCCGTGATCGTGCCTTGCACGACCAGCGTGATGCCGGGCTTGCCGTCCTCGTCCTGGTCGATCACGGTCGCGTCGCTGCCATCGGTCGGCAACGCGTCGGTGTCGAGGTGCTCGAGGTCGACGCCGCGCAGCGTGTAGCCACGCTTCGCTTCGAACGCGAAGCCGCTGCCGTCGGGCGTGACCGTGTAGGTGCGCACGAGGGGCGTGAGGCTCGCCAGGACCTTGTCCCCCATGCGCGTCGTCGTGAGTTGCGCGTCGTCCGCGGTGAGCCAGTCGCAGAGCGTGACCGAGAGCTTGCCGGCCGCGAAATCCGCCAGGTAGTAGCTGACCGAGGTCTGCACCTGGGTGCCGAGGATCTGGGTCGTGACGAGGGCTGTCTGCGTCTCGACCATCGCCCAGCGGCCCTCGATGGCGCCGGTCATCGCGCTTGTCTCGGTGTCGGTCTCGGTCGCATCGGGGCTCGTCTCGATCGCGACGTCGATGGCGCCATCCGCGGATGGTGTCGTGTCATCCCCACAAGCGGCGAGCGAGGGCGAGCTCAAGAGGACCAACAACAGACTTCCGCGCACCATCATAGACCCACCTTCAGCGATACACCGGCACCGAGGAGCCAGCCCGAGCTCTTCCAGCCGGGCCAACCAGGATTGTTCGTCTGAAGTCCGGCCGCCTCGTCGAAAGACTTGCCCGTGAAGATGTCGTAGGCCTCATCGGGGAACTCGTCACGCACCGGGAATGCCGCTTCGTCACGTTTGCTGGTCGCGCGTGGCAAGAGCCGATGCAGCTGAAGTCCGATTGCGCCGCGGATGGTCACGCCGAGCACGTCGATGTCCGTCTCGAAGCCGGCCGACGCGGACACGCGGTCCTCGTCGACGTAGTTCTCGGCGCCCGATTGGTCGGGCACGGGGCTCGGGGTCCAGCCGAGGTCGACGTGGAAGGTCGTGCCGTCGTCTTCATAGCGGCCACCGAGCGCGAGCGCGATCGTGTCCGACCAGGCGATGTCGGGATGTTTTGCGATGCGGTCGACGTAGTCCGACCATGAGCGCCAGCGCATCTCGCCAGCCACGCGCCAGGCGCTGCCATCGCTATTGGGGAACGCCACGCTGGCGCCTATTGCAAGCGTCAACGGGTCAAAACCATTGACGAACTTGAACTCCTGGACGACCGCGTCCTCACCCTCGTCGTAGTCGTAGTTCCAGAACTTCAGCCGGTTGGTGCCGCGCGTCTCGGAGCGCGAGGCGGTGTGCACCGACATTGCGACGCGTACGCGTTCGCTCGGCGACAGCGTCAGCGCCATGTGTGGGGCAAGGCTCGTGTCGACGCGTGTGTCGGTGGTGATGAGGATCTCGCGTTGGTCGGCGGCGTCGGGCACGTAGACCGGGTTGACGGTCGTGGTCGAGAGCCCGAGCGTGAAGCCGGCGCCCCATGAGAGCCAGTCGGTGATGACCCCGCCGACGCCGACGACCACCGTCATCATGCCGAGGCGGTCGCCGTAGAGCTCGTGTGCGACGCCGTTCGAGAAAAATTGCTCGCGCTCGTCCGGGAAGCGCGAGCCCTGTTCCTGGAAGCTGGTCGTGGGCAGCACGGTGTAGACGCCGACCACGAGGCGGTCGCAGATGAGGCGCTTTACGACGCCGATCGTGATGTACGACCGGAGCGTGTCGCGATCGTCACCCTGGCGTTCGGGCAGGTCGGCGGTCGGCAGCGGGCGGAAGTCGAGCGGGCGCGAGTTGCCGTCGGCGTCGTCGATGAACGCGTTGTAGATCGAATCGCTGATGTCGGCGCCTTGAGGGCGTCGGTTCAGCGTCACGTCGAGCTGGTCGGACAGGACGAAGAAGCCAATCGAGAAGCCCTCGTCCACGTGTGGGAGGAGGGCCGGATTGAAGTAGGCGGCTTCTGCGCCGGTGGCGAGCAGGCGCGATGTGAAAGGGTTCGGGGCGCCGAGGCCGCCGAGTGTTTCGAGCGTGGGGTTGGCGCGCGCAGGGGCGGTGCCCAAGGTGATGGCGCTAAACGCGCCCATCGCCAGGAGGGTGGCGAAGGCGCTGGATGAGAGCGTGCTGACGGCGACGCGAGGCGCGAACATGGGCCGCAATCTCCCTGTCGGATCCGGGGACGTCAAGAGTTTCCACGGGAGGTTCTCGATGGCTCGACGGCAGGGGATTAGGACCGCTATGATTCCAGCCATGATTGTTCCCTTTGTTGCGGCCCTCGTGGCGCTTGGGCTGGCGGGGTGTATCGAGCCGAATCGGCCACGGTTCGTGACCGACCTGGTCGATACTGCGGTCGAAGATACTGAAGTTGAACAGGAAACGGTGGAAGACGGAGTGTTGGGCGAAGTCGACACCGACCCTGGAGAGTGCACCGGGGACAACGACTGCCCTCAGGCCGCGCGGGCCTGCGACATGCTGGCGTGCATCGACTCGAAGTGCGTCGAGCGCCCGCGCGGCAACGGGGCCAGCTGCGACGATGGCAATCGGTGTAGGGGCGATGGGGTCTGTTCCGACGGGGCGTGCCTGCCCGGGGTCGAGGCGGTTGTCGACGGAACCCCGTGCGACAACGATGAGCTCGCATGCAACGGCGTGTCGACCTGCGTGAACGGAGAGTGCGTCATCGCGTTGCCGCCAACGTGTGACGACTCGGGCGCGCAGTGTGCTGACGGGGGGATTTGTTCGGAAGCGTTGGGAGGGGTGTGCGTCGACCTGCCTGCGGCCGACGGTCTTGCGTGTGACGGGCCCGCCAGTCGTGAGGGCCTGGCGGTTTGGAAGTGCAGCGCCGGGCAATGCGTTCCGCCCGACATGGTCTTCGTCGCCGGCGGTGTCTTCACGATGGGATGCCCGCCGGGGTATTGTTCGGTCACCAACGACAATGCGCCCGAGCACGAGGTGAGGTTGTCGCCGTACGCCATCGACCGGACCGAGGTGAGCGAAGACGAGTTCCGGCGCTGCCGTGACGACCTCGACCTGCGGGGCTTCCCGTGTGCGCCGCGCCTGAACGAGGCGCAGGACGAGGTCACCTCGCAGGCTGGCAATGCGCCCCTGCGCTGGGTCGACTGGGCCGGCGCGGAGGCGGTCTGTGCCTATCAAGACAAGCGACTGTGCACTGAAGCCGAGTGGGAGTACGCGGCCCGAGGTGTGGGCGCTGCGTTCTATCCGTGGGGCAACCTGCCGCCGACGTGTGAGCGGGCGACCTTCTTCGATGAGGGCGCGGCGGGCTGCGGCACCGGCCTCCCGACCGGGGTCGGCACGAAGCCGCTTGGTGCGTCGACCTTCGGTGCACTCGACATGGCGGGTAACGTGAGCGAGTGGTGTGCCGACTTCTATCGCGCGGACGTGTATGGGACGCGCACGGGCACGCCGCTAGACCCGGTGCAACAAGCGCTCGCCGGGACCGACAGTCACGTCGTGCGCGGCGGCTCCTATACAAAGGGCGTCGCCGAAATCCGGGTCTTTGCCCGCAGCGCCGAGCAGTCAGGGGTCGCCGACAAGGGGCTCGGGGTGCGCTGCTGCCTGTCGCTGAACGCGCCATGAGGGCCTTCAGCCCAGGCTTCGCCATCCTGCCGAAGGCGCGCCGTATCATCTTCGGCTGCGGTTGGCAGGCCATCGTTGTCGTGCTGGTCGCGATCGCGGCGGCAGGATGTGGACAGGCGGGTGATGGGCCGGGAGGCTCGCACGCGATGGCGGCGACGATGCCCGCGCCGGTGGCCGCGGCGACGGCTGAGGTCGTGGTGGAGCCTCCCGAGCCGACGGTGCTCGACCTGGAACCAGTCGATGGTATGGCGGGCGGCGTGGCGGATGAGCAGGCCGCGGTGAAGGAACTGCCGGGCCCGTCGACGCGCCGCCCGGCGTGTCTTGTCGCGGGTGATGCGTGCGCATTTGGCAAGGACGCATGGGTCGAGACGCGCGAAGGCTTCGTCACGCGCTGGGCGATGCTGGCGATCACCGACGCGAAGCAGAAGAAAGAGGCCGACCCGGCGCTGTTGCTGGCGCAGGTCGGGGCGCGCATGCAGGCGCTTGTCGTGGCTGGGCCAGTTATCGAGCTCGCGCCGGATGGCAAGCTCGAGGGCAAGGCGCCGGCCCCGGTCTGGCTGCTGGCGACCCGGGTCTTCGCGGCGCGCGCGCAGCCGGCGCGGTTGATGTTGTCGCTCAATGGGGCGGTGCGGGTCGCGCTCAATGGGAAGACCGTGCACGAAGAGCGCGGGGACCAATACATGCTGGTCGACCATCGCACTGTGTCGGTCGCGCTGGTCGCGGGTTGGAACACGTTCGCGGTGCGGTTGGAGAAGCTCTCGCCGTATGCGGTGAAGCTGGCGATGCGCCTGCGTGCCGCAGATGGACAACCTCTGACAGGGCTGGCGTGGGGCTTGCCGGGAACGGTTTCCCAAGGCGATAGGGTCGGCGGGACCGGCGGGGCCAATGCCACGTGCGAGGCGCTGGCGACGACGATCGCGCCGCATTGGACGGCGACCGGTTGGAGTGTGAAGGCCGACGTCGCAGCGCACGGGCTCCTGCCGTGGCCGTTGCCGCACAAGGTCGAGCTCAGAGTCGGTACGAGTACGGTCGCGGTGCATGACTTCGATGGCGATGCGACAAGCCGTGAGCTCGAGGCCGAAGTACCGGAAGGGCCGAGTACCGTCGCGGTCGCGGTCGATGGGGTGGTGTGTGGTCGGCTCGACCTGCGCGCCGCACCACTGCGTGCGCGCTATCTCGCGGCATGGAAGGCGCTGACGGCCATCGACCCCAAGCGCCTCGGGCCAGGGGATCGCGAGAGCCTGGACTATCAGTTCGAAGATGTGCGCGGGCTGCTCGAGGCGGCCGCCTCGGGTGAGGCACCGCGCCGACTCGAGGGTGCATTGCAGCATCTCGAGACGCATGTGCACGCGATCGCAGCGGGCCGGAAGCCCTTCGACGAGCCAGGCCTGCATGTGCGCGCGTATCGCTCCGACTATGATGGCAAGCTGCAGCGCTACCTCGTGATCGTGCCGAAGGTCTACGCCAGAGGGGATGCCGCACCGCTCGTGATGCTCGCGCATGGCCTCGACTACACGCCCGAGGACATGTTGCGCATCGCGCTCGCTAAGCCTTCGGGGCCGGGGGAGGCGCTGCGAAGTGGTGCCATCTACCGCTGGGATCCGCCCGAGCCGCCGTCCGGAGCGATCCTGGTGGCGCACGATGGCTACGGCAATGCTGGGCAGCGGGCGCCGGGCGAGGTCGACGTGCGGCGCGTCATCGACGAGATGAAAGCCGCCTATCGGATCGACCCGCGGCGCGTGTCGATCTCAGGATTCTCGCTCGGCGGATCGGTCGCGTTCTGGGTGCCGTTCCACGCGCCGAGCGTGTTTTCGGCGGCGGCACCATTGTGTGGCTACCCGAATATCCTCGAATATCGGAGTGTTAAGGCCGCGGTGAAGAAGCCCTGGGAGGCCCGCCTGTTGGACGAGGACGGGGTCGCGCCGTACGCCGAAGGCGGCAAGTATCTGCCGCTCAAGATGGTGCATGGCGCGCTCGACGGGCCGTCGCGCTCGGAGCTGCTTCACAACCGCTACAAGACGCTGCGCTATCCGAGCGAGCTCGACATCCCGCAGCTCGGTCACAACGTGTGGGACAAGGCCTTCGAGGACGGGACCCTCTTGAAGTGGTTGGCTGCCCGGCGACGCCCGGCAGTGGCACCGCAGCCGGTCGTGCGCAGCGGTCGCTATCGTTGGGGCACCAACTATTGGCTGGCGATCGAGCGTTTCGAGGACGACGCCCAGTTCGGGCAGCTCGACGGATCCTTCAAAGGCGACCGTATCCAGGTCGCGACGCGCAACGTCGGCGCCTTCAGCATCCTCGGCCGCGAACTCGGTGAGCGTGCTCAGAAGCCGCAGACGTTCGTCATCGATGGACGCAATCTCGGCGAGCATGTCGTTGGCCCAGGTGGCGCGCTGCATCTCGCACGCGGCGGCGGGCAGGGTTGGAGCGTCACGCCGACCGTTGATCGCGCCGCGTACGCCAAGCGTCCCGGCCTCGAAGGGCCGATTGGAGACGCCTGGTACGGCCCGCTCATCGTGGTGTACGGCACGCAGGTGCCGGCCGAGCTCGAGGTCAATCGCCTCACTGCGGAACGTCTATCGATGCACGCCCCCTGGATCGACCTGCGTGTGCCGGTGCTGGCAGACGTCGCCGTGACCGAGGCGGACCTCGTCGGTCGTAGCGTCGTGCTGGTCGGGAGGCCGGCCACAAACCTCCTCACGGCACGGGCCGCACCCGCCTTGGAGGCGGCCGGAATCCGCTTCACGGATCACGCGCTCGAGGTGGACGGGCGTCATTTCGAAGGACCGGAGGTCGGGATCTCGGTCATCCGTCCGAGCCCATTCGACCCCAATCGTTACCTCGTCCTACATGCTGGGCTCGGGCCCGATGGCACCTTGTCCGCGCGCTACCTGCCCGAGCTCTCGCCGGATTACCTGGTGTACGACAGCCGCATGCGTGCCGTGTTCGGGGACCGGATCCTCGGCCCCCGCGAAGCCCTCATGGGGGGCTTCTTCGACAGCCACTGGGCGCTCACCAGCGACGCGCCCCGCTGACCTCATGATGACCCAACGATGAATCCGACCGAGCTCGCGCGTGCATTCCAGGAAGAGCGGTTCGTAGGTCCCGAGGGTCCCATCGTCCCGCGCAGGGCGATGCTCACACGCAAATCACTCCTGCTCTTCAGCGACGACCTGGTGTTGAAGTTGCGGCGCCCGCGCCTCATCGATGGCTACGACCAGTCGCTGATGTCGGTGCGCTACGCGATGGTCGGGCGCGAGCGCTGGATCGGCCGCCAGCTCAATGGCGAGGTCTATCTCGACGATTGCGTGCTGCGGCCCGATGCCAACTTCGACAAAGTGATCCTGCATCGCGGCTTCATCGAAGGTGAGCCCCTCGTGATGATGCGTCGCCTGCCGGATGCGCAACGCGCCGATCGGCTGCTCCTGGCGGGGCTTGCCCCAGAGGAGGCGCGGCGCCCGCTCGAGCAAGCGATGCTGCGGCTCGCGCGCTTCCATGCAAATGCTGAGCACTTCACCGATCCCTTGCACGGCGACGCGGCCCGCATCCATGGGCGCTTCACGGGTGTGCTCGAAACGCTGATGCCTGTGCTCGTGCCGGCCGAGCGTGAGCGACTTCTCGATGAGACCGGCGAATGGATCGCCACGCTCGGACCGACGTTCGCCCATCGCGTGGCCGAGCGTCGGGTGCGAACGCTGCACGGTGAGGTGCGCCTGGAACATCTGTTCCTCCCCGGAGGTGGCCTCGCCGACGCGACGTTCATCGACCCCAACGACGGCCCCGACGAGGAGCGCACGCTCGATACAGGCGAGGAGGTGATGAGCCTTGCGCTCGAGCTGGATATGTTGCTCGGACGCGAGCTGTCGGACCGGGTGGTCGACACCTACGCGAGCGAAACGGCCGATGCGACGCTGCGCAAGGTCTCCCGTTTCTACAAGCGTCTGGGCTGCTTACGTCGCGCGTCCGAGGCGTTGCTCGACGCCGCCGAACCCGAGCCCGATGTCGCTGAGGCCGAAGGCCGAGCCCGCTTCTTCATCGAGCGGGCCCTTACGATCTAGAGCGTCGATCTGGTTGGGCGACCAAGGAATGCAGGGAGACGCGAGCAGCGCGAGGCGCGAGGAGGGAGCCTATCGAGCATCTGTGACCGACGAGCAACGAAGCGATGCGACGTGGATCCCTGCATTTCCGCCCGAGTCCAACCTGTTCGGCGCCCTAGGCGTCACGGGATGTTCTTGACGCGCCACTCGTTGTTGGCCGCCGGGTCACGCGCAATGCGGAACGGCGAGGGCATGTCCGAGCCCTCGTTGACGATGAACAGCCGATGCTCCTTGTCGGGTTGATCCTCCTGGGTGCGGGCGAGCTTGTAGACGGGCTTCGCGTCATCGGGCGTGAAGAGGCGAACCTTACGGCGGAAGGCCGCGAAGTTCATGTTCAGGAAGTTGTCCTCGGACGTGCGCAGCGCCGTTACCGACGAGTGCAGGTAGGGGCGCAGTGCCTTCCAGCTCTCCTCCATGTCGGGGATCTGAGCAGCCTCGATCGCCTTGTAGATCAAGAACTCCGGCGTGCCGTCCGTCGGGTTGTCGATCGTCGGCGCAGGCAGGAGCTTGCACCCGGCGAGCGGGATGGCGATGGACAAGAACGCGAACAAGAGGATTAGGGACCGCTTCATCGAGGTGCTCCTCAGGGAGGCCAGAAGGCGGCCACACTACCGCTCGCACGCGCGTTCGTAAACACGCCCGGAGCCTGAAAAAAGGAAGACCGCCCGGCCTTGTTCCGTGCGGGCTGGAACAGGCGGGCGGTCTTGAAGAGGCACAATCACGAGCGCAAAGCGCACACTGATCACGCCACAGAACGAATGAAAGGCTCCAAGCACCGGGATGGCGGGAAGATCGCGCCACAGAACGAATGAGAGGCTCCAAGCACCGGGATGGCGGGAAGGTAGGAGCATTCGAGAGCGGAGGCAAAAGAAATGTGGTCCGAAGAGTCATCAAATAAATAAATGACTCATCAGAAGCGAGTCTAACCAAACTAATCCGGTGTGTTAGGGCATGATCCCTGCGCCGCGAGAGCGACGTTCGCACGACGCCGTTCACAGTCATTCGGGTAGGTCTTGCCATCGCAACCACACATCGGATCCGCCGCTGGCAGGCAGCTCGTCGGGACCGCCACACACCGCGCGCTGTCCACGGCCACGAGCAGGTCGCACCCGAGGCGGGTGCCTTCGCAGCGCTCGCCGTCGCCGCAGTCCGAGTCGGCCGTGCAGCCCGCGCTACATGCCCCGGCGCGCACGATGTCGACGCTGGCCACGGCAGCCTCACAGCGGCTCGGGTAGGTCTTGCCATCGCAACCGCAGACCTCGTCGTCGCTGGCCGCCGTAGCGCAGGGGGCGACCGCGCCACACGAGCCCGCACAGAATCCATCGATGCAGCTCGCGCCGACGCGGCAGTCCACACAGTCACAGGCCCCGACGAGCACCGCTTGCGCGCAGTCGCATGCTGTCACACATGCGGTTCGACAGGTGTCGACACAGCCGTCGCGATCGATGTCGACCGGGACCTCGGTCGCGCTGCACACGACCTCGTTGGGGCAGCCGCAGCCGCCGGTCGGCGCCGGTGCGAAGTCGTCACAGACGCATTGGTCGGGGCAGCGGTCGCCGTCGCTGTCGTTGCCACGCGCGCCGCTCGCGCACTCGAGCGCGGGGCATGGGGTGCAGAAGTCGGGGCAGCCGGCTCCTGGGCTCGTCGCCGCGGTCTGGCCGACCGGGCACTCGGCCGCGACGTCGTAGCAGGTGTCCTGGTCGTCATCGACGAAGTAGCGCCACGCGGGCAGCTCCCGACCGGCGCAGTCCGCCAGGCAGGTGCCGCAGCCGGCGGGGCCGGGTGTCAGGCCGTCCGGGCACACACAGGCGTCGGCACAGTCATCGCCATCGTTGGGATCGGTGTCGGTCGGCGCGCTACCAGTCGGGCACTCGAGCGCCTTGCAGGGGCAGACGGGCACGGCGAACGAGGGGTCACCGCCACCTTCGCACACGCATGCGTCGGGGCACGTGTCACCCTGGACATCGACCGCGACCTGTCCGGACGGGCACGCGAGGTCGGGGCAGCAACGTCCGTCGGCGCTCTGGACACGGGTCGGGTCGTCGCAGACGCAGGTATCGTCGCAGCCGTCGCGGTCGCCGTCGCTTGGGCTCGAACCGGGACCGCATGTGACGGTGGTCGGGCAGGCACAGCCGTTCGGTCCGTCGACCAGACACCGGCACGCGTCGTTGCAGCCGTCGTTGTCGCTGTCGAACGCGGTCTCGCGTGGAGCGCAGATCGGTGCGGCCGGGCATTCACACGTGTCGTCCGCGGGCGCCACGCCGCAGCGGCCGACGCAGGCGCCGGCGACACACTCGAGGAAGGCGCCGCAGTTGGCGCACGCGAGCGCGCACGGGGTCGCCGCGACGAGGCCTTGGGCGGTACAGTCGCAGTTCGTCTGGCAGGGCTTGGCGCAGGTCTCGGGGCAGTTGTCGCCGTCGAGATCGCTTGGCACGAGACCCCCTTCGCAGGTGATGCCCAGCGTGCATGGGCACTCGCCAGCAGGGCCAATCACCGCCCCAGAAGGGCACACACATTGGTCGTCGCAGCCGCCCCCTGTCTGGTCGTGTGGGGTGGTGCCGAGCGGGCAGGCCGGCGCGGACGGGCATTCGCAGGTGTCGTTGCAGCCGTCGCGGTCGCTGTCCAACATGACCTCGTCGGGCTGACAGACGAGCGGCGCGCAGCACGCACTCGTCGCTTCGCCGACGCAGGTGCCCGCCTGACAGTGGTCGCGCGACGTGCACGCGAGGCCGTCGTCGCAGCTGACGGTGTCGGCCACCGGCGTGAAGGTGCAGGCGCCTGAATCGCAGCGCTCGTCGGTGCAGGGGTTGCGGTCGGCGCATTGCGAGTCGACGGTGCATTGGCCGATGCACGCGAACGTCGCGGGGTTGCAGCGACCGCCGGCGCAGTCCTGGTCGGCCGTGCACTCGACGCACGCGAGCGTGTCGGGATGGCACACCCCACGACCGCCAACGCGCTGACATTGCGCGTCGTCGAAACAGCCGACGCAGACCGCCTGGGTCGGGTGGCAGAAGCCGCCGTCACAGTCAGCGTCGCCGGTGCACTGGACGCAGACATGGTCGCGCGGATGGCAGCGGCCGGCCGCGCAATCGGAGTCGACGAGGCAGCCGACGCAAGCGAGGGTCGCGAGATCGCAGACGCCTTCTGCGCAGGTCCGGTTGTCCTCGCACGAAAGGGCCAGGCCGTCGGTGAAGTCGGCTTTGACCTCGGGTGCGCCGCCGCTCTCGTGGCAGGCGCTGGCCGTGAGCCCGATGGCGGCCACGATGAGCACCAGGAATGCGGACTTCATCGAGTGTCTCCTTGGGCTTTCGGGTCCGTCGCGTCCTTTTCGAGCGCGTCGCAGACGCCGTGCTCGGTGTCGCAATGACCCGAGCGGCACTGCTCACCGGCAAAGCAGCTCACACAGGCGCCATTGTCGGCATTGCAGCGGCCGGTGGCGCACTGCTCGTCGCTGCGGCAGCCGCACACGTAGAGGCCCGCGATGCAGGCGGCCTGGCCGCAATCCGTGTCGTGTTCGCATTGCACGCAGAAGCCGGCCGACTGGAGGCAGACCCCGACGACGCACTCGTCGTCGCTGGCGCAGCGCGCGACTGGCCGGGCGTCGAGCTTATGGCAAGCGCCCGCGGCGCAGGCGAAACCGCTGGGGCAGCGGTGCTCGACGTTGCAGGCGGCGCCTTCGATCGGGGCCTCGCGCACGCAGGCGATCGCGAACAGTGACGTCAGTACAACCACGAGCGGAATCGGGCCGAGGCGCCGCATCACCAATCCGTCCGGAGCTGGATGCTATGGGTGCTGAGGTCGACCGCGAGCGGTGGGCGCCATGTCTCGATGCCGAGCGGCTGGTCGAGCGCGAACATCAAGATCCCGGAGAGCACGGCCGCGCCGCCCAGGCCATAGAGCACGAGCGAGCCGGTCTCGAAGGTGCCGAGCTCGCTGTTGATACGGCGCCGCTCGTCGGCCCAGGGCGTCCCGTGCGTCTTCTCTTCCAGGTCCAGTGCGCGTAACTGCATGCCGAGGCCGCCGGCCGCGATCGCCAGGCCCGAGCCGACGACGACCCAGGCGCTCGTGTTGTCGTACCACGGTCCCTCGACATAGCGCTGTAATTCCAAGTCCTTCAAGTAGTCGATCGACAGGTAGCGGTCGGCGAAGACCTTGTCGTACGGCTCGTGGAAGAGCGTGCGCTCGAAGTACTCGGAGCCGGGGCCACGTGCGGATGCGGTCGTACGCGGGCGCTTCTGGAGTTGTCCAAGGCCCATGTCGCCGCTGGCGGTCTCGGGCACGACCCATTCGGTGTCGTCCGTCACGACCACGAGTTCGCCCGGGCGGGTGAGGGCCAGCCAGAAGGGCGGGGCGTCGGGTGTGCGATGGAAGTCGGCGTAGCGCACGAGGTCCTGGTCGAGCACGTGGGCCTTGCCGCGGATCTTCAGATCGATACGTAGACGCGCGCGGAAGTGGCCGGCGCCGAGGTCGACGAGGGCCATGTTCGGATCGGTGAGCGGCGGCCGGATATAGGGCGTGATCTTGACGGTCGGGTTCTTCACGCGCGCGTTGGCGGAGGCGACGAAGGCCGCCAGCTCGGCGAAGCCGATGCGCTGATCGTCGTCGAGATCGGCGGCGCCGAGGAGTAGACGAAGTAGAGGATCGGGCGCTTGCCCTGTGCCTTTGCACGCTGCATGCTGGCGCGCAGCGTCTGGATCGCGTCGAGTACGTTCTGGCGGGTTGGGACTTTCGCGGCGAGCGCTGCGAAGTCAGGCACGAGCGCTTCGGTCTCCTCGTCGGGGCTCGTCAGCAGCAGCGCCTGGGTGGTGATCGCGGCGAAGAGTTCGTGGTAGCGGATGGCGTCGTCGTCGGCATAGCGCAAGGGCTCGAGCTCGTCGTCGTCGGACTGGTTCCAGCCGATGACGAGCGCGAAGCGGGCGTCGGGTCCCGGAGTGTCGGCGTGGGCGGGCTCCTCCGCGAGGAAGGAGCCCCCGATACACAGGGCCAGCGCGGTGATCGCGGCCGTGTGCGGGCTTCGCCGAGGGCGGGCGCGATAGGGACGTGGGCTCATGGGAACTCTTGCCGCGGGCCGTTGGGCGGGGCCGCGGAGCCCGGGACGATCGCGCTGTCGAGGATCTGGACGACGTCGCTTGGGCCGAGCGGCAGGCGCTCGCGCAGGCGGGCCTCGAACGTGGAGGGTAGCTCGCTCGGGGCCGCCGGATCGAGCAGTGTCAGGGCCTTGTCGACCGTGTCGACCCCGATCGGCGCCGCCGTGAAGAGTGCCACCAGGCGCAGTGGGCCTTCACTGTGGCGGGCTGCGAGGCGTGTCTCGAACGCGAGCGGTAGAAAGTGCCCGGTACGGATCGGCAGGCTCTGGCCCTCGTCGGGCAGCGGGGCGATGGGCCGCAGCACCATGCCGGACGCCGTCGGTTGCAACGCGAACACGTACAGCCAAGCGAGATCGGCGCGCTCGTTCGTGTACGAGAAGCGGAGCCAGTCCTCGAGGTGGACCGCATTCGAACTGACCGCGTCATATTCGCGGCCGTCTTCGGTGACGCCCCCGACACCAAGGCCGACGCGCGGCTCCGGCAGCTCCATGCGGCCGAGACCTCGGGCGCGGATCCACGCATCGGGATCGTCCGCTCGCTGCAGGCTCGCGAACAAAAGGACCGCAAGGACCGCACCGATCGCCACCAGCGGCGCCGCGATCCGCAGCCAGGAGGCGCGTATCCAGCTGGCAGCCGAGGCCGGTGAGGTCGCCGCGACGCCCGCCCGCACCATCGCGATCGCGGCCTGACGGCGTTGCTCGTGGCCGCTCGGCAGTCCCGCTGCGGCGCCGACCATGGCGCGATGGGTTGCTATCGCGAGCGCCCATGCGCGCCGCGCCGCGGGGGACTCGCGCAATTCACGCGCGCGGTCATCATCGGCCAGGGTCCACGTCGCGCGTGGGTCGAGGTAACGGGCTACCAGGGCCTGGACCTTCGTCGTGTCGGCGCTAGCATCGATGTGTGAGGGGCTCATGCGAGGCCCTCCTGCTGCTTGAAGCGCAGCATTTTCTTCTGCACCCCTGCGATCGCTTTACGCAGTCGATAACGTGTGACGCCGAGCATGGCGGCCAGCGTCTCCTCGGCCTCGCCGCGGGCGAAGTAGCCATCGAGCACCGCCTGCTCGAGCGGGTCGGCCAGGCTGTCGCGGAATCGCCGGCAGGCTTCGAGCGCCTCGGCCGCGAGCAGGGCCTCTTCCAGGTCTTCGTGACCGTCGTCCGGGTCGACCTCGGGGGTGCGTGCGAAGCGGCGGTCCTTGTCGAGGATCTGGCGGCAGACGTTCTGGGCAAGCCCTCGGATGAAGCGGGCGTAGTCGTTGACGCCATCGTAGGCGAGGCGCGTGCGCTCCTCGAAGGCCGCGGCGAACACCGCCTGTACCGCGTCGTCGCGCTGGACCGCGTCGTAGAAGCCCCGGAAGCCCGCAAAGCCGCGCGACACGACCGTGTAGATCAGCGGCACATAGCGGCGGTACACGGCTTCCATCGCCCAGCGCTCACCCTTGCGGAAGGCCTCCCGGCAAACCGCGTCATCTCGCAACAGATCATCGCTCATGGCACCACGCTCACGAACGCAGGTCCCTTCCGGACCTGGCGCCGTTTCGTCGGACTTTCGTCCAGGGGCCGGCGAGGCTTGTGTGGCGCGGCCGCATCGGCGGGACTCTGGCGCCTAACACGACTCGGGGCAAACGCGGTTCGGTGGGTTCGACGGGCTCGCCATTGACCTTGCGTGCGGCTCGGGGTTGAATCCCTGGCCCGTGGCAACTTGACGGGAGCCGGGGTACGGCCGGACGATGCGGAAACGCGATCGCGGGGGAAGCTGGGAGGCATCGGTGCTGTATACGATTCCGGATTTCGTGAGCCTCAACGCCCGCTTCATGGATGCGGTCATGCGGCGCTGGGAGATGTTGCTCGAGCACGCGATCCACCTTCGCAACGGCGGGCTGTCGCCCGAAGAGGCCGATCAGGCCTTCGCCGCGGTGCGGGCCTCCACGGTCGAGTCGGAGATGGAGCTCGGCACTTTCCGGAACGAGTCGCAGCGGCATGGATGGTCGTTCCCTCTCGACGACCTGACACGCACCTACGAGCTCGACGCGCTCGAGCGTCAGGTGCTCGAGCTCGCGCTGATGCCGCACCTGGACCTGACCTTCCGGCGGCGGCTCGCGCGCTTCAACAACAACATCCTGCTCGACTTCGTCGACGTCGACCTCGCCTTGATGTTGCTCTTCACGAGCCGCACCGAGCGGCTGCAGGCGCGTCGCTATTTCGCATCCGACAGTAAGCTCGTCCTGCACAAGCTCATCTCGCTGGAGCGCGCGAAAGAGCCCAAGGGCGACGGCGCGCTCGCTCAGGAGATAAAGATCCCCGAGCGCTTCGCGGACTTCGTGCTGTGTCGGCGCAGCATCGATGCGTCGCTGCGCACCTTCGCGGACCTCAAGGACCCGGCCGTCACGCTGGCCGACGTGAGCTTGCAGCCCGACGACCTGCGCGATCTGCGCGCGGTGCTGCGCCACTTCGCCAACCCGTCGGGGCAGAACCAGTCTCAGAACAACGGACCGTTCGTCGGCCAGCGGGGTCTTGCGGCGGCGCTCGTCGGGCCGCCGGGCACCGGCAAGTCGATGCTGTCGCAGGCGATCGCACACGAGCTGCGGCGGCCAATCATCACAATCGATTGCGCGACGCTGGCGGGCGACTCGCGTAGCTTCGTCACGCTCATCGCCGATGTGTTCACTGAGGCTCGCGTGCAGGGCGCGGTGCTGTTGTTCGACCGCTGCGACTCGGTCGTCAACAAGAGCAACGCGAAGCTGCCACCAATCCTGTCGCAACTCGAGCGGCACGGGGGGCTGGTCATCTTCACGACCAATCGGCCAGACGAGATCGACACCTCGCTCGAACACTACGTCGGCTATCAGATGAACCTGAGCATGCCCGATGGCGAGCAGCGCACGCGCATCTGGGCGACCCACTTGCCGAAGTCGTTGGCGATCCATCCCGATGTCGATCTCGATGACATCGGCACGCGCTTCGAGATCACCGGCGGACAGATCGCATCCGCCTGCGAGCTGGTCGAGCAGCGCGTCAAAAGCGGGTCAGATGCCCCTGTTATTACTCATGACTTGCTGAAAGAATGCGCGCACGCGCAGATCCGCGCGAACATGGACGAGCTGTCGGTGCGCTCGCGCATCACGCTGACGATGGAAGATCTGATCCTGCCCAACCGCGAGCTCGCGATGATCCGCGAAGTGCTGACCGCCTGCCGCAACCGCATCTTCGTGATGACGAAGTGGGGCTTCGGCAAGCGGCTCGTCACCGGCAAGGGCATCACGGTGCTGTTCAAGGGCGACCCCGGCACCGGCAAGACGCTGTGTGCCGAGATCATGGCGTCCGAGCTCGGCATGAAGCTCTACCAGGTGTCTATCCCACGCCTCGTCTCGAAGTACGTCGGCGAGACGGAGAAGAACATCTCCAAGATCTTCGCCTCGGCGCGCGCGAACCACTGCATGCTCTTGTTCGACGAGGCCGACTCGCTGTTCGCCAAGCGCGTGACGAACATCGAGAGCTCGATCGACCGCTTCTCGAACATGGAAACGAACCTCCTCCTCCAGGAGATCGAGCGCTTCGACGGCATCGTGCTGCTCACGACCAACCTCGACAAGAACATCGACGATGCCTTCGCCCGCCGCATCATGTTCAAGATCGACTTCCCCAAGCCGGACATCAAACACCGCACGCTCATCTGGAAGAAGCTCGTTCCCAAAGACTGCCCAGTCGCTGACGACATCGACTTCGAGCGCCTCGGCGAGAGCTTCGAGCTGGCCGGCGGCAACATCAAGAACGCCGTCGTGCGCGCCGCTTATCGCGCGGCCGAGCGGCGCGACAAGATCACCTGGGACGACATCGAGTTCGCCGCCGAGAAGGAGTGCATCAACGCGGGGAAACTGTTCCGCGCGTCGAAGCTTCGAGAGTGGTAATCAGGCGAGTGCGGCGAGGGCCGCGGCGTAGTCCGGCTCCTGCGCGATCTCGGGGACCTGTTCGGCATGCAGCACACGGTTGTGGCCGTCGAGCACGATGACGACGCGGCTCGCGAGCCCCGCCATGCCGCTAGTCGCGATCTCGAGGCCGTAGTCGCGCGCGAACGACGAGCGGAACGTCGACCCGTTGCGGGCCTTGTCGATGCCCTCCGAGGTGCAGAAGCGGCGATGCGCGAATGGCAGGTCGGCCGACAGGTTCAGGACGATCACCTCAGGGTGGTTCGCCGCCTCGGCGTTGAAGCGTCGGACCGAGAGCGCACACACGCCTGTATCGAGGCTCGGGAAGATGTTGAGCACCTTCTTCTGGCTGCCTAGCGATGCGAGCGTGAAGTCTTTCAGGTCGGGCGTTGTGACGGTGAAGTCCGGGGCCGTACTGCCGACCGCGGGCAGCTCGCCAGTGGTCTCGATGGGATTGCCTTTCAGGGTGATCGTCGCCATGGTCGCTCCTTGTAAGTGCTTGTATGGGATAATGAATCAGCCACGCTGTCGTGGCTCCGAGACGGTCGGCGCGTTGACCTCGGTCGGTCCGGCGCTGGCGCCGTTGCTTGCGTCGGCGAGGGTGTTCGAGAGGGTGCCGACGTGGCTCGACCACCAACCGCGTGCGTCGTCGGGCGTCCAGGGCGCTAGTGGCACGCCCGCGAGCGCCTCGATGAGGGCCGCGCCGTCAGCGGGGCGCAGCGCCGGATCGATGTGCATGCAGCGCATCACGAGCGCGTCCAGCTCGGCCGGAAGCGGCCTGCCGAGGCGCTCCGAGGGAGGCACCAGGCGGGCACGAGCGGTGCCGTGGCGCGAGTAGGCGGAGTACTCGAAGGGCAGGGTGCCGGTGAGGAGCGTATAGAGAGGGTCGCGCCAAACGACCACACGTCGCTCGACGGGTCGGCCTTGATGCCGGCCTGGACCTCGGGGGCCATGAATGCAGGCGTGCCAACGACCATGCCGATGAGCGTCAGCGTCGCTTCGCCCGAGTCGAGCTGCCGGGCGATGCCGAAGTCGAGCACCTTCAGGAAGTCCGCCTCCTCGTTCGAGGACAGGGCGAGCAGGTTGGCCGGCTTCACGTCGCGATGCACGAGCCCGCCCTGATGGGCCTCGGCAAGCGCCGCGGCCGCTTGCCGCGCGAAGTGCAGCGCGCGCCGTGGATCGAGGGCGCCATGGGTGGCGACGATCTTGTCGAGATCCTGGCCGCGCAGGTACTCCATGGCGATCCAGAAAGTCCCGCGCCCGCTCTCGCCGTAGTCGAAGATGCGAACGGTGTGCGGCGAATGCAGGGCACTCGTCGCGTGCGCTTCCCGTTCGAAGCGTGCGCGCCGCGCGTCCTCAGGGTGCCGGCTGTGCAGGAGCTTGAGCGCCACTTCGCGCTTCAGGTGCGAGTCCCACGCGAGCCAGATCTCGTTCATGCCACCCTGGCCGATCGGGTGCTTCAAGAGATAGCGTCCGAGTCGATACGCGTCCCGCAGGCGGGTGCGTGCGCGCCACAAGACATGCCCGCTGACGACCGCGAACGCGACGATGCCGGTGATGCGCAAAATGTCCTGAATGAACAGCGCGACCGTCGGTGGGTCATCGAGCTGGCTGGCATAGACGGGGCTCAGCGCGACGCCGACGACGATCGAGCCAACGAACAGGAAGATCGCCGGGCCGGCGATCAGCACCGAGGTTGGCCACCTCGTGGGCACGAACGTCGACATTCCAACCGCATAGAATGCGGGCGAGAAGAGATACGAGCTGCCGAGGCCACCGAGCTTGACCGACATCGCACCAAGCGCTGCGAGGCTGATGCTCATGACGATGCCACCCGCGAGCAGGAGTCCCGTTGCCGACCATCGCTGCCGGGCGCGCACGAGCAACCAGGTCAGCAGAATCACCAGCGAGCCCCCGCCGCGCCACGCAATGCACCACCAGGGCGACACATCCGGATAGTGGCTCGACCGCACGTAGAGGTCGAGCGGCAAGAAGGCTACGAAGGCAACGCCGCCCACGCTCAATACGCGCAGCAGCGCCTGCCGGGTATCGTCGATTTCGCTTCGCGTGGTCTCGGCGTCGGGTTTGCCGGCACGGGCAGTCGAAGGCGATTCGGAGTGCTTCGCCACGCGCTCAGCCACGGCTCAAGATGAAGGCCAGCGCGACGCCGATGCCCAGGAATGCGACGCCGATCGCTGCCAGGAGGAGCTTACTCGGTCGCCCGCCGGGCGCGCCTTGCTCCGCGGTCGTTGCCTGCGCGGACGCCGGCTCGGCGGACATCGGGGCCTCTGCGGTGCCCGCTGCGGGCCTTAGCGCCGGGTTGGCGACCTTCGGGCGCAGGGCCGGCGGTGCGGGCTTCGTGTCGTTCGGACTCGTCACGGGTTCGCGTGCGCCGAGCGGGGCATCGGGCGGCTTGGCGGTGCTTGAGACTGGCGTTGGGTTCGGCGGCCTCGCCGCCGCTGCACCGATCGCTTTTGGCAGCGGGGCTTGAACCGGTACGCGCGGGGGCAGCGCCAAAGTCGGCAGCAGCTGCGCGTTCGACTCGGCGGCGGCCTGCGTGATGGTGTTGAACTCGCCCGTGCTCATGCTGAAAGTCGCGGACTTCATGTTCCGCGCATCGAACTCCTGAGCGATCGTCGCCGACAGGTCGTCCTCGAGCACGCCCTGGCCAGTCTCCAGGAAGAAGCGCAGGTCGGCGCCGAGCTCGGTCGCGTCGCGCTGACGTTGCCTTGGCTCGCGCGCGAGACTCTTGCGAACGATGCTCCAGAGCTCGGCTCCGACGTTGGCCGGCAACGGGATGTCGTCATCGCGAAAACGCACGCGCCAGTCGAGATAGTTGATAAGTGCCTGTTTGCCGCTGGCCCCGCGCGCGCCCCGCTCATACGGGAAGAGCTGGGTTCCCGAGAGCAGCTGATAGAAGATCGTGCCGAGTGCGAACACGTCCGCGGTCGTGTCGGTCTTCTGGCGGAGGCGGTCCTTCTCGTGCGGGTCGAGGATCTGCTCGGGCGCCATGAACTCGGGGGTGCCTGCGATGAGGCCCGCGTCCAGGTCGTCCAGGAAGTCCTTGCCGTCGAGGATATCGACCTGCTCGTAGAGCTGAAGCAGGCCCTGCGAGTCGAGCACGAGCCCGAAGTCCATCAGCTTCACTTGCCGATCGGCCTGCGTAATCATGATGTTGTCGGGCGTGATGTCGCGATGGGTGAGGCCCATTCGATGCAGGCCTTCGAAGCCATCGCAGAGCTGAGCCATCAGGGTACAGGCCGCGCGCTCGGGGATCTGGCGTCCAGAGCGCAAGACCGCGGAGAGCGTGAAGCCATCGACGAAGTCCATCGCGACCCACAGTCGTTTCTCGTGCGAGCCGTGTCCTTTATAGGCGACGCAGTTCGGGTGCGCCGGAAGCTGACGCATCACCTTTGTCTCGCGCTGGAAGCGGCGTACCGCCTGCACGTCGTCGCGATAGAGCAGCTTCACCGCCACCCGCGTCGGGGCTACACCATCAGTCGTGCGGGCGCGCGCCTCGTAGACCCACGCGAACTTGCCGGCGCCGACAAAGCGCAAGAGCTCGTAGCTGACCGAGCGCTGTCCTGCGCCCGCCGCTGCCACCGGCGGGGCGAACAAGCCCTTCAGCTCCATGCCGACGTATGTCTCTGCGTTGCCGGGCATCTCGCTTGTCGTCCGCCTCGCCGCGTGTGCAGCCCCCGATAGGGGCGGCACGATCCGACGAAAGCCCCGGAGAAGCAAGCGTCTCCGGGCTGGGGGGCTGGGGATGGATGGAGGCGGGTCAGAGCCTGGTGAGGCCCTGGCTGTCCAAAACCGTTGACGGCGCTCGGCAGAGCCGTGTATTCATACCTCGTGAAGTTGATAGTCGTTCTCAGCAATCTTGTTTTGGTAGTGTTTTCAGCGATCTGGGCGCTGCCCCCGGCGCATGCTCATGGGATTGATCCGCGCCACGAGCTCGCGCCGACCCGCGACGCCGATGGCACGTTGAGGCCCGCTCCCGACTGGTCGATCGACCTGACCGGCTACGCCGATCTCCAGTTCGCCTGGTTCGACTTCGGTCCGAACCAGAACCGGCAAGGGGGTGCCCAGAAGGACTCGCGGCTCGTCTTCGACACGACCCGCTTCGTGCTGGAGCTCGAAGGCACGCTGCCGATGGGGCTCGAGTTCGAGAGCGAGATCGAGGTCGAGCACCACGGCTCTGGTGCTTCGCTAGAGCTCGAATTCGAGGAGTTCGGCGAGTTCGAGACCGAGGTCGAGTCGGGCGGCGAGGTGGTGCTCGAAGAGATCTACCTGAGAAAGACCCTCGGGCCGATCGGCCTGCAGGTTGGGCGATTCTACCTTGGGGTCGGGCTCCTGTCTGAGATCAACCGACCGAGCGAGTATCTCGCGACGATCCGCCCCGAGTCGGAGACCGTCGTGCTACCGGCGGTGTGGCACGAGATAGGCTTCCAGGCGGACGCGCAGCTCGGTCCCGTGAAGCTCACGGCGCAGATCGTCAACGGTCTTGATTCTACTGGGTTTTCATCGCAGCGCTGGGTCGCTTCCGGCCATCAGCTCCGCTTCGAGCTCGTTTCCGCGAGCGATCTCGCGTTCGTCCTGCGTGCTGACTGGGAGGCCGCCGAGGGGGTGAAGCTCGGGGTCTCGGCCTATTACGGGAACACCTCGCGCAATCGTCCAAAGCCCGACCTCGTGCTCGACTGCGATAGCCCCGACGACGGTGAGGTCGCGTCGTGCGGCTACGTCTCGGCGGCCGTCACCCTCGTCGACTTCCACTTCCAGTTGCAGCTCGACCCGCTGTTCGCACAGGGCGTCGTGCTGTGGGGCAATCTCGGCAACGCCAACGCCGTGAGCGAGCGCAATGCGCGCCTCTCGAACAATCTCGGCGTGCTCCGTTCACCGGTCGCGCGCGAGGCGTTCTTCGCCTGGGCCGAGCTGGGCGTCGATCTGGCCGAGTGGCTGTGCCTCCCAGAGGGGTATCACCTCGAGCCCTACGTGCGCTTCGACTACTACGACACGATGTTCGCGACGAGCGACTCGACGTTCGACAATCCCCGCTTCGCCCGCGCGGTCTACACGGCAGGCATCAGTTGGGCCTACGGGCCGCTCGTCTTCGCGAAGCTCGACATCTCGCACCGGGACCTCGCGGCCTTCGTCGACCCGACCCCCCAGGACGAGACGAGCTCCGAGCTGCGCGACGAGACGACCGTGCGCATCTCGACCGGCTTTGGATTCTGATCACCTTGGAGTTACCGATGACCCTTCGCAGCCTTTCGTTTTCAGTCCTTGTCTCGCTCGCGCCAATGGCGCCGATGATCCTCGCCGCGTGCGACTCCAATGAAGTGGGCACCGCCAAGGGCTTCGATGACAAGCAGGTGATCGTCGACTTCTCGGATGAGGTCGTCGTGCCGACGTACGAGCGACTGGCCGCCAAGGCGGTCGAGCTCGAGATCGCGGTCAGCGCGCTCGCGGCCGCGCCGGACGCGGCCAGGCTCGAAGCTGCCCGCACCGCCTGGATCACCACCCGCGCGCCGTGGGAGCAGAGCGAAGGCTTCCTCTTCGGGCCTGTCGACTCGTTCGGCATCGACCCCGCGCTCGACACTTGGCCGCTCAATCAGACGGACCTCGACAACGTGCTCGCCAGCGACGACGCGTTGACGCCGGCCTACATCGGGACGCTCCAGAACTCGCAGAAAGGCTTCCACACGATGGAGTACCTGCTGTTCGGGGTCAACGGTAGCCAGACCGCAGCGACCCTCGACGCGCGCGAGCTCGAGTACCTCGTGGCGATCGCCGGCGACTTCGTGGCGCTGACCGGGCGCCTTGCCAAGAGCTGGACCGAAGGTGACACGCTCTTGCCGACGCCCTACCGCGACCTGTTCGCGACGGCCGGCGAGGCGGGTAACACCGCCTACCCGTCGCTGTCCTCGGCCGCCCAGGAGATCGTCAATGGCATGATCGGGATCTGCGACGAGGTCGCCAACGGCAAGATCGCTGGCCCGTACGATGCGCGTGATCCGCAGCTCGAAGAGAGCCCGTTCAGCAACAACTCGCTCATCGACTTCCAGGACAACATACGCGGCGTCGAGAACGCCTACCTCGGCAGGGTCCCCGATGCGGGCACGTCGGGACGCGGGCTGTCGGTCTGGCTCGCGAGCGAGGATGCGGCCCTCGATGGGCAGATCAAAGCGCAGATCACCGCTTCGCTTGCTGCCATCGCCGCCATCCCGAGTCCGTTCTCGGAGGCGATCGCCACCGCGTCGGCCCACCCGAAGATCGAGGCCGCGCAGGCGGCGATTCGCGCGCTACAGTCGACGCTCGAGAGCAAGCTCCTGCCGCTTCTGTGAGCGACCAGCGGGAGCGCTCGAGTGCCGCTGCGCGACCGCTGGACCCATAACCACTCTCTTTCGTTTCAGGATGTTTCACCGATGAAACGTCTCCTCATGCCCAGTTTCTCAGCCCTGGCGTTCGGTATCGGCAACGGTGCCTGCGACGAGGTCGAGCATCCTGAAACACCTTACGCTTCAGGTGGTGGCCTTACCGTCTTCGACCGGAGCTCGAACGGGTTCGGCGGACCTGGACCGAGCCTCGATGCTCTCGAGTTGGCCGCTCACTTCGCGGGTGACGCGGCGTTCGAGGCGGTCTTCGTGACGGCGCCTGCCCCCATCAATCCGGGGCTCGGGCCGACCTTCAACAACACCAGCTGCAACAGTTGCCACCCGCGCGACGGACGCGGCCTGGCGATCGCCGGTGGACCGCCGTTGTTCTCGCCGTTGCTTGTGCGCGTGTCGCTCGCGGAGGGGGAACCGGAGGTGCCGGGCGGCGTGGTGCCTGTGCCGGGGCTCGGCACGCAGGTCCAGGATCACGCCGTGTATGGGCAATCGCCAGAGGCAAAGGTCGTTCTGACATGGAAGGAGATCGTCGGCGAGTTTGGTGACGGCACGCCGTTTTCGCTGCGCCAGCCCATTATCGAAATGTCCTATCCAGACGGCACGCCGGTTGGAGACGAGGTGTTGATGTCGGGGCGGATTCCGCCGCCGGTGTTCGGGCTCGGGCTGCTCGAGGCGATCCCGGCCGAGGTGATCGAAGCGCTGGCGGATCCGGAGGATGACGACGGCGACGGGATCTCGGGGCGCGCGAATCACGTCTGGGACGCAGCACTCGGCGAGCCGGTGCTGGGACGCTTTGGATGGAAGGCGAACACCGCCGACCTCGAGCGTCAGGTGGCGGCCGCGTACGCCGATGACATGGGGATTTCGAATCCATTGCACCCCGCTGACGATGGCACGATGGACATCGACCAGGCGACGATCGACGCAAATCGATTCTATATCTCGACGCTCGGCGTGCCGGCGCCCCATGACGGGGGGCCTGAGGCGCGCCGCGGCGCGAAGATCTTCCAAACGATGGGATGTGCTGGCTGTCATGTCGAGTCCGTCGAGACCGGAGCGCACGAGATTGCCGCGCTGTCGTTCCAGTCGATCCGACCGTTCAGCGACATGCTGTTGCACGACATGGGACCGGGTCTCGCCGATGGTCGACCCGATTGGGAGGCGAGCGGCAGCGAGTGGCGAACCGCCCCGCTCTGGGGTGTGGGGCTCACGGCGACCGTATTGCCGCTCGCGACGTTCCTCCACGACGGCCGTGCGCGCACCCTGGCTGAGGCGGTGTTGTGGCACGGCGGCGAGGCCGAGAAGTCGCGTGAGGCATTCCGCAAGGCACCCAAGTCCGAGCGCGACGCGCTCATGGCCTTCTTGCGATCGCTCTAAGTCGTCGCCCGGCCCGAACTCATCGGATGGGGGTGGCTGAGACGGTCTGGAAGAACAGGCTCTCGTCGTTCTCGACCTTCACTTCCCAATCCTTGATGTCCATGAAGCCAGCGACCTTCTTCGCCTTGAGCGTCTCGGTGGCGGCCTTTGCTTCGGACTTGATCGAGGACTGTTTGCCCTTCTCGGTGATGGCATAGAACTTCCGGCCACCGTTCATCTGCTCCATGTACGGCAGGAATTGTTCTTTCTTTCCGATGGCTCGCAGCTCGTTGTAGCTGTAGTAGGTCTCGCCACGCCAGGTGATGAGCCAGGACAGGATGTCCTCTTCGCAGACGCGCTTGGGCTCGCTGCGCAGATAGTCGCTGACGAATCCAAGGCCGACTTTCCCGAGCAACGGGTCGAACGCATCGGAGATGTACTCGCTCTCCGGGAGCTGTTTGCACGTGTCGTAGTAGGCATCGAACAGGTACTTCTGGGACCAGTGCGGTGACAATGACGGCATGTAGTAGGACAGCGCCCAGGCGGAGAGGGCGGACGCAGTCAGGCCGAGCCCGACGAGGCCGGCGATACGCGTCTTCGCCACGAAGAACAGCCCGAGCATGATGGCGCACAAGACGACCATCAGCGGGATGAACGTATTGTAGCGGAAGAGCTTCGTCGTCAGGATCGACTGCAGCACATCGCTTGTGTGCTTGAAAAAGTAGCTCTCCTTCCAGGTTTTCTCGCTCGTTTCCGAGACCTTGGCGTCGGCGTCGATCGGCAGGTTCTGTGGCAGCGGCCGATCGTACTTGTAGGTCATCAGATTGCGGAACGACTGCGGATCCTCACGCACATCCCAGCCGACGGCAACGACCATCACGATTGCGACCAGGGTCGAGAAGCGCAGCACCCAGCCGCCCTCTTTCACGAGATAGCGGATGAAGAGCGCCACCAGGATCGCCATCGCGGGCACGGCGGGGAAGATGTAGTGATGGAACTTGGTCGACGAGGCCGTGAAGAACACGAAGGCAAAGCCGGCCCAGATGGCGATCATCACGAGCGCCTGGTTGCGGTAGTCGTTGTTCCGGGCTTTGAGCCGCAACGTCCACAAGAGTGAGAGCGGCAAGAAGGCGACCCAGGGGAAGAAGCCCACGCCGAGCCATTTGATGAAGTGCTCGAAGGTGCCCGAATCGATCTGGTGCACGCCGGTCGAGAGACGATTGAAGTGGTCGTGCCAGAAGAAGCGGTCGACGTAGGGCTTGCCGTGCTTGACGATCATGGCCACGTACCAGGGGAAGCCGATGGCGATGAAGAGGAAGATGCCGCGGCCGATCTCCGCCTCCTTCAGGACGCGCCAATTCCAGGTGACCATCAGCCACACGAGGATGATAGCGCCGGGCAGACCAAAGCCGAGGAGGCCCTTCGCGTAGGTGGCGTGCGCGACCAGGATGTAGAACGCGAACAGCTGGTATTTGCGGATCCAGCGGTCCTTGAAGGCGTCGTCGATGCCGGCCTTGGCCCTGTCCTTCTTGTAGCTGAACCAGGCGCTCAGGAAGAGCAGGCCGAGCAGCACGAAGTAGAAGAGCGCATGCAGGAGGCCCGAGTGCATGGGGCCCGACGGGAACCCGGGGATGGCGCCCGGGCTCGGGAACGAGAAGTCGGAGATCAGTAGCAGATACTGCGGCACTGAGTTCAGGATCACGAAAGCGATGGTTGTCCACGTCCAGAAGCGGAATCGCTTGTCCGTCATCTGAACGCGTGGACCGAAGAACGCTAACAGCAGAAAGCACATCGATAGCGCGAACGTCGCGACGAACGGCATGTCCGTCTGCGCTTGTCTGCTCACCATGTAGTAGAAGGGTGAAGTGGCTAACACGCCCGCTGCGAGAAGCCCGGTCTTGCGCCCCCAGATCATCTGGACTGAGAGGTAGGTGAGGAACACCGCCATGATCGCCAGGATCGCGCATGGCAGGCGAATCGCCCACTCGCCTCGACCGATGAGGCGGGTCATCATCGCCTCGGTCCAGAAGATCAGGACCGGCTTCGAATAGAACGGCTCACCCTGGGTCTCGTCGCCGATCTTGGTCTTCGATCCCCACCACGGGGAGATCCAATCCATCGTCTCGACCATCTCGGTCGTGACCGCGCCGTAGTGTGTCTCCCATGGGTCCCAGAGGCCGAAGGCGCCAAGGTTCGGCAGGAAAATGGCACAGGCGGCGAAGAGCACCATCCAGCGTACACGCCGCTCGTGTTTCTGGGGCTGGTAGACGGGTTTGTCCGCGAGCGCCGCGAGGATCGGGATCTCTTTTTTGCCGTCACTGCGGTCGGGTTCGAAGAGGTCGGCCGGCAGCCCAGCGGGACCACCATCACCATCGTCTACAGGGCCTGCCGAGCTACGCTGCGAGGCCTCGCCGGGGCCACTGATCTGGGTCGTTGCCGTCATCGCGGCGGACATTACCGGACGACTCCGCTTTGGCCAACGGAAGATGAAACAGAAACGCCGTGGTCGCTTGCGCGATCACGGCGTTGTTGATTTGTGGCCTCGACCACCTCGTGGACTCATTGGTCCACGGCACACGCGCTCAAAATGGTCCAGATGCTAGGAGGGTCCGAAGCGTGCGCGGAGGCGACCTTGGGGTCGCCGCACAAGCACGCGAAGGGCCCGACGACGCAGATGGGCCATTTTCAGCGCCGTGTGCTAGCGCTTGGAGAATTGGAAGCGCTTGCGGGCGCCGGGCCGACCATACTTCTTGCGCTCGACCACGCGTGGGTCGCGCGTGAGGAAGCCAGCGCGCTTGAGCGTCGGGCGGAACTTCGCCTCGTCGAGGCGGTTTAGGCAACGCGAGATTCCGTGCTTGACCGCGTCGGCCTGACCCGAGAGCCCGCCGCCCTTGACGGTGGCCCACACGTCATAGCCGTTGACGGTCTCGGTGACCTCGAACGGCTGGTTCAGGATCATCAGCAGCGTGGCGCGGCGGAAGTACTCCGGCGCCTCGCGGTGATTGATCGTGAGCTTGCCGTTACCGGGCGAGAGGAAGACACGAGCAGTCGCTGCTTTGCGGCGACCGGTGGCGTAGATGCGAACTGGCTTGGACATGAGCGTGCGCCTCAGCGGGACAGGTTCACGGGGGAGGGCTGCTGGGCGGCGTGCGGATGCTCCGCGCCCTTGTAGACCTTGAGCTTGCGAAGCATGCTGCGGCCGAGGGGGCCACGCGGGAGCATGCCCTTCACAGCACGCTCGACCATCTCGCGCGAATCCTTCGCGAGCTGCTTCTCCGCGACGACCTCTTTCAGGCCGCCAGGGTAGGTCGTGTGATGGCGATACATCTTCTGCTGGAGCTTCGCCCCGGTCAGCACGAGCTTGTCCGAGTTGACGACGACGACAAAGTCGCCCACGTCCGCGAACGGCGTGAAGGTCGGCTTGGTCTTGCCGCGCAGGATGGACGCGATGCGCGTCGCGACGCGGCCGAGCGTCAGGCCAGCCATGTCCACGACGACCCATTTGCGGTCGACGTTGGTGTGATTGAAGGAGTCGGTTTTCATCTGGTCGTCGTCCCTGGACTGCATCGCCATCTCCGCCTGCGACTGACGAGGCCGGGACGACGAGCCGGGGTGGTATAGGGAAGGGCTTCTACAATGTCAACGGGATCGTCGCCCCACGGACCTGGCGGGTCCAAGCGACAGCCACCGGGTCGCGTGGAGCGTGACCCGATGGGCGTGCAGGGCCTCTAGAACTGAATCAGAGCGCCGACTTCAGGGCGTCGAGGCGGTCGGTCTTCTCCCATGAGAACTCCGAACGGCCGAAGTGGCCATAGGCCGCGGTCGCCTTGTAGATCGGGCGGCGCAGATCGAGCTGGGCGATCATGGCGGCGGGGCGGAAGTCGAAGACCTCACGCACGGCAGCGACGATCTTCGCGTTCGAGACGGTCTCGGTCCCGAACGTGTCGACCAGCACCGACACCGGCTGGGCGACGCCGATAGCATACGCCACCTGGACCTCGCACTTGTCGGCCAGGCCGGCCGCGACGATGTTCTTCGCGACGTAGCGGGCATAGTACGCGGCCGAGCGATCGACCTTCGTGCAGTCCTTGCCCGAGAACGCGCCGCCACCGTGACGGGCGTAGCCACCGTAGGTGTCGACGATGATCTTGCGGCCGGTGAGGCCGGCGTCGCCGACGGGCCCGCCGACGACGAAGCGTCCGGTCGGGTTGACGAAGTACTTGGTGTTCGCGTCGAGCAGGTGGGCCGGCAGGATGGGCTTGATGGCGAGCTCCATCACGGCCTCGCGCACCTGCTCCCAGGTGGCCTCGGGTGCGTGCTGGGTAGACACGACGACCGCGTCGATGCGCTTGGGCTTGCCGCCCTCGTACTGCATCGTGACCTGCGACTTCGCGTCCGGGCGCAGGAAGCCGACGGTCTTGGCCTTGCGAACCTCGGCCAGCTTCTTCACGAGCTGGTGCGAGAACTGGATCGGCGCGGGCATCAGCTCCGCCGTCTCGGTGCAGGCGAAGCCGAACATCAGGCCCTGATCGCCGGCGCCCATCTCCTTATAGAGACCCTCACCCTCGTTCACGCCCTGCGCGATGTCGGGCGACTGACGCCCGATCGTTATCATGACGCCGCAGCTGTCGGCGTCGAAGCCGGCCATCGGGTCGGTGTAGCCGATGTCGCGCACGGCCTGACGGGCGACTTCGCGGTAATCGATCTGGGCCTTGGTCGTGATCTCGCCGGCGACGACGATGAGGCCGGTCGTCGTCAGGGTCTCGCACGCGACCCGCGACATCGGGTCCTGCGCGATGAGCGCGTCGAGGATCGCATCCGACACCTGGTCGGCGACCTTGTCCGGGTGTCCTTCGCCGACGGATTCAGAGGTGAAAAGGAAATCGTTGAGCGCCATGCGAGGGATCCTTTACGGGCTGCGCGAGGAACCGGCGGCCGCTCCCCAGACCGTGAAAGGAGCGGCTCGTAGTGATGTCGCGAGGGCCGATGGGCTGCCCGCGAACCAAAGAACGCGCTACCTATAGCGTCGCTCGGGGCACGTCAATAGGCAGGTCAGGGCACCCAGCGCAAGCTGACAGCGAGGGTCATCGCGGTCGGATCGGCGAGCGCTGTCGCGTACCCGATGTCGACCGCCACGCCGTCGCTCGCCCAGCCGAGACCAAACGTCATGCGCTCGGCATCGTAGGCCTCGTCGCGCACGAAACCGGCCCGCAGGTGCACGGCGTCGATGATGGTGAAGTCGGCGCCGAAGCCCCAGGTCGAGACCGCGCGGTCACTGCCTTGGGAGAGGTCGAGGTCGATGCTGGCTCCAACGTCGATCACGTTGAACACGAACGACAGGCCGAGTCCGAGAACGCGTGGCGCTTCGGGGGTCTTCGTATCGATGAGGTTCTGGCCGACGACCGCGAAGCGGATGCGCCGATCGAACTCGAGCAGGAGCCCGATGTCGGCGGTCCAGGTGTCGATGTCGTCGGTCTCGGTGACGCCTTCGTCGTCGTCGGGCTTGCCGAGGGTGAGCGACAGCCAGCGCACGCCGATGCCTGCATAGAGGTTGACGTCGTTTGAGCGGTAGCCGGTCGCGAGCCCGAGGCGCACCTGGCTGCCGTCACGGTCGCGGCCTGCGGGCGCGGTCGAGAAGTAGTTGTAGGCCACCCCGAGCGCGACGTCTGGGTTCGTCTTGGCGTCGACCATCGAGAGGCCGAAGTTGTGGCCGTCCTTGCCCTGGAGGTAGCTATACGCCGCCTCGACCGCGAGCAGGTTCACGCGCATCAGCGCAGCCGGATTGGCGAAGATCGCGGCCGGGCCCCAGGCCGAGGCACGCACGGCGTCGGCTACCCCGAGCGATTCGGCGGGCGCGCCGTCCTCGCGGCTCTGAGCCTGGGTGGGCGCCGCGACGAACAAGGCGACTGCGAACGTCAAGAGCGCGAGCCAGCCGCGGCCCGCCCGTCCACCCTTGCCTCGGCCTATCATCCCGCAGCTTGACTGTCGCTCTGTTTGTCCCATCATACCTCTCGACGATGTGCACGCCTACTCGCCCACCCCGGGCGTGTCAACGGTTCGGGCCCTCGGGCCCCGGCCCCGCGGCCCTCATCCGGCGGCTCGCGAGGGACGACAACCCGTCCGCACGTCACCTGCCTTCCCGCGGAGACGCCCATGCCCCAGGATACCCCGAAGTCATCGAAGCTCACGCTGCCCAAGATGGCGCTGTACGTCGTCGCGGCGATTGCCATCGTCCTCGTCCTTCGGTTCGTCTTCTCGGTCGCGATGGGCGTCCTGAAGTTCGTCGCGCTCGGCGCGCTCGCGGTGTTTGTGGTCTGGCTCTTCTTGTCGAAGGACAGGGGCTCGAACAAACCTGGCTGAGTCGATGCGCAGTATTCTCATGGTCTTCGTCGTCGGCGTCTTCATGCCGTTCGTGTCATTTGGCATGCCCGCGCAGACCGACGCCGCGTACGCCGCACCTTCGCGACGCGGCTCGGCTATCTCGTTCTATGGATGGTCGCGCGACTCGCGCGTCATCGCGTACACGCGCCAGCGGGTCGGACGCACCCGGCCCGACCAGCGCATGCATCGCTTCGTCGAGGCTGGCGCCTTCACGGGCTTTGGCAAGATGGTGGGAGGCGATGTCGAGCGCTACGCACAGGACCGCGGCTATGTCGTCATCGCCGCGCCGAGTCGTCGGCTCAGCGAGACGACCTTCGAATTCGCCCCCGTCGGCGGTGGGCCTCTTGTGCTCGACATGCAGGTCGGATCCGCGCAGAGCTGGCGCCTTACGGCCGGGGTCAAGGTCCTGGCCGAGCACACCTTCGACCGGATCTATGTCGGCTTCGATGCCGAGCTCTTCCCGTCACCGGACGGTGCTCAAGCCGTGCTCGTCATGCACCTCGATACAGGTTGGGAAATCGACGCCGCGATTTTCCCGCTCGTCCTGAACGGCGCCAGTAACGAGTGAACCCGCGTTTCCGATAGTGGCACCATCGGAAACGCGGGTTCAGGCTCAGTTCATCGGAGATATGGTTTCGGCCGAGCAAGCTCGGCCGCTACAAACCCGACGATCAATTCGCTTTGCGGCCAGCGTCGCCGAACAGATTGCGCCGCATGCGCTCACGTTCGGAGCGGCTCGACGAATCCCAGCGGTGATGCAGGGTGTCGACGGCGGTCGCCGCCTGCTTCCTCGCCTCCAACTCTTGCGGCGTGAGGAGAGCGTCTTTGCGGTCCTGGCCGCGCTTGACTCGCAGAACTTTACCCGAAGGAGTCGTGTTTACTTCCTGCGGGACTGCAGAGCCCTCCTTGTCGGCCTTGGCCGACTTCGGGGGACGGCCGCGGGGGCGACCCGTCGGGCGCTTGCCACGCGCGGGAGCGGCAGCGGCCTTGCCCGAGCCGGGCTTGCGACCAGGCTTCTTCCTGATCTTCGGCTGGAGCGCCGGTGCAGGCGCGGGATCTTCGGCGAGCTTCCAATTGCCCTGGCCATCGGACGAGAAGACGCTGTCACGCTGCTTGCCCAGCGCAATCATGAGCGCGCGCTTCGGGCTGGCGTCGGTCATCCGCTCTTCACTCACGACGTCGAGCAGCTCCGCGGTCGAGTGCCAGCCCGGATTGTCCCGGAACCAATCGGTGAGGGCGTCACCGACGCGCTTGCGGCTACGCTGCTTGCTGGGCGGGCCACCGGCTGCCTCCTTCCTGGGACGACCACGGCGCGCGGGCGCTGGTGCGGCCGCGGCAACTTCGACCCTGGGCATCACCGGCGGCACGGCCTTGGCCGGCCGAACGACGACCGGAGTCGTGCTCGGCGCGGGTGCCGTCGCCGTCGCTACGCCGGAGGCCTCGAGACCGAGCATCATCTTGGCCGCTTCGAGAGCGCGGATGATGGAGTCGATCTGGTCTGCCGGGACTGTTGTTTGGACGCGGCCGAGCGTCACGGTGACACCACCGTCCTGCACGCTTATCTGCCGTAGGATTCCGTCGTTCTTCGCCATTCGTGTCTCTCCCCGAGAGTCGATAGCAGACCGCAACGGGGCTGTCAGAGTCGATGCCCTGCCCGCACGGCCTGATTGCTGGTGATCGAGCCGCGTCAACAGGCCCGATTGGGACCCGATCACTCGAAAGTGGATCGCGTCCGATGCGCACACTAAATTGCCTGGCACTTGTATGCAACATGCTTTTCGTTGAGGCGGGTTGTTTTTCTGTAGCGTCATTGACGCCAGGATCCGCGGAGCGTAGCTTCGGCCCCCGTGAGAGGGCGGCAAGTGGCGTTTCATGCGGTTCCGAGCCAGTTCTATTGGCGGTCAGCGAAGTCCGGCCAGACCTTGTGCCGCCAATTGTGCGAGGCGACATGACCCTTCCCGATTCATCGTCGGTTTCGTTGCCAGTCACATTCGAGGACGTCGAGGATGCGCGCCGTCTCATTCGTCCGTTCATCGCCGAGACCCCGTTCGCCCACTCTCAGACACTCTCCAGCCTGGTCGGGGCCAAGGTCTTCCTCAAGTTGGAAAACCTGCAGATGACGGGCTCCTATAAGGAGAGGGGCGCGCTCAACCGACTGGCAAGGCTCTCATCCGAGGAGCGGGCCCGGGGTGTCATCGCGTTCTCAGCGGGCAATCACGCGCAAGGCGTCGCCTATCATGCGCAACGGCTCGGTATCTCGGCGACGATCGTCATGCCGACCTACACGCCGCTCGTGAAGGTGATGGCGACCCGCCGCTACGGGGCACGGGTCGTGTTGTTCGGCCATTCGGCGGCGGACGCGCGGGGCGAGTCGTACCGCATCGCCCAGGCAGAGGGGCGCGTCTACATCCATCCGTTCGATGACCGCTATGTGGTCGCCGGCCAGGGCACGGTCGGGCTCGAGTTGCTCGAACAGAACCCCTATCTCGATGCGGTGGTCGTGCCCGTCGGCGGCGGTGGGCTCATCGCGGGGGTGGCGCTGGTCCTGAAGGAGACGAATCCGCGCATCAAGGTCTATGGGGTCGAGGCGACCGCGATGGCGTCGATGCGCGCGTCGCTGGCGGCCAATGCGGTGGTCGAGGTGCCTTCGAAGCGCACGCTCGCCGATGGCATCGCGGTCTCGCGTGTCGGCGACATTCCCTTCCAGATAGCCCAGCGCTACGTCGATGACGTCGTGACGGTGGACGACGAGGAGATCGCGGCCAGCATCCTGACACTGCTCGAGGTCGAAAAGACGATGGTCGAGGGATCGGGCGCGGCGGCGCTGGCGGCGGTGTTGAACAACCACCTGCCGATCGCCGGCAAGCGGGTCGGGCTGATTCTGACGGGCGGCAACATCGACGTGACGATGCTGGCGCGCATCATCGAGCGCGGGCTCGTAAAAGATGGCCGCATGGTGCGCTTCTCGGCGAACATCATCGATGCGCCGGGTGCGCTGGCGGGGCTTGCGACGTTGCTCGGCAACCTCGGCGGCAACATCTTGCAGATCAATCACGAGCGCGCCTTCGCGCGCGGCTCGCTCGGCATGACCCAGGTCGAGGTGACGCTCGAGACGCGGGGCCACGACCACATCAAAGAGATCGTGACAGGCCTGGAAACCGCCGGTATCACCGTCGCGCTCGAGTGACCGGGCGTGTGCCTCGCAGGGCGTCCATGCCGTGGCGGGCGTAGGAAAGACAGTGGGACCGCTGCGCACCTTCCAGTCCAGGCTTCCCAATTTTGCGAGGGCCTTGAGTCCAGCCTTCGGCATCCTTGCGAAGGCCTTGAGTCCAGCCTTCGGCATCCTTGCGAAGGCCTTGAGTCCAGCCTTCGGCATCCTTGCGAAGGCCTTGAGTTCAGCCTTTGGCATCCTTGCGAAGGCCTTGAGTTCAGCCTTCGGCATCCTTGCGAAGGCCTTGAGTCCAGCCTTCGGCATCCTTGCGAAGGCCTTGAGTCCAGCCTTCGCCATCCTGCAGAAGGCCTTGAGTCGAGGCTTCGCCATCCTGCAGAAGGCCTTGAGTCGAGGCTTCGGCATCCTTGCGAAGGCCTTGAGTCGAGGCTTCGGCATCCTTGCGAAGGCCTTGAGTCGAGGCTTCGCCATCCTGCAGAAGGCCTTCGGCACGAAGCCGACCCTGCTGGTTTTCATCACCGTTGTGGCGGCGTATTCGCTGTGCGCGTGGGACCGTATGCTCGGGCCGTCGCCGCAGTTCCACTTCGTCGACCTCGCGCAGTCGTTTCTCGACGGACGCCTCGATACCGATACTCCGCGTGAGCGTTCGAGCAATGCTCAGGAGGGCGACGCACGCGGCTACCGCGAGGCGTTGGCGCGCACTGAAAAGGCCGGGGGCTGGAACGATTGGGCGTTCGTCAGGAAGCTCACGCTGAAGGACGGCGAGGTCGTGCGGGGGCGCTTCCCGTGGGAAGGCGGCGAGGGCGAGCGGCGCCACATCTTCTACGGCGACGACAATCGTGAGCTGAAGATCGTCGTGCCGAACGACCTGGCGCGGACCTGCGGCGAGACGGGGCGCGGGCTCTGCGACGAGCGCGTGTACTACATCTCGTTTCCGCCGTTTCCGGCGCTGGCGATGCTGCCGGTGGTGGCGGTGTTCGGCTACGACACCAACGATGTCTTGATTACTGTGCTGGTCGGTGGACTGAACGCAGTCCTGCTGTTCTGGTTCCTGCAATTGCTGGTGCTACGTGGGCACTCGAAGCGCACGACGCGCGACAATGTGCTTTTGACGATTGCGTTTGCGCTCGGCACGGTGACGTTCTTCTCGAGCGTGCGTGGCGAGGTGTGGTTCACGGCGCTGGTGTTCGGGGTGGCGCTCAATATCGGATTCATGTTGGCGGCGCTCGACCTGCGACATCCGATCGTCGCTGGGTTGCTGCTGGGCTGCGGCTTCGCGACGCGTACGCCGGTCCTGTTCTGCGGGGCGTTCTTCGCGTGGCAGCTCTTCTTCAAGGACAACCGTTGGGACCTCGCGCTGATGAAGTCACGCTGGCGCGAGATCCTCGTGACCGGGACGAAATTCGCGCTGCCGCTCGGGGCCGTGCTGATTGCGCTCGCCTGGTACAACCACGCGCGCTTTGGCGACAGCGGCGAGTTCGGGCATGCCTATCTTCAGGGCAGCGCGTACGACCGCGTGCGTGACCATGGCATGTTCAGCTTCACGTACCTGAATCGGAATCTGTTGTCGGCGCTCCTGTCGATGCCGCGCTTCACGACCGACTCGCCGTTCGTGATGGTGTCGAATCACGGCCTCGGCCTCATCTTCACGACGCCGTTGTTCCTGTATCTTTTATGGCCGCGCGAGCAGACGGCGCTGCGCTGGGCGTTGTGGGCGGCGGTCGCGGCGGCCGCGATTCCGGGGCTGTTCTACCAGAACACCGGCTGGATCCAGTTCGGCTTCCGGTTTGCCATGGACTACATGCCGTACCTGTTCGGACTGCTCGCGATTGGCGGGCGACCGCTCGGGCGGACGGCGACCGCGCTCATCGTGTTCGGCATCATCGTGAACCTGTTCGGCGCGATCACATTCGGTCGCATGGGCATCTTCTATTACGACACGGTCATGCCCGGCGCGACCTGAGTCAGGGCGCGCGCATTTTGCGGACGAGCGCGCGCACGACAAAGAACAGGACGACGGCCGCGATGAGGCCCCACGCGATGAGGCCGTAGCGGGTGAAGAACGTCTCGACGGCTTCGAGGTTATCGCCCAGAGCGTAGCCGACGCCGACGAGCAACGCGTTCCAGGCGAGTGCTGAGACCGACGACCAGAGGAGCACCTGGCCGGTCGTCAGGCCCGCGATGCCAGCGGCGACGAAGAAGAAGGCGCGCAGGCCGGGCACGAAGCGGTTGATGGCGAGGTAGGCGGGGCCGCGGCGCTGCATCTGGGTGACGATGCCGCCGATGGCGCGTTGGCCACGGTCGCCGAACTTCTGGAGGCGGCCCGAGCGTACGAGCCACTTGCCAAACACGAAGTCGAGATACGCGCCGAGCACCGCGCCGAACGTGACGACCGCGAGTACCGGCAGGAAGTGCCAGCCGAACGCAGCGACGAGCACGGCGCCCGCGATGACGAACATGTCGCCCGGGACCGGGGGCACGATGTACTCGAGAAACGCACCCGCGAAGAGCATGAGATAGACGACGACCGGGGGCCATTCGCGGAGCGTGTCGAGGACGGATTGCAGGTCCACGTCTGGCGAGCGCCTTTGGCCGAGCGAGCTCGGCCGCTACAAGAAAATCAGGGCTTCAAGAGGGCGAGGGCGGCGCGCACGCGGCTCTGGGTGCGGGCCTTGCCGATAGCCTTCAGGCTGTCGAAGAGCGGCGGGGCAGCGGTCGCGGCAGTGGCGACGAGGCGCACGACCGAGAAGAGGTCCTTCGGCTTCCAGCCAATCTGGTCACAGAGTCCGCGGAAGGCGGCTTCGAGCGACTCGACGTCCCACTTCACGAGCTTGTCGACGAGCTCGGCGATGGCGGTCACCGCCTCGAAGGTTTCGGCCTGGGTCTTGCCTTTCGGCAGGTAGGCTTCTTTTGGGAGCGGGCTTGGCTCGCCGAAGAGCCAGGCGGTCTTCGGGATGAAGTCCGACAGGCGCGTGATGCGCTCGCGCACGAGCGGCACGATGCTGGTGAGATAGGCGTCGGAGAGGAACCAGCCGCGCAGGCGTTCCACGATCGCCTCGGGCGAGAGCTCACGCAGATAGAGGCCGTTGAGCCAATCGAGCTTGTCGAGATCGAAGATCGGTCCACCGAGATGCATGCGATCGAACGTGAACTGCTCGACCATTTGCGCATAGGTGAACTTCTCGGCTTCGTCGGGCATCGACCAGCCCATGCGTCCAAGGAAGTTCAAGAGCGCCTCGGGCAGGATCCCGGCGGCCTCGTAATATTCGAGGCTGACAGGGTTTTTCCGCTTCGATATCTTGGTCTTGTCGCTGTTGCGCAGAAGCGGGAGGTGGATGAAGACCGGTGCCGGCCAGCCGAAAGCGTCGTAGAGTCGCACGTGTTTCGGGGTCGAGGGGATCCACTCTTCGGCGCGGATCACGTGCGTTATCTTCATCAGCCGATCATCGACGACATTCGCCAGGTGATAGGTCGGGAATCCGTCCGACTTCATCAGGATCTGATCGTCGAGCTCGTCGTTGTTGAACGTGATGTCGCCGCGCAGGCCGTCGCGCACGAGGGTCTGGCCGGCGAGCGGCATCTTCAGGCGGATGACGTGCGGTCGTCCCTCGGCGATGAGGCGCTCGACTTCGGCTGCGGGCAGGTCGCGGTAGCGGCGGTCGTAAGGCTGCTTGGTGCCGCGCTCCTTCTGGGTACGGCGCATCTCTTCGAGCTCTTCGGGGGTGGCGAAGCAGTAGTAGGCTTCGCCCTTCTGCACGAGCAGGTCGGCGTGCTCGCGATAGAGCGGCAGTCGCTCGGACTGGCGATAGGGGCCGTAAGGGCCACCGATGTCGGGGCCTTCGTCCCAGTCGAGGCCGACCCAGTGCAGCGAGCGGAAGATGGCTGCCTCGGACTCTTTCGTCGAGCGCGTCTGGTCGGTGTCCTCGATGCGCAGGATGAACTTGCCGCCGTGCTTATTCGCGAAGGCGCGATTGAAGAGGGCGACGTAGGCGGTGCCGACGTGGGGGTCGCCGGTCGGCGAGGGGGCGATGCGAACGCGCGGCGGGTGGTTGGGATCGACCGGGATGAGGGCGGGCAGGTGGGAAGATGGGGAGCTCATGCGATCTCTTCGCCTGCGAGCAGGCGTACGGGCAGTTCGGGATGGCGGCTCGCGCGCACGCGCTCGGCCTTGATGATGGCGGCGAGCGAGTCGGCGGCAAGCGTCACGGAGGCATTGGTGACGAGGTAGTCGAAGCGTTCGGCCTGGGCGATCTCGTGGCGCGCGTTGGCGAGGCGGGTCTGGATCATCGCCTCCTGCTCGCTACCGCGGCCGCGCAGGCGGGCTTCCAGCGTGGCCAGCGAGGGCGGCAGGATGAACACGCGCACGCAGTCGGGATAGGCGCGCTTCAGGTTGTCGGCGCCGACCACGTCGATGTCGAAGACGGGGTCCTTGCCGGCGTCGGTGAGGCGCTGGATCTCCGCCTTGGACGTGCCGTAGCGGCGCTTGTGGACGTTGGCCCATTCGGCGAATTCGCTCGCCAGGATCATCGCGTCGAAGGCCGCGTCGTCGACGAAGTGGTAGTCGACGCCGTCGCGTTCACCGGCGCGCGGCGGGCGGGTCGTGTGCGAGACGGAGAACGCGAGGCGTGAGTCGCGCGCGAACCAATCTTTGATAATCGTGGACTTGCCGGTGCCCGAGGGGCCGGCGAGCACGATCAAGAGGGCGGGCGGCGCTTGCTCGCGGTCGAGCGCGTCGTCGTCAGGCGATGTTCTGGGCCTGCTCACGGATCTTCTCCAGCTCGACCTTGGCGTCGACGACCGCGCTGGCGACTCCCGCGTCGCGGCACTTCGAGCCAAGGGTGTTGAGCTCGCGCAGGAGCTCCTGGGTGAGGAAGTCGAGGCGACGGCCGCGCTCGCCGTCGTCGGAGCCATTGATTGTCTCGCGAAAGGCGGCGATATGGGCGCGGGCGCGCACGATCTCTTCGGTGACGTCGGACTTGTCCGAGAACACGACGAGCTCGGTGATGACACGCGACTTGTCGAGATCGACCCCGAGATCGGACTCGAGCTTCTGGACCCGCTGACGCAGGCGATCGAGGAGGGCCTGGGCGACATGGGGCGCCTCGGTCTCGGTCTGGTCGAGCATGTGCTCGAGCGACGTGAGCCGTTCGAGGAGGTCCTTCGCGAGCGCTTCGCCTTCACGGATGCGCATCGCCACGAGGCCGTCGAGGGTGCGCGCGAGCCCGCCGGTGAATGCGACCTCGGCCGCGGCCGGGTCGATCGTATGGCGCTGGAGCGACACGAGATTGCCCTGGCGCAAGGCGAGCTCGAGCGTAGGAGGCGGCGCGCCGAGCTCGCTTGCGAGAGCCTGCAGTTCACGCATCAGCGCGTTGAGTGCCGGGCGGTTCACGCGCACCTCGACTGTGCTGTCGTCCGACTCGAGCGAGGCATGCAACTCGATCGAC
>Ga0209591_10000814_pt1 | contig 39832 bp, 38 predicted proteins | sample MAT01_FD_187207 | JGI IMG/M metagenome (GOLD analysis project Ga0209591, IMG submission 187207) | Freshwater microbial communities from Lake Fryxell liftoff mats and glacier meltwater in Antarctica - MAT-01 (SPAdes) (version 2) | ecosystem: Environmental > Aquatic > Freshwater > Ice > Liftoff... | reverse complement strand
GTTCTCCGGTGGTACTCCCTGCCGCGGGTCGGTGCCCCCGTTCGACGGGGGGTGTCGCCGCGGACGGGGAGCACGGGCGCCGTGTCGAGTCGTGAGTCAGCCGCCCCAACGCCTCCTCGCCCTGGCCGCAGGTATCAGGCGCAACTGGGCACTCGACGTCACCGCAGAACGAACACTGGTCGTCGACGACCGCTGAACACCAACTTCACGGAATCACTCATCTAGCCCGGCCCCGCCCAGGGGGAGCAGGTCCACCAGCTCCGGCGGGCCGTCGAGCAGCGCCAGGACATCGCCGATGCCGGCCTGGCCCAGCTCGCCGGACAGGGCGCGGTCCGACGCGTCGGCGTCGGACCACACCTCGGTCACCCACACGTGTCCTGCTCGTCGGCCGAGGCGTTGACCAGGTAGAGTTCGCAGCCCGGGGCGTCGCGCAGGGCGTCCGCCACGCGGAGCAGGGTGTCGGCCAGTGCCGCCCCCTGCCCGGGCGGGCGACCATCCGGACGTAGCGGCCCACGCGTGATGCCTGCATCGGGCGATCGTAGGTCGACGCCCGGGGGGCCTCCGGCGGGGGCGAGATCACCCTCCGGAGTGACCCGTCACCCGACCGTGGAGTGGTGTCACCTGTACGTGACGTGTCGCCCGACGGGCGAGCGGTGATGTCCAGGTGTGGACTACGAGCGCCCTCCCCCCGCCCGGGTGCCCCGGCAGCGCAATCGCGCCACCCGGCGCGGCCCGAACCCCGCCGACGACGACCGGCTGGTGGAGGCGGCCCGGCACGGCCGGCCGCACCCGGCCGACGCCGACCCGCTCGTGCGGCTGCTCGAGGCCCTGCGGACCGCCGGTGAGGTGCGAGCCGGTCGGGAGCGCTGAGCACGCCCGGCCGGTGGCGCGTCGTGGAGGACCCGACTCTTATCCCGCTGTTGGGAGTCCGAGCCCACGCTGTGGTGGTGCTCGGTCTGCGGTGCGGTCAGTAGCCCCACTGCTGGCCGGGGTTCCATCCGGGGATGGGCAGGGGTGGGATGTTCTGCAGGATGGTGCCGAGCTCGTCGAGGGCGCGGCCGGGGGTGGCGGTCTGCAGGGGTGAGACCCAGTCGGGTCCGGAGCCGCCGACCCTGTTGCCGTTGCGGTCGTAGTGGCCGACGCGGCGGTCGGTGAAGGTGACCTCGGCGTCGCCGTTGGGGAGGTCGCGGACGGTGAGGGGTTGGTCGTTCCACAGCTGTCGGGTGGCTCGGCCGGCCTGGTCGAGGAGTTGACCGCCCTGTCGCAGGGTGTCGTCGATCCGCTGGCCGACGCCGTTCTGGCGTGGTGTGGCCACGGGTCCGGACTGTTGTGGGGCGCGTTGGAGGGCGGGGCTGGACACCGGTGGGGTGTACGCGGGTGCGCTGTAGGTGGGTGCGCTGTAGGTGGGCGTCGGGGTCGGGACGTAGGGGGTGAAGGCCTGCACGGTCCGTGACACCGCGGCCGGGCGGGTGCCGGCGGGTACCCGCAGCCTGATGATCCCGCGCTGGGCCAGGTCGACCTGGTTCTCGTAGCCTGCGGGGACCTGCGCGGAGTAGGTGCGGACCCCGGTGTCGTAGTTGATCGTGGAGGCCGGGAAGATCGTCCACTGCTCCTGGGTGGGGTTGTCGTCGACCGGGTCGCGGTAGGCCATGCCGGGTACGGCGTTGGGTCCGCCGCCGCCGTTGAACTCCAGTGTGGTGCCGGGGCTGGTGCGTACCCGGAGCTGGTTGACCGGGGTGGAGCCGGTGACCCGTCCGGTCTGGCCCTCGGGCAGCTGGTAGACCGCGGCGGTCTGTCCGGTGGGGTTGTAGCCCACGCGTTGGCCGGGTAGTTGCGGGAGGAACACCGTCTGGGTGCCGTCGGGGTTGGCCACCCGGGTGGGTTGGACCGAGACGTAGCGCTGCCCGGTCTGCGGGTCCTGCACGGTGATCACCGACCCGGCGGTGTCACGGGGGTTGCCCGTGCCGGTCAGGCGCTGCTCGTCGACCACGACACCCCGTCGCCCGCCGGGCAGCGGAGCGTAGCGGGTCGGGGCCTGCGGCACCGCGACCGCACCGGTGGCCGACGAACCGACCGTCCCCGACTCCGGGGACCGCTGCCCGGGGCCCGCGTTCTCGGCGGCCGGTGCCTCCTCGGCTCCCAGCGGGGAGGTGAGCAGGCCGGGTACACCGCTGGGGTTCAGGATCCGTTCCAGTTGCTCGTCGCGTCCCGGGAAGGTCTCCTGGCCCAGCCCGGCGGGGTCGACCGGGGCGGGGTCCGGGACCTGGTTCGGGTCGAACTCCGACGGGTCGACCGGGCCACCGTCCGGTGCGTTCCGGTCGGGCAGCTCCACCGGCGGGACGGGTCGACCGCCGGCGATCATGTCACCGATGGGGTCCTCGGGCCGCGGCAGCTCCGGAGCGATGACGACGCCGCGGCCCTGACCGGTGGGCCGCTGCGCCGGCTGCTCCGCCGTCTCGCCCACCTCGGTGGCGCCCTCGCCCGACGACACCGGCCCTGCCGATACCTCCGGCAGCTCGGACGCGTCCTCGCCCGGCGCCGCGGGCTGCTGCCCGTCGGGGATGCGGAAGGTCTGGTCCTGGGCGCTGGTCCGGGTCGGACCCAGCAGGGCGGCGGTGAAGTCCGGGAAGGTGAGGGGCGTGCCGTCGGACCGCGTCGGGAGGTTGCGGAACAGGGAGTCGAGGACCTGGGTCTGCGCGTCCGAGGTCAGGCGCGCGACCTCACCGGGCTGCGCCGGCGCGGGCGCCGGCACGCCCGTGCTCGGGACCGCCGGGTTCGCCGGCTCCCGCATGCTCCTGGCCAGGTTCTGGCTGGACATCTCCACGTTGAGCCACGCCAGGGACGAGGCTTCGGAACCCGGGTCGGTCCGCCACACCGACCAGTACTCGCTCAGCGCCGTGTTCAGCTCCGCGAGGTCGGCCTGTCGCTGCGGGCTCGCCGGCTCGTTCGGCGCGGCCGACGAGCCGGGGATCCGGTACCCTGTCTCGCAGACCGTGCGCGCCATCTCCTGGCAGGTTCCCTCCAGCGCGGCCAGCTCGACGGGCGGGATCGTCCCGTTGCGCCACGCCCGCAGCGAGTTGGTCGACGCGCCCAGCCGTCCGAGCTCGTCCGGTGCGCCGGGCAGCGGGTTGGTGCGGGGTGTGCCGTTCGGCCCGGCGGCGTGCGCCTGCGGCAGGTACTGGGACGCCAGGAGGTCCGCGACCGTCTCGTTGGGCGCGACCTCGTTGATCAGCCGGATCAGCTCGTCGCGCCGGGCGTCACCGGCACTGGCCAGCCGCGCGTCGGGCAGGAAGCCCGCCGCGATCCCGTTCGCGCGGTCGAGGTCCTGCAGGCCCCGGTCGGCGGCGGCGAGCACCTCCGCCACACCCTCGGGGCCCATCTCCCCGGTGCTGCCGAGCAGGCCGGCCAGCGAGGCGCCGGCGTAGATCGTCGCCTCCGGCGGGGCGCCCGTGCACCGCACGGCAGCGAGGCAGAGGTAGGTGTTGAGCGCCTCCGCCGACACGCCGGCCGGCGATGTCGGCTCCCCGAAACGGATGTCGCGCTCGTACTGGTTCTGCCAGAGGTCGAACAGCTGGGTGGACGCGCTCGACGCCTCCTCCTGTGGCGTCTGGGTTTCCTGCGCTGTCCCGGGCTCCAGCAACGCGTCGAGCGAAGCGATGAAGTCGTCCTCCGCCGTCCGGAACGGCACCCCCAGGATGGTGCTCAGGTCGCGCCCGAACTCGTACGAGGTGCTCTGCCGGGCTATCCGCCTGGAGTGCTGGTCGTCCCGCGCGATCTCCTCGGGTGTCTTCGGTGGGATCAGACCGGCCCACGGCGAGGGCGTCGGGCGGAACGCCTCCTCGTGGAATTCCATCGCGCGCAGGGGAAAGCCCCACCCGTAGTCCCGGTACTCAAGGACGTTCTCGTCGAGCGCCCACGAGGGCAGTCTCCGCTGCTCGAACGGGAACGGCGGCCCGTCCGTGGCCTGGACCTCGTCGCCGTTCTCCTCCGTCGTCAACCAGGACAGGTCCTCGTCGGCCGGGTCCTCGCCGGTGGGCTGGTCCTCCGGGCCGCCCGACCCCTGCACGCTCATCGTCACCGACGGCGCGTTGCTGCTCACCCCGATCGTCTGCGGAGCCGTGGTGTCCGGGGTGTTCGTGGCGCCCGCGTCGGCGGGCTGGGCCAGGAGTGTGTCGAGCGCCGCGGTGGCCGCAGGGTCGGTGATCCCGATCGGCCCTGTGGCCAGCGCGTCCTCGAGGGATCCGAGCGCGGCCAGGTCCTGGGCCGTCGCCTCGTACGGTGTGAGCGTGACGTCCTGGGCGAACCCAACATCGGCCATGACAGCGGGCTCGGCCACGGGGTCCATCGCGACCGCCGGCTGCTCCCCGTCCGTCTGCGTCGCGACGAGCAGGGGTCCCTGAGCCGCGGTCGCCACCTCGACCGACGGCGCCATCGGCCGCACCTCCAGGCCGGTGGGTGGCGGCACCGGTTCGGCCGCCACCGCGACGGTCAGCGGCGCCGACCGGAGGTCGTCGAAGGATCCGACGGCGAGGGTGTGGTCGGTGTCGGAGGAGCCGAGGGAGAGGGTGTCGGCGGTGTCGAAGGAGCCGCTCCACGGGGCGTCGCCGGTGCCGGGGGAGTCGTCCGTCGTCCAACTCGGCGAACCCGAGGAGAACGGGTCGTCGCCGGAGCCGAACGTCGTCGGGTCGGGGTCACCGATGTCGGCGGCCGCCGTCCCGCTCATCGCGATCGCTGCACCGGTGGCGAGCGCGGCTCCGGTCAGGACGTGCAGGGCTCGGGCCGAGCCGGCGCCGTCCGCGGCGGTGACGTCGTAGGGGTTTCCGAGGGGGTACCGCCGCGAGGGCGGGCAGGAGTCGCTACCCGGTCGACGTCTGGCCATGAGTCGGTGCATCTCCCTGAGCGGTCGGCGGGAAGGGGCCGCCGACGCCGGCGACGGCACCAGGACACCAGCCCGTGGGGCCAGGAGGAATGCCGCCGGACGCACCCGCCCATGGCACCCGGTGCATCCCGCGCCGTCGGCGCCTGGACGGCCAGCAGCGTCCGCGACGTCCTCACCCAGCCCAAGTACACCGGGCACACGGTGCGGAACCGGCGCGCGATGAAGACCCGCAGCGGCGCCGACAACCCCATGTCCGAAGGCGCCGGATGTTCGGCACGAGCCGCCGACAGCGCTCCTACTACGCCTGCGCCCCCAAGACCGGACAGCGTGTCCCCGACGGGCACCCCGGCAGTTCGTGGATCGCCGAGGACGCCCTGCTCGACGCCCTGAACACCGTCCTCGCTCACCCTGTGTTCGGCGCCTACCGCACTCAGCTCCTCGACGCCAGCATGACCGAACGAGCCGATACCGCAGCCGCCGAACACGCCCAGCAGGTCACCGCGACCCAGACCGCCCTCGCCGACCTCGACAAGCGCCGCACCGCACTGGTCCGCGCGCTGGAACTGGCCGACGACCTCGACCCGCGAACGCGCCCCGGCGCTGCTGACCACCGACGGCTGACCGCGACGGGCAACGCCGCGCACTCGCACGAGCGGAGATGCCCAGCGTCGGCGCGGCCACGGCTTCGTCTTCGAGCTCTGTGGAAGGAGCCCGAAGAGGATCAAGCGGTGGCCTTGCCATGTCCCGGTGACACGCCGCAGGGCCCACGCGAGCTCGCCCAGCCGATCGCCGCGCGGTTCAAGGTGAAGCTAAGCGGCATCGATGGTGACCGGTCCCTGGACGGCCAGCAGCACCCACTCCCCGATGGTGGGCAGGATGTGTCCCGGGCACCGGGCGGTGATCTCTCCGTTGGCGCCCCGCAGCGCGAGTCGGACCAGTGCGTCGTGGCCGTGGAACTCGATGTCAACGACGTGCGCGGGCACCCCGTCGCCGGAGCCGGTGAGAACGACCTGCTCGGGGCGAACCAGCACCGCGGCGGGCCCGTCGGTGGCCGGTCCGGCGACGGGCAGCTCACCCAGCGCGCAGACCGCGATCCGGCCACGCACGACCGCGGGCAGCACGACGACCGCGCAGACGAACGCGGCCACCCCGCGGTCGACGGGGTGCTGGTAAAGCTCCACCGGGCTCGCCTCCTGCACGATGTAGCCGTCGCGCATCACCGCGATCCGGGTGGCCAGCGAGAGGGCCTCGGCTTGGTCGTGGGTGACCAGCACGGTGGTGGTGCCCGTGGCGGCCAGTGCGGCGACCACGGCGCGCCGGGTGCTCTCGCGCAGCTCCGCGTCGAGCGAGGAGAACGGCTCGTCCAGCAGCACGATGCCGGGCGCGGGCGCGAGCGCGCGGGCCAGCGCCACCCGCTGTTGCTGGCCGCCGGACAGCTCGGCGGGGCGACGACGGGCGAAGCCGGCGTCGAGGCCGACGAGCTCGAGCAGCTCTGCCACCCGGTGCTCGGCCCGGCGCTCGCGGCGCGGCAGGCCGAAGGCGACGTTGGCCGCGACCGAGAGGTGCGGGAAGAGGTTGCCCTCCTGGGTGACGTAGCCGATGCGGCGTTCCTCGGGCGGCAGGATGCCGCGCGGCCCGGCGACCTCACGCCCGTCGATCGTGACGGTGCCGGAGTCGGGCCGGTCGAACCCGGCGATGAGCCGCAGCAGGGTGGTCTTGCCGCATCCCGAGCGGCCCAGCACGGCGGTCAGCGCCCCCGCGGCAACCGTGAGATCGACACTGCGCAGCACCGGCGTAGGGCCGTAGGACTTGCTCACGGACGTGACGCGCAACCCGTCGGCTGCGACCGCGCGGTCATGGAGCCGGACGCTGGTCCGGGTCATGCGGGCAACCTCTCGCTTCGAGATTCGCGGGTGAGCAACCACGCCGCGGGGGCGGAGATGAGGATCATCAGCAGCGCGTAGGGAGCGGCGGCGCCGTAGGCGAGGCTGTAGCTGTTCGACCAGAACTCGGTGGCCAGGGTCGCGGTGCCGATCGGGGCCAGCAGCAGCGTAGCGGTCAGCTCGGTAATGACGGCGAGGAAGACCAGCGCCGTGCCCGCACCGAGCCCGCGGGCGATCAGCGGCAGCGTGACCCGCACCATGACCGCTGAGGGTCCGGCGCCCAGCGCGCGGGCCGAGTCGTCGAGCTCCGGCGGCACCTGGGCGAGCGCGGCCCGCAGGCTCACCATGGCGCGTGGCATGAACAGCACGGCGTAGGCCGCCACCAGCAGCGCCGTGGTCTGGTAGAGCGCGGGCAGGTAGCCGACCGTCAGGGTGACCAGCGCCAGCGCGACGACGATCCCGGGAAGTGACCCCGCGAAGTAGGTGCTGCGCTCCAGCAACCGGCTCACCCGGCCGGGGTGGCGGACCGACAGCCAGGCGACCGGGACGGCGAGCAGCGTGGTCGCGACCGCCGCGGCGACGCCGAGCCCGATCGAGGTGAGTGTGGTCGTGAGCAGCGCGACGACCGGGAAGGCCGTCGAGCTGCCGACGGCCAGCCAGCGGGCGAGGCTGCCGAGCGGCACGCCGAGGGCCAGCACGGCCAGCGCTGCCATCCCGGTCAGCGCGAGCGAGGTGAGCGAGCCGAGCCGGTGCGGCGCGGCGGTCCGGGCGGCACCGCTGCCGAGCCGCGCGACCCGCACCCGGCCGGCCAGCCGCAGCTCCCCCATGAGCAGCAGCAGGCTGCCCAGCACGAGCACCCCGGCGAGCATCATCGACGCGGGACCATTGAACGTCGACTCGAACTGGTCGTAGATCGCGGTGGCGAACGTCGGGAAGCGCAGGGCCTGCAGCGCGCCGAACTCCGCGAGCAGGTGCAGCCCGACCAGCAGCACCCCGCCGAGCAGCGCCGGACGCAGCTGCGGGAGCACGACCCGGAAGAAGGTGCTCCACGGGCCGTTGCCCAGCGCGCGCGACATGTCCTCGAACGCCGGGTCGATCCCCCGCAGGACCGCAGCGACGGGAAGGAAGACCAGTGGAAAGTAGGACATGGTCGTGATCAGCAGAGCACCGCCGAAACCCTCCACGGCCGCCGTCACCGACACCCAGCCGTAGCTGTTGACGAACGCGGGCACCGCGAGCGGCGCCGCCATCAACACCGTCCACACCCGGCGCCCGGGCAGGGTCGTGCGCTCCACCAGCCACGCCGCGCCGGCCCCGATCACCGCGCACGCGGTGCAGCCGGCGATGACCAGCCCGGTCGTGTTGCGCAGCAGCTCACCGACCCGCGGGCGCAGCAGCAGGTCCGCGGCCTGCTCCGGACCTGCTGCGACCACGAATCCCAGCACGTGGAACAGCGGGACGAGTGTCAGCGCGGCCACCGCGACGGCCGCAGCGAGCCGCGCTGGGGGGTAAGGCCGCTGTCGCGTGGCGGGTGCCCGGGAGCGGACCCTGCTCACAGCAGGCCGACCCGCAGCATCTCCGAGATCACCTTCGGCCCGTTGAGCGTGTTCAGGTCGATCTCCGGCGGGTCGAGCTCGGAGAAGGGCTTGAGTGTGGGGTTCGACTCCACGCCGTTGCCGACCGGGTACTCCAGTGAGAGGGTGGCGGAGAGGATCTCTTGGCCCGTCCGGCCGCTCATGTAGGCGACGAAGCGCTGCGCCTCGGCGGCGTTCTTGCTCGACCGGAGCACCGCACCACCGGACACGGACACGAACGCGCCCGCGTCCTTGCGGTCGAAGTACTCGAGTTCGGTGTTGGCGCTGTCCTGTCCGGACTCGGCGCGGTCCTTATACCAGTAGTAGTGGTAGATCACGCCGGCCGGGACCTCGCCCGCGTTGACCGCCTTCATGATCGCAATGTTGTTCTGGTAGATCTTCGCGTTCTGCTTCAACCCGGCGAGCCACTCGCCCGCCGCCGCGTCGCCGTTGACGGCGTACACCGCGCTCGCGATGGCCTGGAAGTCGGCACCACCGGACGCCACCCCGATCCGGTCCTTCCACTGCGGGCCCGATATGTCCATGATCGAGTTCGGCACCTGGTCGGCCGCGATGAGTGCGGGGTTGTAGATCACGACGGTGGACCGGGCACCGATGCCAACCCAGTCGTTCGCGCCGGAGCTGAAGCGGGCCGGGACCTGCGAGAGCGTCGCGCTGTCGAGCGGGGCGAGTGCGCCCTCGCTCGAGAGCAGCGACAGAGCAGGGGAGTTCTCGGTGATGAAGACGTCGGCGGGGGATGCGTCGCCCTCGGCCAGGATCTGGTTGGCCAGCTCGAAGTCACCGCCGCGGCGCATCTCGACCCGGATGCCCGTCTCCTTCGTGAACCCGTCGATCCACGCCTGGTTGAGGTCCTGGTGCTGCGCGCTGTAGAGCGTGATGGTCGGCCCGGACGAGCCGCACGCGGCCAGCGATGCCGCCAACCCGATCGCGGCGACCGCCGATGCCACCCTGCGGGCCGACGGTGAAGTGAGCGCGTGCCACATGGGGCGTCCTCCTGTGAGTGTCCGGGCCAGCTGTAGCGGAGGTTAGCATGGCCTAATAATTGGGTCGGCTGTGCTTCCCACCCCAATGGCTTATTGGCCAGCGAAGCCTGTCCTTATCTAATGCGAGGGTGACGTACCGAAGCAGCCGGGTCCCGTGGGTCGAGGACCTCGGCGTCCATGGCGACCGGCTCGCCGTGGTGACATCGGACGGCGCGGAGGTCACCTACCGCGACCTGGACGCGCGCGTCTCGGAGGCCCAGGCCGAGCTGGGGTCCGGCCGCCGGCTGGTGCTGGTCGGCGTGACCAACGACGTCGAACCGCTGGTGGCCTACCTCGCGGCACTGCGCGGCGGGCATCCGGTGCTGCTGGTCGACGGAGCGGACCGTGGCCGTCTCGACGCGCTCGTCGACGCCTACGACCCGGACGTCGTGTTCGCGCGCGTCACGGGGTCATGGCGGTTCGAGCAGCGCCGCCCCGGATCGGCACACACGCTGCATCCCGAGCTCGCCCTGCTGCTGTCGACGTCGGGCTCGACCGGTTCGGCGAAGCTGGTGCGGCTCTCCGCGGCCTCCGTCACGGCCAACGCGGCGGCCATCGGGGACTACCTCGACATCCGCGACACCGACCGCGCCGCCGTATCGGTGCCGATGCACTACTGCTACGGGCTGTCGGTGGTCAACAGCAACCTGATGCGCGGTGCGGCGCTGCTGCTGTCGGACCGCTCCGTCACCGACCCGCAGTTCTGGGCGACCTTCGCCGCCCACGGCGGGACGAGCTTGCACGGGGTGCCCTACACCTTCGAGCTGCTCGACCACGTCGGGTTCGCGGAGATGACGCTGCCCCACCTGCGGTACGTGACCCAGGCCGGAGGGCGGCTGGCGCCGCAGACGGTGCGTCGCTACGCCGAGCTGGGCGCGCGCCAGGACTGGTGGTTCTTCGTGATGTACGGCCAGACCGAAGCAACGGCCCGGATGGCCTACCTGCCGCCCGAGCTGGCCGCGTGCACCCCCTCGGCCGTCGGCGTCCCGATCGCGGGGGGCTCGTTCCGGATCGAGACCGGCACCGACCACGCGGGCGGCGAGCCGGGGGTGGGCGAGTTGGTCTACCGCGGCCCGAACGTCATGCTCGGTTACGCGGAGGGTCCCGCCGACCTCGCGTGCGGGCGGACGGTGGAGGCGCTGCACACCGGCGACCTGGCCAGGCAACGCCCGGACGGGCTCTACGAGGTGGTCGGGCGGCGTAGCCGGTTCATCAAGCCGTTCGGGCTGCGGATCGACCTGGAGGGCGTCGAGCGCCTGCTCGCCGGCGAGGGTTGCACCGCGGTCGCGACCGGATCCGACGACGGGCTCGTGGTCGTGGTGCTCCACGGGGTCGACCCGGACCAGGTCCGGCCGGTGCTCGAGGCGCGGCTCGGCCTGCCGCCGGGAGGCGTCCGGGTGGTCGGGGTCGAGGAGTTCCCCCGCCGGTCGAACGGGAAGATCGACCACGCCGCGCTGGCCCGGACACATCCGGCCAGGGCCGCTCGCGGGGTGCCGGCACGACACGGCTCGGTCCGGGACACGTTCCGCCGGGTCTTCCCCCTGCAGGACCTGCCCGACGACGCGACGTTCGTCAGCCTGGGCGGCGACTCGCTGTCCTATGTGCGGATGACCATGGAGCTGCAACTGGTCCTCGGCCACCTGCCCGACGGCTGGGACACCATCCCCATCGGGCTGTTCCCGCAGAGCCGGCGACGCCCGCGCGCCTGGCCGAGGATGGAGACCGGGGTGGTCCTGCGGGCGATCGCGATCGTGCTGGTCGTGGGTTCGCACGTCGGCCTGGCGCAGGTGCTCGGAGGTGCGCACCTGCTGTTCGCGGTGGCGGGCTGGACCTTCGCGCGCTTCCTCCTCGCGCCGCAGTGCGCGGGAACGCCCAGCCGGGCGATCCTGCGCAGCGCCGTCCGGATCGCCGTCCCGACCGTGCTCTGGATCGCGTGGCGGTCCGCGGTGCAGGACGACATCGACCTGACCAACGCGCTGCTCGTGAACTACGTCGTCGATCCAGCCGCCTGGGGGTACTGGTTCGTCGAGGCGCTGTTCCAGACGCTGATGCTGCTCGCGGTGCTGCTCGCCATACCGGCGGTGCGCCGCCTGGAGCGGACGCACCCCTATCGGTTCGCCATGGTGGTGCTGGTGGTCGCGCTCGTCGGCCGGGCGTTCCCCGACCCCGGCAACGAGTTCTCCGACCGGCTGATGAGCACCCACCTCGTGCTGTGGCTGTTCGTGCTGGGCTGGCTTGTGCAGCGCGCCGCCACCGCCGGGCAGCGTGTCGTGGCGGCCGGGCTGATCATCGTGCTTGTACCCGGCTTCTTCGAGGACCCGGTGCGCCCGGCGGTCGTCACGGGCGGGTTGCTGCTGCTCCTGCTCGCCCCACGGATCCCGGTCCCGCGGGCTGCGGTCCGGCCGATCGGTGCGATCGCCACCGCGTCGCTGGCGATCTACCTGACGCACTATGCGGTGTACCCCAAGCTGGTCGACCACCTTCCGCCCCTGCTGGTCGTGGCGGCCTGCGTGGTGTTCGGGATCGCCGTGTGGGCGGCGGTCACCGAGGGAACCCGCCGGGGGCAGATGTTCCTAGCGCTGCGGAGTGCCCGTCGTGCGGGCGTCATCGGCCTCCCGCGCGGCGCTGCCGTCCCACACACGTGATGTCGTGGAACGGCCGACGTTGAGCAGCCGCGCGATCGAGGAGACGGTGTTGTCCGGGTGGGTGGGCAGGTCGCGAGCGTGGCGGACCTGCTCAGGGGTCATCGCCGGTGGCCGGCCCAGCCGGACACCGCGGGCGCGGGCCGCGGCGAGGCCCTCGCGGGTGCCTTCGACGATGAGCTCCCGGATGAACTCGGCGAGTGCGGCGAAGACGTGGAACACCAGCCCAGACTGACGGGCGCCAGGTTGACATGGGCCATGGGGCAACACCATCGGCGTCGGTTGTTGCCCCCACTCGCAACGGTTGACACCCCTCTGGAGCCAGCGGTGAGCGACGACCATGACAACCCCCGTATCGCCGATGGAGCCGGTCCGGAGGCGGCGTTGGCCGCGGAGATCCGTCGGCGCCGGAAAGCGGCCGGGCTCAGCCAGACCGACCTCGCCGTCCGGGTCGGGTACTCCCGCGAGTACGTCTCGCGAGCCGAGCGCCCCAGCAAGGGACTCGCCTCAGCCGGTCTCGTGTGCGTTCTGGACGACGCCCTCGATGCATGCGGCGAGCTCGTCGCACTGCGCCAGAACGGTGTGACCGCCCGCCAGTCTCGGCGCGGCGTGCCCGGCGGCGCGGGGATCGTTCCCGCCAACTCCACCGCCGTCGCTGCGGCTGATCACGAAGCGGATCTCGCGGCGGTCACGAGCACCGGGTCCTCGTCGCTGACAGTGCTGCGAACCGTCCTGGATCCCGATCAGGTGCTCGATGTCGTCGACGACTTCACCGGATCGGTGGTGCATCGCTACGAACTGGAAGGCCCGCACCTGCTGGCCCCCGAGGTCCACGCGTTGCGGGAGTTGTCGTGTGGGCTGGCCGGGCGGGTCGACCGCGATGCGCGGGAACGTCTCGCGCGCGCGAGTGATCTTCACCGGTCCGGGAACCCGCGCGCCGCCGAGAAGTTCAGTTCCGCCTTGCGAGACTGGCGCGCCGCGGTCGGGCCCGCACTGTGAGCGCGTTCCCGCCTGCCCTACCAGCCGACGTCGACGACCTGTCGAGTATCTGGGCCAACGACTGGGCCGCGTTCCGTGCGCTGAACGGCATGGACACGCACTGGCAGCGTCCAGGATGGACACCGGGGCGGCGGTCGTATCACTGGATGCTGACCTTCGAGGACGCTCAGGATGTGCAGAGCCACGTGACCGCCTGCCAGCGGGGGCTCCCGGCCGACGGGCTGGACCTGGTCGAGCCTGCTGCGGTGCACCTCACGCTGGGACGGGTCGGGTTCACCGACGAGCTGCCGCTCAACTCGGCCCTGGCCGCGGCCGCAGCGGCCCGCCAGCACACCGATGGTCTGGCGGAGTTCGGTCTGCGGATCGGGCCGGTCAGCGGGTCGCGGGGCGCGGTCCGGTTCAGCGTCGCCCCGTGGTCGTCGCTGCTGCGGCTGCACGCTGCACTGTTCTCCGCGACCCGTGGGGTGCTGGGCGAGGCGTGTGTGATGGACACCGCGACGTTCAGGCCGCACATCAGCATCGCCTACGCCCGCCAGCCTGTGCCGATCGAGACGATGATCCGAGCACTGGAACCCTTGCGATCGCGACCCGGCCCGTCGCTGGTGATCGATCAGGTGTCTCTGGTGCGGCTCGAGCGGGTCGACCGCTCCTACACCTTCTGCCCGATCGAGCGGATCGATCTGGCGAGCCGCGACGCGCTCACCGGCCGTCGCGACGCTTGAGCGGTGGTGTCAGCGGTGGGGACGAGGTCGCGGCTGGTGTTCCTGGCGGCTCCCAGCTGTAGGACGGCGGGTGAGCAGAGGGTCCAGGCCCGACGGAGGTGCGGCTCCGAGGGTGCATGTGCGCGTCGCTCTCCCGGCCGGTACTGGGGCGATCGGACTCCAAGCGGCTCATCGACGGCGGATGCCACCTCGTCACGCACCAGCCGGTGCGCGGCGGTGTCAGATCTCGTGCGCGTGACGCGTTCGGGCCATTGCGCGTAGCTCGCTGAGGTGTGGGCCACCTCGACGGCGGTGACCTCGTGGTTGGTCCAGTCGTGGTGATTCATTTCTCGCCCGTCCCGAACACCCCCGCGTGCCAGAACAGGGACGCAATCGGCCCCGTCACCTGTCCGGCGGCGGGGCGCAGCGATAGAACGGACTCGGCCACACGCATCGCGGATTCGCGGGAGGGCGTGGCGGTCGATACCTCGAGCAGTGTGGTGACCATGCGATCCAGGCTCAACCCAGCCGGCTCCAGCGCCGGGACGCCACGATCGGACACCGGCCTCGGCGGTGGCGCGGAGGGAGCGGATCGGACCGGTCGACCAGGACGAAGAAGCCGACGGATGCGGACCTGGTGTCCGGCGCGCGGGTTCTACGGCGGTGATCGCTCGCAGCTCGGTCAGGTCGGTGCCGCCGTCTCGACGCGCCGGGAGGGGGCGCTGGGACGCGAGGGCGGTCATGGTGTCGTCCTTGGAGGCTCGTGCTCGTTGTCTTCGGGGCGGAGGGTTTCGACGTGCTGGTAGTGGGGTGCGGTGCGTTCGCCGGGTTGGACGCGGTAGATCCAGACGGTGAACCCGTCGGCGTGGAATCCGTGGGCGGCAGCGCGGGCGTCGGGGAGGGTGTCGGCGCGGGCGAGCCGGACCTCGTTGCGGACGGGTGCGGCGTTGCGGCGCCGGATGCGGCGGGCCTGAATTGCGTAGTGGCCGCTCAAGTGGTGCCCCGGACGAGTGGTTGGCACAGGACGCACGCCGGTCCGGAGGGTTGGGTCAGGGACGCGGCGAGCACCGTGTGCCCGCACCGGGCGCGGTGTCCGGTGGTGGGTGGTGGGTGGTCGAGGGCGACGAGGTGGGTGCGGCCGTCGGTGGCGCTGGTGACCGGCACCGTGTTGTCCACCTCCGCCGGGAACGGGTCGGGTGTGGGGGTGCGTCGGGCGCGGAGCCGGATCATGACGCCGCCGCGGTGGGTGCGGGGTGGATCTCGCCGGGACTACCGGTGGTGCCGTCGGTGCGGTGCATGCCGTCCATTCGGGCCACCGCATTTCTCAGGTTATCGGCGTGGACCGGCTCTGAGCTATTCGGCGATGGGATGTCATTCATGTCGTCGATCAGAACGTGGGGGATAGGGAGTCGGTACGGGGCAACAATGCGGATGACCGGTGTTGCCCCCCTGGTGTTTTCGCCCGTGACAGCACTCGCCGCGGGGCCGTTGCGCGACAGGAACGGGGGCGGACGTGTCAGGCGTTGGTGACGTCGGCGCCGGCGCCGGCGGGGTGGGTCAGGGCGTGGTCGGTGGCCGCGTCGATCGCGGCGTCGTGGCCGTCGCGGCGCAGCCGCCGGTGCGGGATGGCGAGGTCGGTGAGCACGGCGTGGATGTGGTGATCGGCGAGGTGGCGGTAGCGGGTGTTGTCGTCGCGGGCCTTGTTGGTCCCGAGCGCGGCGATGGTCCCGTTCGTGGGTGGAGCGTCCGCTGCGGGGGCGGTAGCGGGTGCGGTGGTGGGCCAGCCGAGGTCGGCGCGGCCGTGGCGGTGGGGGTGGTGCGGGCGGGTGAGGTCGTGGACCTGGTGGCCCAGGGTGTGTTGCATCAGGTAGCGGTGCTGCTCGTTGAGCCCGGACACGGTGACCGCGCGGTCGGTGACCTCGACCAGCTCACCACCCAATCCTGCGGCCATGGCCGCGGCGGTTTCGGTGGCGGGGGGTGCGGTGGCGGGGGGTGCGGTGGCGCGGGCGCAGCGGGCGAGCTGGGCGGTGGGGCAGATGTCGCACAGCTCACCGATGCCGACGTGCCCGTTGTGGTCGGGCAGGGCGTGGGCGTAGCTGACCGCGCAACTGGTCTTGCGGAACATCGCCGACCCCCCGGCACGCCGTGCGGCGGCGGCGAGGACGCGGTGTTCGAGGTGTTCGGGGAACACCGTGCGGCGTGCGGTGTCGTCGTGGGGTTCGGGGAGGCCGTGGTCGCGGTAGTAGGCGCGGATCTCCTCGCGGTAGAACAGTCCGGTGAACACCGTCGCGTGCGCGTGGCGCGACAGCTCCATCGCGGTGTCGAGGTGGGTGTCGGTGTCGTTGAGGCCGGGCACGAGCGGGCGCCAGTAGAGCACCATCCGGTACCGCTGGGCGTGAGCGAACGCAGTGCGCAGGGAGGTGGCGGCGATGGTGGAGTCCACCGGCTCGATCCGGTCGTCGTCGATCCCGGAGTAGGTGACCAGCACTGTGACCCGCAGATGCCGCAACGCGTTGAGCACGGCGCAGTCGCCCGCGTCGATGCGCCAGCGAGCGATGATCAGGACGTGGTTGGTCAGGCCGGCGTCGTCGAGCTTGGCCAGCATCGCGAACAGGTGTGGCTTCACTATCGGCAACATCGGGTCGGTCGCCCGGTTCAGCAGCTGGATCGGGGTGATGCCGGGCTGGAAGAAGCGGTGGCCAAGCAGTAGGTCGAACGCCGTCTGGTCGTCGAGCAGGGTGCGGGGGAGTTTCCTGGTGAAGTTGCCGAACAGGTGCCGCACGCAGTACGCGCAGTCCAGGGGGCAGCCGACGATCCAGTTGAGGCTCAACCCGGACTTGCGGTACTCGATCACGTCGAGCAACTCCGGCGCCATCGCGGCGCGTTCAGCGTCCCCGATCGTCCGGAGACGACCCCGCTGGGCACCCGGTGGCGGCGCGGTGGTCGGCATCATGGCGCTGTCCCTTCCGTCCTGGGTCGCTACTTGTGCGTGATCGCTGACCGCATGTGATCAGTCGAGCTACGATCCCCGGCAGGGGGCAACACACCAACGCCTATGGGTTGCCCCCTCCGCCCAACGGCCGACCCCTGGGGGCAGTGGTGAGAAGTGGCGACCCTGAACTGAGCGGCAGTGACGCACTCCCGGGTGGCGATCTCATCGAGCTGCATGCGGGTCTGCACGAGCTACGCTCGGGACGGCGCCACACCCAGACCGACGCCACAACCGGGAAGCAGCCTCAACGGGCGGCTCCCACCGCGGCGATGCGGGCGGACGCGGCGCCGGAGGGCAGCGATGCGGATCTGGTCGTGTCGGCGGCCGCCCGGGCCCGAGCCTTCATGAGGAGCGCGGAGTTGACGAACGTGGGACCAGCGGAACTTGAGCAACTTGCCGACGATGTCCGGCGTCTCGCGACGGCTTACCAGCAGCACCCCCTGGACGGCCTGCTCGGTGACATGGCGTCCACGCAGCAGCGGGCCTTCGAGTTGCTCGACGGGCGTCAACGTCCTGCGCAGACCTTGGACCTGTCCATGCTGGCGTGTATCGCGTCGGCGTTGATGGCGCGCGCGTCGCACGATCTTGGTGAGCCCCGCGAAGCGATGACCCAGGCCCGGGCGGCGTACGTCTGCGCCGACAACGCTGGACACAGCGGACTACGTGCGTGGGCGCGTGGTCTGCAGGCGCTCATTGCCTACTGGGCGGGAGACCTGGAGGAATCGGTCCGCTACGGCCAGCATGGGGTGCGGGCCGTCGGTGTCCGGCCGGCGTCGTCGGCGGTGTGGGCGGCCTCCGGTCTCGCCCGATCGTTGGCCGCGCTCGGGCGAGCGGAGGAGTCCCGGTCCGCGATCGACGAGGCGACACGTTTGCGGGACCTGGTCGAGCCCGACGAGTTGGACGGGTTCGGTGGGTTGTGCTCCTTCAGCCGTCCCCGCCAGCTCTACTACGCCGCCGACGCCCTGTCCTGGGGAGGTCGCCACGAGGCCGCCGACACCGAACGCTTCGCGCGCGACGCCATCGACTCCTACGAGCAGGGCCCGGCGGCTCTGCGGGCGTTCGGTGACGAGGCGGGCGCGCGGTGTGCGTTGGCCATTGCCCACATCGAGTCGGGCTCGGTGGACGGCGCTGTCGATGTGATGGACGAGGTGACTTGCCTGCCGCCCGCTCAACGGACCCACGGAGTGCGGGCGGCGGTCTCGCACGTTCAGCGTGCTCTCGCCCGGAGCCCGATCCGAGCCGGTATCGCTGCCGATCTCGCCGACGCGATGCAGACGTTTCAGGCCAAGCGGTTGACTCTGCCGCGGTGAGCTTTTCCGGAGAACTCGTTCTGCACGGGCAGCGGCTCACCGCCCGTGAGTTCAGACCGGGCGATCTCGATGACGTACACGGGATCGTCGGTGACGACCGCGTCACCCGCAGCCTGTCGTTCGACTCACGAACGCGGGAGGAGACCTGCGCCATGCTCAGCGGTGCGATCGCCCGAGCAGCCCAGGCGCCGCGCACGGAGTTCTACCTGGCTGTCGTGAGCCACACTCATGGCGACGTCGTCGGCTTCGTCCGGCTGGCCCTGGGCGGTGTCCGGGCGGCAAAGCTCGGGTTCGCGGTTGGGACCGCTCACTGGCGACAGGGATACGCCACCGAGGTCGCACACCTCATGCTTGGGTTCGGGTTCGACCGCCTCGACCTGCACCGCGTGACCGCCGCCGTCGGGCCGAGCAACGCGGCGTCCACGGCCACCGTGCGGCGTCTCGGTTTCGTGCAGGAAGGCTGCCTGCGTGATCACGTCTACACCAACGGTGGCTGGCGAGACTCCGTTCTGTTCTCACTTCTCGCCGGGGAGTACGCCAACAATCGTGCTTCGTGCTGAGGGCGCTTTGGCCGGTGAGGGGTGCGCGGTCTCGATCTGCGGCCGTACCGCTGCTGATCTGGACGCGACGCTCAAGGGGCTGCGCGCGCTGGACGTTCCGGCCCACGGCGTCGTCACCGACGTGCGGGACGAGGACGCGCTCATCGCGTTCGTGGAGCAGTCCGCGTCGGAGTTGGGGAAGGTCGACCTGCTGGTCGCCAACGCTGGCGGCCGCTTCGTCAACGGCACCGCGGCGGAGTGGAGCGAGACGTTCGCGTTGAACGTCGGGCATATGGCGGTCTCGGTGCGGGCGTGCGTCCCGTACATGCGCGAGGCCGGTGGCGGCGCGGTGGTGGTGATCGCGTCGATCTCCGGCTGGAAGCCTGCCCCTCGCCCGCAGTACGGGGCGGCCAAGGCCGCGGAGATCTACCTGGCGATGGAACTGGGCCGCGAGTTGGCCCCGACCGCATTCGCGTCAACGCGGTGAGTCCCGGTTCGATCCTGTTCTCCGGTGGCGGCTGGGACGGGATGCGGCGAGAGGACCCGGAGCGTTTTCAAGAGTTCCTCGACCGCGACCTGCCACACGGCCGCCTCGGAACGGCTGAGGAGGTCGCCGACGTCGTCACGTTCCTGCTGTCGGACCGGGCCGGCTGGATCACCGGCACCTACGTGCCCGTGGACGGCGGCCAGGGCCGGGCGAGTTCCTCCGCCTGGTGATACACCGATCTGTCCGGCGACCGAGGTAGAGGGGACTGTGGTGAGCATGGACGAGTCGGGATCGAGCAGTACGGACGTGCTCCCGGCGGAGGTGGGCCTCATCCGCGAGATCCGCTGTCGGCGGATCCGGGCTGGGCTGAGTCAGGCGGAGCCGGCCAACCGTGTCGGGTACTCCCGCGAGTACGTCTCGCGGGCGGAGCGGCCGGGCCGGGGGCTTCCGTCGGGAGAGTTGGTGGGTTCGCTCGACGACGCCCTGCACGCAGATGGCGCGTTGGTTGCGATGCACGCTGTCGCGCACGACGAGCGCTTGACCCGACGCGGCCCGGAGGTGCGCATCCGTCCAGCGTCGGCCCGGAAAGTGGTCCAGAGCGCTACGCACACGGAGCAGACCTCAGCTGACATCGCTGCGTCGGATCTGCCCGAGCTACTTACGGGGAAGTTGTGCGTGGCCGGCCCCGGCATGGTCCCGACCATTGCAGCGGCGAGCCCGAGCGCGGAGCTTCTCCAGCTCGGCACGATCGCGACCGGCGCTGTGGCGCCGAATGCTCTGCTGCTGGAATTCGCCGCCAGCTCGGTAGGCTGGGTGGAGATGCCTGAACACATCCGCCGATCCGATATCGACGACCTGCGCGACAGCGTGGCGATGATCGAGTCATGGGACAACGTGCGCGGCGGCGGGATGGCTCGAGCGGCTCTGTCGGGGCAGATCCGCTACGCGGCTGACCTGCTGAAGGTTGACTGTGCCCCTCGTGATCGGCCCGATCTGTTCGCGGCGGTCGGGGCGTTGGCCCGCACCGCGGGGTTCGTGCTGTTCGACTCCTCCGACTACCCGGCTGCTCAGCGACATTTCCAGTTCGCGTTGCTGTGCGCACACGAGGCCGATGACTGGCAGTTGCGGGCCGCGACGTACGCGAGCATGGCGCGGCAGGACTTCTGGGCGGGCAACCTCGACAGCGCGCTGACCCTGGTCGAGATGGCGCTGGTGCGCAGCGATCGGCTGGACTACGCCGAGCGCGCCATGCTGACCGCGCTCACGGCCCGAGCCACCGCAGGGATGGGCGACCGGAAGCGGACCCTGACCGCGGTCGCGGACGCCGACGAGCTACTGGCCCAGGCCGGACCCGACGCCCGGCCCAACATCACCTCCTACGACGCGGCCGAGCACGTCGGCGAGACCGGTCACGCACTGGCCGACCTCATGAACACCGGGGATCCGGCGTCGGCGGACCGGATCGAGGACGCTGCCACACGTCTGCGGTCGGCCGCGGCCGGGCACGGCCCGAGGTTCGCCCGGTCCCGAGCGTTCTGCGAGCTGCGGCTGGCCACGCTGATGTTCGACGCCGGCCGGGTCGAGGAGGCCGTCACGGTCGGAGAGCTGAGCCTGGGCCACGCCGCCACGGTGCGATCGCGCCGCCTCGCCATCGTCGCGGCGGGTCTCGATCGAGCGGCGGCGGCCTACCCCCGCTCGCCCGGAGTCGCCGAGCTGCGTGACCGCGTCACAGAGTTCCGAAGGTGACAGGCCCGCATGTGACAGGCCCGGGAGTGGCGTCGCTCCCCGAGGCCATTCGTCACGCCGCCGCGCAGGTTGGGTTGAGCACCCAGGGTGCGACGTTGATCCGCCTCGGCGAGAACCAGATATGGCGACTCCCCGACCGGGTCGTCGCGCGCATGGCGCGCCCGGGGCAAGAGAGCGCTGCGGCGAAGGAGGTGCAGGTCGCGCGCTGGCTCCGTCAGTCCGGGATCCGATCGATCGAGGCCGTCCCGGTGGCTCAGCCGGTGATCGTGGGCGGGGCGCCGGTGACGTTCTGGCGCGAACTTCCTCCCCATCGCAGAACGGACCTGACCACGCTCGGTCGGACCCTGCGCCGCCTGCACGCACTGGAGCCACCGGACTTCCTGCGACCGGTCGAACCGTTCGTGCGCCTGACGGAGCGGCTCGATGATGCCCACCTGACAGCGACCGACCGGCGCTGGATGGACGCGCATCTCGCCGACCTCACACGACGATGGGACGAGGTGGCGGCGCACCTCACTGCCGGGGTTCTGCACGGTGACGCGCACACCGGCAACCTCGTGCAGTGCGAGTCCGACGACGAGCCCGTCGTGCTCGATCTCGAGCGGTTCGCGGTCGGGCCGCCGGAGTGGGACCTCGTGCTCACCGCGGTCGAACACGTCACCTGCGGCTGGATCAGCCACTCCGACTATCAGGACTTCGTTGCGGCGTATGGTCGTGATGTCGTGGACTCGCCGTCCTTCGAGCTCCTGCTGGGGATCCGCGAGTTCCGCATGGCCTTGTTCGCCTGCCAGCTCGCCGCTGCCACGCCTGAGTTTCAGGGCCAGGCTGCGGAAAGAATTGCAGGTCTGCGAGGCAGACGCGGAGCTCGGCCGTGGACTGGTTGGAAGGTCGTTCCCTAGAACTGCAGGTTGGGTTCGTGTCGCAGTGGCGTCGTCAGGATGCCGCCAGGGCGACGCGGGTGGTGAGTGCCTCGGCGAGGTTCATGGTTGAAGGGTCGGGGGTTTCGTCGATGTCGGCGAGTTGGGTGCGCACGGTCGTTCTAAGATCGACTTAGGACGGGCCGTGGCGCTGTGACGATCATGACTTCGGTGATTTGGTGATGTTCGGCGTGTCACGCCGGTAAGGCGAACGAAGCTCCGATAGGGCGAGTGGTCCTCTCACGGACTCCTCGGCATCATCGGGGCTTCGTTGCTGGTTCGTCCTGTCATCGCCGAGTCGTGTGCCACTGCGCTGGAGCGTCCCGCAGCGGCGGACCCACCCGACACAGATCTTCCCTTGGCCGCGCTGCGCGACGCTGACCTGCTGCAATGGTTCGCCGGGGTGTCTGACGGGCGCAACGATCAGGGCCGAGATCACCCGGTCGCGGTCGTGCTCGTGTTGTGCGCTGCGGCGGTGCTGGGTGGGATGCGGTCGTTCACCGCGATCGCCGGGCCGGGGGGTGAAACTCCCCCCGGCTATTCGGCAGGCTCGATGTGACCACGCGAGCGGTGCCGGGCGGCTGCCATGGAGGTCAGCGTAGCGACGCCCATTCCCCGTGCCATTCCCCGAGGCGTGAAGTCGAGAGGCGCCGGGGAAGGTATGTCCTGGTCAGTGGTGGTGCCCCCGGCAGGACACCACGCAGATGGGAACCGGACGTCTGGTGGTGAGCGGCGTGCACATGCTGCAAAGTCCCGCACGGTGAGCTCGGTCCGGATCCGCAACATCTTCGGCCGAGATCGGCGGGCTTCGGCACCTGCACCGTGGCAGCCGCCGTTGTCGGACGTGCCTGCCGCAGCGACTGAGCTTGGCCTTCACGTCGTTCCAGAGCGTGTTCGAAAAAGATCAAGTTGAGGGTGTGAAGACGCGCTCGCACTGGCGTGTCGCTGGGCCGCCGCGGGCGATCCGGCGGGTGATGGTGTTGATCGCGGCCCAGTGGATCATGGCCTCGACATCTTGGGGTCGCGTTCGTGGTCCCGCGCGAGGCGGCGGTGCGCGGTGCGCCAGGCGAGGTGCGCTCGACGGCCCAGCGACGTGGGATGACCGCGAAGCCTCACCGAGCCTTCCCGGTAGCGTGGACGGCCGGCCGCTGTGGACCTCCCGCTCCAGCCGGGCCGTGAGCACGACGTCACCTCGTGCTGGCCGACCTCGGTCACCTCGGCGAGAACACCCGACTGGTCTGCCCGTGCGGCTGCGGACGGCGGGTGGTGGCGCTACTGCCGCACGAGCGGTCGCTACGACGACACCAACGGCCACCACTGCGTACGCGACTGGAAGCGCGCTGCGTCGACGGGATCACATGCGGCCGGGGCCCTCCGCCGGGTCCGGCTCCTCCTGTCAGGAGTTGACCACCACCCGCAGGCCGACGGTCACGTCCTCCAGGAATGGGGGCATGGACGCCGGGTCGGGCCAGCACAGGACGATCCTGTTCTCCTCGCCGAAGGTCGCCACGGCCTGCACGTTGCCGTCCCGGCCCGCGATCCCCTGCAGGTAGGCGAATATGGAGGTGTCTTCGCGGTAGGAGTAGAACCACGTCACCTTCGCCGGGTCGGTCACCGGCGCATTCAGGGTCACGGCAAAGGCTTGAGCGGGCAGGTCCCCCACGATCGGGCACTCTTCCGGCGTCGTCACGATGGCCGTGGAGGACACTTCGACAGGGGTCGGACCCGGCATCAGGGCGGGCAGGTCGGCTATCCAACCGGTGGCGGCCGGGCCCAAGGGCAGTCCGGTGATCGTCCGCACGATCTGACTCAGCGCCTCGGTGGCCCTGCCCCCGACCACGCTACCGCCGGTGGGTGCCGCGAGGGCGGTGTACTGGTCGACGACGGCCGATGGGATGGCGTCGGGGCTCGTGGACTCGGACACGATCGCCACGGACGTGGTGATCGGCTGCGTCAGCACGTCCGGGACCGGGTAGGTCTCGGTGGGGACCATGGCCGCGTTCGGGAACTCCGGAAGCTCGGCCGGAGCCACTGGCGGCGGAGACGCGGCCGCCGCGCTGCCGAAGTCGCCGTCCCTGGTGGTGTTGGTGGGGCCCGCCAACAGGCTCTCGACGACCTGTGGGCCGGTCAGGCCCGAGGGCGAAGGGTCCTTCCCGGGCGCGTCGGTGACGAGCAGGACGTCGGCGGAGGTGTTGCTGTTCCATGGTCCGATGCCGAGGTCACCGGTTCCGTAGCTGCCGGGCGCCGCGGCCAGCACCCCCAGCGGATCCTCGGGGGTGTCGCCACCACCGCCGAAGTTCATGGCCCGGAACGCCGCCGTGACCTTGGCCTTGTCGGTGGTGAAGGCCTGGAGCACCTGCGGCTCGGCCGGGTCGCCCCAGCAGACCGCCGCCACCTTCGTCCCCTGCGGGGTGTTGTCCATCAGCTCGCCGACCTTGGTGATGAGGGCGTCCCGGTGGGTGCCCATGCTCCCGGTGCAGTCGACGGCGAGCAGGAGGTGGCCGGCCGCCCAGCTGCGGATGCGGTCGCGCGCCTGCTGGTTGATCCGCACGAAGACGGTCGGATTGCTCACCACCTGGTTGGGCGTGCCGCGTGACAGGACGCCGAAGACGCAGTTGGCGCATCCCCCGATGCTGCCCCACACCGGCGAACCGCTCTGGCCGCCCGACCCGGCCAGTGTGGCGGTGAACGTCTTCGCCGACGCCTGGGGGTGAGTGGTGGTCGCAGACTCACGGTCGAGCCGAGCCCGCGGCGGAATGATCACGTTCTGGCGCGTGTGCGTGTCGGTGCGGCCGGTGGCAACGGAGCCTCACCAGGACCGGGATTGTCGAGTTCACGGCGTGGGGTCGATCTGTTGCAGGACCCGGCGGATGGTCGGCTCGTGCGGCACCACGGTGCCGACACCCGGGACCAGGGCCGTGTCGAGGCTGTTGAGGGTTCCGGGCGGGCCAGATGCGGATGGCGCGCTGGGTGGGAAACGAATGGTCATGCTAGTCTGACCAACATGTCCATGACATACAACGTCGCCGAGGCGAAGGCCCATCTCTCGCGGCTGCTCGATGCCGCGCTCGCCGGCGAGGAGGTGGTGCTCGCGCGGGCGGGTACACCGCTGGTCCGCCTCGTTCCGCTGCGGCAACCCCCTGCTCGGGAGCTGGGATTCCTCCCGATGTCCATGCCTGCCGAACGGTTCGACCCGATCGACGGCGACGACCTCGCCGCCTGGTCGTGACCACGCTGCTGCTGGACACCCACGCTTATGTCTGGGCGGTGACCGCGCCGCAGCTGCTCTCCGACCGAGCAGCCAAGGCGATCGCCGACACGGCCAACACGCTGCTGGTCTCTGCGGCCTCGGCCTGGGAGATGGCGATCAAGTACCGCGCAGGGAAGTGGCCGGAGGCGGAGGTACTGCTGGAGCAGCACGACAATGTTCTCGAGCGACTCGGCGCTCACACGCAGCCGATCAGCGCCGCTGATGCGATTCGGGCGGGCGGGCTGACGTGGACGCATTCCGACCCGTTCGATCGGATGCTGGCCGCGCAGGCGCTCCTGCACTCGGCCACCCTAGTGACACGCGATCGGGCCTTCGCCGACATCAACGGTGTCCTGCTGCTTTGGTGAGGCGGCGTCGACGCCGCCGCCGAGTAGCCGGGGGGAGTTTCACCCCCCGGCCCTCACAGATCCGTACGTGACAGTCTCCCGTCATACGGCTCTTGTCGTCCTGGCCTGGTCGGACGACCAGGCCCTCCATCGTGGTTCAGCGACTCAGGGACGGTCGAACTCGCCGTCGGTCACGCCGCCAACGAACGCCGCCCACTCAGCCGGGGTGAACACGAGAGCCGGACCAGCGCCCTGGTCCTTGCTGTCGCGCACTCCGACCCGGCCGCCGTCGAGAAATGCGACCTCGACACACTGCCCGTCGGCGTTGCTGCGAGTAGTCTTCCGCCACTGAGCGCCGGTCAGTTCTGCACTTCTCATGCATCTGCCTCCTGTGATGCTTTCCAGAGAATCTCCCTGGTCTTGTCGCCACTGGGATCACCGGTGGCCGCACTAATGCGGTCGAACGCCTGGTCGTAGCGCATAACCTCGTCCTCTTGGTCCAAGTAAAGGGCTCCGACGTAGCCCTCGACGTAGACCGTCGGCGGATCACTGGGACGCCCACTCTCGGGGGCGGGAAAGCTCAGGATCGTGAAGGGGCCGGTCATCACGCCCGCGTGCAGTCCGGCCGAGAACGGTAGCACCCGCAGCTCAATGTTTGGCAGGGTGCTGAGCTGGGCCAGGCGGAGACATTGGGCCGCCATCACGCGGCGCCCGCCGACCGGTCGCCGGACCACGGCCTCGTTGATGACGGCACGGATCGTCGGAGGGCTGATGTCGCGCAGGAGTAGGGCTTGCCGTTGTTGCCGAACGGCGATCCGGGCATGCATGTCGCTCTGGTCGATATTGGGGTAGCTGTCCGCGATGATCGCTCTCGTATAGTCCTCTACCTGAAACGTGCCGGGGACCACCTCCGCCTCATACCAGCGGAACTCAGACGCGCTCTGCTCCATGCCAAGGTAGAGGTTGAACCACTCGGGGATGACATCGCGATGCGGCGCCCACCAGCCCCGCGACGTGGTCTCACGGGCGACGGCGACCAGGGCCTCGGTCATCTGCACCGACAGCCCGTAGGTCTGACACAGGACGTACACCTCGGGCCCGCGGGTCGGTCCGTCGCCGCCCTCGATGCGGAAGACAGTGCTGTTCGAGCGCTGGATGGCAGCGGCGGCGTCGCTAATCGAGACGCCGCTCTGCAGGCGCGCTTCTTTCAGCATCCGTCCGAGCTGTCGGCGATGCACGGTCGATCCGTTGTGCTTCCTGGCCACCACGGGCTGGCTCCCTTCGTAGGTCCATCGTCTCAGGGACTCGACTGCCACCGTGCGAGCGGGCGGCTCGCACCGTGGACGTGGATCACTCGCACGGTGGGAGCCGTCGCCGCCGATCAGGTGGAAATTGCGATTTCCCACGTTGCAGTGTTGCACATGGCCGGTGGACGTCAGATCGTTGCGACAGACGGCAACAGGCCGGCTACACCGCGATCACCCGCCCGGCGGTGGTGACCCGCTCCCCACCCGCCGCCGGGCGGCAACCAAGAGGCGAGAGATGCACATGCCGCGCAGCCACACCCGGAGAGGAGCAAGAGTGTCGCTAGGACAGACCGCAAGTCATCTCAGGGTGGCAGGGCGGATGCAGGTCACCGAGCTGGGCGGCGAGATGTCGCATTGGGTGGACGAGGTCTACGTCGCGGGCGCGGGCTCCGGGATGCAGGGCCTATGCGGGAAGACGTTCGCCCCCGCCGCGCTCATCACGCCCGAAGGACGCATGTGCCTGCTCTGCTCCGAGATGACAATACGTTGATACCGACCTGCGCGGTGATCGGCCGCGCTCCCTGCCGGACCGAGGTCGTGCCGGCCTCCCCCGACCGCGCGACCTCGGGCCCGGCCAGGCGGGCGCCGCTTCCGGCGAGGGTGCCCCTCGACCGGGCCGCCGCCCACGACGACAGACGGACCCATCGATGACCAGGACCGACCTGCCCGCCGTGACACCCCTCCCCTGTGACCCGTTGGTGTCGCTGCCGCAGAGCGTGGTGCGGGCGCTGCTCACCGCGGCCACCCTCGACGGGCCGACCGGCGTGCTGACCGCACAGGCGTGGCGCCTCCACGCCGCCCGGTCCCTGCACGCAGCCCGACCCGGTGACCACCGGGCTTCGCTGGTGGTTGACCTCGACCACTTCAAGCGGGTGAACGACCGCTACGGGCACCTGGCCGGTGACGCGGTGCTTGTCGCGATCGTCGAGACCATCCGCGCCGAGCTGCGCGCCGATGACCTGGTCGGGCGCTGGGGCGGGGACGAGTTCGTGGCCCTGCTCGCGCTACCCACCGGCACCTGCTCGGCCGGTGCGGTCGCCGAACGCATCCGCCAGCGCATCGAGGCCCTATGCGTGCGGGTCGAGGGCCCGGTCGGCCCGGTCACCGTCGCGGACCTGACGGTCTCGATCGGGGCCGCACTGCATGACGGCACCGCCCGGTCCGGCGCGCCCGTGCCGACCGGCTGCTGTGGGCCGCGGATCAGGCCCTCTACGCGGCCAAACACGCCGGCCGCAACGGTGTGCGGCTGTATCCGGTCGGTGAGAGGCCGTGACGCGGCATGACCTACGGCGAGTGGGACGAGCTGGTCGTGTTCCTGCGCAGACGACGGGTGGTGACGGCGACGATCCCGCGCGAGCACGGCCCGGACCAGGGCCGCTGCCGAACGTGCCGGTGCAGCGCCGATCATCGCCGCCGAGCTCGCCTGTGGCGGCTGCGGTGACCACCGCCGACAGAGGCGACGCAGTCGCGTCCTGCATCGACGTCGCCGCCGCGTTCAATCGCTGCGCAACCCGGCGGCTCATCCACTGGCCGTGCACCCTCGTCACTACTGCATCCCGCTCACTACCCTCCGCAGCGCCTCACGACCAGATCGGCAGTCTTCGCGGTAGTCGGAGCTGTAGGACACTTTTCCGGGGCCGGTCGTCGTCACCCCCGTCGGCGTCCAACCCTCTTCCCGTTGCGCTTCCCCTGGCGTCGCCCGCCCCGAGTCGTTCACTGGTGTGGACCTATCCCGACGCTCAGCGCAACTGGCAACCTGTTGTGTTGTTGCAACTCCAGCAAGTCACGAGAATGCGAGCACCTGCTCCAGTCTTCATCCGCTGGCTGTGACCTACCGGACGCACGACACGGTCGAACTGCCGTCTCACCAAGAAGCTCCCCTACCGCCGCTGTTCACGTGGCGCGCGGCGGGGGATGTCGTGTCCGCCCGGACACGATTCGGCACGAGAGGAAGTCGGCACCATGAAGCACGATCTCGCTCAGTACGCCTCCGACGAGTTCGATCTGGACGTGCGGATCGTCGAGTTCGCGCCGGTCGCGGCCGCTCTGTTGGAGGACACCGATGACGGTTGCGACACCGTGAAGGGCAGCGACTGCTGATCCCCGCTTTCGGGCCCGGCGAGCCTCTCGGCTTGCCGGGCCCGACCTGCCGTGAACTCCGAGACGACGAGGGGTATGGGCCTGGTGAGTGATGCATCGTTGTTGCGTGCCGTGGATGCGATGACGTTGCGCGCCACCATCGCGCCTCCTGTCCCACGAGTGACGGCTGCGCAAGGTCTGATCGATGCCGACGGCGATGCGCTTGTTTCATGGATCACGGCCGTATGGGGTGAGGTGGAGTTGGCTGCGGCGGTGGACGAGGCGAGCCCTGATCTGGCGAGGCAGGTGCGATCCGTGGTCGACGGCTCGGACTGTGACCTGCGGCGTCTGCGGCGCACCGCGTTGGCGCTGGCTCGGTACGAGGCCCGATGGCGCGGTCGGGCCACGCCGTTCGGGCTCTTCGCGGGTGTCGCGCCGGTCCGGCTGGGCGACCGTACGGAGGTCATATGGACTGGTCGGCACCTTCACCACCGCTCCGCTGACGGCCGGTGGCTGGCCGACGTGATTTGCCGGTTGGAGGCCGACCCGTCGGTGCGGAGCCGGTTGACCGTCGTGCGCAACGACCTCGCGATGCCGTGCGGGGACCGGCTGGTGGTGCCCCTGCCGAGCGGGCGGGGTGAGCGGGCCCGGAGCGTGTCGGTGCGGCTGACCACGCTGGTCGCGCGCCTTCTCGATGCGGCCGACTTTGCCGTCGAGGTCGGACCCCTCACGCGGGTCGTGGCGGGCAAAGGTGCTGACGCCGGCGCGGTCGAGGACGTCGTCGCTGTGCTGCTGCGGTGCGGCGCGCTGATCAGCTGCCTGACTCCACCGTCCACGGTCACCGACGGGGCGGCCTACGTGCTGAAGCGTCTGCGGTCGCTACCCGGTGGCGTGCCGGGCTCGGTCGCCGCGCTGGTCGACAAGATCACCACCGACGTGGCCAGGCAGCCCACCGAGCCTGACCAATCGACAACTTCGGCGACGGCGGCAACGGTGACGGGGCAGCGGACAGATGTCCGGCTCGGGTGCGTGGTGACGCTGCCCGTCGCCGTCGCGGACGAAGCCGCCCGAGCGGCGGAGACGCTGCTGCGCTTCTCGCCGGCTCCGACCGGGCACCCGGCGTGGCGCCGGTTTCACGCGCGCTTCCTGGACCGCTTCGGGACGGGAGCGGTCGTCGCTCTGACCGACGCGCTCGACTCGGTCACCGGTGTCGGCCTTCCCCAGCATCTGACAGAGGACGAGGAACCCGGCACCGAACAACACGCTTTGTCGATCACCTCCCGGGATCGGTTCGTGCTGTGAGTGGCTCAGCAGGCCGTACTGGACGGAACCGGCCAGGTAGTTCTGGACGAGCTGCCAGCGGACGGCCCGTCCGCTGCGATGCAGGACTACCCGGTGGCCGGTGCGCTCGGGCCGTCGCACCTGGACGGGTGTTTCGATGTCCGTGCGGCAACACCCGCGGAGCTGGACGGCGGCGACTTCACCATCGGCGTCACCTCGGCAGGGCGCAGCGCGATCGTGACGGCTGGGCGGTTCCTCGACGTGCTCGCCGTCCCGGACCAGGAACGCATGATCTCGGAGTTCGCGCGGCTCCCCGTTGCGGTGAGCGGGGCCGAACTTGCGCAGGTGTCGTTCCCCGCCTTGCGGCTGGCGGCCCGGACGGCGGCAGCCACGCCACCGTGCCCGGTCTTCTGGTCATGCCCCGGGTAGACCCGGTGCGCCGCCCGAACTGATCGTTGCCACATACGGTGCATGGGGAGCCGCCCGCGGGCCGGCGCGGTCAGGGGGGTGGTGGCGCGGGACTGGTCGGGTGGTGGGTCTCTCCTCGCGTCGCCGCTGTGACGGTGCCCGGGAACCCGGTGGCGGTCCAGGCCCTGCGGCCGCTGCACGGTCGCCTTCGGCGAGCCTGGACCGCCACCGGAACCCCGAGCAGGGACCCGTCGCGCCGACGCGAGGATAGACCCACCCGATCACCGGGCCGGCAGTGTGCCCGGTCGACCTGGCGGACACTGCGACCGGCCCCTGGCGGGCCGGTTCCCTCCGGGGGCCGGGCGCTGCCCGAACCCGGCCTCGCTCGGAGAGCGTGTCAGGCTGCGATCACCTCGGGGGTGGCGGTGTGGGGGTCTCGGTTGGCGAGGATGTCGGCCGTGCCCGACGTCGTTGCCGGGCCGGCGTTCGGTCGGGAGATGTGCGGCGATCAGGGCAATGGTGTCGTCGAGGGTCGTGTCTTCGGCGACGCCGAGCACGTCGTGGGCGAGGTACCAGCGGCGCATCTCGTCGGGGGTGAACTGGCTGGCCTGGGTGGGGGTCCCGGTAGTACCGGCAACTCAGGATAGGGAACCGTCTACCCAAGCGAAGGTCTGACTCGTCCTTCTTGGAGAGTGCGGGATCGTTGACGGCGACGACTTGCTACATGTCAACGCCAGCCGTCACACCGGGGCCGAGTCGGGTTGACATAGCCACTTGGTGCGGTCCCCGTCTTGGTGAATAACAGTTCTACCCTGTGCTGCGGTAGAACGGCGTATCCCCCGCTGTGTGGTCCGTCGTGTCGACGATGTTCACGATCTCCGGCGCAACGCTGCGCAGCATCACCTCGAACCCCTGGCGCAGGGTCACCTTTGATCTCGCGCATCCCTGGCACCCGCCGCTCATGGCGATGAAGAGGTTCCCGTCCCGGACGTCTACGATCGAGATCTGCCCGCCATGGGAAGCGATGGAACGGTTGACTTCCTGGTCCAGGAGTTTCTGAATGACTGCCCGGCTCTCGGCGTCGGTCCGCTCTAGTGCGCCTGCGGGGGCAGTAGCCTCGAGGATGGCCGGTATTCCCGTAAGCAGTTGCGTCCGAAGACCCGTTCCGATCGCCGATTTCAGTCCGGACCAAGAGGCGCCTGGCTCCTTCCCCACAGTCACCACGTTGTCGGCGACGAGTACGTAGGCAACGCCAGGGAGCGCGAACAGCCGCTCGACGAGCGGCGACCCACCACCGCGTTCCCGGTCGTCGAAGAAGAACGGGCCGCCGGGATGCACCGTCCGGCTCACGGTGAACTTGCACGTGTCAGGATCGACGGACGAAGTCTCTGCCTGGATAGTAATCGTCGGATCAATGAGCAGATTAGGTTCAGACATCTTCCACGTCCTTAGATGCGTCGCGCTCGCCGATGGCCCGCAGCTGCTCGAAGGAGTAGATGCCAGTACTGTGGCCATCGCTCCATTTAAAGGTGATGGCATAGTGGCCGACGCTCGAGATCACGCGTGGAGTTATATCCGGTGGCACACTCTTCGGATCCAGAAGCGCACGCCCGCTGGTTTCGTGAATGCAGACGGCACAGTGGCAATCCAGCCGAAGGTCCCGGACATCGAAGTCGTCACGGTGCCCATCCTGCCAGAGCACGGACAGCGTCCGCGCATCTTGCCGCCGGAAACCGACCGAGGTAGTCCGAGAGCCCGCCGACCGAATGGCGCTCTCGACCCAGGCTGGCGCTCCCTCGCCCGACTCCCACGTCCACGCGAATGGCCTCAGCACCATGGTCGGAAGACCCTGGAGTTGATCCGCGAGTGCCGTGGCGATCGACTGGTAGGCCTGGGCTGCAACCGAGTTCGGCTTATCGAGGAGCAGTGGTCGCCCCTCGTCCCCGCCGGTGACGATGTCGGCGTCGAGGGGTATCGCGCCGAGGAACGGAACACCGAGCTGTTCGCTCATCCGCTCGCCGCCGCCGCTGCGGAAGACGTCCGTGTCATTCCCGCAGTGCGGGCAGGTGAACGTGCTCATGTTCTCGATGATGCCGAGGATGGGGACGTGCAATGTCTCGAACATCCGGAGCCCGCGCCGGGCGATCTTGAGACTCACGTCCTGCGGCGTCGTTACGATGACCGCTCCGGACAGCGGGATGCTCTGAACCAGCGTCAACTGGGTGTCACCAGTTCCCGGTGGGAGGTCGAAGACCAGAGCGTCCAACTGGCCCCATTGCACGTCGCCGATGAACAACTTCAGGTACTTGCCCGCCATCGGTCCACGCAGGATGGCGGGGTTGTCATCTCCCGTCAGCATGCCCATCGATATCACTTTCAATCCGTAGGCAGCCGGGGGGATGAGTTCACGGTCCGGGGTCGTCTCCGGCTGTTGACCGGCGGGGAGTCCTAGCATGCCGGGGATGCTCGGTCCGTAGATGTCGGCGTCGAGCAGTCCAATCTGGCCGCCGAACTGTTGCAGCGCGAGCGCAAGATTGACGCTAACCGTGGACTTGCCGACCCCCCCCTTGCCGCTGGCCACCGCGATGAGGTGCCGGATCCCCGGCAGCCGTTCAGGACCGGCGGATGGCTCTGCTGCCGAACCAGGCGCCTGGTGGAGGCCTGGCCCGCGTGGGATTGCCCGAGACACCGCAGCTCAGCCGAAGGAGTCGCCGCAGGCGCAGGAGCTGCCGGCGTTGGGGTTGTCGATCGTGAAGCCCTGCTTCTCGATCGTGTCGGCGTACGTGATCGACGCGCCGTCGAGGTAGGGAGCGCTCATCCGGTCGATGACGACCTCGACACCGCCATAGTCGACGATCAGGTCACCGTCGAGGCCTTGTTCGTCAAAGTAGAGCTGGTAGGACAGGCCGGAGCAGCCGCCGGGCTGCACGGCCACACGCACGCGAAGGTCGTCGCGACTCTCCTGCCCGAGCAGGCTCTTGATCTTGGTTGCGGCAACGTCGGTGAGCAGCACGCTATGCGCTGGCTTCTCGACCGGTGCTTCCTCGACAACTGACGGAGACATGCGGGCTTGGGTGTCGTTCTGAACCCTCATCTGGTGTCCTTCATTTCGATGGTCGTTTATATCGATGGTCATGTGGGCGTGCCTTTCGCAGACCTCCGGTGGGCCAGGTCATTGACAGCCTGGTTAGAACATTCCGAGTTGGAGCCGCGCTGCATCCGACATCCGGTCTTGGCCCCACGGTGGGTCCCAGACCAGCTCGACGTCGACGTCGCTGACGCCGTGAAGGCTTTGGACCGCGATGCGGGCGTCTTCTTTGAGCACGTCGCCCATGCCACAGCCCGGAGCGGTCATGGACATCTTGATCTCGACCCGGTGGGTGCCATCGGCGAGCGGCTCCGCCTCGCACTCATAGATCAGTCCCAGGTCCACAACGTTGATGGGGATTTCGGGGTCGAAGACCTTCTTGAGCTGGGCAATCACCTGATCCAGCTCGAACGGCCCCCCGCGGTCGATCACTGCTTCGGCGGCAGGGTCGGCCAGTTCGAGCGCGGCGGAGTCCACGGCGCTGATCCGGACGAGGTATCCCATCTCGGTCTGGACGGTGAAGCTGCCGCCCAGGGTCTGGGTCACGACGACCCGCTCACCGCGCTGGAGCAGCATCGGCTGCCCGCCTGGGATCACCGTCGCCTGGCAGTCCTGCCCGAGCTCGACCTTCATGTATCCACCTGAGTTCATGGTTGTCTTACTCCGTCCGGTCCAGGACGCCGGGCGTCTTCAGGAGCGCTCTGTTCAGGGGTGCTGTCTGTGAGGGCGCTGCGCAACGCCTGCCAGGCCAAGGTGGCGCACTTGACCCGTGTCGGGTACCTCCCCACACCGGAGAGAACTACCAGCTTGCCGACCTCGGCCGGCGGCGCATCGCCCTGAGCCTCGATGGTGAGCATGGTGTGGACGCGGGCGAACAGGGCGAGGGCCTCATCGCGTTGCAGACCCTTCATCGCCATGGTCATCAGCGAAGCCGAGGCTTGGGAGATGGCGCATCCGTTGCCCTCAAAAGCAATGTCGGTGATGGCACCGTCGGCGAACTGGAGGTAGAGCGTCAGCTGGTCACCACACAGTGGGTTGACCGCCTCGACCCTGTGGCTAGCGCCCTTGAGCTCACGGAAGTTTCGTGGCTTGCGGGCATGGTCGATGATGACGTCCTGATACAGGCTGGTGATGTCAGCACTGGCCGCCGCACTCCCCGGCCGGCCCTGGAGCTCATCGGGTGCCAGCCCACTCTGGGCCGGCCCACTCACGGCTCGGCCCGGCTGTGGGCGTGGGTGAACCGGTCGGCGACCAGCGTCTCCAGCTGGTTCCGGAGCGGCCCTAGCTCGATCCGGTCCACCATCTCGTGCACGAACGCGTAGATGAGCAGACCGCGGGCCGCCTCGAGCGGTAGGGCGCGCGCACGCAGGTACAACAACGCCTCCTCGTCCAGCTGGCCGACCGCGGCACCGTGGGTGCATTTCACGTCGTCGGTGTAGATCTCCAGTCGCGGCCGGGTGTCGACCTCGGCGCGGTCGGAGAGAATCAGGTTCTTGTTCTTCTGGTTCGCATCGGTTCCGTCCGCACCGGGACGAACCATGATGTGCCCGTTGAACACTCCGTGCCCGCGTCCGTCCAGCACACCCTTGTACAGCTGATGACTCGTGCAGCTGGTCGCGACGTGATCGACGAAGATGGTGTTGTCGTGGACCTGATTGCCCTGGGGCAGATACAGCCCATCGAGGCTGACCTCCGCCCCTGGCCCCTCCAGGCACACCCGCACCTCGTGGCGTGCGATGCGGGAGCCGAGCATGACCGAGTGGGACGAGAACCGACTGTCGCGAGCTTGCTGGACGGTCAACAGGGCAAGGTGAAAAGCGGTGTCAGGTTCGTTCTGCACTTTGTAGTGCTCGATCTGCGCGCCCTCGGCGAGGATCACCTCGGTGACGGCATTGGTGCAGTACACGTCACCGTCCACACCGGCGTAGGTCTCGACGATCGTGGCACGGCTGCCTGCCTCGGCCAGGAACACCGACCGCGGGCTGGACATCAGTGGGACGCCACCGCTGTCGGAGAAGAAGACGAGCTGGATCGGTTCGTCCACGGACGTGCCGGGCGGGAGGTGGATGAAGGCCCCGTCCTCGGCGAGTACGTCGTTGAACGCGGCGAAGGCGTGATGCTCTCCTGGCGTATGCGAGAAGAAGGGTTCGAGGCGCTGCGGTCCCGCGGCCAGAACGGAGGCCAGGTTCGTCACCTCAGCACCGGCCGGCAGCCCGGTCAACCGCGAGAGCTCGGCAGCGAAGTGCCCGTCGACGAAGATCAGCCGGGGACCACCGAGGTCGACCGCTGCCGCGTCGATCATCGCTGCCGACACCCGGTGGCCCGACCCTGCGGTGGCCGCCTGGAAGGGCACGGACAGGATGGGGTCAAGCCGGGTGTACTTCCAGTCCTCGTCCTTGCGGGTCGGGAAGCCGTGCTCACCCACCCACGCCAGGGCGGCCAGCCCCGCGTCCGCGAGCCAGGCGGGATCGCGGTCACGGCGCTGGGGTTCTAGCTCGGAGAGCACTCCCCCGGCAGCCGTCGCGATGGTCACCGGGTCGCCCCGACCGGCACACGGCCTGCGCTGTCCTGCTGCGCCAGTCCGGTGTAGCCGTTCTCTTCGAGCTCGACGGCGAGGTCCTTGTCCCCGGAGCGCACGATTCGGCCTGCGGCCATCACATGGACGCGGTCGGGGACGATGTAGTCCAGTAGCCGCTGGTGGTGGGTGATGACCAACATGGCGCGGCTCTCACTGCGCAGGGCGTTCACGCCGTTCGCGACGACCCGCAGGGCGTCGATGTCAAGGCCCGAGTCGGTCTCGTCGAGTATCGCGAGCTTGGGCTCGAGGATCGCCATCTGCAGGATCTCGTTGCGCTTTTTCTCACCGCCCGAGAATCCCTCGTTGACCGAGCGGCTCATGAAGGTCTGGTCCATCTCGACGAGCTGCATCCGCTCTTGGGCCAGCGCGAGGAAGTCCACCGGGTCCAGCTCTTCCTCACCGCGCTGGCGACGCAGGGAGTTCAGGGCCGTGCGCATGAAGTACAGGTTCCCGACCCCCGGGATCTCGACCGGATGCTGGAAGGCCAAGAACACACCCGCGGCGGCTCGGTCCTCGGGTGAGAGGGCGAGCAGGTCCTGGCCCTGGTAGCGAACACTGCCGGTGACGTCATAGCCCTCGCGGCCGATCAGCACGCTGGCCAGCGTGCTCTTGCCCGATCCGTTCGGGCCCATGAGCGCGTGCACCTCACCCGCGTTCAGCTCAAGATTCACGCCCCGCAAGATCTTCTTGTCCTCGATACTGGCATGCAGGTCCTCGATCTTCAGCATTATCCCACGCTTCCTTCCAGGCTCACGTTCAACAGTTTCTGCGCCTCGACGGCGAACTCCATCGGTAGCATCTTGAATACCTCTCGGCAGAAGCCGTTCACGATCATCGAGACCGCCTCCTCTTCCGGAATGCCCCGCTGCCGGCAGTACAGGAGCTGTTCCTCGCCGATCTTGGAGGTGGAGGCTTCGTGTTCAACCTGCCCGGTCGGGTTCTTCACCTCGACGTAGGGGAAGGTGTGCGCACCGCAGTCCTTACCGATCAGTAGCGAGTCGCACTGGGTGAAGTTTCGGGCTCCCGCAGCCGAATGGCGGATCCCCACCAGCCCCCGATAGGTGTTCTGGCCGTGACCGGCTGAAATCGCCTTCGAGATGATGGTGCTCCTCGTGTTCTTACCGAGGTGCACCATCTTGCTGCCGGTGTCGGCCTGCTGACGCCGAGCGGTCAGCGCCACCGAGTAGAACTCTCCGACCGAGTTGTCACCCTTGAGAATAACGCCCGGATACTTCCAGGTGATCGCCGAGCCGGTCTCGACCTGGGTCCAAGAAATCTTCGAGTTCCGGCCGGCCGCCATACCTCGCTTGGTGACAAAGTTATAGACACCACCGTTGCCGTCTGCGTCACCGGGATACCAGTTCTGCACGGTCGAGTACTTGATCTGGGCGTCCTCGAGTGCCACCAGCTCGACCACTGCAGCGTGCAGCTGGTTCTTGTCCCGCACCGGCGCGGTGCAACCCTCGAGGTAGCTGACGTAGGAACCCTCCTCAGCGACGATCAGGGTGCGCTCGAACTGACCGGTATCCGCGGTGTTGATCCGGAAGTAGGTGGACAGCTCCATCGGGCAGCGCACGCCCTTGGGGATATAGCAGAACGAGCCGTCGGTGAACACGGCCGCGTTCAGGCAGGCGAAGAAGTTGTCCTTGTACGGGACTACCGAGCCGAGGTACTTGCGCACCAGGTCCGGGTGGTTCTGAACAGCCTCGGAGAAGGAGCAGAAGATGACCCCGACATCGGCCAGCTTCGCTTTGAACGTCGTCGCAACCGAGACCGAGTCGACGATCGCGTCCACCGCCACACCGCTAAGGCGCTCTTGCTCACCCAAAGAGATCCCGAGCTTGTCAAACATCTCGCGAAGCTCCGGATCTACCTCGTCCATGCTGGCCAGCTGCTTCTTCGGCTTGGGCGCGGCGTAATAAATAATGTCCTGATAGTCAACCGGCCCGTAGGAGACGTGCTGCCAGGTGGGCTCAGTGAGGGTTATCCAGTGCCGGTAGGCCCGAAGTCGCCACTCCAACAGCCACTCGGGCTCGTTCTTCTTGGTCGAGATGAGCCTGATGATGTCCTCGTTGAGACCCGGGGGTGCCACGTCAGTGTCGAGATCGGTCACGAACCCGTAGCGGTACTCCCGGTTGGCCAGATCTCGGACCTCATCCGAGATACCAGTCGTGGTCGTGGGTGCACTCATCTTCGTCTCCAAATCAGTCAACGTCGGACAGCGGGTCGGCCCTAGACGGCGTGCTGCTGGGGCAGGGCTGCCACGAGGGGGTGGTCCTTGGGGATCGGGCCGAGCCCGGCCGCGCCCCCTGGGGAGCCGAGGTCGTCGAAGAAGGCGGCGTTGACCTTCGTGTAGCTGGTCCACTGCTCCGGGACGTCGTCCTCGTAGTAGATGGCCTCGACGGGGCACACCGGCTCGCAGGCACCGCAGTCGATGCACTCGTCGGGGTGGATGTACAGCATCCGACCCCCTTCGTAGATGCAGTCCACCGGGCACTCCTCGATACAGGCCTTGTCGAGGATGTCGACACACGGCTCCGCGATGACGTACGTCACGATGGGGCTCCTGCTTGTATAGCCGGCGCCCAACGGCGCCGGGTGGTCGCGGGGACGAAGGCCGCGGCGTCGGGGTGGGCCTGAGCCCCGGGCCGGAAAGGTGCAGCCTCTTGCGTGACGGTCATGACCCGGCCGCCCTCCCATCTGCAGCTCGGTCAGACCGTTGAGCTGCACAGCGCACCCCGTACTGAAGCACCCCGAAGCCCTTCAGGCCTGGGTTGAGCTCATCCATGGTGGTCATGGAACCGACCTTTCATCAGCGGTGATCCTTGTTGGCAGTGCCGTGATGGGAATGGCACTGATCGGGATGAACGTCGTGCAGAGGTGCCCTTCATGGGCAACAGCGACCTGGCGTTGGACGTGCACCCCGGGCAGTCGCGGGAACTCCTCGGTTGCGGCAGCACAGAACGCCGGGGACCGGGCTGCGACGTGGCTGACCCCGGCGATGCCCTTGGTGCAGCTGCGCACCGGCCTGGGGCGTGTCCGCTGCGGCGGGTCGGGTGGGAGCGGCGACACCGTCGGCGCTCACGGCCGTCGCTGGTGCCTGCCCGCGGGTGGTGACGTCCTCGCCCGCCGCGGCCAGCTGTGCGGCCTACCGCGCTTCGGGCGCTGCGCCGCGTTCGCGGGCAACCCCCCCCACAGCACCGGCACCGGCAGACGCGTTCACCGGTGGCGCCTTGTTCGGCGAGCAGGTCGAGGTGACGGCGGCTCGCGGCGGGCGTCGACCCCCACCGCGAGGCCACGGCGGCCACGGTCAGCGGTCCCAGCTCGGGGATCGTCTGCCGGTCCCGGGTGCGCATCTCAACACCGTGCGGTCCGGGGTTGGACCCGTCCGCACCGTCGGGTACGCGGCAGTCAGCGATTAACACAACAACAGTGTGACCTAATTCGTCCCGGCCATCTAGTAAGCGTGTCCTTACTCTCGTCCAATGCCCTCGTCGGCCAGCCCGCGCAACCGAGCGTTCCCAGCCAGGGCCATCACCGGCACCAGGCCGGCCGACGACACGAGATTGGGCTCGTCGAACACAGCCGAGGCGACCGGACGGGTGTGAGAAAGTTGGTCGGGTAGCCCGAGCGCATTGCTGCGCCCGGGCCCCCTCAGACCCGAATCCGCGCGTGGGCGGTGAGCTGATCTGGGGACTGAGAAGTTGATGTTCGCCAGGGCTTGTTCAGGTTGTGGGTGCGCTACTGGCCCGAGTGTCGCCTCGGGTGTGCGGGTTCCGGTG
>Ga0209591_10000812_pt1 | contig 39847 bp, 30 predicted proteins | sample MAT01_FD_187207 | JGI IMG/M metagenome (GOLD analysis project Ga0209591, IMG submission 187207) | Freshwater microbial communities from Lake Fryxell liftoff mats and glacier meltwater in Antarctica - MAT-01 (SPAdes) (version 2) | ecosystem: Environmental > Aquatic > Freshwater > Ice > Liftoff... | reverse complement strand
TGATGAAACGCGACTGTTTACTTTTAAAGGAGTCAACGCCAAAGACAACAGTTCAGGAAGCATAGTTATCAATCCTGAACAGCAAAAAGCGGTAATGGTTTTCCGCAATTTTCCCGCCCCACCCCCTGGTTATGTCTACCTACTCTGGACAATTGTTGCTAGAGAGAAACTACCCTGCGGTGAAGTCAAGCCCTATGCTTGGGGAAATGCTTCCTATGAATTACCATTTACGCCTCAAATGTACCAAGAATTTTCTCACCCACAATTTTCCGGGTTAATTGTGACAATGGAGACAGATGCAAATGTCTCTCGTCCTACGGGAACTGTAGTTATGCGAAGCTCACACATTTAATCAAGGGAGCAACGCGAAAAAGTGAGATCATCGTGAAAAGAGCTTTCTTAGGCAGGGGGAGCAGGGGGAAAGCAGGATTTAGGCTTGGGGTCGCAGATATGTAACGATTATTGAGTTCTGAAAAGATTATGACAAGTCAAGATTGGTTAGTAACAGACGATGGCAAGGATGAAACTTGGGAAGAACAGGCAGATAATCTAGAATTATCGACCAATCAATATCGGCTATATCGGTTTTTAACGGATCTTGAAGATATTCTCCATAACTTTAAGAGCGATCGCCACCGACTCCAAGCGATTTGCCCTCTAGTGCGGCGATTATTGACCAGTTCAGAGTGGTTACAAGGTGAGTATCTTGAACCAGATCCAGAAATAGGCTGGTCGGTACTTACCCTATATGATGAGCCAGATTTTCCCTTGACAGTGCAGACAGTCGCGTGGTTGCCGGGGAGAGGATCACCAATTCATAATCATGCTACCTGGGGAGTTGTAGCACTGATGAGTGGTGAAGAAAAAAATACGCTGTGGAGGCGGACTGATAATAATGGTGGTATTCAAAAAGTTGGCGAAATTATCTTAACTCCAGGTGAAATTATTAGCTTGATGCCAGATGCAATTCATAGTGTTGAAGCACTCGGTGAGAAACCGACAATAAGCTTCAATTTGTATGGTGAAACAAACTACAAACAGCGATTTGAATTCGATCCAGTTAGTGGCACTGCGGAAAATTTTTGATGACGCTTTCAGGGTATCGGCTCAATTCTAAGTATAGATGTCTAAAGACTAAAATTCAAACTTTAGCTGCACCAGAAGTTGGCAAATTTACTTTCAATCGTTTAAACATTGCTTCCCGTGCTTGCATAGCCAGATGATCATCTAAAGGCTGTAATGCGATCGCCTGTTGATATTTTAGCCGTAATGCTGTTTGAATTAACCAATCTGCAACAAAGGGATTTTTGGGTAACAAAGGGCCGTGGGAATAAGTAGCGATCGCATTTTGATAAAATGCTCCCTCTGTACCGTCTTCACCATTATTGCCTAAGCCATACACCACCCGCCCCAAAGCTTCCACCTTCCCCAACTTGGTACGTCCGCCGTGATTTTCAAAGCCTACCAAATACGGTGTGTTACCCGTCATCTCTTTTAAATCTTGCGCCAGACGTGAAGCTGTCACTTCAATTACCAAGTTACCAATACAGCGTTTAGTATTTTCACCGGGATGCACGGAAACTAAATCGAGTATTCCCAAGCCTTCAATCCGTTGTCCTAATCCTGGTTCATAATAATGTCCTAGCAGTTGGGGAGAACCACAGGTAAAAACTCCCGGTGTTCCATTTTCGATTTTACCGCGCATAGCGTCGGCTTTCGCGCCTTGCAAATCACGCATGACAATTTCTTGCTGACGGTCTTGTGCGCCACCACCAACTATGATATCGACAGTTTTAATATCTGCGGCTGTGGCATTTTGATCCAGGGATAACACCTTAACATCGTATCCTCGCCACTGAGCGCGACGTTCTATAGTAATAACATTACCGCGATCGCCATAGGTACTCATCAGCGTTGGATACAGCCAACCTATTGTTAATTCCAAATTTTGAGAACTCATAAATTTAGGGAATGGGGAATGGGGAATAGGGAATAGGGAATGAAGGGGAAGAAGAACTATAGACTCTTGTTACCCATGCCCAATGACAAATGACAAATGACAAATGACAAATTTAAAGAATTTAAAGAATTTTCCGACCTGTAAGAATTTCTCGCACTTCTAGCATGGCTGAATAGGTAGGCAGAATGTGCAAAGTTTCATTGTCTGGTGTATGCTCTAATGCAGTTGCGATCGCCTTTTGCAAATTTTCCTCGACAATTAAATTTAAGTTATTCTGAAGTGACTTTTCGCTGTAACGTAGACGTAGAGCTAGGTCATAGACGCGATCGCCACTTACTACTAAAGTGCCTCCACGTTCGACTAATTTCTCCGTATCCACGTCCCAAATCCAGGATACATCAGTGCCATCGGGTGTGCGATCGTTCAATACTAGTAGTGTAGTTTTATCTGTGCTTTCAGTGACTACGCGAATTGTTTCATTTGTTCCCACAGGATTTTTTGATAACAAAATCTGCACCCGTTTACCGTTAATTACTAAATCTTCAGCCCGACCAAAAGCCGCTTGGAAGTTGTTAATACTATCTCTAATTGTTGCTTCATCAACTCCCAACTCAATAGCCGCCGTAGCAGCAGCCAAAGTATTGTATTTGTTGTACAAACCAACAAGAATTTGCGACCATTCACTACTTTCGAGGGTCGGTTTACTTTTACTAAAACCACACTTAGGACAACTGAAATCTCCTAAATGAGATAAATAAACACCTTTATAATCTAAGGAATGTCCACATCTAGGACAATAGATAGAATCCACAGCGTGAGGCATTGCTTCCAGATAATGTTCTGGTTCATTCAAGCCAAAGAATAACACTCGTTGGGGTAACTCCTGACCAAGATTAGATAAAGTTGGATCATCAGCATTAGGAATTACCACCGTTTCTAGTGGTAGGGTAGAAATAACTTTTGTCCAACGCTTGCTAATTGTATCTACTTCCCCATATCTATCAAGTTGGTCACGGAACAAGTTTAAACAGAGAATGATTTGCGGCTGGAGTGGCGTTAAAACTTTCGGTACAATATTTTCATCTACTTCCAAAATGGCGTAATCAACATCTAACGTGCCTAGTAAGTTGGTGCTTTCTAACAGCGCCGTCATCAAGCCATTTTCTAGATTTGCACCTGTAGAATTATGAGCGACGCAATAACCCTTGCGTTCTAATATGGTGGATAAAAGCAGCGCTGTAGTGGTTTTACCATTAGTACCAGCAATTAAAATCACCCCGTTTTTAACTTGCTGACTTAATAATTCTAAAAGTCGGGGTTCAATGCGACGAGCGATCGCGCCTGGTAATACACTACCAGCACCCAGATGGAGCGTTCGCACAATAAACGTAACGCTTTTTGCCACTGATACCGCTAAACCGAGTCGCAGTCTATCTATAAATTGTATTTTGTTTCCCACATCTGTACCCTAGTCTTCTGAATAGTTGCAAATTTAATCTTGTGAGTTTAGCGAATCTTAGCGCAAAAAGCCAGCCTCAAAATTAAGATGCAGTGGACTGGGGAGTAGGGGACATTGCGAATTGGAGACTAGGGGACAAGGAAAATTAGATACTCGTTCATCCACCTCGGAACTGGATTCATCCACCTCAGAACTGGATGAATCCACCTCAGAACTGGATTCATCCACCTCGGAACTGGATTCATCCACCTTAGAACCTCAAACTACTTTTCCTACCCCTCTCCCTCCCTGCTACTCTGCCGCCCTTGCCTCCCTACCTCCTACTCCTCATCTCTATCATCCACTTCCGAGAGATAATCTCAGTAAGCGTTATCTTAAAAAATAGTGCATGGGCGTAATTACATATCCAGCCCAGTTTGCCGAATTCAGTACAAACTCACAACAAGTAGTAGCTTGCAAGGTTCTTTTTGATGAATAGCACAAAGTTTCTTTTTTTACATAAACAAATTGCTGGCTGGCTAAGGTTGCTGTCCAAATGCGCGTTGTTGCTTGCAAGTCTTTTAATTATAAGTATGCAACCTGCATTTGCTGGTCTTGATAATGATTTATCCGATGGCAATATCTTTGTAGTTTATGCTGGCAATGGTTCATTAGTTCCTTTCAAAGAAACACTTGCACAGTCTTTAGCGGAACATAAACCCATATTTTTGGCTTTTTATGTGGATGACAGTAGCGATTCCAAAAGATATGCCATTTCAATTTCACGAGTACAGGAATTTTATGGTCGGGTAGTAGAAATTATCCCGATTAATGTAGATACCATCCTGCCCAAAGAGACTTACAACCCTACAGAACCAGGATATTACTATTCTGGGGGTGTTCCTCAAGTTGTAGTGTTTAATCAATCAGGTCAAGTAGTTTTAAATAAGAAGGGTCAAGTACCTTTTGAAGAAATAGACGATGAATTTCGCAAAATGTTGGATTTATTACCACGCATCGAAACAGCACAGTTAAAGCGGCGAGCCTTCAATGAATTCAGTAGTGAGTTAGCTAGGTAACTTATACGGTAGACCAAATTGGTCTACCCCAATTTTTAGTGATATCTGCTACTGCATTTGTGAGTATCCCAAAGGATAATATTTAAATATCTGTATTAACAATTAAGGAAATTAATCTATTAGTCTATAGTCCGTAACAAATACCTAATGCCCAATGCCCAATGCCCAATGCCCAATGCCCAATGCCCAATGCCTAACTAGAGTGTATTCTAATGTCAAAGGTTTACACCACCCAAGAGCTAATTCAAATTTTGGCAGCCGAACGCCAAGCTTGCCTCAAGGGTAAACGTCTAAAGTTAGAAGTAAAAGTGTCTGGCAATCCTTTAATTGACCAGTTTATTAAAACTGATGGGCTGCAACAGTTCACTGCCTATCAAGATTTCAAAACTGCCATTCACGACTATCAAAGAGAAAATCAAGTTTCAGGTATTATCTGGCGGGAGATGATAGTCAAAGGTAAAAGCTTGCATTATCCCGAAGTAGATAATGAATTAATTGCGATCGCTACTGACTTAGAGATATTAAAAGTAGCTAAAAATTCCATCTTGAAATTCTGGTATGAAGTCACTATAGAAATGGACTTGTATTTGAGTTTTAATAATAGCAAACAACACCAACAGATTATAACACCCGATGTAGAAAGAATTGCTCAAATAACAGAATGGGCAAGTTTGTGGAAATGGGAAAATTCTAGCTTTTTGGAAATAATTTTGCAATTAGGATGGGGTAAACCAGAAGAAGCCTATTATAAACGAGGAAGACCGCGATCGGGTAGTGAGTATATTCATGCGGTTAATCCTGGAAATCGTCCTATTGGTTGATCAAACAGAATTCAGGAGTCAGTGGAGCCAGAATGGGCTAAACCTTAGCTATCCGCTAACAGCAATGTTTTCTCAGCTACCCCACGGTAACTCCTAAAATCACGGCGATAAATCTGCGGGTTAATTACGTCAACTATTCCCCGCTTCAGCCATGTGAGTGAGTCTTGCAGATATTCTTGGAATGCCCAATTATAGATATTAGGTGCGATCGCTACTAGCAAGTTAGGATTAACTGCTTTCACCCCTCGGTAGAGACGCGCCAAGAAGTCAGTGAGAATATCTGCACGCCACTGTAACCATTGTCTGTCTTTGGGGTTCTGGGGCGGATTGTGATCAAATTGCTGATAATAACGTGCTGTAGTTCCCTCGTCATAGCCACCTTCAGAGGGTAATGCAGGGAAGCGATCGTCACCTTGAACACCATCCACATCATAATTCTTCACAACTTCCAGCACCAAGTTCAACAAGAATTCCTGCACCTGTGGGTCGAGTGCATTCAACCACTCAAAGCCGTTTTTCTTCAGTAAGTTACCGTTACAATCACGCGCAGCCCATTCCGGTTTTTTCTGCAAAAGCATACCGCCATTCAAATTGTAGGAACTGGCAAAGCCGTATTCAAACCAAGGAATGACTTTCAACCCAACTCGCCGCGCCTCAACCACCACTTCTTCTAAGGGGTCGCGTCCTACACACATCGGGTCAATTTCGACTCCAAAGGTCTGCTGCATTGTGCGACTAGGATACAAAGTTACTGCTTTATTCCAAACAACGGGAAACACTACATTAAATCCCGTCTCCGCAAGGAAATCCATTGCCTCAGCAATACGTTGTTTTGACCTGAGAACTTTACTATCAGTAGTGGTCAGCCAGATACCACGCATTTCTATGATTGCCATTTTCCGAAACTGAAATTTTCTGCGCTGCACCCTCTAAACATTAACTAGCCGACGATACCGCGCTTGTATCATTGTGTAAATCCCATAGGCAACCAAACCTAACGCCACAATACCTAGAAGCCATGCTCCGTTAGGCTGTCGGGCTAGCGTCTGTAATGCTTCATCCAAACCTCCTGCGGCAGAGGCGTTTGACTGCCTTGCTGCTTGGATTAGAAACCAGCCGATCATGCAAAATACTATACCTCGTGCCGCTAAACCAAATCTGCAAATGCTGATTACCCATTCAGTTTCTATGCTGCTTAATTCAGTTAAATTAAGTTCTTTACGAAATTTGCCACTAAAAGCTTGATAAAACTGATAGAAGCCTAGAGCAATTATAAACGCCCCTACAGTTCCAACTAACCATTGACCAAAGGGTTGAGAGAGCAAACGTGCTGTCCAATCTTCAGTAGAATTACTATTTTTGCCGCCACCTGTACCCATGACAAGTTTTACAGCACTTAAGGCTAAACCTGCATAAATCACGCCATTAATTGCGTAACCGATTCGCATTGCCAAACCTTTGGCATCGTTACCTTTATTTTCAGGGTCTTTAATTGCCTGCACAAAACGCCAAATTACGTATCCAATCAAGCCAATTGCAACCAAAGCCAGCAAAAACTTACCAAATGGCTGGTTGGCAATTGTTTGGAGAGCGCCTTGGGTATCAGTTGTTTTACCACCTGGGCCAAAAGCTGCTTGTGCTGCTAGGAATCCAACGATCGCGTAAACTACTCCTTTGGAAAGATAGCCAAATCGTGCCAGTCGCTCAACCCACAATGAAGCATCGTGTGTCAACTGTTGTGTCATGGTAAGCATGGTTATAATTATGCTTACACTTTATCAGTATGTATCTACAATTCACATCTATCCCAAGGCAAGTTGTTTAACACTTTTGCTAAAAATCACTATCTAAATACGGTCATTCAAGAGATGTTACGTTGTTGCAAATAATATTACAGGAAAGCTAAAATACAGTATTATTATTTAGTGTTTTAAAAGCTAAGATTTAATTAATTATGTCTGTAATAGAACATTCTTGGAAAGACGAATATATAATTACCAATGGGGTGAAGCTACACTACGTTACCCAAGGTGAAGGCCCCTTAATGTTGATGTTGCATGGGTTTCCTGAATTTTGGTACTCTTGGCGGCATCAAATACCAGAATTTGCCCAAGATTTTAAAGTCGTCGCCCTTGACTTGCGTGGCTACAACGATAGTGATAAACCAACAGAGCAATCAGCTTATGTAATGAATGAATTTATCAAAGATGTTGAGGGAATAATTAAAGCATTAGGATACCAAAAGTGTGTTTTAGTTGGACATGATTGGGGTGGTGCGATCGCTTGGAATTTCGCATACACTCACCCCGAAATGTTAGAGCGATTAATTATACTTAATCTGCCTCATCCTGCTAAATTTGCCCAAGGCTTACGCACCGTCAAACAGTTGCTGCGTAGTTACTATATATTTATCTTTCAACTACCGTGGATACCAGAATTATTTTTACAATCTTCAGACTACCAAGCAATTGAAGCAGTTTTTAAAGATACAGCAGTTAACAAGAGTGCTTTCACTAAAGCGGATATTGACGCTTATAAAGATGCTGCTGCAAAACGCGGTGCCCTCACAGGAATGTTGAACTACTACCGTAATATTTTTCAACAGAGAATGCTAAATCCAAATTGGGGTGTGCTGGAAGTGCCAACACAGATGATTTGGGGAGAAAATGACACTGCACTCGGCATGGAACTAACCTACGATACCGCAGCCTATGTCAGAGACTTTCAAATCAAGTACATTCCCAATTGTGGACATTGGGTGCAGCAAGAACAGCCTGAGTTGGTTAATAAATATATGAGAGAATTTCTCAAGGCTACAACCTAACAGTAATTGTTAATATAGCAATCCTAAATGATTTATATATTATTCAATCAATTGATAAAGTATAAATACTTATCAAAGGAGCCAAATTCTAGCAAGTAGTGCAAGCTTTTAAAAAGATTTAATAGTGATTTAACACTGGCAGTTTTTAAGGTTTATCGAGTAAAAATCGTCCAAAAATAGAATAAATGGCATTTTTTCTCTCGTCATCATCGCTCTTTCATCTCACAACCAACTTATGAAGGCATAGATAGATTGACCTCACGAAGTTTAGTGAGATAATAGAGTCGTGAGGGACAGAACGGACGCAACTTAATTATTAAGGGGGAAAATTATGAAACTCCAGCTATTAGCGGCCATTGCCTTAGCAACTCCCCTATTTTTCACGAGCTTGGTTAGAGCCGATAATCCGCAGGACTTGCAAAAGCTGCTTTCAACTGGCGAATGTGTCCAGTGTGATCTATCGGGAGCTAACCTCAGTGGCGCTCATTTAATTGGTGCTGACTTGAGAGGCTCGAAGCTCCAAGGAGCCAACCTTGTAGGGGCTAACCTCGAAGGTGCTGACTTAACTGGTGCAAACTTAGCAGGTGCTAACTTAACATCAGCTTATGTAAGCAATGTGAATTTGAAGCAAACCAATCTCAACGGAGTAAATTTTACTCGCGCCACGATTCACGATTCTAATGTGTACAAAGCATCAATGAATGATCTCAACCTTACTGATGCGGAAATATTTAACACTGGAATTGGGATTGGTGGTGAAGATGCCGAGATTCCCGATTGGAAATAGGCTGAACTGAGTAGGCAGGTTAAAATAAACACAACATAGGTTTTTGCAGGTTTTAAATCAGAGGAACTGGTTTTTTGCCAGCATTATTCTTAAAACCCGCCTCTACAAAAATAAAAAATGAAACTTCTCTGCCTTGTAATCACTCTACTATGACAAGGCAGAGGGGGTTTTTTATTAGGATTTGCGATTGATCTGATATCCAGGTAAAAAAGAAAAGTACAATATAGTCTGAAAAGCTCTTCTCAAGCTAGCGATCGCAAAAGGTTTGAGATTGTAACTCTAAGAAATGTTTCAAAACGAGAAAATCGACTTAAAGCCAGTCCCGATCGCTCGGAGATTCAAATTTACAAAGACTATGGCGATTTACCTTCTGTAGAGTGCTATCCGGGACAATTAAACCAGGTTTTCATGAATATTTTGAGCAATGCGATCGATGCTTTAGATGAGCGGGATCAAAACCGCACCGTTGAAGCAATCAAATTTAGGACTTACGCACTATACAAATTAATCATAATGTGGATTAACGAAAATAGGTTGTTTCAGGGTTTGATTAATTATCCTTTGATCGTAAATAGACCATGCTGTAGGGGCATTGGTGTCAGCTTAAAAGGATAAAGCCCATATTTGTTGTGTATAAGCGTCAATCTCAAGGGTGGCGCTTACGCCTTTGTTTAACTAATCCTAGAAGTTTATGGTGCTCAACGAGGTAGGTAACAAGATCATCAGCCTCATCACGTAGGACAGCACGAGAGAAATGGTATAAACTGCGAAAAACCATTTCTGTCGAAATACGTTCTAAGGGTTGATTCAAAGCCACAGCAACCTGGGTACATAACTGATTTAAAACTGTGCAGTTTTTTTTCATCTTTACCTGAACATGATTTTAGTGGTTTAAAGCTTGTTGGTGACAGCAGTGAAAACAGTTGTTTCTCTATTTGTTCAATTGGTGGCGTGGGTATATGTTTTTGCTGCCGCAGGTCTGGGTTTCCAATTCTGGCTGGACGTTTTATACTCATGATGTAATCTAAGAACATCTAGTTTGATGTTCTTAGATTACATCTTATGCTGACTTTTTGCTTAAGTTAACACCAATAAAACCCCTACGAAAGATGTGGGTTTTCATGTTACACATATTTACTATTTCTTGTCAATGCGTAAGTCCTATGGTTATTTAGTGAACTAAAAAAATGCAAAACTTCTGTTTGGTAGGGTGTGTTATATTCCTAACACATCCTACGCAAATTGCGAATTACTAAGCGATATTTAAGAAGCCGCTTTGAATCAAGTAAGCGGTATAAGTCATAAACAATTGAGAGTCAATTGGGTGACAAACAATAGAACTACCTGCTAGTGCAACGAGGGTATCTTGGCAGCTAATATGAGGTCTTCTAGCTTGTAAGTACAAATCAGGAATAGTTAGTTGTTCATCAGACCAACGTTCCAGTAAAAAGGGTCGCAGAGTGTATAAAGGATTGTCCACAGAAGACACATTATTAATTAACTCTGCTTGCCATTTTTCATAGGGAATCATCTCAACTGAATAACCAAATGAGCGTATCCACTCAATTAGCATTTTTAAAGGAGCAGGTTGGGGATGTTGTAAATTAAAAGCCTTACCTATGGATTCTTTCTGCCGTGAAAGATAAGCGATCGCTTTACTTACATAGTCCACAGGAGACATATCCAACATATAATCTACATCAGGGAAACTTCCCATTTGTAAACAGCCTTTAGTCATCAAATTGATAAAGTCATGTGTGTTACAAATGCCTGTTGTGCTATCTCCTGAGATCAGAGGCGGTCTATAGATAGTTACAGGAAGTCCACGGTCACGAGCAATTTTGACTAACTTTTCAGCTACCCATTTAGTTTGAGAGTAACCAAGATAAATACCTTCCCAATGATTGAATTCATCTTGTTCTTTGACAACCTTGCCAGCATAAGCAGTCGATTCAAAAACAGCAACGCTAGAAACGTAATGTACAGGCTTGACTTTAATTTGACAAGCCAATCTCAAAACTTCCTGCGTTCCTAAAACATTGGCTGCCTTCAGTGCTGAGTAAGGAAAAACATAATTTAATAAAGCACCACTATGATAGATAGTATCAATATTGGCGGCTAAAATTTGAAACTGTTCAGAGCCAACACCTAACAATGGCTGAGATAAATCGCCGACAATCGGAATAATTCTAGAATTAAATTCTTCCTGCCAAATTGCATACTGTTGTAGATTTTTTTGGAGTTTGCTTTTGCCTTCTTCAGCATTAGCAGCACGCACTAAACAATAGATATCCGCATTAGTTTCCTGTAGCAATTCTCGGATGACAAAAGCTCCTAAAAAGCCTGTTCCTCCAGTTAAAAAGATGTTTTTAGGTTCACCTACAAGCACATTAGATGCACCACCAGGATGGATTGTAGGGTCAAGAACAGCTTCAGCACCTAAATCTAGAACAGAGGGAGCAGTGTTAGCATTAGAGGATGTCACCCCTGTATCTTGAACGTCTGAACCTTCTTGCACTTCTTCAGCTAAACGCTGTGAAAGAGCTTCAATATTTGGGTAATGCCACAGAAGCAATGGAGATGGTTGAAATCCTAGCAACTTTTCTAAGTTACTTACTAGAATCATTGCTTGGGCTGAATCTAACCCATAGGTTTCTAAATGTTCTTTGACATCTATTTCATCAGTTGATATTTTTAGCAACTTAGCTAAGTTAGATACTAAAAATACTTGAATATCGGCGGCTGTAAAGGACTGTTTTAAAGTCATTTTTAAATCTCCACTAATGTAGAAAGAACAGGGTGATACTGAGTGTAATAATGGTCAGCTTGCAGTCCTTGGATTTTCAAACTTTGGATACGATACAAAAAGGCTGCACCAGTCATAATTTGATTGGCAACATCAACGACCTGACGATTATTTGGTTCAGACAGGTAGGAACCCCGTACCCAGTCATTGAAACCGCCCATTACCGGGCCACACCAAATTTGATAATCGACTTCTCTACCTTTTTCACCAGAACTAGACCAACGAGAAGATAATCCTAGATACCAGCGGAAAATCAACGCCATTTTCAGTTTAGGATTATTAACTGCTTTACCCAATTTCTCAGGATTCTTTTGAGACAAATAAGCCGCAGTTCCTTCCCATACTTCAGCAATAGTTTTGCGAAAAACTTGTTTTTCTAATTTTTCTCTTTCTGCCAAAGGAATCTCTTCAATCGAATTATAAGCGCGGTAGAGTTCAAATAATTTCTGCGATCGCATGGGGAACATCGTACCCCGTTTGAGAACTTGCAATTTGACTCCCATTTCAAACATATCTGCTGCTGGAGCCATCATCACATCAGCCATTTCTGCTTGAGCTAATAACTTTTTGGTATGTTCACAAGCTCCAGATTCAACGCATGATTGATTAATTGAGCCAGTCATTACATAAGCAGCACCCATCATAAAGGCTGCTAATGCTGATTGTGGTGTACCAATCCCTCCTGCTACTCCGATTCTAATCGGTATTTGGTAATGATATTGGGCTTGAATTTCATCCCGCAAGGCAATAATAGAAGGTAACAAACAAACCAAGGGACGGTTATCTGTATGACCTCCAGAATCAGCTTCGACAGTAATATCATCAGCCATTGGAACTTTGGCTGCAAGAGTTGCTTGTAACTCAGTAATTAATCCTTGTTCAAGAAGTTCTTTGAGTATTCTTGCTGGTGCTGGTTGCAGAAATTTAGTAGCAACTTCCCGGCGAGAAATTTTGGCAATGACTTTATTTTTGATTTCAATTTGATTGGCGTTATTTAACCCCAATCCAGCAACACGGTAATAAACGATGTTCGGAGTCAAGTCGAGAAATGCAGATGCTTCTACTGTTCTCACTTGATATTTGAGGTATAAATCCACAGCCCGGCGTTCAATCGCAGGTTCATTGGGGCTGTGGATTAAATTAAATGCATAAGGCCCTTGAGGTAAAGCTTGTTGAATGCGATTTATGGCTGCTTCCAAACGTTCTGGAGTTAAACCACCTGCACCAAAGGAACTAAAAATTTGCTCTTTTCCTAGTGCAATAACCATTTCTTCAGAAGCAATTCCGCCAGCCATTGCGCCAGTAGCATAGGCATATTTCACTCCATGAAAGGAGAGAAAATTCGGATCTCCAAACTGTTGAATACGGATTGGGGCTGCAAATGTTAACAGTTCGATTTGTGTTGTTGTGCCATTATCAGCAGGGGATAAATACCCCTCATTGGTGACACCGATTTTTCCGGCAACTTTCACGATGTAGCAGGGTTTGTCTAATACCATCAATTTATCTTTGATGGTTTGTTGCTCAAAAGATATAGATTCTAATGAACCTTTCCAAACCTGGTTTTGGCTATGCGACCAAGCAGAGAAATTAAGACCATTATCGTGTTTACTCATTACCGTATCTACGGTTGTCACGGTAGTTATTCCTCGGATTACTAAAGAATGGGAGTGGGTAGTGGGGAGTGGGGAAGAAATATTTTCCTTTCACCGATTAACCTTTTCCCTTCCCCAAGGACATTGATGGTTGAAGTATGTAGACTCCTTACTTTTCACAGCATCTAGAAAACCTCTCTCCAAACCTCTCCCCTAGAAGGGGAGAGGCTTTGAATTTTCCCCATTCCCTTGTAGAGAAGGAGCTAGGGGGTTAGGTTTTTTAAATGACATGAAAAGTTAGATGTAGACTATTATCAGGATTCTTCGTTAAGCAAGTTTTGGGCGCAAGCTAGTTGCAATTGAATGATTTCGCTCATTTGCTGACTGTAATCTTGTCTAGCTTGTAAAAAAGTAGTGTGCGCTTTAGTTATCTTTGAATTATTAGCATTGAGCTTTTGATACTGGGTCTTATTTAAATCGAACATACTGATGATGCTAGTAATTTTTTGAGAAATTGGCTGTCTAATTGCGCTTGACTCAGAAGATTGTAATTGTTCTCTCGTTTCAAAAACGTTATCAATGATATTTTTCGGTTTGACTTCTTCTGGTTGAGGCAATATATTAGGGGAATAAGTTTCTTCTTGGGTTATTTGGTTGGAAATATTAAGAGAATCTGCGATTTCAGATTGTTGAAGATTCTGTATATTTGGATGCTGTTTTTTGAAGCGATCGCTCCTAATATCCTCAATCAAATCTTTAACAATTTTGCGATTTTCGTCGCTCAAAATTGTAGCAGCAATTGCTTTCCCACCCAAGGTAACTGTTCTCAATGTTGCTTTATTTGAATTAGCGGTTTCTTGAGCTTTGCTGTACAACGGTGATAAATCGACGTTTACCTGATGACTGAGTAATTTTGCTAATGCTTTGACCATTGAAGCATGGTCATCCATTCCTCTACGATTTAGAGAGACTGTCATGTGTTCTTTATCGCCGAGAATTTTATCAATCCATCGTGAACAAACACTACCTGCACCCGCTTCTAAAAATATTTTGACACCATCATCGTAGACACGGTTAACTAATTGCGGAAAATCAAGTTCTTGGCACAATCCTTTGGCAATGTTGTGAGCAATTACATTACTTTCGAGTGCGATCGCTTGATAATCAGCAGCAGAATAAAAAACAATGCCGGGAAGATTTTGCGAGGGTAAGGTGTTTACCTTCTTGATTTCCTCGTACTGCGATCGCATCGCCTCACAATGGATCACATGGTCGAAGGGAGCCGGGAAAGAATTGCAACCTAAAGTTTGAATCACTCGCTTACAAGCGGCATCATCACCAGCAATTAATACTTCTTCTGGTGTGTTGATTTGAGTTAGATAAACACGATTCTCATGTTTAAGATATTCTCTAACTTGCGATGGAGTCGCCATGAGAACATAAGTATTCCAAAAATTGTTGTTTGGTGAATCTGTTAATCCCCAATATTCACGCACAGCATTTTTCGGCCCAGATAATTTATCGCCAAATAAAGGTGATGAATTTAAGGTATTACTTCCGCCCTCAAAATCACTCCAAACTCCTTGAGCAACCATCATGCTAGTTTCACCCAAGCTATACCCAAAAACGGATTTCGGCTTGACTTGAAAATCATCTCTAAAAATTGCCGTCATATATCTAGCAAAGGCGATTTCACTTTCAAACATTGCCAGTGAATCATCTAATAATTGCTTTTCGAGAGTTTCTAGTTGCCTAGTTGTCAATTTAGGTAAACTTCTGGGATAAACTAACTTTTCAACATCGGCAGCCCGGTTGTAAAGGTTGTTACTTTTTAAGTCCTCAAAAACTTTCGGAAATAAACGGAAAACACTGCGACCGATGCCAATATAAGAATTGACTGCGGCGGGATAAACGTAAGCAACTGCTCCAGTTTTACCCAATGGTTTTGCTGTGAAATAACTACCTAGTGGAGTTTGCCAATCTGTGCCATTTTCAAAAGCATTATTTACACCTTTGCGGGCAGATTCAATTTCTTTGAGTAAATCTTTTGTGTTACGTCCTGTGATTGATAAGACGTATTTTGGATTAGAATGCTGTTCAAAATTAGCGAATGTTTTGCTGGCTGTATCTGATAAAGAAGAACTCGCTTCTATGGTATGTTGGAGATTGTTGAGAAGATCCGAGATATTGGTGCGATCGCTAACTGCTATAGGAAACAAATGAAAAGGCATTTGTTGCAAATATCTGTTGCCGCGCTCCTCTTGGCTGGGTTCTTCCGATAAGATTAAATGGGCGTAACTGCCATCTATGCCAATGCTATTAATTGCTGCTATTCTGCGTGTGCCGCCTTTATCGACAAACCAAGGTCTTGATTCCATTGCCACATAGAAGGGGCTACCTTCCCATACTTGCGGTGTTTTGACACCAGACCATTTGGGTGTGGCGGGAATATACCTGTAATAAAGACAGAGAGCGGTTTTGATTAAGCTAGCGATTCCTGATGCTGTATAGGTGTGGCCGATATTGGCTTTGACGCTGCCTAATGCACAGTGCAAACCATTGCCCACTTTCGGATAAGCTTGGAGTAAACCTGTGATTTCGGCTTCATCCTGCTGGGAAACGCCACTACCGAAGACTTCTACATAGTTAACCTCTGTGGCTTGAATCTCTGCCATCTGAAAAGCTTGTTTGCAGACATTGCTGATAGCTGAAGCATCAGGTTTTACCAGAGCGTTACTCACAGTAGAATTACTTTGTGCAAAACTCATGGCATCAATTACTGCATAGATGCGTTCATTATCTTCCTTAGCAGCTTCGTAGCGCTTGAGAACAACAGCACCCGCGCCTTCGCCAACTGTCCAGCCATTAGCTTGTTGGTCATAACCCAACGTATTGACGCCCGTATTAATTGGTGCAAATTGGCTGCGGAACAAGACATTTTCCACACCACCGGCTAAATCTACTGCACCTACAACCACCGCATCAACTTCACCCGTAGCGAGTAGCATTTGTGCAACTTCCAACGCTTTCAGGGCAGAATTTTCGCCAGCGCTGATGGTAAATGCAGGGCCAGTGAAGTTCCATAAAGCAGAAATCCGACTCGCCATAATGTTGGCGATGTGACTCACATATTCGCCGATTTCTACTGGTTGGTGAATGCTATCTTTAACAATGGTTTCCAGTTGCGCCAGATGTTCAGCAGGTAAAGAAATTCCTTGGTTGAGTAAGCCGTCCTTAACTTGCCAAGATAAATTCCATCTTTGCTGTAGCTGATGTACTGAAAACTCTGTCTCAGCAGCGATAATAACTGCGACATTACCGCCTTCCTGTAGTTTCGCATCTTTGACGGCGCGATCGCTAACTTTCAGAAGCAATAATTGTTGTGGGTTTAATTTTTCGATTTCATTCGGTGGGATTTTGCACGATAAAGTATCGATTTCAAAATCTTTGATATATGCCCCTACTGGTGCTTTACCATCTGCTAAACCGTACTCTTTCAAAACATTTTCTTGATTTTCTATACCATGCCATCTTTGAGGCGGTAGGGAAGTAAAATGTTGTGTTCCATCATAAATACTGCGTTCAAAAGCATCTAAACCATTGCAGTTACCAAAAAAGGCATCCATGCCAATAATAGCAATTTTGGCAGGTGGAACAGGTGCGGTTAATTCAACTGGTTGTGTTGTAGTTCCTTGTTCTAAAATCAGATGAGAATTAGTGCCGCCAAAACCAAATGCACTGATAGCCGCTCGTTTAATTGGTGCGTTATTATTAGGCCATGCTGTAGCTGTTCTAACAATTTTATCAGCAGAAATTGTACTATTTTCAGAAGCTAAAGGTTCCGAAACATTCATGGTCGCCGGGATTATACCATGCGACATACTCAAAATCACCTTAGTCAAGCCAACCATGCCAGCAGCAGTTAGCAAATGACCAGTATTTGCCTTGGCAGAACCCACTAGAGGCGCAGCTTGATTTTGACCAAAAAATGTTTCTATGGAGTTGAATTCGGTTGTATCTCCTAGTAATGTGCCAGTAGCATGACACTCTAAATAATCAATAGTTTTTGGGCTAATTTGCGCCTCATTATAGGCTCGTTCAAAAGCTAGGATTTGTCCTTTAGGATTAGGGCTAAGTAAATGCTTACCTTTGCCATCATTCGAGAGTCCATTACCGCAGATAGTAGCGAGAATCTTATCACCATCTCTGACGGCATCTGAATATCTTTTCAGCATCACCATCCCAACACCATCGGCGGGAATTAGCCCTCTAGAGGATTTATCTAAGGGGCGACTGATGCCGTTTTCTGGATATCCTTGAACACCGGAAAATAGCATCCGCACGAATAGAGAATCTGCACAACTGATGGCTCCAGCTAACATGACATCAGCTTTGTGTGACCATAAGTAATGAGATGCTAATTTAATAGCATAAAATGATGACGAACAAGCAGCATCCAGACATAAATTAATCTGGGATAGAGATAGGGCTTGAGCAATAATAGATGCTGGTAAACCAGATATCAGGGCATTGTATAAAGAGGCTTTGGTTGCAGTTGGGAGAGCAGCTAAATCAAAGTCTTCGTATTGCAAAAGTTCTCTTACAGCAGGTGCGATCGCTTTCTGGTAAATTGGAGAGAATAGCTGGTTAGATAATTTTGTTGGGAATGACAAATTACCTAAAATTACGCCACATTTTGCCAGGACAGTTTGATTACCCCAATAACCACTCTGTACAATTGCTTGTTTAGCAGCATACAATGACCATTTGAAGGTGTTATCTAAACCAGAAACAAATTCTGATGGTAGATTGTATTCAGATGGATTAAATTGAAAGTTGCGGATATATCCGCCTTTGAGGGAATAGGTTTTGTCTGGTGTACCTTTGACTGGATTATGAAAGATTGTCGGATCTACTCCGATTTCTTCGACGGTTGCAGAGGATGTAGAATCTTTTTGATCAACGATGTTTTGCCAGTATTCTTCAGGGTTTTTAGCATCGGGGAATAGGCATGATAATCCGATGATGGCTATTTTTTCCACTGCTGATATGCTCCGAGTTTGGGTATTAGGCAAGAGATAATTTAAAAGGCAGGATTTACGCTGTTCCCCAAACTTTGAAGAGATGGCTCACGCAGAGGCGCAGAGTCGCAGAGAGAAGAGTGAAGGTTTATTAGCTACGGAGGAGTTTCATTGACCAAATTATGGCGTGGGCATTGAGCATTCGTGAGTATATTTTTCCTTGACGGTCGTGTATGATGAAGTTAGCGATCGCACTACTTGGTGTCTTGGATTTAACTTCACAAGAAACGTAAAATGTTTCGTTATGAGGTATCATTGCAAACTGTTCAAATTTTTCGACTTTTCCCGGTAAACAACCTTCTTCATGAAAGTGTTGTGTCCAAACCCATAAGGCGTGCATACTCAAGTCTGTTGTGTAAGGATTTACCCATTGGACTGGGAATTGTCCTTGTTGCTGGGCGCTGAGTTCTGGCCACAGACATTCTGTTGTGATTTTTTCGGGAGTGATGTTTAAAACTCTTTTGATTTCTTGAAAAGCGGGTCCGTGAAATAATGTAGCTCCCCCATTTTGGTAAAAATCTTTTCCTGTAGCGGTGATGATGTTATCTGGTTCGAGATTGAGAGATTCATAAATTGGTACAACTGGGATTTCTCGCTGGAGATTGAGTTGAGCGCTAAAATGATAATGGGTTTTTCCTTCTGGGTTTTTACTCCATATTTTTGCTTTAAGTTCGATTCTTTCAAGGTTAACTTTGGAAATTTCTTCTATTTCTAAAATATGTTCCTTCGCCAATGTTTCATTGAAAGTAATCCCCTTCAAAACTTTAAAATCTTGGTAATTGAACAATCTATAACCTGGATATTGTTGTTCACAAGCATTGATAATCCAGGTCATTGCACAAGTTGCTGGTAAAACTGGAGAACCAGCAATAGTATGATCGTGTAAAAATGGATTAGCCTCTAATGTCATTTGGCGACGAATACGATGGATTCGTAGTTCTGAATCTAGCTCTGTCGCCAGTGGAACGAGTGGACTACCAATGACAACTTGTGCGGTTGCATGATTGGTATTATCCATTTCTTTAACGAGCATTTGCGCCCCAACTGCAATGGGAATTATTTCGATTTTTCGCTCTTGAAAAATCTTCTTTAATTCTGCTGTCACCATTCCACTGTCCCAAGCACCCCAGTTGATAGCAACTACATGACATGAAGGATAACTTTGCTTAAATATATGGGCTGATTTGTTCAGAATTTCATTAGCGATCGCATAATCAGATTGTCCAGGATTTCCGTAAAAGCCTGTAACTGAAGAAAACAAAACTAAATGCTGAAGTTCATTAGGGTTGACGCAAGCCAACAGGTTTTCTAAGCCTTGAACTTTGGCGGTGTAAACTTTTTCAAAATCTTGTTCTGTTTTCTTTTCAATTAACTTATCAGCCAAGTTTCCCGCGCCATGAATGATTCCGGTAATTGGGCCGAGATGTTGCACAGCATTCGCAAGTTTTTCTTGTAAAGCTTGCGTATCTGTCACATCAACGCTGATATATTCTGCTTTGGCTCCAGTTTTTTGAATCGCTGCTAGAGTCTTTTTAATTTCGCGGCTGGAGGTAATTTTGTTATATATTTTTTGCACATTCATGGGTGTGGGTTTCTCTCCTTGAGCAAGAAGATTTTCCATGATGCATTTTTTCAATGCGGATTCATCGGAGTTTTGAGCAAAATCTGGCTCGGTTTCTAATAGTTCAGAGCGACCGAGGAGGATAAATTTGCAGGGTTGCTGTTGGGCTAATCTGATAGTACACTCAGCCGTAATCCCTTTTGCACCGCCGCTCACGACAAAGACAGATGATGGACTAAGCTGGGCTGTTTGTGTCATAAATCCTCGTGAATACCTGCATAAATTGGGTTTTGTCCTCGTGTCCTCTGCGCCTCTGTAGTTCATTAAAAAAACTGACTTTGACAAAGAGTTTTAGCCTTAACTGAACCGTATTGCAACTTATTCTTGAAACCCCTCTCCAAACCTCTCCCCCACAGGGAGAGAGGCTTTGATTCTTACTCCCCTTCCCTTGTAGGGAAGGGGTTGGGGGTTAGGTTTGAGAGAAAGTTGCACACGGCGTTAATCTACTTTTTAATCGGCGATAATCGTAACTCGTCCTTGTGAGCCATACCCAACTTCACTAATATAAAGATTAGGGTCGTGAAGCTCGGCAATGATATTTTGTACTGACTGTTTAGCGTCAAGTCTGGGACTTAGATCGATCGCACGAGTAAACACCTTTGGCCATTCCCATCTCAGAGTTTTGGTTAATCCGAACAAACCAGCCCCGATCGCACCAAAGTTGACTTTATACTCTAACCCGAAAGCTCCATCAAGATGAGCAACTGTGCAGAAACAACTACGTCCATGACGTGCGGCTTCGTTTAAAGAGGGTTTCAGGTGTTTCGCCATCAAAAATACGTGCTTGACGATCGCCTTTTCTTGCTCGTGATAAGAAATACTCCCGGTGTGATTTGCTATAAAAACAGGATGTAGATGGATGAAAGCCCCAATCGCTCCGCAGTGAGATGCGATCGCTTGTAGTTGTTGTTGGAGATGTTCTTCACTCAAGTTTGCTAAGGTGACGCGGGTTACTCCTGTGGGTAAGGGCGCTTGCTGGGCGATGAGCGATTGGGGGAAGCTGATAACTACTACTTTCCAGCCTTTTTCGATTAGGGATTCAGTTAATTTATAAGTGGTGAGGGAACCATCATCGGTGATTAAACCGATGTGTCCCTCTGGTAACGTGAAATCCAAATAATCGGGCTGTGGTAGGCTTCTGAGTTTGACCGGATGGCGCTGGATATTATACTCTAATTCCGGTGGCTGCTGTTGGACAAACTCAGGTTCAGACTTTTTTTTTTCACCTCCAGCCAACTGCTGTAGGTAATCGACTATTTGACCAATGGTGCGGAGTTCTCCGAGTTCTTCGATATTCGGTTTGGGTAAGTTGGGGTACATTTCTTGCATCGCCCCTAAGATTTCTACCCGTTTAATCGAGTCAATCCCCAAGTCGGCTTCCATGTCCATTTCCAGTTCCAGCATCTCCACTGGATAGCCGGTTTTGTCGCTGGTGATGGCTAACAGGGTTTCGCCCAAGTTGGCAAATTCATCACTGGTAGCGGCTTCTGGTTGGACAACTGCCATTGGTTCCGGTGCGGTGACTACCTCAACTACAGGTGCAGCCTCTACTGGAATCTCGGTTGCTTGTTGTATTTGGGGAACTGCAACTTCTACCGGAATCTCGGTTACTGGTTGCACTTGGGGAACTGCAACTTCTACTGCAACACCTTTGGAAACCTGCGATTGCAGATACTCTACAACTTGACCGATGGTGCGTTTTTCTGACAGTTCTTCTAAATTGGGCTTGGGTAGGTTGGGGTACATTTCTTGTAGCGCCCCTAAAATTTCCACCCGTTTAATCGAGTCAATCCCTAAATCAGCCTCCATATCCATATCCATTTCCAGCATTTCGACTGGGTAGCCGGTCTTATCGCTGGTGATGGCTAACAGGCTTTTATCCAAGTCAACAATGTCGATGGTTGCACTAGATACGGGTGCTGGTTCTGGGGTAAATGCAACAACTTCGTTGACTGGAGGTGAGCTAATTTTGACTACAACCTCGGTTTGAGGTTCTACTACTGGAACAGGTGGCGCGACTACAGGCTCTACTGTCGAGACAGTAGCGAAGTGCGGAGTCGGCAGAGACGCGATTGATCGCGTCTCGATTGATCGCGTCTGTGTTGGCTCTACAGGAACCGGGAGAGGTTCTTGGGTAATATTTAAGTCATTTTTAGCTACTGGCTCAGTTACAGGCGAAGGCTGCCTTTCTACTATCTTGGTAGGTGCATCATTAACAGTTGTTTCTGTTGTGAAATGATGGCGTACCTCATTTAGTTTCTCTGTTAGTTGGGTTGCTCCCTCACCAGAGATGATTTGAGAATACTCTTGCTGGATGAGTTGGAAAAAGTTTTTAGTATATTCCAGTTGTTCTTGGAGATATTGCTCATGGATGCGTAGAGTTTCACCTTGTTGGGAATGAAACTGCATCATGCTACGCTCTAAGCTTTCCATGACAACTAGCTTCATTTTGGCAGTTTCGGCTGTTGATTTACTTTCACTCAACAAGGAATTCTGCTGCTGCATCAGTTGGAAAAACGCCTTGGCGTATTCCATTTGATGATTGAGATAAGTACCGTGAACTTGTAAATTCTCGGCTTGATTTTCCTGAAACTGTGTCAGGAGATATTCTAAACTTGCTAAAAGTTGTTCGTAATTTGTCAGTTTTTCTGGTATTGGTTGCATCTTAGATTCCTGGGCTGGTTGTGACAGGGTAACAGGATTCATCTGTTGCTCTGGCTGGGTGATGATATTAGATGTCACACCGTTCATGGCTGGGGTGGTTTTTTTATGTCCGTTAGTTTCTATCACTGCCAGAGGTGGAGTTACACCTGGACTGCTAAACAAAGGAGCCACAGTTTCAGAATATTCAGGAGTAGGTAATGTAACTTTATGTCCATCCTGCAAAGCTAGAGCGAAGGCATTTTTCGTTTTTTCGGATCTGTAGTTGATGCCGTTTAAACGGACATTTAATGTCTTCTTCGTCTCAATTGGCGGTATAGTTTGGGTAAGTTGGTAAGGATCGAGGTTATTCAAAGCCAAACCAATTACTCGCAACTGCACAACTGCTTCTCGCAAAGAGCGATCGCTATTCTTTTGAGTGCTGGGATTCAGAGATACGGTAAGATGAGGGCGATCGCCAAGTATCTCTTTCACCAAGTTGCTGAGAATTCTCCTCGGCCCAAATTCCACAAAACAAGTACCACCCGCCGCATAGATATTTTCAATTTCCTGCTTAAACAGCACTGAGTTGGAAAGGTGCGTTTCCAGGATTTTTTGAATACCTTGGGCTTCTTTGGGATACTGCTTACTGGTGACGTTGCTGTAAACAGGGATTTTGGGACTTTGGAACTTGACAGACTTGGTTGCGATCGCAAATGATTTTTGAGCAAAGGCGATTAGCGGTGTATGGAAAGCTGCGGAAACAGGTAACAATACAGCCGTATATCCTTTCTCGTGTAAAACTTCTCTAATTCTCGCTATTTCTCCGGTGGGGCCAGCTAAGACAAATTGAGTGGGAGAATTTTGATTAGCGATCGCAACTTGGGGAAAACGCTTCAGCACTGCTTCCACTTTGCTGATGTCTTCTTTAACAGCCAACATACTACCCGCATCATGATCCGGGTCTTCTGGAGCCGCCATTGCTTGTCCCCTAGCTTTCACCAGAAATAAGTAATCTTCGGTACTCAAAACCCCCGCAGCCCATAGCGCTGTCAGTTCCCCGAAGCTATGTCCCGCCACAAAATCTGACTTGAACCCAGCTTGTTGCAGTATGCTGTACATCCCTGCACTCAACACCCCAATGGCTGGTTGAGCGTATTCTGTGCGTTGTAAGGCAGCAATTTGAGCATTTTTTTCTGCTTCCTCAAACACAGGATGAGGAAAAACAATCTCTGAAAGTGGCTGTAAATTATCTTTGATTAACAAGCTATCCATATAGCCATGAAGACGGCGCATCAAAGGAAAATTCATTACCAGTTCCCGGCCCATCTCCAAGTATTGCGAACCTTGACCAGAAAATAGAGAGACAACCTTTCCACCCAACTCCATACCAGAAGCGCGGTAGTAAATCCCTTGGGGATGCTCCCAAGATGCTGCTGACCCTTTGTTTTTCAGCCAGTCAATGCTAGTTTGCAGCAACTTGCAAGCTTCTTCGAGATTCTCAGCTACAAACCCAAATCTGGCAGCAGAAAGGGGAATTTGTTGTGATTTGCACTCATTGACTAATTGTGCATAATGTGTATTTGCTTCAGGCGATACTCCTGCGGAGTCACTTCGTGAACGCAACTTACCTAAAATCTCTTCCGATTTGCTCAACAATTGCTCTACTGTGGGAGCAAACAACAGCATTTCACTAGCACCACCATGTAAGCGGTAAGCGTGGTTTTGGTCAGCTTCATATTCTTCCAAAACGACGTGATAATTGGTGCCACCAAAACCAAAAGAACTCACACCGGCGCGTCTTGGTGCTTCCCCTTCTGGACGAATCCAAGGTCTAGTTTCAGTATTCAAATAAAAGGCCGAATTTTTAATATTGAGTTTGGGGTTCGGCTCGGTGATATTAATTGTCGGCGGTAATACTTTGTGATGTAAAGCCAAAGCAGTTTTAATCAAACTCGCCGCACCCGCAGCCGCTTTTGTGTGTCCAATTTGCGATTTTACACTACCCAAAGCGATGTGCTGCTTTTTGTGATCATGTTCGCCAAAAAAGTCTTTTAAAGAACCGAATTCTGTCGGATCTCCAGCCATTGTACCGGTGCCATGTGCTTCCATCAAACCAACAGTAGCGGGAGAAAAGCCAGCGTCTTCATAAGCACGTTCTAAGGCTTTAATTTGACCTTCTTTGCGAGGAGCATAAATGCTCTTATAACGCCCGTCGCTGGAGGTACCAATACCTTTAATTACGGCATAGATTTTATCGTTGTCACGTTCAGCATCTTCTAACCGTTTGAGAACAATCATCCCGATACCTTCACCCAACATCATCCCATCGGATTTAGCATCGAAAGGTTTGACATTTTCACTAGGAGAAACAGCCGGTGTTTTGCTGAACGATATGTAAGCCATAATGGTGTTGTCGGTATCAACACCACCAGTCAGCATCATGTCAGAACGATGCTCAACTAGCTCACTAATTGCCATTTTTAAAGCACCGAAAGAACTAGCGCAAGCAGCATCAACTACGCAATTCATCCCGCCAAAATTCAGACGGTTGGCAATTCGTCCGGCGACTACGTTAGCTAACATTCCAGGGAAAGCGTTCTCATCCCATTTCACATAAGCACTTTTGATTTTATCAACGATTTTTTGCGTATCTTCATCGGATAAACCACTGCTTTTAAGTACTTTTTCCCAAATGGGATATTCCAACCTTGCAGAAAGTGGCATTCCTAATTGCTTGGCCATCGCCACGCCTAAGATTACCCCAACAGTTTCGCGGCTAAACTCACGTTTTTCGCCATAACCTGCATCCTCCATCGCCTCTTTTGCAACCACTAAACTTAATAGTTGCGATACATCAGTAACTTCCAAAATGCTGGGTGGTATGCCGAATTCCATCGGGTTAAAATCAACCTCTGGAAGAAACCCGCCTCTTTTACAGTAGGTTTTATCCTCAGTAGTTCTCGGATTCGGATCGTAATAATCCTCGACGCTCCAGTGAGTGGAGGGAACATCAGTAATACAGTCAATTTTGTTTACTATATTTTGCCAATATTCCCGCAAATTTCTAGCTTTGGGCAATAGAGAAGCCATCCCAACGATAGCTATAGGATTGTGTTGTAATTGTCTGTTAATTCTGTTGATAGACACTGATTTATCTGACTTATCTGACTTCATTTGTTTTTCCTCTATAGACCTCATCACAGCCTTTTCACAATTATTGACAAGGCTCTCTAACTCCGCTAAGGCAGTATCAATTGAATAAGCAGACATAGGACATAGTTAGTACTGTGGATTGTGTAGATACAGTAATTTCTGTTGCCTACTAAATAATGAAAATCTCTCGTCTTCTAAGCAGCTAGCTATCCTATCTGCGCTAAATGCTTATCTTTTAATCGACACCACAAGACATATACTGCCCTGATAAAGCCTTAGGTTTACAGGCGATTTTGGCACACTGCGATCGCACAAAAATGTTATACAACGCTAGACTTTTGATATTGTGGCAATAGGTCAATGACGTTGTTAAAACGGGTCTAATAGTCTTGGAGTGTAATAGCTGCTTGACCAGTGAATTCAATCCATTTGTAATAGTAGAGATTTTGAGCAATAGTATCCCACTTGAACAATGCAAACTGAGGATTAGCTAAGGGAACAAAAACGCTTTTTTTACCCGAAACCGTTTGATTATCTAGCATCACTACAGCAGCATAGCTGGTGTTAATGACAATATTCTGTATCTTGATAGATGTCATAGCCAGTTTCAACATCCGGGATAATATATTTTATGGGATTTGACCCAGAAAAGTTGACAAGTTCGTTACCGAAAAGACACCACCTTTAATCCGAACTTATACAGCTTGAAAAAGTAATTAAACGAGTAGAATGTGGTAACAAAGCAGTTATGTTTAGTTATTTTTAATTTCAGGATTTCAATTAAATAACTAATTTACCTAACTACTTTAAAGCATTGAATTAATAAAAACAATAACATACTTTACAGAAACTAAATCATTCCTTTAAAGTTATTTTATAAATAACCCTATACTCTTACTGATGTACATTTTGAATAACATCCAGCATGAAAGTATAATTTATAACTATACAAATGTGTGATCAATTTTGTGGTCTACGGATTAGACATAAGTATTATCTTGATTAAGTTAACAGTAGAAATCTATTGTCTAGTAAGTAATAATTCAATAAATACATAGATAAATTGAATAACCATAAGTATTTTTTTCAGAGAAACATCATAATTAACTTAAAGTTTTTGCTCATTTTTTAATATAAGTTAAGTGAAGAAGTAAAGCGGTTATTTATAAAGCAAATGTTAATTTTCAGTATGTTCCTTGATAAACATAATATGGGTTAAATGGGTCTTCAGCAAAAAGTGAACCGAAGCAAAGCTCAGATTTTGCATCACCAACCAACCCACTCTGCAATCAGTTACAGGGCTAATAGTAGGGGCAATTCATGAATTGCCCCTACTAGGAATCGTTATAAGAATGTCTTATAGTACACAACCTTACTAACAATAATCTGTTAGTAATATAAAATCTAATTAATAAATAGTCCCTAATCTTACTGTAATGAAATATTTTAGTGAGGGAATCAAGACTTATACGAAGTCAATTTATTGACAAAAGTCGCTTTTTACGTCATACTTAATGACAAGTTTATCCAATTTTTGATATCATTTTTATTAGCGCTTCGTTGTGATTGAGAGTTAAGTTTTCTGGCTAGTGTTATTGTATTTTACGCTACTGGATTAGATGTCAAATTAGGATATAACTTAGGAAGCTTTGAAGTAACACACCATTAATTTTCGCGCCAGGGTAGTGAGTTTGGGCGGCAGAAGCGTACAACAATTCATATAAAACCAATTTAGAACCATCCACTTTATTAAGGTAGAAACCATAGAGGAAAAGCCCTCTTGGTAATTTGCGGATGAGTCTATTCTAATCGACTAAATATAGCCAGATTATCCTCTAAAAAAACAGAATTGGAATGAAAATATGGCAGCAAATAAAGAAAGCCGATTATTCACAAAACCCATAGGCCGATCGCAAGTAATTTTAGCAACTTCTCTCACTTTAGCGGTTGGGTTAATGACTTTCTATAGTTTGGCACCGTTTTGGTCTAAACCTAAAGTTCAAACAGCGCCAACAAATGCTCCAAAAGCTGCCACTCCTGCTAAAGTTGCTGTGACTGCCTTGGGACGTTTGCAGCCAGAAGGTGAAGTTACTTCTTTAACTGCTCCCAATTCTAATAATGGGGTGCGAGTAGAAAGACTGTTGGTAAAAGAAGGAGATGCGGTTAAAGCAGGGCAATTATTGGCGTATCTAGAAAATTATGGTCGTTCTAGAACCGCATTGCAACAGGCTTTAGACAAACTGCAAGTTGCCAAAGCTAAACTAGCGCAGGTGAAATCTGGAGCTAAAACTGGAGATGTCGATGCTCAAAAGGCTGCGATCGCACGTTTAGAGCCACAATACAAAGGAGACGTTGCTACCCAACAGGCTACAATCGCCCGCATCCAGGCTGAAGTAGACAATGCTCAAGCCGAAAACGATCGCTATCAGCAATTATACAAACAAGGTGCGATCGCGGCTTCTATCGCAGATACCAAAGCTTTGCAACTCAAGACTACACAACAGCAACTAACAGAAGCCCAAGCCACTCTCAAGCGCACTCAAGACACATACCAAGAACAACGCAAGCAATCACAAGCACAACTAACAAGTATTAGTGAAGTGCGTACTGTAGATGTTCAGGTAGCACAAACTGAAGTCAACAGTGCAACAACATCTGTTCAACAAGCAAAAGCCGATTTGGATTTAAGTTACATCAAATCTCCCATAGATGGCAAAATTTTAAAAATTCATGCCAAAACTGGAGAAGTAATCAGCACCAGCAGAGGATTTGCTGAAATAGGTAAGACATCTCAAATGTATGTGATTGCAGAGGTGTATCAAACCGATGTTCAAAAAGTGCGTGTAGGACAAAAAGCCACCCTTACCAGCACTGCATTTACTGGAAAATTACAGGGCACCGTGAAAGAGATTGGTTGGCAAGTTGACAAGCAAAGCATCTTCAGCCTCAACCCCGGATCAGATACAGACCGCAGAATAATTGAGGTAAAAATCTCCATTGATAATCCCGCAGATAGCCAGCGAGTAGCTCGTTTAACCAACTTACAGGTAGATGTCGCCATTCATATTTAGTCTATTAGTTATTAGTCATTAACAAATGACCAATGACCAATGACCAATGACAAATGACAAATAACAAATAAATCCATGAATTTAAAAATTCCTTTAGCATGGCTACAGCTAGCCCAGCAAAAAGTTCGTTTACTAATAGCTGTAGCCGGGATTGGTTTTATTGTGCTGCTAATGTTTGTGCAACTTGGTTTTCAAGATGCTCTCTATTCCAGTGCAACCGCAGTGCATCAGAATCTCAAGGGAGATTTATTTTTAGTCAGTTCACAATATAAATCTTTGACCTCAAATCAAAGTTTTTCGCGGACTCGTTTGTATCAATCTCTGGGGTTTGATGGTGTAGAGTCAGTTAGCCCCATGTATTTGCAATTTGCGAAACTGAAAAACCCGGCAACTGGTGAGAAATATTCAATATATGTTATTGGTTTCGATCCAGGTAAACCTGTGATTAACATCCCAGAAGTTGAGAACAATTTAGATAAACTAAAAATTCCCGATGTCATGCTTTTTGACCGAATTTCTCGTCCAGAGTTTGGCCCAATAGCTGAAAAATTTAATGCGGGAGAGACTGCACAGACAATTGAAATATTTCCCTTCAATTCATTAATTGGTTATAGAGTCAGAATTGGTGGGTTATTCAGCTTGGGGCCTTCCTTTGGGGTAGATGGCAACTTACTTGTTAGTGACTCAACTTTTTTGAGGATAAATCCTAACAGTCGTCCGGCAGATATGATAGATATCGGTTTGATTTCCCTTAAACCTGGTACTAACGCAGAAACAGTACTGAAAAATTTGCAAGCAAGTTTGCCTAATGATGTCCAAGTTTTTACCCGCCAAGGCTTCATTGATTTTGAAAAAAAATATTGGGCTGTTAGAACACCCATTGGTTTTATTCTTAACTTGATGTTGACAATGGCTGCGGTTGTTGGTGTGGTTATTGTTTATCAAATTCTTTATAGCAATATTGCTATGCAGTTCGTTGCTTACGCCACTTTAAAAGCCATAGGTTATGCCAATGGATACTTATTAAATGTGGTATTTCAGCAAGCTTTAATTTTGGCAATTTTAGGTTATATCCCAGGATTTCTTACTTCTGTATTGGTATATAGTTTTGCACAAGAATCAACTAAATTACCAATAGTTATGACCACTAATAATGCAGTGATTGTCTTAACTTCAACAGTTTTAATGTGTATAACATCAGGAGCGCTTGCTATTAACAAACTCCGCTCCGCAGACCCAGGAGATATTTTCTAGGATTACCTCTTTTTTCTCTCTCTGCGCGACGCCAGTCACTCATGGGGGAAACCCCCTTGGCGCTAGCCTCTCCCTTTGGGAGAAGACCGCGCTGGCTCCTCTGTGTCTCTGCGTGAAAAAATATTTTGATATTCTTTCACCGATAACAGACTTTTAATCTAAAATCCAAAATTGGTATAAGCAAACTCTATGAACCTCAACAACAAAACCCTCCTAATTACTGGCATTGATGAACTTGTCGGCTTGCGTACAGCCGAGTTAGCCATCGCTCAAGGAATAAAGGTTCGTGGACTACAAAGTTCTACAGAAAAGAACAAACAATTACAGAATTTAGGTGTTGAGGTAATTATTGGTAGTATCACCGATTCTACTATTGCCCAAAAAGCTTGTCAGGGAGTAGACATCGTTTTACATACACATCAAATTGCCGAAGAAGCTGGTTCAATTAACCATTTTCGTGATGCCAATGTTAGCGGTACTGTCAACATGGCTAAAGCCGCTAAACAGGCTGGTGTTAAAACATTTGTGCATCTATCCAGTGTGATGGTTTACGGTTTTAACTATCCTGATGGCGTGACAGAATCAGGGCCACTCTCTGGCGAAAATAATCCCTACTGTCAAACTAAAATAGAAGCCGAAACAGCACTCTTAGAACTGAATAATTCTCCAGATTTTGGCATCATTGTTATTCGAGCCGGAGATGTTTACGGACCAGGAAGTATTCCTTGGATAGTCAGACCAATTCTGATGATGCGTCAAAAATTATTTGCCTGTGCCAACGATGGTAAAGGAGTAATCAATCATGTATATATAGATAACCTGATTGATGGCATCTTTCTAGCGATAGAAAAAGAAACCTACGGTGAAATATTTAATATCACCGACGGACAAGAAACTTCGTGGAAAGAGTATTTTTTGCGTGTAGCAGCAATGGAAGGTTTACAAGCACCCCTTTCATTACCGAAAGATGAAATCAAGTTGTTTCTAAAGCTACGTGTTCAAGGACAAAAACTTTTTCGCAAAAAAGTTGATATTTTACCAGAGTCTATAGATTTTATGACTCGTCCTTACGCTTGTTCTATTGTCAAAGCACAAACTCTGTTAAATTATAAACCAACAATTGACTTAGAAGAAGGAATGCAGCGAACACATGAATGGCTGCAAAAAACAGATATCCAAAGCTTGATGAAATAGTCCAAAATCACTCATTCTTCACTACACAATTATGCTGAAACTATCTTGTCATGTTTTACTTGCTACTTTAGTGAGCATCAGCTTTGCTAAAACAGTGAATGCAGAACCAACTGCAACACTAAGCGTTGTGGTAAATGGAATACAGCACCAAAAAGGTGAGATTTGCTTCCGAGTTTACGCAGGTGAACGAGGATTCCCGATGAGTAATACTAGTGAAGGTAAAAGTGGCTGCGTTAAGATTACAGGCAGTTATATAAAAAAAGAATTTTCCGGTTTAAAGCCTGGAACTTATGCGATCGCAGTAGTGGATGATCAGAATGGCGATCGCAAACTCAACAAAGACTTTTTCGGTATTCCTCAAGAAGGTTTTGGGATTTCCAAAAATCCAACTGTGTCCATCCAAACAGGTGCGCCAAAGTTTCGTGATGCCAGTTTTGTTATGAACAAAAATACAACAGTCAACATCATCATGAAATATTCGCTGGATTCATAAAGGAATTGGGGAATGGGAGATGAGGGAGAAAGAATAACTAATATTTAATGCCCCATGCCCCATGCCCAATTCTTCAGAATTACGGTTTAGATCGCACCTACATACAAGCAAGCCGAGATTCTAGCGGAGATTAAAAATTTAATGGAAGATTTGGCGATATTTCTCTCTAAGTCTTTGATGGGTTGGTTGGTGATTCAGGTGTGTTTAACGCTTGTGTTTATATGGTATCTGCGCTCATCTAAAAAAAACTTATTACCAGATGAGCAGTTACCTAAAACAGCAGTGATTCTTTGCTTACGCGGCGCTGATCCGTTTTTGCCAAGATGTTTGCGATCGCTCCTAAATCAAAACTATCCACAGTATGATTTAAAGTTGATCGTTGATAGTCACGAAGATCCCGCTTGGAGAATTGCCAGCGAAACCATCACAGAGCAAGAAGCGACTAACGTTCAAATCAGCCCTTTGAGAATAGTCCGCAACAATTGTAGTCTCAAATGCAGTTCTTTAGTGCAAGCTGTCCGTGAGTTGGATGATTCCTACAAAGTGGTGGCTTTAGTAGATGCTGATACCATAGTCCATGTGAATTGGCTACGAGAATTAGTTAGTCCTCTCAGCGATGCCAAAGTGGGAGCAACAACGGGTAATCGTTGGTATGTGCCTACAGGTAACTATTGGGGATCTTTAGTACGCTACATCGGTAATGTATCTACAGTAGTGCAGATGTTTATCTTCCAGATTCCTTGGGGTGGAACTTTGGCTGTGAAGACAGAAGTGCTTCGCCAAACAGAACTGCTAGATAAATGGGGACAAGCTTTAGGCGAAGATTTTATGATGCACGATGTCTTAAAAAAACATGGATTGCAGGTAAAGTTTGTGCCTTCGCTGTTGACAGTAAATCGTGAAGAAACTGATTTATTCAACTTAATAGACTATCTCAAGCGCCTCATACTTTATTCTCGACTTTATCACCCACGTTGGTTAGCTTTAGTTAGTGAAGCTGTTTCTAGCATTTTGTTTCCTACTACAGTTGTGATGTTAGTTCTAGAGTCGTTGTTAGAGGCAAAATGGGAAGCTGCATCTCTCTTATTAGGCTGCTATGGTGTCTACACTGTGGGATTACTCTTAATAATGCTCGTGTTGGAATTAGAGATACAGCGAGTGGTTCGCTCTAACGATCAAGCGATCGCTAAATTATCAATTACGACAATCATCAAAATGTTGATTGGGATTCCCTTGACACAGTGGGTTTATGGGTTAGCGATGCTATCTTCATTGTGGATTTCAACAGTGACTTGGCGCGGTGTCAGCTATCGAGTACAAGGGCCTTGGAACGTCCGGCTAATCGAATATCGCCCTTATCAATGGTTGGATCAGCCGATTGATAGCAAGGTTTCTCTTTGAATAATTGGTAATGAAATATTCTCTGCGTAAGTCCTAAATTCACAATCAATATTTTCGTAAAATATTCCCTTTTTATATGACTAAACCAAAACTTCGCATTGCACTATTTACAGGATTGTACGCTCCTTTCTTAACTGGGGTTTCTGTTGCAGTACACCAGCGAGTTCGTTGGCTGCTGGAGCAGGGACATGAGGTTTTTCTAATCCATCCGCAGATCAACGATCGCTATCCTAAAAATGTGGGCGATCGCCCCATGCCAGGACTCAATGAAATTCAATCTTTCCCCAACTTCTCTGCTTACGCATTCCCTACACAACCACTGCTATTTTACAAATCTCTTCCTCAACCATTGCACTATCGACATTGGAGCGATACCAAGTTACTGGAGAAGTTTCAGCCTGACATTATAATAGTTGAAGAAGCGGCGCAAATGAGAGGTTTATACTCATTTTTCTTGCAAGGTTATGGTCGCCCCATTGCCACTAAATACGCAAGACGAACCGGAACCCCAACAATATCACTCTTTCATACTGACATCGTTGCGTATATCAAATATTATTTTGGAGATTGGTTCTTTAGCTTGGTTCGTCCCATTGTTCCCGCTATAGTTAAGCAGTTTAGTGAGTCTTATGACTTTAATTATTTCTCCTCTAAAGAACAACTGACTAAATACAAAGAATTGCAATGCCAACGAGCCGAATATGTCCCCTATCAAGGCATCGATTGCGAAAAATTTCACCCGCGAAACATCTGTTACGATCCGATTCCTAATGACAACCGACCGACTATTTTGTTTGTCGGACGCATCACTCCTGAGAAGAATGTTAACCAACTGCTTGATATATTTCCGTTGATTGCTGCCAAAATTCCTGATGTCCATCTGGTGATTATTGGTAGTGGACCTCTGGATGCAGAGATCCGTCAGCGTGCCCAAAAGTTTGCATCTGGTATTACCATCTGGGGCGAGTCTCACGGTACAGAACTTCTAGGTTGGTTTGCTAGAGCAGATGTCTTTGTCAATCCCTCAATCACCGAAAACTTCTGCACTACAAATAACGAAGCACTAGCGTCTGGAACCCCTGTGGTGGCTGTTGTTGCCCCTTCAACCTCAGAACAAGTATATCCTGGTCGCAACGGCTTTCTTGCCCAACCTAACAATCCTACAGATTTCGCGCAAAAAGTGATTGCGATTCTAGAAAATCCCGATTTGAAAGCAGACATGACTCGGTACGCTCGACCTTCTATACTAGACTTTGATTGGTCGGCGTGTATGCAAAAGTTTGAAGACAAACTCTATCAAATCGTTGAAGGTCGTACAAGGCAGATGTAGCTACAGGTAGGATGAGACGATAAGGATAAAGACAGGACTCATATTTGATTTTTGAAATATAAGTAGGGTGCGTTATGCCTCTGGCTAACGCACCAAACCCTTGATAATGGTGCGTTACGAACTTAATTATAACACACCCTACATACTAAGGAACGCAAATTTAATAACGTGCAATTCTTATTTAACTTGGAATGGTGCGTTACGCTCCGCTAACACACCCTACATACTAAGTCCCTGCAAAGCTTGGTTTAATTGTGTCTTACGTCTTTTGTCAGCCTAAATCTAAAGTTCTTGACGTGTCGGCCGGATGATGATTTCATTCACATCAACATCACCGGGCTGCTCAATGGCATAAACGATCGCACGGGCAATAGCATCTGCATCAATGGCGATCGCATAAAATTCATTCATTGTCGCTGCTGTATCTTTATCGCTAATGGTGGTGGTTAACTCAGTAGCAACGGCTCCTGGTGAAATATTAGTTGAGCGGATTTCACCATTTGACTCTAGCCGCAACCCTTCAGAGATCGCTCGCACTGCGTACTTGGTAGCACAGTAGACTGCTGACCCCGCAAACACCTTATGTCCGGCCACTGATGATAGGTTAATGACGTGACCAGACTTTTGCTGACGCATAATCGGCAAGACGGCAGCAATCCCATAGAGAACGCCCTTGATGTTGACATCGATCATCCGATCCCACTCCTCTACCTTTACTTGGTCGAGGGGAGAAAGGGGCATCAAACCAGCATTATTGATTAGTACGTCGATCCGGCTATATGTACTCAAAGTTTCCTTTGCCAAGGCTTCCACCTGGGCGCGGTCTGTCACATCTGTTACTTGATAGGTTGCAGTCCCCCCCGATTTGGCGATCGCTGCAACCAGTTCTTTCAGCCGATCTTCGCGGCGGGCTGCCAGCATCAGTTTGGCTCCACTAGCAGCAAGTCGCTTCGCGGTGGCTTCACCTAACCCACTGCTGGCTCCGGTGATGATTACCACTTTGTTTTCAATCTCAGACATATTGATTCCTGCGGGTTAATGAAATATTGGGTGCTATTTAAGCTGAACTCAGCATTATTCAACCAGATCAACTAGCTTGTAACTGGATCAACGTTTTTGTACCGACAGCGTCACTAATCCAAACCGCTATCATCACACCATTTGAGTCCTGTCCTGTTAAAACTTCAGTTGGTGAGTCGATGGTGTGAGCATAGGTTACTTCATGTTTACCCACTTCAATCACCAAATCATCTCCCTTTCCAGGGCGATCGTAAACCATCGCCATCAAAGGTGCGTTCTGAATCAGTTCTTCGTCACCGAGTTCGGAACTGATCATTTGGATCGAAATATGTCGTCCACGATTACCATTTGAGAATTGATCGAAAAATTCACCCCATCGCTCACGCGGTACAGATTTGTTTATGTCAATTTTATTCGTCATGATAAATCCTTATGAAAAAGTAACAGGAAGACCAAAAAATAAATTATCCAATAAGTAGGGACACGGCACCGATAATCATGTAGGAGCTATTCCGGGAATAAACAGCACTCCAGCCCCTGCTAAAATGCCAAATAAACCTCCGACGAAAGTACCCCAATAAGCACCTCCTGTGGCTTCAACTTTGGCAGTATCTTTCCAGGTGAGAAATCCGCGCACATATTCAGTGGTTTGGTAGTCTTTGCCAATGGTCGAGAGCTTTTGCATATCATGGTGCTTCTTATAATATTGTTTAATTTCTGGAATTTGGCTCCATCCTCATCAAGCTTTTATTGAATACTAACTTGAGTTTTATCACCACAAACTCAATTCTTACAAATTTCGTTCAACATAACCTCTACCTTTGGAAGGTTTTAGTAGAACTTATACAAGTTATACGCGATTTAAACCATTTTCAAAACATAATTTATCTGACTAAAATATAGCTATAAAAGTTTTGCAGTATTTCAATCACTAACTAAATTGGATTCCATTGGTGGCTCAAGTGGTAACGCCAACCAAAACAAAAGGTATAGGAACAAAATAAGTCCAGGTATGATCACTGCTAAAGCAACTGTGACAATCCGCACTCCTTGAATTGGTAATTTCCATCGCTGTGCAACTGCTACACACAGTCCTGCAATTACTTTGTGGCGACGACTGCGGTAAAAAGCAGGAGTTGGTATTCCTGAAATATTTGCTTTTGTTGGCGATGGATTAACTTTTAGAACTAAAGAAATAATGAGTCCTATAGAACCCAAAATAGCCGATGGAATGGTAAAAATTGCCAGCCAGTGAGCGAAGACCATCCCTGAAAGTAGTCCTCCAAGCCAGGAAGGGGAAGGACAATGATAGACTATAACTTCTGCCTTACAAGCAAAGTGATCAGCCAAACTTATTCCTCCCCAAGCTACTAGGAGTGGGGCAGTTCCGTATAAGATGCATAAACTCAATAAAACCAAGTGCCAACGCATCGAAAGCCCTCGCAGAATTGCGATCGCAGCCAGTGCTGGGCCAATAAATAACAGTGTCAAAATCAAAGGATAGTAAATCAAAGATTTTCTGGGATAGGTTTTCTCGATTTAGATTGAATCACTCGTTTGGGTTGGTTGAGAAACTTTAACTGTTCAAACCAAAGCAAACTGATCGCCCCACCCCCTAAACAAATTGCTAGGTCGATTGGGTGTAAAAATGAGAAGCTAAATAATTGACGCAAGAACGGAACATACAGCACTAATAAAAGAAAAACCAGTCCCCCACCAATCACCCACCAAAGGGCATTATTAGGAGATTTCAGGATTTTTAGGCTGAGGCGCGATGAAGAACTTTCGCTCAAAATTAGAAATAAATTTGCCAAAATCAATGTTGTAAACGTTAAAGCACGGGCATCAAGTTCACCTTGTCGGCGATATAGCGCCGCCACAAAAATGGCGAGAACAATTACCAAAATTCCCACCCCTTGCAACACTGCTAATCCTAAAGTTTTCCTGCCAAATAATGGTTCTTTGGGATTACGGGGAGGACGCTGCATCACAGTTGCTTCTGCGGGTTCGGCTTCTAAAACGATTGAGCAAGCTGGATCAATAATCAAATGCAGAAATGCCACGTGGACGGGAAGTAATACTAATGGCAACTTAAACAACACTGGAATCAAAGACATCCCAGCGATCGGGATGTGAATCGCCAGCAGATATGCCATTGCTTTGCGGAGATTATCAAAAATTCGCCGTCCAAGTTTGACTGCTTGCACGATGGATGAAAAATCATCATCCAATAACACCAACGCCGCCGACTCACGGGCAACATCTGTGCCTCGCTGCCCCATCGCAATCCCGATTTGGGCAGATTTGAGAGCCGGGGCATCATTCACGCCATCCCCAGTCATAGCAACAACTTCGCCCTTGGCTTTTAAAGCATTCACCAACCGCAATTTTTGTTCGGGAACGGCTCTTGCAAAGATATTCGTACTTTGAATGCGCTCCTGGAGTTCAGCGTCACTCATCAGATCCAATTCCGATCCCGTCATAATGGCTCCCATTTGCATCAATCCAATTTGACGGGCAATGGTTTGAGCGGTTCCGGGATAATCACCCGTAATCATCACTACTCGAATACCTGCGGTATAACATTCTTGAAATGACAGAGATCCGCGATCGCTTCCGGCGCTCCTTTCGCTGCAATTTCATATTCCTGTCCATCGGCTGACTGCCAAACGTGAGACATTGCCAATAGATGCGGTGAGAGCGGATATTCTCGCAACAGTAACCAATCGTCGTGCAGATGTTCAGTATGTGCGAGATAGCGATCGCCTAATTGTTTAAACGCTTTCTCCATTGGATCAAAGGGATCTCTTTGACTCGCCAGGATGCAGAACTCGACTAATTCATGAACTGCTTCGGGGAGAGTCTCTCGTGAATGCAATTCCAAATTATATGGGTGAGAGATTTCTGCATGGTTATATGCAAATAGTTGTTGCACAGCCATCTGATTCAAAGTTAGTGTCCCGGTTTTATCCACACACAGAACGGTTGCGGAACCCAAGGTTTCAACGGCTGAGGCGCGACGAGCTAAGACGTGTTTCTGAGAAATGCGCCAAGCACCCAATGCTAAAAAGAGCGATGCCAAATAAACGACTCACTAACCGAGTCATTTCCTGTTGTAGGGGAGTCGGTTCCGGCTTGAGTTTTTGTAAGGCGTTGCCAATTTTGCCCATTTCTGTCTGAGCGCCCACCGCTTGGACTTTAGCAATTCCCTGTCCCTGAACTACCAATGTTCCAGAATACACAAAGGGCAACTCATCTCCCCCTGGACGCGCCATTTCCATACTGCCCACAGCTGCAACTTTGCGAACAGGTAGCGATTCCCCGGTTAATAACGACTCATCGGTTGAGAGATTTGAGCAGGAAAGCATGATTGCATCCGCAGACACGCGTTCGCGAAGCGTCTCTGAAAGAGAATCGCCTTCTGCCAAAACTAAGATATCTTCTCGGACAACTTCTCGCCCCGCAATCCGTTTTCGCTGTCCATCCCGAATTACTAAGGCGCGAGGACTGGAAAGATCGCGCAATGCTTCTAGGGCGTGTTCGGTTTTACCTTCTTGGTAAAGGCTGATCCCTGTGATGAAGAAGACGAAACCCAGCAAAATTAAGGCTTCTTGTAGATCGCCTAAAATCCAATAGATGATCCCACCGCCGACCATCTTGCTTGAGCCGAGCGATCGCTGTCGCAGACGGCAAGCCGTACGCCTCTTGCTCAGATAAACCAGCCACAGTATTGAGATCGACGGTTGAAACCATAATTCTACTTTTTCCTATGAAACATAAAAAACAGATCAATCCAACTTGATGTTAAATATCAAATTTGAGGAAGTCGTGAGGTGATATAAACGGTGCAAAGGTTACGGTTAGACGATCCTATTTCCGTCAATAAGAGGCAGAGGGGAAAGACTTACTACAACTTCTCCCCTGCCTCTTTGGATATCTAGATTCTCACCGGCTACTAATTCCATCAGTGGTTCGTCCGGCCATCTCTGTAGGATGGATAGAATAGAGCGCCATTTCTTCCGCACGACCCCAGGCATCGATCCAGGTTCGATTAATCGCAGGTGAAAGCGTTGGATTTTGGGTTTTGACAAATTGCATCACGCGATCAATATCTTCCTGAAGAGTGATGTGTTCGGCAAGACCTGTCACAGTAACGCTGCGCCAATGCTTTTGATCGTGGATTTCTTCAACTTGCAAACAAACTTCTGGATTCGCATCCATATACTTGGTCTTCATCCCAACCGTAGTAAAGATGTAGATGTTTGGCTCTTCAAAA
>Ga0209591_10000809_pt1 | contig 39993 bp, 44 predicted proteins | sample MAT01_FD_187207 | JGI IMG/M metagenome (GOLD analysis project Ga0209591, IMG submission 187207) | Freshwater microbial communities from Lake Fryxell liftoff mats and glacier meltwater in Antarctica - MAT-01 (SPAdes) (version 2) | ecosystem: Environmental > Aquatic > Freshwater > Ice > Liftoff... | reverse complement strand
CGCACGCTCTTTCCAATTCTCTCTTGACTCAGATAAATCTCTGACTTTTATTTCTAATGCTCTCACTTTTTTCTGTTTTTCTAAGGCTTTTTCTTTCCAGATGTTTCTGCCTTTTTGAAACAATCTTACTAATCTACTTACTGGGCTTTTAAACTCTTGCATTTACTTTGACTCTCTTCTACTTTCACGACAATATTATTGTATGAAATAATTTTGCCTTAAAACCAACAAAGTCAACAGCCTAGGCTTAACCCTCAAGCATTCTGATTCTGGTATAGGAATTACCATTACCGTGCAAAATACAGTTAATGATTTATCTCTAGTGATAAACACTGGGAGCATCCACTTTTGGAAGAAACATTCAATCAAACAGCAAGTAATCCATTGAGATAAGCACAACGAACAGAGAGGATATTATTGACACTTTCAACATTCCACTGTGCGCCAGAAATTTTAATTCTTCGACCAATTTGTTTAATAGCAGATTCAACTGCGCCAGAACCGATAGAACGCGAAATGCGCCACCGGGGAGCATCCCCGTGGACACTTTCGCATAATTGTTCAGCCTGATAATACCTGTAGTTAACAATCCGAGAGAGATGTTTTTCAAGATAAGCAATAAAATTTTTAGCTTGTTTACCTCGGCAATTATGAAATAAAGTCTGAGCTTTTTCTACTTGACCTTGCCATAATAAGGTTTCAGCAGCCTTGAGTCGCTTTAAAGAACCGCCAACTTTATAGAGATTTTCTTTTAAGTGATACCAATCCAAAATTTCACACCGAGAGAACTGGTCTTGACCAAATTCTTTAACCAGATTCCAGACACCATCATGACCATCTCCTAAACAAACAAGGGGGTTTACCAACTCTTGGCTATTGACATAATCAACTAATGATTGATTGTCATCAAAAAACGCACCATAGTAAATCCCTTGCAGACGAACAGTTTTATAATCTCGCCAGTAACAACCTGCAAGTGGTTTACCACGCAGTCGGACTTTTCCGCCATCTACACTTACTTCAGAAACGGCTTGTTTTGCGAGTGGTAGTTGAAAATCTTGTGATAAAACTAATTTTTGTTGGGTTGAGTGACCAACCTTTACTCCTGTTAATGCCTCTATCTCTATTTCTGCATTCTGATAAGAAACATTCGCTGATAGTCTCAAACAACATTTTTGAAGTAATGGACTTAACCTAATTCTTGGCTTTAAACCCAGTCTGTGTAACTGTTTCGTTTTTAATTTCAGTTCTCCAACTAGACTTTTAATCTTCCTAGTTTTACCTATTTTCGTCCCTGTTTTTTGTTCGACAAAAAAAGGGCTATTTCTGGACTGACACTTTCTAGTATTTGGCTACGAACTTTTTTTCTATGCTTTCTAGGTCTGTTAACTGACCAGGGTTAGCGCATCTCAAACCCTATTGACAAGAGGATTTGCTTGATTAGCAATCAAGTTGGAAATAAGGTGGCACTATCCGAGGTAGGGTAAGATTTAATCCATCTAGGTGCAAGCTCAAAGTAATGCCAACAGGATTTGAGAAGAAGAAAAGCAAAACCAAAGCATCTTTTACACCCAGCGTAGATAGCTTTGACATTACGAGTAAGTTTCAAGAATATTTCACAGAAATAAAAGACCCTAGAGTGCAAAGGACGAGATGGCATTTACTCACTGATATCATCACCATAGCTATTTTGGCCGTCATAGCAGGCGCACAAGGTTGGGAAGATATCGAGGAGTATGGACTAAATAAAAAAGAATGGTTAGAGAGGTTTCTAGAACTACCATTCGGAATCCCCAGTCCAGATACGTTTAGAAGGGTATTTGAGAAAATCAATCCCAAAGAATTTGAGCAATGTTTTCGGCAGTGGGTGCAATCATTGGTGGAGAAGTTAGGCGTAGAAGTAGTCGCCATCGATGGTAAAACTCACAGAGGGTCTTATGACCGAGAATCGAAGCTAAAAGCCTTACACACAGTGAGTGCGTGGTCAAGTGAACACCGTTTGGTCTTGGGACAAACAAAGGTCAGTGACAAATCCAATGAAATCACCGCAATTCCAGCACTGTTAGAAATACTGGACATATCTGGCTGTATCATCACCATTGACGCAATGGGTACTCAGAAATCGATTGCCCAAAAAATCATAGCAGCAAATGCTGATTATGTTTTGAGCCTTAAAGATAATCATCCTACACTACACCAACAAGTGAAGAATTGGTTTGAAGTTAACCTTGCACAGGGATTTATTGGTGTTGATGTGAGTATTAGTCAACGCATAGAAAAAGGACATCACCGCATCGAAAATCGTCAAGTTTACACTGTGCCACTATCACAGCTTCCTCTACTCCATGAACAAGACTTGTGGGCAGGAATAACAACAGTAGTGATGGTGAGTGCAGTCGGCGGTGTCGGTTTCCGTCCCGTCGAACTGCCGAACCCGCAGGGGGTAGTGCGTTCAATTCAGCATTGGAATCAGACTACCCAAGAAGTTCAATTTTACATCACTAGTCTCTTTAGTGACGCTAACAAGATTGGTAGTGCAATTCGGCAGCATTGGGGAATTGAAAACTCTGTTCATTGGACATTGGATGTCACTTTCGGTGAAGATAAATCTCGGATTCGTTCTCTGCACAGCCCACAGAATTTTGCTTTACTACGTCGCATTGCCCTGAATGCCTTAGAACGAGAACCATCTTTCCGCCGCAGTATTCGCCAAAAGTCACGCAGAGCAGCTATGAATAATCAGTATATGGTTTCTATCTTAGCTGCGGCTCTCCCAAACTCAACACTCTCCTAGAATCCACCTGTCAATAGAGTTTGAGATGCGCTAACCCTGATTATTGGCCCAGGCCAACCAACTAAAAATCTGAAAGAATCTGCTCAGATATCTAAAATCAGTATTATAAATGTAATGACTCTACAAAAACTCGTTGAATTGAAAGCAAAATATCCAGGTGCTATTAACTTAGTCGAATTAAAGCAATATCTACAACCTGGGCAAATTGACTACAAAATTGATGAATATATTGATAAAACTGAGAGAGAGATTAAATTGCGATCGCACATTATCACAGTAGTCAAAGAACTCTCTGAACAAGATAACCAAAGTTCAAAAGCTACACATCAGAGTTTCACAGTTACAGAAATTCGTTCTCATTATAATGCTAATGCCACTCATAACCCCAAGCTAACTGATGAAGCAGTTCACGATTTGCTGATAGAACTTTCTTCACCCTTAACAGGCTATTTAGGACGAATAAAAAGCAGTGATTGGAAGAGCGATCGCTTTTACTTTCTCCGTGATTTACCTATTAACTAAAAATATATCTCTTTTCTTGCCTTCGCGCTCTTTGCGTCCTTTGCGGTTAGTTTCAAAATAACTGAAGTGCATAGGCGTAGCCAGCCGTAGACATCGCAGTTATCCCAAAGTCAATATCCCAGCCTGATAATTAACTACCAACGGTAGAATTTTTACCCATTGTGAACCTAACAAAACTTCTGTAATTTCATCACCTGCATAAACAGGAATCTCATACTCCTGTGCATCCAATAGCACCTTACCTAAATACCTATCAAATATAATTTCTCCCTGTGCAGTTCGCAGAAGTTCATCCCCGCTGTAAGCCCAGTCAAGACTATTTAAATCTTGTTTATTAATTGCTATAAATCCTGTAAACCCAGTATCTAACATAGCATCTACAGGCAGATTTAATCCATCAAATGTAATCAAATCAATTTCAAAATATAGTTCTCCTTTACTGCCAAAAGTGCCTTGAATCATATTGTGCCAGTAGCTCCACTTTCATTCAGGCAAAAAACGCAGTGTTTAGCATTTGGGTACTTCTGAAGCGCTTTTCTATGAGCCACTTCTATATCTTCATCAATGAAGAAATTTCCGCTATCTGGTTCAATGGCAATATACCAGCCATAGTTTTTTTCAATATATTCTGGACGCACACGCTCGAATATTGCACGACAACGCTGATGAAATACTTCCCGCTCGGCTTTGCGTCTAGCAAGTTCTTCAGGTGATAAAATATGATCTGGAAAGATTCTACCTCGACGTGCAGGTTGTTTTGCAGTTGATTCAGTCATAGTAATTAGCCACATTTGTTAATGCTGCCTTAACTTTATTTTACAGTAAGATAAAAGCGATCGCTTTTACTTTCTGTGCTCTGATAAATCCTGACTGGCTTTTGGAGAGATAATATGTTAATGGCAACTGCATAAGTCATCGTTAAAGCTAGTTGGCTGTTGTAGGTATTTGTCGTAAACTCTGATTGGATATGCGGTAATTAGTTAGAAGGAAAAGTTCAAACTACAGCAGAGTCGTGTACTGATTAAGATTTTTGGCATTGCTGTAGACTCGACCTTAACGCACCTTTATCAGATTATGAAGAATGATTAATAAAAACGAGTATGGACAAATATGATAAAAATGCTAGCTGAAAACTTGATTGGAATTGAGGCAAGATTACAAATTAATTGGGTTTGGCTAAATGCCAGCTTACAGTTTGCTAGTTGGGGACTTTTTTCGCTTTTACTCGCTGAAGTCTTGAGAGACAGTTACCATGTTTTGTGTCATCAAGTCGATTGGCTTGCTAAATGGCACAACAAGCACCACATGGCCTATCGCCGTGATTTATCAATAGTTTCTCTAAAAGTTTATCAAGAATCCCAACTATATCACGACATTTTAGAGTCGAGTCTACTGCTGGTAGTATTGGTAGTCATTGCCTTAATTGTCCAGCAAATGGGGTTATGGCTGGGGGTAGCTTATGCTTGCACCTTCTTGTATGGCGCGTCTGTGCGGTATTTTCAAGGGAAAATTGATACAGACTACAACCACTTACCTGGTCCTTTAGAGACAATTCCATCCATTTGGTGGGTGAATCGTTCTTACCATTGGCGGCATCATTTTGATGATGTCAACGCTTACTACAGTGGTGTCTTTCCTTTAGTGGATAAAATTCTTGGCACAGGATTATCCCTCAAAGGGAAAACCATCGCTTTAACTGGAGCTTCAGGAGCCTTGGGGCAAGCGTTGACGGCTGAACTTGTAAAGAATAATGCTAAAGTTGTGGCATTAACCACCAATCCAGAAAAATTAGTAGAGCAAGCTGGGGTGAAGGTGGTTTCTTGGCAGTTGGGCAATGAAGCCAATCTGAAGGATATTTTAGAGAAAGTAGATATTTTAATTATCAACCACGGAGTCAATGTCTACACCAGCCGCACACCAGAGGCCATCAACTCCTCTTATGAGGTGAATACTTTTTCAGCATTGAGGTTGATGGATATATTTTCGGCAACTGTAACAAGGCCACAAGCAAAAGCAACAAAGGAAATTTGGGTTAACACTTCTGAGGCTGAGGTTTCTCCAGCCCTGAGTCCGCTTTATGAACTCAGCAAGCGATCGCTGGGTGATATTATTACACTCAAGCGATTAGACGGGGATTGTGTAATTCGCAAATTAATTCTTGGCCCATTTAAGAGTCAATTAAATCCTTATGGAGTGATGTCTGCACAACAAGTTGCTCGTGCTATCTTATTTTTGGCAAGGCGAGACTTCCGAAATATTATTGTGACGATAAATCCTCTTACCTATCTGCTGTTCCCCTTAAAGGAAACTAGTACATGGCTATACTATCGAGTCTTCAGTCGGACAGCGAAAAGTTAATAATTTCCTAGTGAGCAACAAGTTAGTATTTGAAGTAGTTTAGGATTTCGTAAGGTGCGTTAGCGATAGCATAAGGCATCTACTAGACTACAACATAAACGTCGTTTGAGTTTTATTTAGGACTTACGCATTGACAAGAAATAGTAAATATGTGTAACGTGAAAAGCTACATCTTTCGTAAGGGTTTAGCATTGCTAAACCCCTACAGCATGGTCTATTTACGATCAAAGGATAATTAATCAAACCCTGAAACAACCTATTTTCGTTAATCCACATCATGATTAATTTGTACAGTGCGTAAGTCCTATTATTGTATTTTTCGTAGTTTCTCCCAGGAAGTTATATTAAAAACAAACTATTATAAAAAATTAAACTAATCAATTAAGTCAAAAGGAAAAATGGGCTGAATTAGCAGCTTTCACATTGATTGTCATTCTATTTTATGTGAGCGATGGTAACACCACTGCCGCCGTCTGTTTGTTCTGCTGGTTCGTAGTTGTTAACTCTAGAATGCTGTTGTAAAAAAGCGTGAACTCCTTGGCGCAGCTTTCCAGTTCCGTACCCGTGAATAATCCAGACTGGGCCTGTGGCTTCCGAGATGGCTTTATCTAAAATGTATTCAGCATCAGCCACCCGTTTACCGCGCAAATCAATGGTATTTTGGGAAGTGCGAATTTCTGGGACACTTGGCGGTGGTGGCATTACTGCTGCTGGGGCTGGTTTGGATTTGACGATTGGTTCGGCTTTTTGACCATCTAAAGATTCTACGTGTTCTAACTTCACAGTCATCTTCATTAACCCAAAGCGAACGCTTAACTCCCCATCTTCATCAGGGGCGGTGATCACTTCTGCTACCTGTCCCAGTTTGGGAACGCGGACGCGATCGCCTACTTTGGGCATAAACACAGCTTTTGGTTTTGCTGGCGTTGCTGGCTGATATTGCTGGCCAATTTGATTCAAAGCATTGGTGGCTTGCTGGGCTTCTTGGGCTGTGGGCGTACCTTGCTGCAAACGGCGAATCACTTGAGCAATTTCACCTTTTGCTTGAGCGATCGCTTGTTGGACTGCTACTTCCTGTGAAGCCCGCAAACTGCTTTCCCTCTCTTCCAAACTTGCGGCTTTTGCGGATACTTCTTTGTATAAACGTTCCGCTTGATGCAACAAACTTTGGGCTTCCGCAGCTTTGGTTTCCTGGCGGCGGCGTTGCGCTTCTAAGCCAGCAATCACCTGGTTGACTTCATCTGTGGCCTCTCCCACTTGGGTTTTTGCCTGTTCTACTACTTCTGGCTTTAATCCCAAGCGTAGGGCAATGGTTAAAGCGTTAGAACGTCCGGGGATGCCCCACAGCAGACGGTAAGTAGGCGAGAGAGTACTTTCGTCAAATTCTACAGAGGCATTTTCAAACCGCTCATCTTCGTATTTCAGGGCTTTCAGTTCGCCGAAGTGAGTGGTGGCGATCGTTAGCTGGGCATGGTTAGCTAGATATTGCAACAAGGCGATCGCTAAAGCGCTACCTTCAACTGGATCAGTGCCAGCGCCGACTTCATCGAGTAAAACTAGGGAATTGGGCATGGGGCATGGGGCATGGGGCATGGGGTATGGGGTATTAGACTCTCCCTCATCTCCCTCATCTCCTTCTCCTTCCCCAGTCCCCAATGCTTCTAAAATCCGACTAATCCGGCGGATGTGTCCAGAGAATGTGGATAAACTTTGCTGTAAGGATTGTTCATCACCAATATCTGCCAGCACTTGATCAAACCAAGGTATTTCCACTGGTTCGCGGGCGGGGACAAATAAACCCACTTTCGCCATCAATGCTGCTAATCCCAGAGTTTTTAAGGTTACAGTTTTACCGCCAGTATTTGGCCCGGTAATCGTCACTACTCGAATTTGCGGACTGATCAGCAAATCTACAGGAACTACTGGTTGCCCTTGTTCGTGCCTTTGTTGCCACACTAACAAAGGATGTCGTAAATTCCGCAAGGTAATGATTTCACTGTCTTCACGCTGGATAAATCGCGGCGGATTGGCTTCTAGCCAGTAACTATATCGTGATCTAGCGGTTGCCAGATCCAAAGTGGTTGCGATCGCTAACAATCTCTCTAAATCTGGTTTGACTGCGGCTACTTGTTCTGTCAAAACGCGGCGAACCGCTTCTTCTTCAGCTTGCTCTTTTCTGATGATCTGCCGCAGCTGGTTGCCTAGAGGCACTACTGAATTCGGTTCTACGTAAAGCGTCGCACCACTGGTAGAGGTATCGTGGACAATACCGGGGATGGCATCTTTTTGGGGTGCTTTTACGGGGATGACAAAGCGATCGCTCCGTTGCGTAATCAGTTGTTCTTGAACTGCCCCAGATTTTGCCTGTAAGATATTTTGTAGCTTTTGGGTAATTTGAGTCCGTAATCGCCGCAAGTCTGTGCGAATTTCGCCCAGTTTTTGACTTGCGCGGTCAGTTACCTGGAACCGTTCATCAATACAGCGGTGAATCTCCTGTTCTAGTTCGGGATAAGTCCGCAAATCGGCAACCAACTCAGTCAATATCGGCAAATCTTCCTGATTGTCAATGACACGGCGCAAATTTCTGACTCCCGCGAGGGTGGTGGCGATCGCTAACAGTTCATCCCCTGCTAAAATTCCGCCCCGTTCTGCCCGTTCTAGGGAATCGCCAATATCTTGAATTCCCTCAAATGAAAGTCCCGTGGTGAGGCGAGTTTCCAATTGGTAGACTTCTTTGGTTTGCTGTAACAACTGTTCGCTTTGAGTCTGAGAATCGGGTATTTTCAGATGACGCGCAGCTATCGCCCCCAGCTTAGTTGCCGCAAAGGTGGCAAGGTGCTGGCAGAGGCGATGCCATTCTAATAGTTCTAAGGTTTCAGATTGGATCAAGGTTTCAATATCTAATCTGAAATTATCCTAACAATTCTAGCCGTTCTGTGACACTTATTTAGCTGATACGGCGGTTATTTCTTGCGCTAGTACGTAGGGCTGGACAATGAGGGTATTAAATCGCTTACTACGATTACAATTCCATTCTCCCACCTGTACTGTGGTGGGTTTGGTAATCAATTGCTCATCAATCCACTGTTGCACTGATGGAATTTTATCACTGGCGATCGCTACTCCAACATCTAGCAAGCTTAATTCAGGTACCACCAAAATTACTGCATCTCGTTGGACATGAGGAATCAGCCACTCCCACTCTGCCTCATCCAAAATTTCTGTTAATTCTGCTCTTAAATCCGACATCATTTCCGAATGTTTATTTGTAAATAACTATTTTCACATTATTAACTAAAGACGCGATGAATCGCGTCTCTACGACTGACCCTTGTACAGACGCGATTCATCGCGTCTCCTTAAATAGCGTCTCTAAACTTCTGCTTTCATTTCATCAATTTCAAATAAAGACACAATTACTCCAGCAATGGGAATAGATATAAAAACTCCGAGTAAACCTGCTACTTTAGCGCCTACAAGTAAAGCAAAGAATACTACTACAGGATTAAGATTTAGCGCATCTTGCATAATTCGGGGCGCAATCAAATTGTCTTGTATTTGCTGAAGGACAATACAAGCTATCAATACTTTTAATGCTAACCAAACACCTTGAGACAACACAAATAGAGTTACTGTGCTTACTCCTAATGTTGCTCCTATGCCGGGAATGATATCAAGAATTCCGACGATCACCGACAGTATTAACGCAAAAGGTACTTTTAATACTACGAAAACTAGGAAAGTCGAAGTTGTGAGAAATGCGCTTAATAACAGCTGACCTCTAAAAAATCCTAAAAATGACCGTCTGATGATATTTGTAAATCTATTGCGGCGATGTTTTGGTACTATTTTTAAGATAAAATTCCATAGTTTCTCTCCATCTAATAACATGAAGAAAGCCACAACTGCAATTAATATAAAAGTCACAAAATTTGTCATTAACCCTTGTAAAACAGCCAAGCTAGTAACAAGACTAGATACAGCTTGGTTTCGTAATTGTTCTTCAATGAAACTTAAATCTATCTGCAAATTCCGACTTCGCAAAAATCCTTCTAGTCGCTCTAATAGAGGTATTAAAGAATTCACAAAGCCAGTTATACTATCAATTAATTGTTGTCCCTGAGATAAAACTGTCAAGCCTACGGTAATTATCAAACCGCCAATAACCACAATGCTGAGTAAGAAAATGACAGCAACAGCTACGCCGTGAGGCAAAAAATGCCGCAGCCAGTGTACAGGATAGCTGAGTAAAAAAGCCAAAATTGCAGCAAATGTAAAAATAACAATGACTGCTTCAAAGTAAGCTAAAAGCTGTACAATCGCCCAACCAGAAGCAACCAAAAGCAAAAAGCGGACTAACGCCAGATTATTTAATCGATCCCAAAAATTCTTGGCTTCAAAGCCGCTCATAATAATTTTAGATTTTGGATTAAAAACATTTACTAGGTTGACTTTAAATATACAAAAGTAAAGTGGCGTAGTTTACCGCAGTAGCATCGCTACCTCCCTAAAGCATATATCTGAGCTTGTCTAACTCATCGCCCTAAATCATGCATCTCATTAATCACAGTGGCACACTTTTGGGTCAAAGTTTCCAATTCTTCTTTATTAGTGGAACTGGGAGCATCAATTAAGTTGCCAATTCTCACAGTGATGGGAACTGGACGAGGTATCGCCGAGCCTTTTTTTAAAATCCCCTCACTACCCCAGATACTCACGGGCAATATTGGGGCTTTTGCTTTCGCCGCCAGCAGCAATGCGCCTCTTTTGGGGTCTGTAATTCGACCATCTGGGGTGCGAGTGCCTTCCAAGAAAACACCGACAGCCCAACCTTTATTAAGATATTCTAAGGCTGCACGGATGGCAGTGCGATCGGCGTTTCCCCGGCTCACTGGGTAAGCACCATATAGTTTAATTACTTTCGCCAAAATAGGGATATCAAATAACTCTTCTTTAGCCATATACGCCACTGGACGGCGTACACAATTAGAGACAATTGGCGGATCAAAGTAACTAGCATGATTACTCACCACGACTAGTGGGCCTGATTGGGGAACATTTTTCGCACCATATATCTGGCCTCGAAAGTAAGTATGAAGCATAGGGCTGACGACCGACCATTTAAGGGTGTGGTAAAGTGCCAGACTGATAAGCGGTTCACGGTTTAGATCCACAAAAGATAATTAAAATTAGACTGAATTTAGCATAAGCGATGCCCTTCTCTACGAGACGCTACGCGAAGGACGCAACACCCAGGGCAAACCCAAAAAAGCTATAGAGACGCAATATATTGCGTCTCTACATACCTACAAATAAAGTTTTTAGGTTGTTGCTGAACTTAAGTTGACACCAATATACAGATGTGCGTTTTTACGAAGCATTTTGCAACTCAGATGTGCGGACTGAAAGCTGCTGTGTTTCATTACCCCGTTGCAATTTCAGTTGCAATGCTTGACCAAGGCGACTGTCTTCTACAACGTTCTGCAATTGTTCAGCACTTGTAATTGGTTTACCATCAATTTGAACAATTACATCCCCACGCCGCACTCCCGCAGATGCAGCTGGAGAATTGGGAACAACTCGCATGACAAAAACCCCATTAATTTCTGGTATCTGAATCGGAGAGTTGGGATCGGTATTATTTTGCTTGGCAAGATCAGGTGTCAAAGTTAGCATTTGCACGCCCAAATATGGGTGAGCAACTTTACCATCACGTTGCAGCACAGATGCGATCGCTTTGGCTTTATCAATGGGAATCGCAAACCCAATACCCATTGCGTCAGGACGAATGGCTGTGTTAATCCCAATCACTTCACCACGACCATTTAATAGTGGACCTCCTGAGTTACCGGGGTTAATAGCGGCATCTGTCTGAATAAATTCCAGGCGTTTGTCACTAATACCAACTTGGACGCTGGAACGTTTGAGGGTACTGACAATTCCCAAGGTAACGGTGTTATCAAATCCTAAAGGATTTCCAACTGCGATCGCCCAGTCTCCTACTTGTACATTACTGGAAGAACCCAAGGGCGCGACGGGCAAATCATTACCAGCGTTAATCTTGACTACTGCCAAATCTGTGACTTCATCAATACCTTGAACTTTCCCTTCAAAGGTACGGCCATCTTTGAGCCGGACTGTTACTTTATCAGCTTTATCGACCACATGAGCATTAGTCAGAACTAACCCACTTTTGTCAATAATGAAACCTGAGCCTAGACCGCGCAACTGCTGCTCAGAAGGCATCTGTTGGGGGAAATTCTCACCAAAAAACCGATGTAAAAAGGGGTCTTCAAAAAATGGCTCAGTGCGACGAGTAATTGTCCGCTCAGTATCAATCCTGACAACTGCTGTACCCACACGATTCACTGCTGCGGTTACAAAACTACTGCTACCTATAGCACTATTAGCAGGTGATTGCCCTTGAGCAAGCACTTCTGAAGTATTTCCAGCAGTTAGCGGGGGTGCTGGTTCGGCTTGGGAGGGTAACACTTGTAGGCTGCTAACCGTTAACACAACTCCTAGCGCGATCGCTAATACATGAGTAGTGAGTTGACCTATAGACCGAGGTAATTTGGGAAATTGCATAATCACAACCTAATTGAGAAACCTATTTACAGTTATTTTTACAAAATTGACGGCTCTCAAACACGCCCATCAAATCTAGTATAGAAATCACCGGATTTTATCCAGTATTGTTTCAAAGTATGATGAGGTGTATGTAAACTAGCTTTTGCCTGATATAAAATAACTTGGCGATGATCGCCCATCCAAATTTTATTAATAGAGTCAACGGATATTACTGTTCCTCCTAAAGAAGCGACACATTCAGAAAAGCTTTCAATGGTCGTATATTCTAATGTCTCGAATATAAAAAAGTTACCCGAACAAATCAAATGGCGGCTGCGAATCCAGCAGCGCATCTTTTTTTCAGCCTGTGGAGGTAACATTTTTAGTTTTAACAGATTCAAGCTGATTTAGTTTTAACAGATTCAAGCCAAATTAACATAGTACGTTTTTCATCGCATTGGAGGACAAGAAAAAAAACTGTTCCCTGTCCCCCTGTCTGTGTTTGATTGATCATTTTGGAACGTCCCAGGAAATTTATGTCAATTTAGATACCTAGCTTCTCATAACTACACCCTTTTATGTGTAGTTATGTAAATGAAATGAAAAAACATAACAATAATTTGTAATAAAAAACGATGCTGGAGCATTGTATAAAGATAACTTGTAAGGGAAAAAACATTACAAGGCAAGTAGAGTGGCTATTTTTCGGGTTTTTCAATCGCTCATAGAAATTTGAAGTTTTGTAAAAAAAATTTTAATTGGAAACCCGAAAAAATTAGACTTATACCTGTAGATGTCTGTTGTAAGTTTTTCCAATCTGCTCAGACAGTCCAAACTCAGACTTAAATTCAAAAGTTTTTTACTTTGAAGTCCAACAAGTCTGTTAACGTAAGCAAATTTAGGAGATTAAAGCAATGGTTTTAGATGCGTTTGCTAAAGTAGTTTCCCAAGCTGATGCCCGCGGTGAATATCTCAGCGCGTCTCAATTGGATGCTCTGAGCGCAATTGTTAAAGATGGCAACAAGCGTGCAGATACCGTTAACCGGATTACCGGCAACTCCTCTGCGATCGTTGCTAATGCAGCTCGCGCTTTGTTTGCTGAACAACCTCAGTTGATTGCTCCTGGTGGTAATGCTTACACAAACCGCCGCATGGCAGCTTGCTTGCGCGACATGGAAATCATCCTCCGCTATGTTACCTATGCAATCTTTGCTGGTGATGCAAGTGTATTGGATGACCGTTGTTTGAACGGTCTGCGCGAAACCTACTTGGCGTTGGGAACTCCTGGCGCTTCTGTAGCAGTTGGCGTAGAAAAGATGAAGGAAGCAGCTCTTGCGATCGCTGGTGACACCAATGGAATCACCAGAGGCGATTGCAGCTCTCTGTTATCTGAAGTTGCTAGCTACTTTGACCGCGCTGCCGCTGCTGTAGGTTAAGCCTGATCAACCAATGCTATTAACTGACAATTGTCAGTTAGACAAAACAAATTTCAACAAAATTGTAAATAGGGAGATACTAAACTCATGAAAACACCTCTTACCGAAGCAGTTTCCACCGCAGATTCTCAAGGTCGCTTTCTCTCCAGCACAGAAATTCAAACCGCTTTTGGTCGTTTTCGCCAAGCTCCAGCTAGCTTAGAAGCAGCAAAAAGCTTGACCGATAATGCTCAACGTTTGACAGAAGGCGCAGCTCAAGCGGTGTACAACAAGTTCCCCTACACCACTCAACAACAAGGGCCTAACTTCGCTTCTACCGCTACTGGTAAAGCAAAGTGCGTGCGTGACATTGGTTACTACCTGCGGATCGTTACCTATTCCTTAGTAGTAGGTGGTACAGGGCCATTGGATGATTTCCTAGTCTCCGGCTTGGCTGAAATCAACCGCACCTTTGATTTGTCTCCTAGCTGGTATGTTGAAGCTTTGAAGCATATCAAAGCTAACCACGGTCTAAGTGGCGATCCAGCTGTAGAAGCCAATTCCTACATCGACTACGCAATTAACGCTCTCAGCTAGAGAGTGTATTTAGCCCGGAAAGGGAAACAAGCTCTGTTAGCAATTAGCTAGGAGTTGGTTTACCTTTCTGGGCAGTTTTATTTTCACAAGACTGTTAAAAGATTAGAAAAAAATTTTCTAAAAAGTTTTCGGTTTTACAGTTAAAACTGAGGAGGTTTAAAGATGGCAGCTTTGGGACAAGCAGCAAGATTGGGAATTAGCACTTTTGAAAGCTCAGGAATAGCAGAACTACGTCCCAATAGAACAGAAGCGGATGTAGAAGTGATCATCCGGGCAGCTTACCGTCAGGTTTTGGGTAATTCATACCTGCTAGATGAAGAGCATCTTGTAAGTGCCGAATCACTGTTGCAGCGCGGCGCGATTTCAGTTAGAGGTTTTGTATTGGCTATTGCCCAGTCGGAACTCTATCGGGAGAAGTTTTTCCACTCCAACTCGCAAATTCGGTTTATCGAGTTGAACTATAAACATTTATTGGGGCGGGCCCCAGAAGATGAGTCAGAAATTTCGTACCACGCTGATCTTTACAACTCCCAAGGTTACGAAGCTGAAATTAATTCATACATTGACTCACTAGAATATCAAGAAAGCTTTGGCGAAAATATTGTGCCCTACTATCGCGGCTTTACAAGTCAAGTAGGACTGAAAAACGTTGGATTTGGCCGACTGTTCCAACTTTATCGGGGTTATGCCAGTAGCGATCGCGCTCAAGGACAAAAACAAGGACAAGGGCGGCTAACCTGGGAAGTAGCGAAGAACCTGGCTTCACCTATCTACCCAGTCTCGACCGGAGCCTTAACAGGACTCTCTACAGGTAGTCGAGGAGCAACATACCGGATCAGGGTATTACAAGCCGCTTCTGTGAACTCATCTGTAGTGCGGCGGGGTACTGCGGAATTGGTCGTACCCTACGAGCAACTTTCTAGTAAATTGCAGCAGCTGAATCGCAGGGGCAGTAAGGTTATTAGCATTACAGCCGTATAAATAGGGAATCGGGAATTAAGTGAGGAGTTAGGAGTTATGAGTGAGAAGTTAGAAGTCAGAAGTAGGAGTTAGGTATTGTAGGGTGTGTTAGAACGAAGTTCGTAACGCACCATTATCAAGGGTTTGGTGCGTTACGCTGTCGCTAACACACCCTACTTATCTTTTCAGAAATCAAACCGGATTCCTATATTAACTCCTAACTATTAACTCCTAACTATTAACTCCTAACTTTTCCCAATTACTAATTACAAAAGGAAAATTATCAATGGCTATTACAACAGCAGCATCCCGTCTGGGAACAGAAGCTTTTAGTGATAACGCTCGTGTGGAATTGCGCCAAAATGCAACTAAAGAAGACATAGAAAAGGTAATTTCTGCCGTCTATCGTCAGTTGTTGGGCAACGATTATTTAATGAAATCTGAACGCCTCATAAGTGCTGAATCTATCCTGCGTGATGGGAAAGTGACAGTCCAAGAGTTTGTGCGTCAAGTCGCTAAATCGGAACTGTACAAAACCAAGTTTTTCTACAACAGTTTCCAAACTCGCGTCATCGAACTGAACTACAAACATTTGTTGGGTCGTGCGCCTTATGATGAGTCTGAGGTGGTCTATCACTTAGACTTGTACCAAACCAAGGGATATGAAGCCGACATTGATTCCTATATTGATTCGCCAGAGTATCAATCTAGCTTTGGTGAAAATATAGTCCCTTACTATCGCGGCTTTCAAACCCAAACTGGGCAGAAAACTGTAGGATTTAGCCGGATATTCCAACTTTATCGCGGTTATGCAAGTAGCGATACCTCGCAACTCAAAGGCAAGTCCTCCCGTCTAGCCGTTGAACTAGGTCGCAATAGTGCATCAGTTATTGTTCCGCCATCTGGTAGTGCATCTGGTAGTGCATCAGGTTTTGCCTACGTTGCTTCTGGAAGAGGCGTTACCCCCAACAGTACTTTTGGGGGTGCGGGAACTTTTGGTAAAGAAGGCAGAATGTACCGCGTTGAAGTGGGAGGCGTTTTTGGCGCTGGTTATCCGAGCATCCGCCGGGTTAATCAAGCTGTAATAATACCTTATGAAGAACTATCTAGTTACTTCCAAAGAGTGGTAAAACAAGGTGGTAAAATCGCTAGTGTGAAGCCACTTTAGTGTCAATGGTCATTAGTCATTCATTAGTCGTTAGTCTCAGACAAAAAACAAATGACTAATGACAATATTAAATTAAATTTGGAATGAATTTATGCTTGGACAAATTGGTGGTAGAACTAGCAACCGCTACTTTCGATATGAAGTAGTCGGTCTTCGCCAAAGCGAAGAAACTGAAAAAACAGCTTATCCAATTCGTTCTAGTGCCAGTGAATTTATCACCGTGCCTGAGAACCGGATGAATCAAGAAATGCAGCGGATTACTCGCTTAGGTGGCAAAATAGTCAGTATTCAACCATTGAATGCTGATTACTAATACAGATAGCCAACAGAGCAATCGTTCTTCTGATGAATTCAAGTCCGCAGAAATTTGAAGATTTATCACCGACAGGTAACTTTGCCGACGGTGAATCTTTAACAGTAGAGCAAGCGATCGCCAATCTGGAAAGCGCAGATTTAGGTCTGCGCTTTTATGCTGCTTGGTGGTTGGGCAGGTTTCGAGTATGTGAACCAGCTGCGGTTAGACGACTGATCGCCGCATTAGACGATGAAGCCGACAGGACACCCGAAGGCGGATATCCTCTGCGACGGAATGCAGCTAGGGCTTTGGGAAAACTAGGCGATCGCCAAGCAGTATCACCTTTAATTGAGTGTTTAGACTGCTCAGATATTTATGTGCGGGAAGCGGCGGCACAATCCTTAGAGATGCTGGCTGATCCGGTTTGTATTCCCGCCCTGATCAAGCTATTACAAGTAGGGTTGCAGGGAGAGCAACTCAGATCACAGCCAGATTTATCTCAACCCTACGATGCCATTTTAGAAGCCTTGGGAACCTTACAGGCGACTGAGTTTATTCCTTTGGTAAAACCATTTCTGGAGCATCCAGTAGAATTGGTGCAATATGCCGCCGCACGAGCCATGTATCAATTAACCCAAGAACCAGTTTATGGCGAACGGTTGGTAAAGGCTTTAGGGGGTGAGAAATTGCAATTGCGTCGCGCAGTGCTAGCAGATTTGGGAGCCATTGGCTATTTACCCGCAGCAGATGCGATCGCCCAGACTTTTGCCGAAAATAGTCTGAAGCTAATTTCCCTGAAAGGATTACTAGAATATCAAGTTAACCACACAGCAGCAAGCACTTTGTCAGAAGGTGCTACTAAAGTCATGAATTTGATGGACTCGCTGTTATAGCAGTTCTCGTTTACGTGAGGTACAACCCGTAGGGGCACGGCATGCCGTGTCCCTACACCTTGGGATATAACGTTGTGCCGCATCTGAATGGGAACCAGTATATAGCCATAATTTCTTAGTAATCAGTTGTCATTAATACGTTGCTACCAAATGTTTCCCACACATAAACCCCGAACCCAACTGCAAAACAAGGGTTAGGGGTTTATGTATGATCGCAACTACGGATAACCTAAGCTACAATTATCTGATAACTAATCACTCATAAAAAATTATTATGAATAATAGTGAGCTTGCCCAAATATTGATCCGTGCTGTCGTAGAAGCAGATTCCTCAGAGCGCTTATTAGACGCAGTTCAGGAGTTAGCAGCAGCTGATATAGAGGAAGCTGTTCCCACTTTGATTGCAGCTTTGGGCTATAACAATCCAGGGGCGGCGGTGGCGGCAGTAGATGGACTGATTGCCATCGGGGAAGCCGCAGTACCGCCACTATTACAACTAATTGATGACTACAACTATGGTGCTAGAGCCTGGGCAATTCGTGCCTTAGCGGGAATTGGCGATGTCCGGGCGCTGGATAGCTTGTTAGAGGCAGCAAAAACCGATTTTTCTTTGAGTGTGCGGCGGGCTGCTGCTAGGGGATTAGGCACTTTGCAATGGGATCAAGTACCGTCTGAGAAACTAGAATCTGTTCAAACTCAGGTATTAGAGGCGTTACTACTAATTTCTCAAGATCCAGAGTGGGTAGTGCGCTATGCAGCAGTCACGAGTTTAGAAACACTAGCCATTGCGATCGCAGTCACTTTACCTGATCAAGGGTTGCGGATTACAAATCAACTTCAGCAAATGGTCGATACAGATGTTGATTTGGGAATTCGCACCCGTGTAAGGTTTGCACAGCAAAATATTCAGCAGCCACAACATCAACAAGCCTTTGCACCTAAAAGAAAGCAAGAAGACGCTGAAGTGCCTCATCGTGGTGGTGGTAGACGTTAAGCAATTCAATCAACCAAAGACTGAATTTCTCCCTGGATATTGCCACGGGCACATGGTTCGGCAAACTCTGACATTAAAGGCGTAAAGTAGATATGCGATCGCTGTAAAAATCTTTCTAAAAACTGCCGACGACCTACTATATACTCTGCTCTTGGCACCCAGCTATATTCCTGGCGAATCCCATAGGCGTATTCTGTATAATCAACTGAATTAGCAGCAAAAATCGCTAAATCTGCATCAAGTAGGACTTGGCTATCATAGTCATCCACCGTAGCTTGGTGGTCTTTAGTGTTCAGAATGAGATGGGTAACAATAGTTATAGTACTTTCTGGAATACCCAAATTACTCAAGAACTCAAGAGCATAGTCTGCACTTTTTTGTTCATTATCTTCAGCCTGAGTGTTATACACCACATCATGAAACCAGGCAGCAATTTGAACAGCAGCTAGGTTGTTGGTGTAACCTTGCAAAATCTGAATTGTTGTGAGGACGTGATGAATGTGTTTCAGTGTGTGATAATGGCGATCAAGGGTAGAGTAAACAGCAACCAACTGATTAAACGCTTTCTCAGCCGCTACTTGGTCAACACCAAAGGGTTGGAGCGTGTGTTGCCAGTTAGAAAATAAAATATAGGTGAGGTTTTCCGTAGGCATAAACATAGTATCCACACTCTTAGTATGACTGAGCTAATCTTTTCTGCTGCAACATCTGTCTAATCAAGTTAGAAATAGATCAACAAAAGGATAACACTTGTAGGTGATTGAATTGGGTATTGGGCATTGGGTAATAATCAGCGTCAAAATAGAAGACACAGGCTTTGTCCAAAAAGCCTTGCCTTGATTAACGGAGTTTATTATCAGTGGTATTACAAGCACAAACAAGTACTTACGAAGCTAAAACCCAAGAAATTGCTAAACAACTTCTAGCAGTAACGACGGAAAATCGTTCGTTTTTTTCTTCCCTGCGGGATCAAATGCGCTGGGATGATAAATTATTAGCTTGGGCGATGAGTAATCCTGGCTTGCGGGTACAATTATTTCGCTTCATAGATACCCTACCCGCTTTGCACAGTAAGTCAGAAATTGCTTCACATTTACAAGAATATCTAGGTGATGAGTCTGTAGAATTACCAGCAGCTTTGAAGGGAATGCTAAATTTTGCTAACCCCGACTCTATGCCAGGACAAGTTGCTGCTACAACTGTTGGTACTGCGGTTGAGACTCTTGCTCATAAATATATTTCTGGGGAAAATATTAAACAAGTCATCAAAACAGTTGAAAGACTGCGAAAAGAGAAAATGGCTTTCACCATTGATTTACTTGGTGAGGCGGTGATTACCGAAGCCGAAGCGCAGTCTTATCTAGAACGCTATCTAGAATTAATGCAACAATTGGTGGAAGCATCAAAGAATTGGTCAGCTATCCCGGCTATTGATGAGGCTGATGGCGAAATAATCCCAAAAGTTCAGGTTTCTGTGAAGTTAACGGCGTTTTATTCCCAATTTGACCCTCTAGATGCTAAAGGTAGTGAAGAGCGAGTTAGCGATCGCATTCGGATTCTGTTACGTCGTGCTAAAGAGTTGGGTGCATCTGTGCATTTTGATATGGAACAGTATGCCTATAAGGACATAACTCTTAGCATCCTGAAAAAACTGTTACTGGAAGAAGAGTTTCGGCAACGCACAGATATTGGGATGACAGTTCAGGCATATCTGCGTGATAGTGAGCAAGATACTAAAGAGATAATTTCTTGGTTGAAACAGCGTGGTTATCCCTTAACAATTCGCTTGGTGAAAGGCGCATATTGGGATCAGGAAACTATCAAAGCAGCGCAGAAGCATTGGCCACAGCCAGTTTATCATGAGAAAGCGGCAAGTGATGCTAACTTTGAAACGATTACTCAGTTATTGCTAGAAAATCATCAATATGTCTATTCTGCTATTGGTAGCCATAATGTGCGATCGCATTCTCGCGCCATTGCGATCGCTGAAAGTTTAAATGTACCTCGTCGTCGGTTTGAATTGCAAGTCCTCTATGGGATGGGGGATAAGGTAGCAAAGGCGTTGGTTGATAGGGGTTATCGGGTGAGGGTTTACTGTCCTTATGGTGAGTTATTGCCGGGGATGGCTTATTTGATTCGGCGGTTGTTGGAAAATACGGCTAATAGTTCTTTTTTACGGCAAAATTTGGAAAATAGACCGGCTGAGGAGTTGTTGGCGGCGCCTGTTTTGGATTTTTCTCACGCAGAGGCGCAGAGGCGCAGAGAGGAAGACGGAGGTTTTGTTGGGGCGGCGGATACGGATTATGCGGAGGTGGAGATGACAAGAAAATCTGCTCAAGCTTTCCAAAGCGTTCGTCGAGAGTTGGGTAGAATTTATTTGCCGCTGATTAATGGGGAGTATGTTAATACTCAGGAATTTGTTGATTCTCTGAATCCTTCTAATTTTAGTGAAGTAGTTGGGAAGGTTGGATTGATTAGCGTTGAACAGGCGGAACAGGCGATGCAAGCGGCTAAGGCGGCGTTTCCTGGTTGGAAGAAAACACCAGCTAAACAACGCGCTGATATTTTGCGGAAAGCGGGTGATTTGATGGAGGAACGCCGCGCCGAACTTTCCGCTTGGATGGTTTTGGAAGTTGGGAAACCTGTTAAGGAAGCTGATGGAGAGGTTTCTGAAGCGATAGATTTTTGTCGATATTACGCTGATGAGATGGAACGGTTGGATAAAGGCGTTAATTATGACATTCCTGGGGAAACTAATCGTTATATCTACCAGCCACGAGGTATTGTTGTAGTAATTTCTCCTTGGAATTTTCCGCTGGCGATCGCTTGCGGAATGACTGTCGCAGCTTTGGTTTCAGGCAATTGTACTCTCCTTAAACCTGCTGAAACATCTTCTGTAATTACGGCGAAACTCACGGAAATCTTGATCGAGGCTGGCATCCCTAAAGGTGTATTTCAATACTTACCCGGTAAGGGTTCGGAAGTTGGCGCTTATTTGGTAAATCATCCAGATACTCATGTAATTGCTTTTACAGGTTCTCAGGAAGTGGGCTGTAGAATTTACGCAGAAGCGGCAACGCTGAAACCCGGACAAAAGCACATGAAGCGGGTAATTGCTGAAATGGGCGGCAAGAATGCGATTATTGTCGATGAAAGTGCTGATTTAGACCAAGCTGTTGTGGGGGTAGTACAGTCAGCATTTGGTTACAGTGGACAAAAATGTTCTGCCGCTTCCAGGGTGATTGTGCTGCAACCGATTTATGATAGCTTTGTGCAGCGATTGGTAGAAGCGACAAAATCTTTGAATATTGGGGAAGCAGAGTTACCGAGTACGCAAGTTGGACCGGTAATTGATGCTAATGCCCGCGATCGCATCCGCGAGTATATTGAGAAGGGTAAGGCAGAAGCACAAGTAGCTTTGGAGTTACCAGCACCCGAACAAGGATATTTTATCGGACCTGTGATTTTTAGTGAAGTATCGCCAAATGCGGTAATTTCCCAACAAGAAATTTTTGGCCCTGTACTGGCGGTAATTCGGGTGAAAGATTTCCAGGAAGCCTTAGCAGTCGCCAACGGGACAAACTACGCTTTAACTGGAGGACTTTACTCTAGAACACCTTCGCACATTCAGCAAGCGCAGACAGAGTTTGAAGTTGGGAATTTGTACATTAACCGTAATATTACAGGAGCGATCGTTGGACGGCAACCCTTTGGTGGATTCAAGCTTTCTGGAGTAGGTTCTAAAGCCGGCGGACCTGATTACCTCCTGCAATTTTTGGAACCACGCGCAGTCACAGAAAATATTCAGCGTCAAGGTTTTGCACCAATTGAAGGTGCTGATTAAACTATAAAATTAGGTGGGGAAAAACCCACCTAATTTGATATAGTAGCTAGAGAGTATGTCACTCATAAAAGTTGCTGATTTACCTAAAGAATTTCCAGCGATCGCAGCAATTAGAAAATCAGTTTTTCAGCAAGAACAAGGGGTAGATCCCGCTTTAGAATTTGATTTTATTTCTAATATTCTGAGTTTTTTCTGTTTTTCCAAGGCTCTCTCTTTGCCAATTGTCTCGACATAAATAAAACTAATGTTTAACATCAGTTTTATTAAAGTGACAAAACTTGATTAAAATTTGTAAAGCAGTGTAAAGTAATCTCATAGGCGAAAACAAAATCGTCTAATTCATTCACAAATAACCGTACTTATAAAACAATGACAGCAACCATTCAACGTCGCGAAAGCGCTAACGTTTGGGAACGGTTTTGTAGCTGGATCACCAGCACCAACAACCGCTTATACATCGGCTGGTTCGGCGTAGTCATGATTCCTACCCTACTAGCTGCCACCGCTTGCTTCGTAATCGCCTTCATCGCAGCACCACCAGTAGACATCGATGGTATCCGCGAACCAGTCGCAGGTTCCTTAATCTACGGAAACAACATCATCTCCGGCGCAGTAGTACCATCCTCCAACGCCATCGGCTTGCACTTCTACCCAATTTGGGAAGCAGCATCTTTAGACGAGTGGCTGTACAACGGTGGTCCTTACCAACTAGTAATATTCCACTTCCTGATTGGCGTATTTTGCTACTTAGGTCGGGAATGGGAACTATCCTACCGCTTAGGAATGCGTCCTTGGATTGCCATCGCTTATTCTGCACCAGTAGCAGCAGCAGCAGCAGTATTCTTGGTATATCCAATCGGACAAGGTTCCTTCTCAGATGGTATGCCTTTGGGTATCTCTGGAACATTCAACTTCATGATTGTGTTCCAAGCAGAACATAACATCTTGATGCACCCCTTCCACCAATTAGGTGTAGCAGGTGTATTCGGCGGAAGCTTATTCAGTGCAATGCACGGTTCCTTGGTGACATCTTCCTTAGTTCGTGAAACCACCGAAAACGAATCACAAAACTACGGATACAAATTCGGTCAAGAAGAAGAAACCTACAACATCGTTGCAGCCCACGGCTACTTCGGTCGTTTGATTTTCCAATACGCTTCTTTTAACAACAGCCGTTCACTGCACTTCTTCTTAGCAGCGTGGCCTGTAATCGGCATCTGGTTCACCGCCTTGGGTGTAAGCACAATGGCGTTCAACTTGAACGGTTTCAACTTCAACCAATCAATCATTGATTCTCAAGGTCGTGTAATCGGTACTTGGGCAGATGTCATCAACCGGGCTAACTTGGGTATGGAAGTTATGCACGAGCGCAATGCTCACAACTTCCCCCTAGATTTGGCTGCTGGTGATGTTGCTCCTGTAGCTCTAACCGCTCCTGCTATCAACGGTTAATTCGCAAGTTTTATTAAATAAAAAGCGCTCTCCGAAAAGGGGGCGCTTTTTATTTTTGTGGGTTTTGTTAAGTCAAAAAGTTTCTTTAAATTTTCTATGGTATAGAATTAACTAAGTTAATGGAGATTTTGCTTGACCCTAGACAGAACTAGACTACACGCCAATGAGATTAAGCCCAGGTTGAAAGAACTAAGAAAGAAAGCCTTGTCTATAGAACCTAACTTGGCAACTCGGATTAATAAAATTGGAACTACAGTGTTTAAATATAAGAATGAACTTATTGACAAAAAACAGTTTTTAATTGAATTCCTAAACGAATTTTATTATGATATTCAAACTTATTTAAGTCTACCAAAAGAAAAAATACAAGAATTTTACCAGCAAAAGAATATATCATTGACCGAGTATTACTGGTACAGCTTAGTGTTATCTAATTGGTTGACTAAAGAAGATCCAAAATTTTCCTACTGGATAGAAAAACTATTACTAGAAGAGTATAAAGGTAATGATCAAAACTTAATACTTGCACTTACTCAAAAAATTAATACTAGGACTGACGGTAGTGCTTCACATCGCTATATTCTAGATTTGTCAATGGCAACAGATTTGCTTGTAAGCCATGTTCCTAGTCAACTTCAGCCTGTTTTTGTCCAGCTTACAGGTATTCCCACCTTTCGGGATGGACAACTTAACCCCGATTTTATAAAGAAGCAACAGCGATGGGACAGTACTCTCTCATATTGGTGTATTAAACGAGCTTTATTAGTTGCTCATAATTCCGAAGTCAACCGTCCAGACAATCTACTCATCTTAACAGATGCTATCCTGAAAGAGAGTAGCGCTCGCCCAGCCGAATTTCGTGCCTCTATAGTCTTCCATAAATAGCAAAATGAAGAACAATAGAAACATTTATAATCAATCTACCTCTCAGATAGATGGCAAGTCTCTGGAAGAATCCCAACAATTACAGAGTGATAAACAAACTTATGGTTCAGAGTATATTCATCTTTATGTTGATGATATAGAAGGTGACTGGCTAGAAAATTGGGATTGGGAAGATGATTTAACAGATTATATTGATGCCTTTAATCATCATTGTAAGAAGAGAAATTATCAATTTGCTATTGATACTTTAAATGCTTGTGATGAGCAACTGAAACATCCAGAAAATTATCAAAAAAGTGTAGAGCTTTACAGACAGCTAGTACAACTTTTAGAGATAAAAAGTATAAATATATCAATAATCGAACAAGAAATATTGCTCAAAGCAAAGGAACGTCTTGCTTTAGCGAACTCTTTAATTGAGCAAGTCAATCAACAAGATGAAAATGTTAAAGAAAAAATTATTATGAATATTATAGAACCAGAAGAGAATCGTATAGGATATATTAAAAAACTACTTGACAAAGTACACAACGGTGTCGTTAGGAAAACTTGGAAATTTGAATGCTGTGTTTATGAAGATGAGACCGATACTTTTTATAGTAAAGTAGGGAAGGCAAATAGTGGTGAATTTGTAGTAAAATTGGGTATCTGGGATGATGTTTTTGGTGGTGGTTATCACTTAAATATAGAAAATGGTTGTGAGGAAAAAGAAGAAGTTGATGAACGTACAGAGTCGCCAAAATTTTCTGTTGATGAATATAAATTAATCCAGGAGTATTTAAGAAAGCTTGATGGAGCAAAATGACAAACTAAGTCAGCCGATTTAGATGCTTTACCTGAATAAATTAGATTTGACATATCTTAATAGTATAAATTTTAGCTAACCTCTTGGACATTAAACTTTTTCAATAACTCTAGGTAAAATACATAAGCCTCACCTTTTTCTTCAACATTATGGGCAACACTTTTGGTCATCTATTTCGCATCACTACTTTTGGTGAGTCTCACGGCGGCGGTGTGGGGGTTGTGATTGATGGTTGTCCTCCACAACTAGAAATTTCGGCAGAAGAAATTCAAGTAGAACTTGATAGAAGGCGTCCAGGACAAAGTAAAATTACGACCCCTCGCAAAGAAGCGGATACCTGCGAGATTTTATCAGGGGTATTTGAAGGTAAAACTTTAGGAACGCCTATAGGAATTTTGGTACGTAACAAAGACACTCGTCCCCAAGATTACGACGAGATGGCCGAGAAGTATCGCCCTTCTCATGCGGATGCAACTTATGATGCAAAATATGGTATTCGCAATTGGCAGGGTGGTGGTAGATCGTCAGCACGTGAGACAATTGGCAGAGTAGCAGCAGGTGCGATCGCTAAAAAAATTCTCCGTCAAGTTGCTAATATTGAAGTCATTGGTTACGTCAAGCGTATCAAAGACTTGGAAGGTGTAGTTGATCCAAATACTGTCACCTTAGAACAAGTGGAAAGCAACATCGTTCGCTGTCCCGATGCCGAATGTGGCGATCGCATGATTGAATTAATTGAACAAGTTGGTAGACTTGGTGATTCTATCGGCGGTGTAGTCGAATGCGTGGCGCGAAATGTCCCGAAAGGTTTGGGCGAACCAGTATTTGATAAATTGGAAGCTGATATCGCTAAGGGTGTGATGTCTCTCCCCGCTAGCAAAGGCTTTGAAATTGGTTCCGGTTTTGGGGGGACGCTGTTAACGGGAATTGAACATAACGACGAATATTATATTGACGAAAATGGTGAAGTTCGCACAGTAACTAACCGTTCTGGTGGTATTCAAGGCGGAATTTCCAACGGGGAAAATATCATTTTACGAGTTGCATTTAAGCCGACGGCAACAATTAGAAAAGAGCAAAAAACAGTAACTCGTGAAGGTGAAGAAACGCTATTGGCTGCGAAAGGACGGCATGATCCTTGTGTGTTACCGCGTGCAGTTCCAATGGTTGAGGCGATGGTGGCGTTGGTGTTGTGTGACCATTTGTTACGACATCATGGGCAGTGTAAGGTTTTATAGGGATTATGCTTTGACTTTCAGAAAATATTTATGCTTCGAGGGTGAGTGTCTGACTCGCCCTTTTTTATTGGTATTGCTATAGTAGCGGATAACACATATAACTCAGTGCGATCGAATCTACTATCAATATGGTTAAAGAGTCTGAAAATCGGTTAAAACACTTCAGTAAATCGCAAAGTTTTTTCAAAGGTGATCGCTAACCCAGATGAGTAACGCTGGCATCCCACTGAGAGTTATTCAGGAGATATCCGGGCATCGCAACCTAGAACAGTTGCAGAGATATCTAGAAGTCTCTGACGATCAGGTATTGGGAGCGGCGGCGGCGTTGTCACCTGTGGCTAGTAATCGTGTAGAGCTAAACACATCAGTTAGACGACATTACTTATAATAATTTTTTTAAACATAAAAAACCCGTACCGTTCAGTGGCAGGGATTGAAGCTCTATTAAAATTGTTGACCGTCGTCAGTTTTCACTCTTGTAAGTTTACTTGAACTGCGGGTAATAGGTCGTTATTTTCTTCAATCCTCAGCATTCTGATATCTCTTACTGCTACAGGAAACCATACTAATTGTTTAGCTAAATCTTGAACTGCTAGCACACAAGTAACAGCATTTACATTTTCATTTCCAAAGTAAACGCTACCTTGCTGTCTAGTAAAACCGTGTGAAGTCAGTACTTTTTTAATCTCACCATAAGCATTGTTATATGGGTCGCCATAGGACTGTCGTAGCAGTTCAATATCCATATCAAAAGCAATTGCGTACATTCTAGTATTCCTATCTGGGAAATTTTTATTGCTTATTGTAGGGTATGAACTGACGTTTAATTTACTGTTCTTACCTACTAAATTACGTGTTGTTTTTGTGTACATATTTTTACTGTAAATACTGTTTAACTCAATTCTACCGAGATAATCCCATAAATGACAATTCCCCACAGCGATCGGTAGAGGGAACGTTCAAAAGCAAGCAATTGACGAACTAGAAGCACTTACTCCTGATAATCCTTTCCGAAAAGCATCGTTAGAATTGCTGTACAACTTGCAACAAAACTTACAAGTCACTCAAAATCAAGACGAGGAAGATAGAGAATTACTTATGCGATTAGCACCACTTTACAAACAAGACCGAGAACAGGCGATACAAGAAGGAGAACAACGGGGACTCCAAACAGGAATTCAGCAGGGAGAACGCTTAGTAGTAGAAAACTTGCTCAAAGTTCGCTTTGGTGAAATAGATAATGAGCTTCAAGCAATTATTGAACCTTTATTAGCGTTATCACCAGAAGAGTTTACGCCTTTACTATTGCAGTTATCCCGTGGAGAATTAATCAATCGGTTTTGGTAGTGTCAATCACATATTATTTAATAATAACGTGGCAGACAAAATCAGCAAAAGATTTTTTTTTGGTGACGCTGATTACATTCATAATTGGTATTTTTTTGTGGTTAATTTATGGAATATATCTACAATCGTTACCGATTATTCTTGCTAATGGCGTGATACAGTAATAAACTACCGACTTATTTAAGAAGTCGGTAATATTGTTGTTAGGCTGTTGTAGCGATCGCTCAACGGTGTAAGATGTCTAGTACAGCGTTGCATTAAGCAGACAAGGGCGATCGTTGATGAGTAAGGCAACGAGCTACGACCAAGACTTTCTGTTGTGGACACAACAACAAGCCGAGTACTTGAAGAAAGGACATTGGGCTGAGTTGGATGTTGAACACTTGGTAGAGGAACTAGAGGCTTTGGGTCGCAGTGAACAGAAGGAACTCGGTAGCTATTTACAGGTGCTATTAATGCACTTGCTTAAATGCCACTATCAGCCTGAGCGAAGAACCAAAAGCTGGGATAATACACTGTCAAACTGCCGAGATCAAATTCAAGATTGTTTGGAAGATACTCCCAGTTTGCAGCGTTTTCTTCAAGATCGAGTGTGGATACAAAAATACTATCGGCGTGCTTGTCGAGACGCAGCTAAAGAAACTCAAAAATCTGTGGAAAATTTTCCCGATGAATGTCCATTTACAATTGAGCAGATTCTCGATCCAAGCTTCTTGGCTTAAAATACATTTAAGTGAAGAAGAATTTAGGAGTCAAAATATAAATAATTAAACATGGATTTTCTGACAATTTTAGGATTAGCGGCTGCTACACTAACCACGATCTCTTTTTTGCCACAGATGTTTAAAACGTGGCAAACAAAATCAGCAAAAGATGTTTCTTTGCTGACGTTGATTACATTCATAATTGGTGTTTTTTTGTGGTTAATTTATGGAATATATCTACAATCGTTACCGATTATTCTTGCTAACGGCGTGACGTTGGTTTTTAACTTGATTATTCTATGGCTTAAAATTAGATATAGATAAACTTGCCTCTAAAAAACACCTGTGACATCATCTGTATTTGATTCTGAACGCCTCCTGTTCACCCCCGCCACCCCAAACAACGACGCTATCCCCGTAATCTTCGCTTTTCCCAATGAGTACAGCGTAGGTATCACTAGCCTCGGCTATCAGGTGGTGTGGGCAACCTTGGCAATGCGTGACGATGTGCAGGTGAGTCGCCTGTTTACCGATACTCACGAACAACTCCCCAGAACGCCGGAAATAGTTGGATTTTCGATTTCGTGGGAACTGGATTATGTGAATATTTTAAACTTGCTGGAATCTTTAGAAATTCCCATTCGGGCAACTTCTCGAAATGATTGTCATCCGATAATTTTTGGTGGTGGCCCCGTTCTCACTGCTAATCCCGAACCATTTGCAGATTTTTTTGATGTCATTTTATTAGGAGATGGCGAAAACCTGCTAGGGAATTTCATTGAAGCTTACAAAGAAGTGAGAAATGCTTCTAGACAAACACAATTAAAAAGACTTGCACAAATACCAGGAATTTATGTTCCCAGTTTGTATGAGGTGGAATATCACACAATAGATGGTGAAGTAAAGTCAATTAAGCCAATTTTTCCAGAAATTCCCGCGGTGGTGCAAAAGCAAACTTACCGGGGAAACACTTTATCAGCATCAACTGTAGTCACTGAAAAAGCGGCATGGGAAAATATTTACATGGTGGAAGTGGTGAGAAGTTGTCCAGAAATGTGCCGCTTTTGTTTGGCGAGTTATCTCACATTACCTTTTAGAACAGCCAGTTTAGAAGATTCATTAATTCCAGCGATCGCAAAAGGTTTAGAAGTTACAAATCGGCTAGGATTATTGGGGGCTTCTGTAACTCAGCATCCAGAGTTTGAGACTTTGCTGGATTATATTAGTCAGCCAAAGTACGATGATATTCGTCTCAGTATTGCCTCAGTGCGAACCAATACCGTAACAGTCAAGTTAGCAGAAACTTTGACAAAACGAGACACGCGATCGCTTACAATTGCTATAGAGAGTGGTTCTGAGAAAATCCGGCAAATCATCAACAAAAAGCTGCATAACGACGAAATAATCCAAGCAGCCGTAAATGCCAAAGCTGGCGGATTAAAAAGCTTGAAACTCTACGGAATGGCAGGAATTCCTGGCGAGGAACCAGAGGATTTAGAGCAAACTGTAGCGATGATGCGTAATATCAAAAAAGCTGCACCGGGATTGCGGTTAACATTTGGATGCAGCACCTTTGTACCCAAAGCACACACACCATTTCAATGGTTTGGAGTAAATCGCCAAGCTGAAAAACGGTTACAGTTTTTGCAAAAACAGCTAAAACCGCAGGGGATAGAATTTCGCCCAGAAAGCTATAATTGGTCAATTATACAAGCTTTGTTATCAAGAGGCGATCGCAGACTCTCCCAACTTCTCGAACTTACTCGTGACTTTGGCGAGTCTTTGGGTAGTTACAAACGTGCTTTCAAACAACTCAAAGGACAAATCCCCGACTTAGATTTCTACGTCCACGCCGAATGGTCAACAGAACAAGTATTACCCTGGAGCCACTTGCAAGGGACTCTACCACAGTCTACACTAATAAAGCATTTGGCTGATGCTAAGAGTTATATCAATCCATCCTCAAAGGAATTACAGCCATTGAATTCATAGCTGAAAATTTCATGCAAAACACAGCTGAGTATTACTGCGCCTATTGCGGCGAACCGAACTTAACTTTTATTGATTTGAGTGCCGGAGGACAGCAATCTTATATTGAAGATTGTCAAGTTTGCTGTAACCCAAATATTTTGTATGTGCGGGTTAATGAAGATACCCTAGATATCGAGATTGATACCGAATCCGAAAGTTGAATTTTAGGTTTTTCTTTCTATGTTGTATTTTAAACATTCCTCAGTAATTAATGCCTCACCAGAAGTAGTTTGGAAATTTCACGAAAGGCTAGATATTTTGCAACTACTGAATCCACCTTGGCAACCAGTCCAAGTAGTTCGTCGTGAGGGGGGGCTTGCTGTGGGCGCAATTACAGAATTTCGCCTATTTCTCGGACTATTACCCTTAACTTGGTTAGCGCATCATACTGAATGTGAAAAATATCGCCTGTTTACCGACGAACAGATATCTGGCCCTTTTGAGTCTTGGGTACATCGACATGAATTTAAACCGGAAGATGGCAAAACTAGGCTGACTGATGCTATTTCCTTCTCTATACCTGGTGGCGGTACAGTTGAATTTGTCAGTGGTTGGTTAGTGCAAGTGCAATTAGAAGCAATGTTTCGCTATCGCCACTATGTGACTAAACGGGAGTGCGAGTCATAATAAATTCATCATCATTCATTTTTTAGGATGATTTGCTTGTAGATAAGTTAGCGCCGGCACAACAAATATTTACGGCTGGGTTGTCTGTCATTGAGTGAAATAGTATAAGATGCGATCGCTTTAAGTAGTTTGCCAGCTCAATTACGACCTCTTCATGGTTTCTCCGTTTCTTGCTCATCCTGTTCTGGTTATCCTTTTCGCCACCACACAAGAGAATCACTAGATCGTTTGCGGATTCTCCAAAGTACACGCAGTAGCCACTGCCAAAGAAAAACCTCAGTTTTTGAACGCCTTCGCCAACCAACTTGCAATCCCCGTAATTACCCTGCTTAAGCCGCTCTATCCGCCGGATTATCCTCGAACGGATCACATAGTCCTTAAGGTTTTCTAGCCATTCGGTGTACGGTTCCTTGCCATACTCGGTAGCATAGACTTTCAGGGTTTTTTGGCGGACAATATCAGCCATAGCTTAATTATAAAATGTATCTTAAAAGCGACAATAAATGTATCATGAGGAATAATCACAATGGTTCAATCAGTCCCAAAAGTTCTAACTGTTGATGAATTTATTAGTTATTGCAGTGAGTGCGATCGCTATGAACTAATTGATGGTGAATTAATTGAAATGGAACCAACTGGACTACACGAGCAAGTATCTGCATTTATTGGGCGAAAACTGAATGTAGAAATTGATCGTCAGGATCTCACCTACTTTATCCTCCATCGCTGTCTAATCAAACTATTAGGAACACAAACAGCTTTTCGTCCCGATGTGATTGTGTTAGACCAAACTCAATTAATTAATGAACCATTATGGCAACAACAACCTATAATTACATTAGGAAACTCAATCAAACTGATTGCTGAAATTGTTAGCACAAACTGGCAGAACGATTACGCCCGCAAAGCTGAAGATTACGCTCTGTTAGGAGTTCCTGAATATTGGATCGTTGATTATCTAGGCATTGGTGGCAGAGAATATATTGGCAAACCCAAACAGCCAACGGTGACAATTTGTACCCTAATACAAGATGAATATCAAAAACAGTTGTTTCAAAACAACGATCAACTTATTTCCTCAATCTTTCCCAACTTGCAACTAACGGCACAACAAATCTTTACGGCTGGGCGATCTGCCATTGAGTGAAATGGTATAAGATGCGATCGCTTTAAGTAGTTTGCCAACTTAAAATTACCGGGTTTGGGCTGGTGAAATGTTAAAGGGGAAAGGATAAAACACCTTTCCCCGCATTCGTTCTTTTGGCAAAATACTAGCCTAAATAACTATTCACGCCATCAATTTTATCTTGAGAGATATTAGTCTGCGGTATCCAAGGTGGATTCTTGTATTGAACACCTACCAAGTATAGGCTCTACGTTTATTGTAAGGATCACCTGTAAAAGGCTGTATGCCAATAATCGGATAAGCATCATCCGTAGGACTAAAAATCCGCATTGCAGCTTCAGAAATATATTGAGTTATGTTAGCAAACATTTCGTAAATAGCCATAATATTGGACTCCTATTTTTGAGTCGCTTTAATGGTGATATCTATACTCTAATGCTGATATTTTTGGTTAGCTATTATTGTCAATATATTGAGAATATATGCAATGTTTATTCACATAAATTTGCAATAATTTAGTCTGATTTGCTCCTCCTTCAACATTCAGGGTAACAAATTAACATTATTACTAAGTTTTACTATTAAAAAATATTAAGTATTTTATGAAGTTAGTATAAATTTACCTATAAATCTACTGTTCTACAGCAATCTCTAAAATAAATTCGCTAGGAGTTGACATTATTTATGGTAAATATTACCATAAATAGCAGAAGCATCTTGTAGGGAAGCTCTTGCATGACAACTTTATTAGATTTGGACTATGCACCGAAACAGCAAAGCCAACAGAACCAGGACTTAAACGTTTCTGAGGATGACTACAGCTTGCTGACCGACCTTTATCAGTTAACAATGGCAGCTTGTTATACCGGTGAAGGTATAGAACAACGACGGGCAAGCTTTGAGTTGTGTGTGAGGCGCTTGCCAGAGGGTTTTGGTTATTTAATAGCAATGGGGCTAGCCCAGGCGTTGGAATATTTGGACAAATTCCGCTTTAGTGCCTCGCAAATTGCGGCATTACAGGCAACGGGAATTTTTGCTCACGCAAGCGATCGCTTTTGGTCAATACTAGCTGAGGGAAGGTTTACGGGTGATGTTTGGGCAGTACCAGAAGGGACAGCCGTCTTTGCCAATCAACCACTATTGCGAGTGGAAGCACCCCTTTGGCAAGCCCAACTGGTAGAAACCTACCTTCTGAATACAATTAATTACCAGACTTTGATTGCCACAAAAGCAGCACGGTTGCGGGATGTAGCAGGGGAGAAAGCAACACTTTTAGAATTTGGGACACGACGAGCATTTAGTCCCCAGGCTGCTTTGTGGGCGGCGCGGGCGGCATTGGCAGGTGGGTTAGATTCCACTTCCAATGTGTTAGCAGCGCTACAACTGGGACAAAAGCCAAGTGGTACAATGGCACACGCTCTAGTGATGGCGTTGTCAGCAATAGAAGGCACTGAAGAACAAGCTTTTAGTGCATTTCATCGATATTTTCCGGGTGCGCCATTGTTAATTGATACTTACGATACCATTGCTGCTGCCCAGCGCTTGGCCCAAAAAGTCAATTCCGGGGAAATGCAATTAACAGGAGTGAGATTGGACTCAGGAGATTTAGCTACCTTGTCAAAACAGGTGCGATCGCTTCTTCCTGGTGTGCCAATTTTTGCCAGTGGCGACTTAGACGAGTGGGAAATTGCGAGGCTAAAAGCAGCTGGGGCCCAGATTGATGGTTACGGACTGGGAACGCGACTAGTTACAGGTTCGCCCGTAAATGGAGTTTATAAACTCGTAGACATTGATGGCATCCCAGTGATGAAGCAGTCGAGTGGTAAGGTTACTTATCCAGGGCGCAAGCAGATTTTTCGCTCGTTTACGGAAGGTAAGGTAAAAGCAGACAGGCTGGGACTTTTAGGTGAAAGTCCTCTGGAAGAAGAACCTTTGTTGCAATTGGTAATGCAGGAAGGTCAACGGGTGCAACCACTGGAGACTTTGGCAACAATTCGTCAGCGTACCGCCGCCTCAGTTGCCAGTTTGCCACAACAGACACGGCTTTTAGATCATCCTGTGGCTGTAGACGTGGAGATTTCTGCCGCACTGCAAGAGTTGACAGAGGAAACTAAGAAACGAACCGCCAAGGACGCAAAGTGAGATGATGAGAATTGCTTTGTTTGGTACTAGTGCCGATCCACCAACTGCTGGTCATCAGGCTATTATGAGTTGGTTGTCTGAGCGTTATGATTGGGTGGCGGTTTGGGCGGCGGATAATCCATTTAAGTCTCATCAAACACCTTTAGAGCATCGGGCGGCAATGCTGCAACTGTTAATTGCGGATGTCGATACACCACGGCACAATATTGCTTTGGAACAAGAATTGAGTAGCTTTAGAACACTGGAAACAGTAGAGAAAGCGAAGGTTACTTGGGGTGATGACGCTGAATTGACGTTGATCATTGGTTCAGATTTACTGAGTCAATTACCACGCTGGTATCGCATTGAAGATTTGTTACAGCGAGTGCAACTATTGATCGTGCCGCGACCAGGATATGCAATAGATGAGTCTAGTTCAGAGCTAGTGCAGAAGCTGGGAGGTAAAATTGCGATCGCCTCTCTTACTGGTCTAAATGTTTCCTCAACAGCATACCGCGAAAATGGAAATCTTGAAGCCCTCACTCCCCCTGTAGTTGCCTATATTAATCGAGAGCATTTGTACAAATGCCAGGACATTCCCAAAAAAAGCTACCAATTTCGCTAAACCAACAACCTTTGGCCGATTTCAAGGTTGGTGTTGATAATGTAATTTTTTCTGTAGATACTGCCCAAAATCGGCTGTTAGTTCTATTAGTAATGCGACAGCAAGAACCATTTTTAAATCATTGGAGTCTTCCCGGTACTTTGGTGCGTCCAGGAGAGTCTTTAGAAGATGCCGCCTATCGCATTATGGCGGAGAAAATTAAGGTCAATAATCTCTATCTAGAACAATTGTATACATTTGGCGGACCGAATCGCGATCCACGGGAAGCAATCGATAGTTATGGTGTGCGCTATTTATCAGTTAGCTATTTTGCCCTAGTGCGGTTTGAGGAAGCCGAATTAATTGCCGATCGCGTTACTGGCATAGCTTGGTATCCGGTAAAACAAGTGCCGCAATTAGCTTTTGATCATAATGAAATTCTGGCTTATGGACATAGGCGGTTACGAAATAAATTAGAGTACAGTCCGGTGGCTTTTGAAGTTTTGCCAGAAATGTTTACTTTGAATGATTTATATCAGTTATACGCGACAGTTTTAGGAGACAATTTTTCCGATTATTCTAATTTTCGGGCGCGTCTACTCAAGTTAGGTTTTTTATGCGATACCGGAATTAAAGCATCACGGGGTGCTGGTCGTCCGGCTAGTTTGTATAAGTTTGATGCCGAAGCTTTTGCTCCCTTAAAAGATAAACCTTTGGTCTTTATTTAACCAATTTCTACCCCAAGTCCAGAGTTAAAAGTCTTAAGTCCAGAGTAACTTATGACTCTTGACAAATGACAAATGACAAATGACAAATGACTAATGACAAATAATATGAAGATTGCGATCGCTCAAATTAATCCGACAATTGGTGATTTGCTTTTAAATGCCCAAAAAATCCTAGAAGCAGCACAACGAGCAGCATCTAGCGGTGCGCGTTTGTTGTTGACACCAGAACTTTCTTTGTGTGGCTATCCACCAAGAGATTTATTACTAAATCCTAGTTTTGTGGAAGCAATGGGCATCACGTTACAAAACTTGGCGCGAGATTTACCGCCAAATTTAGCTGTATTAGTAGGAACTGTTGAACAGAACCGAAAAGCGCATATTACTGGCGGTAAAACATTATTTAACAGCATAGCTTTGTTAGAAAATGGCCAGATCAAGCAACTTTTTCACAAGCGACTTTTGCCTACTTACGATGTATTTGATGAACGTCGCTATTTTGAGCCTGGATTGCAAGCTAATTATTTCATTCTAGATAATATCCATATTGGCGTAACTATTTGCGAAGATTTATGGAACGATGAGGAATTTTGGGGCAAGCGTAGTTATGCCGTAAATCCGATTGCTGATTTAGCAATTCTGGGTGTAGATTTGATTGCAAATTTGTCTGCTTCGCCTTACACTGTCAGCAAGCAACAGTTTCGTGAAACAATGCTTAAGCATAGTGCAGTGCGTTTTCAACAACCGATTATTTATGTTAATCAGGTTGGCGGAAATGATGACCTAATTTTTGATGGGCGGAGTTTTGCCTTGAATCGTCAAGGTGAAATTATGTGTCGCGCCTGTGGTTTTGACAGTGATTTAGTAGTAGTAGAATTTGACGAGGTGCAACGGGATTTGCAGTTGAGTTCTGTAGCACCTATATATGAATCGGAAGATGAAGAAATTTGGCAAGCTTTGGTTTTAGGAGTCCGAGATTATGCTCGCAAGTGTCGCTTTTCTAAAGTAGTGTTGGGTTTAAGTGGCGGGATTGACTCTGCAATAGTAGCTGCGATCGCAACTACTGCACTTGGTCAAGAAAATGTCCTCGGTGTTCTCATGCCTTCCCCTTATAGTTCCGATCATTCTATTAGCGATGCTTTAGCATTAGCCGAAAATTTGGGGATTAAGACTAATCTTTTACCAATTGGCGAGTTAATGCAAGGCTTTGATCAAACATTAGGTGATTTGTTTGCAGATACCGAGTTTGGATTGGCAGAAGAGAATATACAATCCCGAATTCGCGGTAATTTATTAATGGCGATCGCTAATAAATTTGGCTATCTGCTTTTATCTACCGGTAACAAGTCAGAAATGGCGGTTGGTTACTGTACTCTCTACGGCGATATGAATGGCGGGTTAGCGGTAATTGCAGATGTCCCTAAAACCCGTGTGTATTCACTTTGCCAATGGTTAAATCGCAATAATGAAATCATCCCGCAAAACATCTTGACTAAAGCACCTAGCGCTGAACTAAAACCAGGTCAAGTTGATCAAGACTCTCTACCGCCTTACGAAATTTTGGACGATATTTTGCAACGCCTGATTAATAATCATCAATCAGCAGCGCAAATCGTTGCAGCAGGTCACGATCTGGTGATTGTAGACCGAGTAATCCAAATGGTGTCGCGGGCTGAATTTAAACGGCGACAAGCACCCCCCGGTTTAAAAATCACCGATCGCGCCTTCGGAACTGGTTGGCGAATGCCTATTGCCAGTAATTGGGTTGGTGTCAAAAACGCTTACCAGACTAAAACTGTACCTACGCCTACCCTAGTCTATTGGGATGGACAAGATGCCCATTCGCAAATCAAGTAGTAGTCTGTCAAGGTAAACGTGGACGCAGAGATAATTTCCTTCACCGCGTTTTGTTAGATGTTGAGGCGTTGCTGAATCAGGGTATGAAATTCCAAAATTAAGTTTATTCAAGCCTTAATTCTTTGCGCCTTTGCGTGAGACATTCATCCCTTAATTCAGCAACGCCAAATTTTTAATACAACTTGCCAATAAATACTTTTCAAATTCAGTATAATTTACATTAATTTTTGTGTGTTGAATCATAAAATAATAGTAAAAATTTTGACTAAATAGCTAATACAAGAGTATTGTTTCAAACAAGATTAATCTTCAAAATGATGTTTATACTTAGAAATAAATAAAGGCAGGTGCATAATGAAACTACAAGATTTCTTAGGAACAGAAGAGAAATGGGGATTTGAGGCGATCGCTAATGACGCAGACTTAGCTCGTCAGATTCAGATATTGTTAATCGGCTTAGGTTTGCTAGAACCTCCAGCCGATGGCAAATTTGGCCCCGTTTCTGTGATATTTCTCAAAAAATTTCAAGAATTAACAAAGACTGGAGAAAAGGATTTTTTAGGAGCAGTCACAGCCAAGAAACTAATTGAAACCAAACTAGATGATCTTCCTAAACCCCCCTTAAAACTTGGTAATGATATTGCCAGCCGGATTGTTAAATATTTGGTATCTAAAGACTATCAGGTATTCACCAATTCCAAAGAATACAACATTGTCTATATAGAGGGTATCAATAGAGACTGGAGTCTAAATAGTGATACACCCAATCAATTTAACGATCGGCGGATTATCATTGAAGTAGTAAATGGTGTTCCCAAAATCGTAGATGACTGGGAAGCTACTACAGAACCAGGGAAGTACTACACTTATAATCCGATGAACCCTAAAGGAGCTGCTAGGATTCAGTTTGGACAATACAAAGCTTGGGCTGTTGGCACACACGGCACAGCAGAGCCTCACGAAGCATTGGTGCAAGCTGGAGATATAACTGTTTGTAGAGATTTCAACGAAGACTTTAAACGAACTGGCGACAAACTTGATACAGGTGATAATTTTTATGTAAATCAACACTACGGCTTTGATTTTCCCCAAAATGATATTCGCCTTGCTAGTGCGGGTTGTTTAGTGGGACGTAGCCGTGAAGGACATAGAGAGTTTATGGCGATTATTAAACAAGATCGTCGCTATGTCGCTAATCGTAAATATCTTTTCTACGCTACAGTGATTCCTGGGGATGATTTACTCAAAAAGTTTCCCAGATGAGGTAATGGTTAATTAGTAGCGGTTTTTGTTATGATGAAACGTCTGGTAGGATAGCCTAGATGTACTATCCTACTTTGTGTTAAGACAGCAATTTTGTCTAACTTTGTTCTTGTGGTTGCCCTATCTGTGCCGTCAGCTTCTCTTTATCTTGTCTGCGTTTTTTGGCGTAAAGTTGAATAGTTACTGCCATCAAAATAATCATGGCAAAAATACCCCAGACAGTGATATCTGTAGGTAAATTATTTTTAAACACAGCCAGCAGGACGATCGCTACTAACATAACTGTGGGTGCTTCATTTAAAGCACGTAATTGCTGACCATTCCAGCCACATTCATCTACTGCTAACTTCTTCATAATCCGAGCGCAGTAATAATGATAGCCGATTAAAATAGCAACAAACAGTAGTTTGATATGTAACCAACCCTCTTTTAAAATATCCGGTTCAGTGCTTACTAAACCGATAGCCATTGCGATCGTTACAAACATTCCTGGGTTAGTGATGATATAGTAGAGACGCTTTTCCATAATTTGATACTGATTCTTCAGTATCGTTCGGGCTGGTTCAGGTTCAAGGTTCGCTTCAACATGATAGATAAAAAGACGTACCAGATAGAACAAACCGGCGAACCAAACTACAAAGCCGACAATATGAAATGCTTTAAACCATGAATAAGCCATGAATCCTAATTTCCTTTAGTTGTCGTCTGAAACTCTCTTAAATTTTGAATTTTTACCTGTGGTTTCATTTTTATAATATCTATTTTTGCCAAAGGTATATGTCAATGAGCATCTTTACG
>Ga0209591_10000804_pt1 | contig 40143 bp, 56 predicted proteins | sample MAT01_FD_187207 | JGI IMG/M metagenome (GOLD analysis project Ga0209591, IMG submission 187207) | Freshwater microbial communities from Lake Fryxell liftoff mats and glacier meltwater in Antarctica - MAT-01 (SPAdes) (version 2) | ecosystem: Environmental > Aquatic > Freshwater > Ice > Liftoff... | reverse complement strand
TACGTGTTGGTATTATTTTGATGGACGACCACCAAAGTTCACCTTGGAAGTCAGCTATCTCTTTCGATATTCTGAAATATAGTTCAGCAAGTTGCTTGACATCTATGTTATCGAGAACGTTGTCTTTGATAGTCTCGAACATGTTCATAACTGTCCCAGCCACTTTGCCAAGTTCAGACCCGTTTAACCCCGCGCCCAATAGTCGGTCAACTAATGAGGAAAGATATTTGATAGCACCCACCGCCCAACTACCTATCATGCCGGGTAGGTCGTTCACATAGTCAGCCAAGAACCCAATAGCGTCGACACTGTTCATTGACGCCCTAATGGTTTTGACCACCTTTGTTATTTCATCGAAGAACCCTATCAGATAGTAAAGTGGGTCAAGGTTTACACCTAAGCCGCCAGCCAACTTCTCAAACATGTCACCTACGCTTTTTAAGGCTTGCAAGATGCCATTAGCCGCGTCGAGTACTGAACGTTTATCTTTACCTTCAACTTGGCGTAGGATGCCAAACAACCCTGTTAGCGGGTCAAATATCTTTGTCTTGATAGTCTCGACTGTACCTTGGAAAGTACCTTCAAACTCGGCTATCAAACTATCTGGCGCTGACATCTGTAAGGCGGTCAAGTAAACCTTAGTTCGCGCTTCCTGTGTTATGCTTTTCCAGTCTTCCGGAGACAAGCCATTTTTCGCAAGCTGGTCACGTAAGTTGCTTTGAAGGTTTGCGTTGTTTTGAAAGATATCCGCTACCATCGACTCTTGAAAACCAGTTGTCCCGGTCAAGAACCTGTTACTCGCGTTCCCAGCGTTGTTCATATCAACCCCGCGAATAGCAGCAAGAATACCTATTCGTTTTGTAAACTCTTCACTCTTTGCTGTAAAGTCATCTCCACTAAACTGCTTTGAAAGTGAACCCGCGATACTCCGGTAGATACTAGCATAACCAGCAGTTTCCCCTGGCAAAGCTGCTGCTATATTCGCAATGGCAACTTGACTACTTTCTATCAGTTTTCTCGCGTCTCCAATAGGTATCTTCATGTTCACCGCCAGTTCGGACGATGACGCAATAATAGAAGTTTGCATTTGGGCGGCTGACCACAAACCATCTCTAATATAGTCGACACCTGAACGTAAACCGTCTAGCAAGTTTGAAGGTATAGCCCGCGTGAAGCCATTAAACCAACTGTTCGTAACCTGTTCTAAAGTCTGTATCTTGCCTTCATACGTTTCTAAAGTCGGTGTCAAGTTGTCTTTGACATCGATGCCTACTTGGATGATGTTGCCAATACCTGATGCTATTGTCGACGCTGCTGCAACACCTCCGACTATTGCGGCGATAGGTAGTACCATACTTTACTCCCAGTTATCCTCATCTATATCGGACTGCCCTAACTCGGACATCGTTTCTATCAGTTCTATCAGTTGCCATATCTCTCTGTCTTCCCACACCAAAGCTAGACCTACCACCTTACGTCCGCTTGCCGCGATAACCGCTTGTAATAGTTCTAGCCTTGTGAAGCCACGTCCTTCATATTGGAACTGGCAAAGATGTGCTTCTCCACTAGGATGTGGGTGTGTTGAGAGACTGAAAGGTTCCTACTGCATTTAGTAACCTCACCGCGTCTGCCAAGTCTAGTTCGTCTATTTCTTCTAAAGACAACACTGGACTACTTAAAATACTTATCATCTTATATGACGCTGTTATTTGGTCATCTCCCGCCGTGACAAAACCTGCAATATGTTTCAGGTGTTTTCCTTTGGGAGCTTCAAGCGTGATGATACGGTTATCCGATAGCGTTACGGTAAGGTTACTTGTCATGGCTTTTCAGGTTAGGTTCACCTTTACCATGTTTACTGTTTTGTACTATTTTGGAAGTACACTTCTATCTCAAGCATTGCAAGTGAAGACGATGTTCTATCCACTTCCGCAACTCGCAGTCTTGTCACAACACACCCCGTATAGACCCGCGCCTTAGCTGACGCAATAGGTGTTCCGGCTATGTCACTTGTAACTGGTTGAACCGTGACAGTAAAGGCAGTATCCGCGTTAGCGTTCTCTACTTCTTTTTGTGCCCATAGTTCCAAAGCCTCATCTTGAACAGGGTCATAAGGTTTTGATAAGGTCAGCTTTTCTCTCGAAGAGAACCCAAAGGTAGCTAAGGTCTGCCCGGTTTGTCCGTCATTGTAAGCTACTTCAGGTCTGGAAAAAGAAGGCGCACTAGCCTTTGTAAACAGGATGTTACCGGATAACCCGGTAGCACCATTAACCGTAACGATAAAGTTTTGAACCGTGATAGGTTTAAGGTTTGCCATTTAGTTCCTTATGCTTTAGGTATTGATACTTGAGGTGTGGTGATAGAAGTCGTAGCAGTGTTTACAGTTCCCGTTACAGTTTCGGTCAAAGGTGAACCGATAGCGGCGCGTGCCATCCTGACAACCATCACTTCTAAAGTCGCTGTTGGCACGATAATAACGTCGACCGCAACTCGACCGTTCTCTAGGTCAAGTGGTAGGTTGTTACTACTGTCACAAACAACTCGATAAGCTAGGTCAGGTGTAGCGCCATATAACGCGCCCGCAACTCGTAACCTTTCGCAAACACTAACACCCGTTCCTTTGATGTTGGCAAAGGTAGTACCTAACCCGTCGACACCTGATAAGACTAGGTTGTCGTAGGCTACTTCCAAAGTACCAGCTAGGATGTTCAAAACTAACCTTACTAAATAAAAGCGATAGAAAGGGTTAGTCGACAAAGTACGCGCACCATAAATGCAGAAGCCAACATTAGGAAAGAACCGGAGGGCGTTGATACCTAAAGGGTTGATAACACTTTGTTGCGTCTTTGTGATAGTGGCTGTCAAAGCAGTCACACCACGTAAAGGATAGTTCTTACCAGCCGGAGGTTGTTGTAAACCTCTGTCACGTTGCGCCCGTAAAGCAGTTGCTACTACGTAAATACTTGCGGGAACTGTCACGCCAAGTTCGACTACTACATAAGGTGCATAGTAAGAACTATGTCCTTTAGGACTGGAAAATAAAGCACGTTCAGTTTGGCTAGCGCGGACGATATCTGTCGAGATGGCTACTGCGTTAGAACAGTCGATAACACCTATCCAATAGAACGCAGGGTCAGCGCAAAGGGCTTCAATACCACTTTGAAGTAGTATCAGTTCCGCGTTCAAAGTAAAGCGCTTGAAGAACTCCGGAGCTAGGACAAAACCTTGAGGCATGTCAGCATCGAAAGTGCGTAACAAAGTCAACCGAACATCTTGAATATCTGGTGACGCTGGCGCGGTTACAATAGTTGGTGTGATGTTGGCAGTGAAAGAGAAGGTATCTGCTGCTGCGTGCTTAAGCACTAAACCATCTAAATAAACGGTAGCGCTACCTTGGTTTACTAAAGTGGCTAGACGACCTGCGATAGTTAAAGCAGTGTCACCAGTGATAGCAGTTGTCGAGTGGACAAAACCATTGACCGTAATGGAAAAGACAGTATCGACTGTTAGGGGTGAGAAAACTAAAGTACGGCTAGGACTTGCAGCAACGTTTACAAAGTATAAACCACTTCCGGTTCTTTGGTCAAAGAACGCCTTAACAACCGGGATGGAAAGACTAGTACTTCCAAAGCGGTTTACGAAGTCATCAAAACTTTGGACAAAGGTAGGGATGTTTTTGGGTGCGTCTACTTGGCTTGAGTAACCTAACAGGTATACCGCGCTATGGTCTGACAAAGACGCTGGCGTCACACCCCAGGTATTCTCTTCGACGTAAACGCCGGGAGTGTTATAAACCGATAGTGAGATAGGCATAGGCTTAAGGTACTCTGTTAATAGTTAGTATCGTATCTAATATGTTTCGTGCCGGGTCTACGATGTCTTCCGGTACTGTCGGTTGTAACGCGCGTTTTATCCCTACCAATATTTGGGTAAAGTCGTAAGGTAAACCTGGTGTTCCCACTTCAAGTTCCGCTACCCACTGAACTGACATTGACCATTGCACCCTGATAAACCAGTCACCCCGCGCGTCATCCCGCTCCGAAATAGCTATCGGGTCATTAGCATGCAACTGAAGTTGAAAGATGTCAGCTATGTCACCAAACTCCATTAATAAACGGTAAGCTACCGTAGTATGTATCCCTTCATAAAAAGAAAGTGGTAGGTTGTCATACCTTAAGGTTCCGTCAATACGACTTATCAACTCTACAACCTGCGTAGCACTTTGCATGACACTACCACCGTTCCGATAGATGTGGACATCTGTTATCGGAGGTAGCACCCCTACCGTCTCACCCGCTTGCAATGGGTAGTCAAGTTCCCATGTCGAGACTGTCAGGTACTTCACTAAGAACGCTTTTAAGCCTGTACGCCATAAAGATGTTTTCATACTCTTGACCTAAATAACGTTACTATCGCACTATTCTCGACTATGGCAGTTGTCACGACATACTTACTTTCACCTCTCGTACCATCCTGAAAAACCATCTTTCCATACTTTATGGCGGCAACTGGTACAGTCAACGGGATGCTTGACACCATCAGGTTATCACCATTTATTGTCACCCCTAACGCTAGGAAGTTTATCAGCATCTGGGGCGTAGGTTCAGTCACCTTTGCCGTGAATGTGTAAACTGTCACGCCGTGAGTTAGGACGACCGTCTGATACTGCCTAACCCCTAAGCTAGGAGGTATCTTGGCTATCAACCTTTGCTTCAAACTTGATAGGTTATTTGTTAGCGTCATTTATTTAAAACCACCTGTGATGTCAGTTCCGCCACTTGTCAGTTTCGCGTAACCCGGCGCACTAAACTTTGGTACTGATGATGTCATCTCACCCGCCCGTTGCGCACCAGCCTTCTCTAACTTTTTCTCATTTTGGGCTAGGCTACGTCCTTGTTTTGTGTTGAACTTTTTACCTACTGCCCTATTTAGTTGCTGCATGAAGTGAGCTGTTATTTCAGCCATCGATGACGTCAACATAGCCCGCGCCGGAAAGTGTATAGTTCCCATTTCTTGATAAATGGTGTAAGGTACTTCGTTCGTCCATTCAATACCTTGACCCTTTGCCCTACCTTTCCACCCCGCCTTTAATGCACCCGTCTTTACAGGGCTTCTTTGTTTCATTAAAGCTACACCGTAAGGTATGGTGCTATCTATTGCTTTTCTTATTTCAGGTGTTATGGTTTGTCCTTTGTTAAACAGTTCACCATAGTACTGAATACTCTTAGACATGGTAGCCTCCTAAAAGTCACTGTGAATATTATATCGGCGGTGTCCTTGACTTTGCGCGGTGAGATAAGGATATGACCCGGCTGACGTTAGTTGTTCGTTCAAAGCACCCGTGTACTTATTAAACCGTATCGGTATTCCGGAATAGGCGGAAATAGCTGACAATAGTCGAGTGCCTTCTAGCTTCAACATAGCAACGTGTTTGCCATAGTTTAGCTTCATATCTCCGACTTGCTCTGTCATACCATCTGTCACTATGGATGCAAGCGCTACGTCGACGTCCACAAGTTTTAGGAACGCCGCGTCGATGAACTCCATTCTACTTAGAGAAATAGGGTACTGAGTCATAATGACTTCATAGTACCCTAATGTTTCAGATATTGATAATGGGGTAGCCATTGTGAACCTTAAGTTAAGCTATCTAGGGATGCAACTGACTTCCGGTTGAATACCCGGAACTGTGGTAATGCATAAAGTTCAAAGGAACGAACTGCACTGTTATTAGAAGGTAGTTCGGCAATGTGAACGTTGATACCGTAGGTTGACTCCGGGTTGATGATGGCTGTGTTTGCCATATCGCCACTGGACGCGCTACGTTGCAATGCGAAAGAATAGACGTTCAAGTCTTGGCTATTGAGGAAGTATAAGGTTCCGGCAGAACACATGGGGTCTTCAATAATGGGGATACCTTGATAGTACCGTCCACCCATACCAAGTTCAACACGGGTCAAGCCATTGACTTCTTCATCTGGGGTCAGACCAAAACCACCGCCAGCAGTGATAAACAACTTGGTGTAAGCGGTTCCCATTCCGGGTGCGCAAACTATCATGTCGTAAGAACTTTCTTGCTCTTGGACTACTTGTTGAAAGTCTAACAATAGGCTAGAAGTCAAAGCACGGGGTGATGCGTCTGTGTTCCGGATAGCTTGCCAAGTAGGATAGGTTACGGGAGATAAACCAGCATAAGATACTGTGTTGTCACGTACTACACTTAGACCGGATATTTCAGCCGCGCCAGCATTACCCGCGCCAGTGAAAAGAAGTTGGTTGATAGTTCGGAGGATGCGAGAAACACCACGTTTAACATGACTTTCAAACAAGTCAGCTAGTTCTTCAACGGCAAGTGTAGCTGCTTCTTCTATCTCGATACGTGAGATGTTGAACTGATGTTTCACACGGTAACGACCGATACGAAGTGATGCTGCGAATACGTCATCTGTTGCGGTTAATGAGCCGTTAGCTGTAACTGCTTCAATAGCGGCAACTGCACCACCCATGTCAACGTTCCAGTTAAGACTGGTGTCGAACTTAGTACGCATGCTTTTCCGGGCGTATAGGTTCACAAGTAAGGGGATAGCTGTGAGGCGCGTATTAGCGACTGCTGGCTCAACTGCTTTAGCGATAGTCTCAATAGAAGTTAAAGGCATAGTAGTAACCTAATGGGTTGTGTCTTCTTTACTGTGTTTATCCGAGTAGAGCTTGCGCCAGAGTTTTAGCTGACTCACTGCGTGTTGTAGCTTGAGGTGGCTTTGCGCCTAAAGTTGCGGTAACTTGAACTGGTTTGAGAAAATGTTTACCTTCTTCAGTTCCCAAAAAAGTGGTGACTTCTTCCGACAGTGTTCGTCCATTCTTTGTTACGATGGCGTTGTCTTTTGTTTCGTAACCTTCATTCAGACGGTTGTAAAGTAGTTCATGTACTACACCGGAATACTGCAAACCTTGCACTTTACCTAGTTCATCATTGATAGACTGTTTAAAGGCTAGGGTCTGGTTTTCTTTTTCCCTAACTGCCTTTGAAGCCTTCTCTGTTGCCAACTCTGTTTCAAGGAGTTGTAGGCGCTTACTAAGCGGGTTTGTATCATCCACGGTATCAGTAGGAACAGCAACAGGGTTTGTAACATGTGACTCCAATGCTTCAGTGCGGTCGTCGACGTATCTCGAAACATCTTCCAATAAAACCTTGGAATGTTCGGCAAGGGTAGCTTTTAGGCTTGCTGCATGTTCAGTCATTAAACTGGCAAATAACTCTCGAACTTGACTTTCTTCCATTTTTAGTACCCTTGTTATGTTCTTCCTATACTTTGTTTTGTTTAACGACCTAACCTCCTAGCCGCTATCCCCAACGCTCCGACACTTACTAAACCTAAGCCCGCCGCTAACCTTGGACGTTTTTTAGCTAACCGTAACGCGCTTTTCCCTAACCTAGTGGCTTTTCTTCCGGCACGGATGCCCATAGAAAGTAACCGTCTGTTAGTACTCTTTCTTGCGCCAGTTGCCGCGAATAGCCCGCCGCGCTGACGTAACCGTCTCGATGACGCCTTACGCCGTTTACGCTTTACAAGCATTACAATACCTCTCCTACAGGTGTCACATTGTTTGCCGGGTTGAATATCACTTCTAACTCATCACGTATCGTATCCTCATCCACTGTCGAAACTGTCCCGGTCAACATCTTGGATATCTTTTGCCAAAATAGTTTTTGGGCTGTTAAGGGGATGTTACCGCGAAGTCCGTCTACTGATACAGCGTTTAGTAGTTCTTCTTTGATGTCGTCGACATTGAAGTCATTCAGACCTTGCACCACGATATCGTCTGGCGATAGTCCCATCAAAATAGCTATGTTTTGGAGTGCGGCTTCATAAACATGACGTACCCTGTTACCATAGTCTCGCATCGTATTTATCAGTTGTATTTGGTCAACCATCTTGCTAGCACCACTTTGCGCTAGTACTGATGTATCAGACGATGCAAACCTCATTGAGACGATAGCTTTTATTTGTTCCTCAATAGTCCGTAGTTGGTCTGTCAGGTTCCGAATAGCTTGCCCTGTCGACTCGACAAACTGGAATGATGCACCCACTAAAACTTGTCTGTTTCCGAGTAACACCTTATCATACTCCGGTTCTTCCTGCAAGTATGAGGGGTTATCGTTAGCAACAGGTGGTGACGGCGTAAACACCCTTTGGATAGTCCCAGCCAAAACACCACTATCACCCCAACTTGACTCGATATTCATGTGTTGTATTTGCTTCAAATAACACATACAACCTACCCATAGTTCGGCTGGCAGTTCGCCAACTGTTACAAGACTGTTAGCTGCATTATGAGGGAACACTGTCATAGGCAAGCTTAGACCTGGCGTGTTTGGCAACATAAACTTGGAACCGTTCCATACTTTCCAGACTTCGCCATTTTTCAACTGAACCGGAGCTTCATATACTACGGTTTGTCCCGGCATATAGTACGTGTATCGAACTTTATAGTCTAAAGCTATAGGTGTTCTTTCAGCCACTATTTCCCGCACCTTAAACCAGTCGTCATCCCTATTCCAGTCGACAACACTTGTCACGGGTAGTATGTTCAAATAAGGCATAGCTAAAGCAGTCTCTTCCGCCTTACTACGTGGTGTCTGTTCGGGTTGTCTCCTATCCGCCACAATGTAAACTTTGCCGTAATACAACATCTCAAGAAAGATATCTTGAACTAGTGTTCTTTCGTCACGGGTTCCCCTAGCGTCGTTATGACCCCTAATATAGTCAAAGACTGTATCGATATCACCTTGCGTGTTGACGTATAGTGGTGACGCTGCTAGCTTGGCTGCTGTATCCTTTATGGCAGTACTAAAGATAGGCGTGTAACTAAACCGCTTCATTCTGCTTTGATAGTCCCTCCGTGTTTCGTCAGGCTTCATAGGGAGATAGTATTCGATGTTCCTTAGGATGCTAGGAGCGCCGTCACGTAACTCCGATATCGTTTTCCAAGTACTAGCATAGAAGTCATAGTCCTCATGCGTCCGTTGCAAAATAGTGTAAAGTAGGTTTTCTTGTAACTCCATTTTCATTCCTTAACCTCCGAGAAAACAACCTTAATGACAGTTGCATCGTCATCCGTCTCGATGCTATCTTCTAATGCAGCCTGTTCCGTTATCCACTTGACAGCCGCTAGCTTCAACGTAACCGCTTGTATTGCCACTGACGGTAAACGTTCCAATAAGTCGATAGCGTCTTTTCCCGCCACTTTCTGAGTCAAATAACCATCAACTTGGCATGCCTGATAAACGGCTTCTGCCTGCGTTAAGATATCTTCTATGTCAGCACGGAAAGAACCTAGTTTGTCAAGTAGCCTAGTATATCTCTGTTTTTCCCTCATAATAAAATAGGCATAGCCTTAATGTGCTATACCTATTCTGTGTTATTTCATCGAGTCCCTTAGGGCTTTTCTTAAGGCGGCGTACTCTTCCGCCAGCAGCCTTGTCTCTTCTTTCATTCTAGCCAACTCGGAGAGGCGTGCATCTTTTTCAGCTTGTCTCTCTTCAGGTGTTTGAGCCATAACCTTACCCGTGACCGTGCTATCTTTTTCATATCTCTATCTTAACACACTTTTCGGATCTTGTGTTATAGTAAAGAAAAACAGGGATAGTTATGACTGACGAAACTACCGAGTTCAGACCAAGAAATAAACGGATGCCTAGTCACACTGTATCATTTAATATCAATAGCGCACATCACATGACGTTTCATTCCCTTGCTATTGCTATGGATATGTCTGACTCCGAGCTTATCAGAAGGGCTATTCAAAGCTATGTGAAGCTACATAAGGACTATTACAAGGTCGTTCCAGACTATAGTTTCATTAAACCTGACACTATATATAATGAATATGCCTTGACTGACGTTGAGTTTGAAGAGCTAAACCAAAGGACACTTTGGGAACTATCAAGGGCTGGTCGTAAAGCTGCTAGTGATAAAGAGAAGCTAAGACTAAAAACCATCAGATCCGAAAAAGCTAAAAAAGCTAGGGTTCTCCGTTTTGAAAACGGTAAACCTAAAACAGGTCAAGTTTCGGAAAGTGTCGAAGTCGTTAAGGAAGTATTAGTACCTACTGAAGTTATTACACCAGTTAAAGAGCCAAAACCTGAACTACCTGTTATACCTATGACCCCTGAAGTTGCGGCGTACCCTGAAGAAGCTGTACTAAAGAAGACGTTTTATTGTGGAAAATGGGTCATGATATGGAGTCTAAAACCTGTCGTCTTTAATAGTCCAAGATGGCTCACCAGGTTACATACACTACCTACACCTACTACTGATAGGATGCGTAAGATGGTCGCACTTTTAGACCGAATAGAAACTTTACCAAAAGCCAAGCTCTTAACTTTAGAAAGTGAAGTCCAAAAAATATTACAGACGCCTGGTACACCTATAGATGTTCCATTCTCGGTTTTAGTATGTGATAACATCTTGGAATACGCGTGCTTTTTATACCCTAATGATGTTCATTAAAGTTCAGTACAAAAGCTTCAAAAAGCCCTTGCATTTTCAGACAGTCTTTGTTATTATATAGAAGTGAGGGAAAGAGAAGAGCGGGGAAGTCAAGGCAGAACACCTAAGGGCAGTTCCCGGAAGATAAACCAACTAATACGGAACGCAGTGCAAATATTCAGCACGTAGAGTGTATGAGAGCGCGTAAGTCCATTCCGTGTCCTAGTAAATACTTCTCTCTCACATTGTTAGGTTGACGGTACTTAGTAAGGACTAAGGTTGAAGGTTGTTTCAGTGGGATATTCGGTAGCGTTATTAAACTAGTGACTACGGTCATTATAGCGCCAGCGTCCAAAGCGCTACCGGGTTGAAGACTGAGACAAGATGGATACCAAAGTTCAGAAAAGTACTCGACGCCTAACCCTGATGCTATCGGTAGTGTTAGCCAAGTAGCCCGCACTACAAGTAAGTCTAAATACTTCGATAGCTAGGGAAAAAAACCGAATAGACGTCTTAACCTATTAGCTGGCGCTTAGGTCTGGATGTCTACTAGGTTCTCATGTCAACTTGTTTGCTTGAAGGACTGGAAACAGTTAAAACTAAGGCGGGTCTTGACACTATATAAGGAATAGCTTCATTGTTATACTTATCGTCACTTCACTGAGATAACACCTTCTTCTGACAGCTTCTGAAGCCTACCCTAAAAAGTAGGCTTTTGTTGTGTCTACTGTAACCACTCGATACTATTCAAGACTTTCTGGACGCTATCTGCTTTTTGTTCGATACCACCTATCTTGACTATTCCTTGCCCTAAAAAGCCTTCTACTTGTGCGGTTGTATTCTTTAACGTACCTAGTATGTTGTCGATGCCTTTAGTACTACCTAGAATACGTGTAATAGCTTGCTCCGGCGTAGTAGGTAAGCCTAACCCTAACTTGTTAGCAATGGTCAAACCAAGGGTTACTTGCGGCGGGAACGTGAAAGAAGACAAACCAGGTGCGGCGTCCAATATCTTCCGAAAGTCTTTTGTCTTTCCCAAAGCCTGTTGCGCAACACCCGTTATTGACTTGAATAAAGACATAGGTTACTCCGACTTGTTATTATCATTGTTCCGAGAGATGGCAAAGAAGCCCGATATAGCACCTACCGCAACACTAGTGAACACTGGCGCAACATCTGGTTTTATTACTGTCACGACCGTCGTTGCCACTATCGCTGTTATTGTCACGCAAACCCGCGCAACTGTTGCAACATATTTCTCAGTCAACATGCTTTTTACCTGCTTTTGGTGTTATAATAGAAGGTAAGGAGGGAATGCTATCGGTAGGTTCAACATATACCTTTACGGTATCCTTATCGGCTAACAGTACTACACTCTTAGTTCGGTCAACCAAGTTGATAAACCAAAAACCAAAGGCATTCTCACCCGCGTAAAAAGACTTCTTACCGTCAACAACATAAAACAACTCAAAGGAAAACATAATATGTCCCCACTAAAGGCTACTCCTATTTTGTCTTTATTAGAAGCATCTGAAGCACGTCTATTTTGGTTGATGGGTTACAGCCTTAGAACATTAGCACCACGTTACGGCATGACCCATAATATGTTACATTCCAGACTGAAGCAACACTTTGGCAAAGACTGTTGCAGTCGTAAAGCTAACAGCCTATCACGTTCACTATTGCGTGACGGTTACTCTTTGGAAGACATAAAAGAGATAGCCTTCAAGCAAGGTAATGAATGGTTGTCTTCCTATCGCCAAGACAACACCTATAGCAAACAACGTATGCTTGACTTTACATACGCCATCGACTGCCTAACTTACGATGACCCTACAACCCCAGATCCGAATAGCACTTTTCCTTTATTACCCTGGTTTATTCAACTTGCTGACCTTCTAACCAGTCATCTTTACTTCGCAATGGTTAATACCCGTGAAACAGGTCTGTAAGCCTCATGACGACCTTAGCCTCCCATTCTGATACATATCATTGTGAGAGGCTTTTTCATGCCTTCTAGCCCTAAGTAGTTTCGTTACTCAGAATAAAGACACAAAACCGTCAAAGCCTTACCATGTAAGGATATCCCGTTACTCAACCCTAAAATAGGTCTAAAATAAATGATACATGATGTACCTGTATGCTATGTTTATTACATTACTGACGGCTTGAGAGTGAAAGTCGGAATAGCAAAAAATGTTGCCAAGCGGGTTAAGGCTTTGCAAACTGGTAACGGTGGCAAGTTAGAAATAGTTCACACCATTCCGTTTTCTTCCCGCGCCCTTGCCTTCAAAAAAGAAGCTAGCCTTCATAAGATGTATAGCTCCTATCGGATGCATGGTGAATGGTTTAGCCTTAACGTACTTAGGAACCTACCCGATATAAAAGAGACATGAAAAAGTTCAGTAAATATCTGTTGCATTTACCTAAAGGTTTAGTTACTATAAAAGAAGAAAGAAAAGAGACAAAGGAACAAACCACATGACAGACGTTACCAAGACTTCCAAAGCAGTTGTTACCACCGTTAAGATAGGTGCTGACATGGAACTTGAAGGTCTGATGTTACCAGACGGTTCTTATGCTATATCCATAAGCCAAGCTAATACATTACTCGCGTTTTCGTCCACACAAAACCATGCCTCACAAAGCCTGAAACGTATACTGGGAGCGGCTTTTCGTCCACACAAACTCGCTACTGAGTTAGATAACACACTTATGAATGTGATATCTCTTACGGACTTCAACCTAGTCCTAATACGCCTAACAGCAGCAGGTAATGAAGCCGCGTTTAAACTCTTAGAAACATTATCGGCATTATCTTTACACCAACTATTTTCAGATGCCTTTGGTGTCAAGTTTGAAGCGGAAGAAAGACAAGACTGGTTAACCTATCGTCAATGTCACCGTGACTCCTATTCCAAACAGTTTGCATATTGGGCTGACGTTGACGGTTGTCTTGAAGGCTGGCAGTTTGGTAGACGTCGTAACCAGTTCAAAACCGCTATCAACCTTGAAATAAAGTCGGTCAACCTTTACACCTCAAAAGAGTTACATATTTTGAACTTGGCAGACGCAAAGTATGACCTCCTAAGAGAAGTTGGGAAAACACATATTGAAGCTATGGTTTATCTCACAGCAGCTTAACATCTCTTAACGAGAGAACCGGGTCATACTAGTTCTCTCGTGTTACAATGAAGAAGTCAGAAAGAAACAAAAGAAAAAGAAACTAAAATGAAATATACGATGTTCGCTACAAACCTAACAAAGGTTACTTTCTCAAGTGGTCGTGGTTTTAGACTGTTCGCCGATAGTAGTACAGAAGTATATGTACCTATCGCGGATCTGAATAAGCTTTTCACAGTTGCCGTCACTTGGTCTTTAATGGACTATCATAAAACCACCCTTCACACTGTTACGGACATTATTGAAGGGGAACATGTTTGCGTTACCTACTATGACATGTTAGCTATTGCCAGCACCCTAATGGCTAGTGACTATGAAGACACAATGGTAAAGCTTATCGCGGAAGAAATAGTAGACGCTCCGACTGAAACAAAAAAGTATCGATGCATCTATAGTGAAGGCATCATGTACCACTCTTAACATTCCGTAATACAAATAGGAGAAAAGATATGTTGGCTACCAGAGAGAAAACAGTTGCTTTGTCCACTAATAGCTTCAGAGTGTTCACAACTAAAGGTAAGAACACCTTCACCCCTGTTGTCGACGTCTATCGGTTGTATGGGTTGTCTGACACCTTATCATTCCTGAAAGAACTTAAGATAGCCTTACACCTTATTACCGATAGTTATGCCGTAGAACACAGTTGCATCCAGTATAATGACCTACTTCGCATTTCACATCTAATAATGGAACGGTTCAAAGAAGACGGTTTAACTTAAGGGAGATATGACTAAACAGTACTATTTCGGATCTGAAGAGTTAGTACCCCTGGGAGAAGTTGTAAAGTGCTTCTCTCTCACCTGGGAGGTGTTAGACTTCTTTGAGGTTAAGGTTCACGCCTTACCAACTACAGACGGTGGTCAAGTGTTATGCATCACCAAGTCTGACATGACCTACTTAACTAACAAGCTTAACATTACTTAACACAAATATCTTTCAAGTTTCGGTTCAAGCGCGGTTTTCCTTGTTATAATAAAAGAAGAAAGAAAAGAGAAAGGAACAAAACAAAATGGACATCCAAGTAAACGACTTAGTTCAAGACATCCACGGTACATCTTACCAAGTGACCATCAAAGGAAAGACAAGCTTTGGAATAGCTGGTTTTCCTAACGAGTTCTTCCGTCCTTTAGATGCACGCACTATCAAGTCTACTTCCGCTAGCCCTACTTACCTTTACAAAATATAGTCACCCTAGTAACCTAGAAGGAAAAGAATATTATGTTATTACGCAGCCTCCTTTATGTCGAATACGGTCTAAATAACACCCTGATAGCCAAGTACCTTACAGCTATTCAAAGGGTCACTTACGAACTCTACATTGAAGCAACAGGCATCTATCCCGTTGCAAACATGGATGACATTTTCGCAGACTTGACATATCTCGAAAAAGCGCTCGACATCGTGATAGGGTTCTAATATGAACATTCCCGGAATGGAACGGATAACAAAAGTAATAGTCGGTGGTATCTATTGCTTTGAATGTATGCCCGTTCCTGAAGGTTTTAGGGTTAGTCTCCACTTTTGGAACACCCTTTACCATAATGAAGCCGAAACACAAACCACTATCGTCGATGAGATATTTTCAGATGTTGTCAAGGCGATGGAGAGGTTAGGTAAGCTTTACTCGGAAGAGAAGGCTAAAGGGTTCCCTGGTTACTACCTAACCCAACATCAGATGCAATGTAAAGAAGTAAAATGTGAGGTTTTCACTTATGACAACTAAAGTAGTTCTAGACTTTTCGGTTCTTGCCTTTGCAATGGAAGATAGTCTGAACCCTTTGATGACCACACCTGCATTCCAAGCACTGCCGGAAGTTGGTCAAAAAGCAGTACTGACTGACATAGTTGAAGGTCAAATGCAGTACTTGGCATCCTTAGTTTTCATGGGTGAGAACCGCCCTTCAAAGTACCAACTAGTGTTTGTCAGTGACAACAAGAGAGATGGTCAGTATTGGAGACATTCTTATGTTACCCTTCCTGAAATAGAAGAAGCTAGGGTTAGTCGTATCCATACCGACTACGACTTAAGAGTTGCAGGACATGTTGAACTTAAAGCGACTGATGACACATATAAAGGTCGTAAGCCAACTAAGCCTAGAGAAGTGAAGCCTATCTGTTATAAAGGTGGTCGTAAACAGGTTAGTGCTTTTCAAAGCTTACTACGGATCGTAATGCGAGAAAGTGTTGACAAGAATGGGTGGACTTTTCTAGGTGTTAAAGGTTATGAAGCAGATGATGTTGCCGCCTGCGTTGTAGCACTCATGGACGGCATCGACTATGTTTGGCTGCTAACTATCGACACTGACTGGTTAGGTCTTGTTAGTGACTCAGTAGGCTGGTTTAACTTGGCAACTTATGAGCCAAGAGTTAGGGCGTCCTTGACAACTGTAAACCAGTGGTCGCAAGCTAGACTTGGTACTACCTTTGAAACTCCAAGAGATATTTGGGACTATAAAGCAAAGGTAGGGGATGCATCTGACAAGTTGCCTATCTTCAGTCCTATTGAGGTTATTGACCTGTTGAACCCTCCTACTGAACATAAACTATGGTTACAACCACGGGTTAGGTCAACCTACTTGCCATTGCTGACTGGTGACGTCGATAACGCTACATTAGGTGTTACAGCAGCCTCATACCTGTTGAAACTTCGCGCACTTGGTATTCGTCCATTCATTGCTAACGCAGCGTAGGAGCCTTTATGCATAACGATACTTACAGCTTTATCTACTTTGAAGGCTACTCCATAATAGCCGCCAACATGAGAAACAAAGATAATGAGGACTGGAAAAATGAAGACTATGAACTTATTAACTCTTGGCACGCTTACCTTGCTGTTGACGGGATGGATGGTTACTATCTCTTTAACCATGTTTCAAGTTGCCTCCTACATGTTGGAGAACGACTTCCTATATTTCTGAGAGGAAGAACGATGTATCGCTTGATACGAAAAGAAAGTTTCTAAATACGCAAGCGCTTTATTCAGAACCTTGTTATTATTAAGAAGTGGAGGACAGAGAGAGACACACTCCACACCAAACACACTCACAAAGAAAAAGAGAGACTCTAAATATGGCTAACTTAAACCTAGTTCCCGTTATTGTTGCTGACGTTCTTAACAAAGCTTCTGTTAACATCCCTAACGGTTCTAAAGGTTCCATTGCCCTTTCACATCCTATCCTTGCAGTTGACGCTTCCATTCATAACCACTTCAACCGTGTTGCTACCTTCTTAGGTATTGACCTGAATGAAGTCAAGAATGTCGTTGACTATGCTAAAGATGCTAACGGCAAGCTATCAGTTTACTATCCTTGCGTTAAGAATGTGGCGGGTGTTGCATCCTTAGTCTGGGGTAAGTTGGTACTAGCTTTGACCGACATCGCTCACACACCTACTTTCACTGGCGAAAAGTACGTAAACATCGAATATGACTTAGAAGGTGTTGATGGCGATATCGATATTATTTCCATCCCATTACGTGCCAACAAAGACTACAAACCTACTTTGAACCGCACTTCCGCCCGCACTTTACATTCTAAAGGTAAGCTGGCAGAAGCGTTATCCACAGGCTTCTCAAACTCTAGCAACATTAAGGAACTTCAACCCGGCGTTTACAATATTATCGGCGCTAAAGAAGTTGTTGGTTTTCAAGGCGCTCAAAAGTTTGAAGTCAACATTGAAGGTCATGGCTGGTATTCCGCACCTAACAAAGTGGCTCAAAAGCTAAATGCATTAGGTTATGACAACATCAGCGCTGCTACCCCTTGGAACCTTGAACTAGGTGACATTAAGGTTATGAAGGGTGCTGACGGTCGTGAAACACAGTACCGTGACGTTGTTTACATCTCGACTTCTAACATAGGAGCTATCGACTTCAGTGCCTACTCTTTTGAAGTTGTAACCCTAGCTGTGGAACCTACTATTCCTTCTTCACTTTTAGACCTTGACAACGACGTCGACTTCTAGTAAGATATAAGGCAAGGGGTTAGACATCTAGCCCTTTCGCCGCCTCACTCTTTCCAATACACCCCGCGCACTAAACATAAAGGACTGACGACTATGACTATGAAAACACATGACCCTGCTGACATGAATGGTAAAGCTGAACATGAAGCAGAACATGGCGGTGAAGAGACAGGTACTTTTATTGCTTTTGATGAGGTACTGGCAGACCTAGTGGCTTATATGGAACCGAGAGGATATTTAATGGCTCCCGATCCATTAGGTAAGTATTGCGGCTGGTCTTTCTATCTTACTGACTACATACGGATAGATGGTTGTAATGTTAGCAACTCAAGACGCCTTATAAAGACCGTCACTAATACATCTGCATTGAGAAAGATGATATTAAGTTGGGTGCGTTACGAGCAAGGTCAGAACCGTTCAAAGACTTGGATGGATAAGGCTATTAAAGCTTACACATCTTTGTTCGAGAACACTACTAATGGTAACGCAATGAATAGCGTTGCTAAAAGCTCGGATGAGGTTGATAGCCGCGTTTTAGACACGCAAGGTGGTACTGGTTACGGTAATAAAGTGTTACCCCTATTTCAGTTTGTTCCGGAACATCTGAGAGACTTGGATGTTATGGAGCTATTACACGTCCTACCTGACGCTGAAGCTACCATGCTTATGATGATGTTAGGTCGTGGTTTATGGGGTGCTAAGGGTCAAGTAACCTTAGATGGTAGGGTTATAGACCATAGATGGCGTGGATGGTGCTTACTACATTCCGATATAGCTGGGATGGGTAAGAGCTTCTTCATTCAGCTATTGGAAAAAGTAGTGTCATCCTTAGGTTATGTTTGTCAAGACTTACCTACTGAGATGTCTAGTAAGTTCAACTGGGGTAAACCCGCTACTGCTGACTTCGCACTAAGAGACGACTTCAATAGTGATGTTCAACACTCTTTCATGAAGAATGCATCTGTCAAGATAATAGCTAGCGGTGGTTTAATGACGACAGAAGATAAAGGACAGGACATGCAGTGTGGTGTTAAGACAACAGCAGTCATCATAGGGTGTACTAACTACAATAAGCAAGCGCAATATATTGGCGCTGATGCAGGACATATTTCACGGGCTAACGTCCTATCTACCAAGAGTACATGGGCATTAAGTAAAGGCGAACAAAAGACTTTATACTCTCAATGGTATGCCCTTGCAGCTAAACATGAGGTAACGCTTGAAGCCTTAATGATGCACCTCCTAGTGAAGAGCCAAGAGATGTTCAAAGAACACATGGACGCTAACACTCTTCATGCCACTTATGAGTCCTTAAGACTAAGTTACGCTGTTAGACCAGGCTTAACTAGCCTGAAAGATATGTGTACTGCTACGGCACATCTAGTAGCCTTTGGAGTCGCTATCGATAAATATATGTCTGTTGAAGAAAAAGAAGACAAGGTAAGAACCTTACTATCGGAATATGGCTCCCAGTACTTACTAGCAACTATTGCAGCCACTGTCTCTGGAATAGGGCGTGATAGTGACTTCTTCCCTAAAGGTGTTACAGCGAGTAATACAAAGACCATTAAGCGGTCTATTCATGAACTAATACGCTCGATAGACTCAGAGTCACCCCAGAGTATGTTTAACAAAGTTTCGCAACTTATTCACAGTTCTGATGGTTACAAATATCCCGGATCTGTAAGCGCCTATTACAGTCAGATATGTCCTGAAGAGTTTGTTGCCAAAATGCATGAATATTCCGCTTGGACTGATGACGAAAAGAAGGTGGTTAGTAGGCAGTTAGAAGACAGCCTTGAAATACTTCTTAAATAAGTCTGAAAATGGCTTGACAAACTAAGACAGGTTAGCTAGGATAAAGAGACATCAGAAAAAGAGTCTCCTACCTATGTTAGCCTGTCTTAAAAATGTTTACCATCACACATTAGACATCAACGTCATAACCTTATCAGATGGCTCGCAGGGCGTAACGACAAGTGCTTTATGCTTCTATGCTCCCATCTGTTTTCTAGGTAAGAGAGATATAGCCCGTGTAATGCGAATAGTTCATAAGACTGACGTTCACTCTTTCCTTTACACAGTACTACCCGGCGAAAACAAACCAACATCTTACCTTAGTTTGGCTGACTTCCGTTTACTAGTACGGACTGTAGTCTCTTCACCCTTGAAAGAAATACTTCAAAAAGCATCTCTAAACTAGTTTGAAAAAAGACTTGACATCCTGTTGAGTCTTCGCTAAGATAAAAGAACACCAGAGAGAATGAAACATACAGACTTTACAACCCTTACCGTAGTTTACGGTGTGATGATAGGTTTATCTTTCTTAACATTCATATCCGCCGTGAGGGGTTATAATGAAAGAGAACCCAAAGAACAAACCCCTCAATGTCAAACCTTCTTTAACATTTAACATCATGTCTTATTACGGAACATCATTAGGAATGGGTTTAGCTGGCGAAAGAACCGTCAGACAACTCTTAGAAGAACTAGGCATCCCAACGGAAGATAGTTCAAAGTATGAGAACATCATGCAAGATATCGACTGTTGGATAACAGTTGGCTCGCAGTGGGAAGAGATAGGTGTCACTCCCGGAATATATCCACTTAGTATTAAAAGACAAGAAAGTGGTTGTAAGTATAAGAATATCGGGTTTGAACTTTATCAGCAAGAGAACCCAACAGGGGTTAACGACCTAAGGACAGATGACGAAAGATGGCTACCAGTAGGCTGGTTTAACACCGGAGTTTGTCCCATCTATGCCATCTTACAAGGGACTAAGGTTAGGGTGATGACAAAGGTAGCTGTGTTACACTCTATTAAGACTTTCGGATGGTTGAGAAAAAGACCCTTGACAGCAGCTATCAGAGATGCTATAAGTAAGTCAGCCAGGTACAGTGATGCTATATGTGGCTACCTAAATACAACAGACGTTCACCAAGTAGAATATAACCACCATGACCAAAGTAAAGTTATTATCAGACCAACTCCACCTGCAAGTGTTAGGACGTGTTCCTAACTTACCATCCAATAGAGAAGTTCGGGAGATGCAAGCTAACTGGCTTGCGTCAGGCTTACAAGACGCAACTGACGTTAGTGCCAATGTCGAACTTCCCCTACCTTCTTTCTGTGGTTTAGCTTCAGACCTCCTAGAAGACGCGTCAGCCGTAGCAGATGACTACCTGGCACGTTTAGATAGGTTGAGTACTGTCACCCTTGCCAAGCCGCCACAAAACATCCCTTGTAACCAAAGTGGATGGATGAGATGGACGGGCAAGACTTGGCAACACTGTCAAAAGCCTGCTAACGGTTCAACAATGGTAGCTGACTTTGAAACAGTTCAGAATGGTACACACTGGTATCCTACCACTTGTGTTTGCTATGTACTTGACAAAGGCTGGTATGTTTGGCAATGGGCTTCACATTCTGACCTAGTGACAACAGTCAGCATAGGAGACAACCAAGTCATAGTTGGTCATAACGTACCTTACGATCGGAGCTATTTCAGCGAGTCCTATAGGTCAGATGACTCGAACTATTACTTCGACACAATGGGTGCTTTTATTGCAGTCCGCGGAATGTCAAACCAACAGATCGGAGCTTTTAAGTCGGAGTACTATTCGGCTTGGAGTGAAGAAACATCGTCCAAAGGGCTAGCAGCAGTTTACAACTTTTACACCAAGAAGACCCTTACCAAGACAACCCGTGACAGCCTTGTTACGATGAACCCTAAGCAGATGTGGGGTTACATGCCACAAGTACTGCCTTACTGTCTGGACGACGTAATGGCAACTCATGAAGTGTTCTCTCACGTCTATCCGGAGTTAAAGATGGCTCAACCATCTAAGGCTTCATTCAGTGGTCAGATGTTGCTAGGGCAGTGTTGGCTACCTTTATCGGCTACAAGGTTCCCAGGCTACTACGACAAGGCAGAAGCGGTTTATAACGAGACAATGGCTTCTGTGCTTGAGGACATTAGGTTAGCTTATGAGAACTTCAGATCCGAATATGGCTTCATAGCTGACGAAGACATTCCCCAACATTTACAATGGCTAGACTGGACTAGGGGTTTATCAGGAAAGACTAAAGGTCAACCTAAATGGCTTAGGACTATTAAGGCGGAAGACGTCACAATGGCATCTAGGATAGCCGTAGCAGTACTAAGCATGACCTATAAAGGTTTACCCTTGTACTGGGAAAAACACCCTACCTTAAAGACTGAAGGTGGTAAGCCTTGTGAAGGGTGGAGAACGACTGAAGCCTTCTTAGACAACTTTGAGGACGCTGACAAGGCTTTGTCATTCTTATTCTCAGAGAAGCTAGCAAAGGCGGGCTGGTTTGATGCTGGCATCCTTGACAGTACTAACCCTTTACTTCGTGAGACAGTTGCCAAGGTCATAACCTGCGTAAACTGGACAGGCTTGAGAAGTCGAGTTGCCGCCATTAGAACGGAAAGTCCAGAAGGGTTCCCAGTTTGTACACCTGCTATCGTTCCGACTGGTACTGTCTCACGCCGCGCTGCTGACTCAACTTGGCAGTGCGCACCTAATGCCAAGAAAGGTAGAATAGGTACTGAACTGAAGACAATGATAGAAGCGCCTCTCGGATTCAAGATAGTTGGCGCTGATATTGACGGACAGGAAGCGTGGATAGCCTCACTATTTTCTGACACATTAATGGGTTATTGCGGTTCCTCATCCTTTGGCTTAACAATGCTAGTTGGCATTAAGAGTCAGAAGACAGATGTTCACAGCGTCATCTCGCTCTTAGCCGGAATAGGTCGCACCCTAGCCAAGAACATCTTTTATGGAATGCTTTATGGCTTAGGTTCCAAAGGCGTGTTCGCTTACATCAGAAAGTCTAATGCAGCCTTTACCGATAGGGAAGTTCAAGAAAAGACTGACTACCTTATCAGAATGGTAAAGGGTGTTAAACGGAATGGTAAATGGGTAGACGGCTTAGGATCTGAAAGTTTCAACTACATGGAACGTTTAGTCGCTAATGCTATACCTAGAACACCTGTACTAGGCGCTGCACTATCACTATCACTTTCCACTTCCGGTAAAGACTTCATGACAACAAAGATAAACTGGTGCATTCAGTCCAGTGGTGTTGACATGCGTGACATACTTCTTACCCTTTGTCACTACTTCTTCAAGAAACTTAATGTGAATGGTAAGCTCCTAATGCCTATCCATGACGAAGTTCGTTATTTAGTACCCGATAGTCAAGTTGGCGCTGCTGGTTACGCCTTACAACTAGCTCACCTTTACACAAGGGCTATCTACATTGAAGCCTTTGGTTTAGATGGAATACCTCAAGCCTGTGCTTGGTTTTCAGGGGTAGATGTAGACCATGTTTGGCGTAAGGTGTCTTTTCCAGATCCGAGTGAAAATGGCGCTGACAATGCAGAAGCCATTACACCAAGTCAAGATGCTTTACTACCTTACGGTTACACATTAACCCCAGGTGAGATAGAAGTACCATTTTAAGAAGGTAAGAACGTACCACCGGGAGAAAACAGACCCTCTCCCGGTCATCCTAGAATGGTACATTAGTACTAAGAAAAAGAATGTTATGTACTTTTATGTCTTTTTGGTAAACGGTTGAAAGTGTGTTAGAATAAAGGAAGAAAGAGAGAGAGAGAAGAAAAGATGTTACAGACCGCACCGCCAAAGATGGCTCAAACTGCTACTCCTCCGAGAAAGTTTCAAGGTACACCTAAAAAACCTTCCGAGTTAGTTACATGGTCAGAAAGTCTACTTCGACATACAACCCTAGTTTGGTACGAATATGATAGCCTATTATGTCCTGCTTGCATCTTACCTAGTTTTGCTACTTACAACGTTAACCCTTCTACATTCCTAAGAGCCTAAAAATATGTTACTCAAAACTTTAGAAAATACTGCCAAGGTCATTATCGTTAGCGGTTTATCTCGCAGTGGTAAAGACACCTTAGCAGACCTAACTGGTTTACCAGTCGTTAAGTTTGCCGCACCTATGAAGCGTGCCTTTGAAACATTCATGTCATTGCCAGTTGGTTTTCTAGATAGTGAAGCGCGTAACAACCGCGTCGTCGATATCGTAACTGGCATCACAATGGCATACACCTATCTAGACGTGATGGTAAATGCCTTCAAAGTTTGGAAGTCCATTCACCCACATGGTTTATCGTTAGGCGCGGTTGAAGCATCTTGGCAAGGTTTAAAAGCTTTTGTGATGACTGACCTACGCGCTCCTAATGAAGCCGCCTTAGTCCTAAATAGGTTCCCACAGGAAGACATACTTAACATCGTCATAACTGGTCGTGGGACTGAACTAGAGTCAGACATCCACCTAGCAGCTAACGGCGCGAAGTTCATCAATAAGGTCATCCTAAATAACGACAGCACTTACGACGACTACATCGACTTGATAACGACAGTTGCTTTACCAGCCATCACCAACTTTATTAAATAGGGAGATAAAGGTTATGTTACTAAAGATGACAATAGAACTCGAAAGTGAAATAGTACTTGGTTTAGTTTACGATAGCATCGACAGTGGCTTCAATACAGTTGAAGACTTTGCAGCACATCTCCTAGAAGGTTACGTCTTAGACATCGACGATGAAGACCTTGATAACCCTGACTTCTCAGAAAGTGGATGTAATGGTAACACCTGTTTTGCAATGCTACCAGTACTTCCGGAGGATGATGAGGACTAACTAGTTCACAGCGCCTTGAACAGCCTTACCACCTATCTTAGAGATGGATGGTAAGCCATATTGAACAGGGGTCAAAGCGCTACCCTTCTTTCTCACTTCAAAATGTAAGTGGACGCCAGTTCCGACACCAGTACTACCCATATAACCTATAACGTCACCCTTAGCAACGGTGGCGTTTACTTGTGTGTTAAAGGACTGTAAGTGCGCGTAACGTGTTTCAAAGTCGTTAGCATGTTGGATGTAAACAACCTGACCATAACCCCTTTGGGTAGCCGCAATAGTGACAACACCGCTTTGGCTGGCAATGATAGGTGTTCCGCGTGCAGCGCCAATATCAGTTCCGTTATGTTGGGTTGAAGCACCAGCCGTAGGAGCGACTCGACGCCCTACAAGTGATGTAACTGACCCATTGCATGGAACAATGAACAAACCAGGTGTAGCGTCATTTAGGAGGTTAATGGTAGGGGTAGTTGGTTGAACAGTAGGAGTCGAGATGTCTAATATTTCCACAGGGCTAAAACACTCTATTGTAGTAGTACCGTCAGTTACATGGGTTACTTTGTTTATGAGCCAAACACGGTCTAAGTACTCTGAGATACCTTTAGTTCTAAGTGCCGATAAAGGGGTCAAAGTCAGCATAGTATCATCTGTAACTACGGTGAACTGTGAGGGTAAGCCTTTAACTCTCTTAGTCCTTTGAACTTGCTGCAAAGCTATTATTTCTTGACCAGGGAGTAGTGTTCCTCCGATCGGAGCTTTTGATGGCGTAGTACCAGTTGCGTCCTTAGAGTCTTTAGCCGGGTCAACGTCTGGCACTTTCTGAATGACCTTACCTGTTAAGGGGTCAATAGCACCTTTCACTTCACCAGTTAGAAGACTATCAGGTTGTTCATAGGTGTCCGAACTGTCAATAGCTTTATCTTTCACAGACCACTTTACAAGGTTCTTACCTATTTCCAAAACGATAGAAGTGTCTCGGATCTGAGAAAGTGACTGGATAAGAATAGCGCCAGGTTCTTCCGAGATGAACAGACCAGCCCTACTTGCTTCACGTTTTAGGAGTGCATAGTCGGAGATGCCAGTTTGTTCGACGACAATAAAGCTCGGATCGTAAGCTGCTTTATATCGGACTTCAATGCCGTGAGTGCGTCCTACTCTTTCGGCAAGTGCTGAAAATGTCAAACCGGAAATAGCTTTTGTTCTTTTCCTCCGGTTCATAACCCAACGCAAACCTTGACCTGTTATGGTCGTCACACCACCATTGTCGACTTCAGTCCCTGTATGAAAGAAGGTCATCTCGATAGTTTCCCACTGAACTATCAGCATGTTTCCTTTAACAGGTGGAATAGCAAGTGGTGTTATAGCCTGCGTAACAGATGAAACAGTAGTTGGCACGGCGTCAACCTTAGTCGACTTTACGAGTAGGGTAGGTGCTTCTTTAGGCTTCTTTTCGGCTGACAGTGCAGCAACTGCTTGAGCTATCAAAGCCGGAACTTCAGTTTGGTAGCGCTTAAACGCGTTGTTATATGTTGGCATCTGTGCTGGTACTATCCCGTTTATAACCCGCCTAGCGTTATAAAAGTCGGTTCCCTGTTCATTGATATATCTTGACAACTTACGTCCAGTGAAGCCGCCATCTCGCATCCCTTGAACTAAAACCGGAATAGCTACAGGTAGTTGCGCCATAATATCGGGGTTCTTTACTAAGTCGACACCTAATATCTTACTCCAATAAACATACCGTTCTTTGCCAGTTGTTTGGGATAGTCCACGACCACGGAAAGTGTAACCGTCACCAGGGCTTGTGTTACCTAACCTACCTTGATAAGACTGTTGCGCGGCACTGTTACCCCAGACTTCTATCATGTCCCGTGCCTTACCACTTTCCCCGTCAGCCGTTGCCAAAACATAGGCTATTTGGTCTGGGAGGTTTAACCCGGATCTGAGACATTCTTTCACTATTGCAAGTTTGATGCTTGCCCATTGCAAAGAATAGCTGTACTGTTTTCCCGGATCGTTAGGTATGTCCTTCACTGCTTGGTCAATAGCTGGCGCGTTAGCTCCGACTAAAGAAGGTGGCTCCGGTTGTGGTAAACCTTGAATACCACCTGAAGCCATCGAGTGCTTTATCAAGTCGTTAGCTATCTTATGGGTTACATCTGACAACCTTAGGGATAGGGTAGTACCACCTTCATTAGCCGCAAGCGTTATTGACCCACTTAGTATACTTGAGAACACGTAGGGTAGCCCGGTCATTCTGACTGTAATATTTGGTACATTCATATTCAGTGTTGACAGTTTAAACAGTCCTTGCTAGTATTTAGGGGTGGAGAGAAAAGCCACCTAACACTACTCTGTTACAAAGGACATTTATGAAGACGACAACCACTGTTTACAACGGCAACGAAGTGCAACTCGGTTACATAGGGTTATCTTATATAGCATGCACAGGCGCTCGCAAAATACTTATCAATAGAGAAGGTGATGTTGAGCCATTAAAACTGACAATAGTTGAAGATGATGAGACAGTTCTTATAACCTTTGACTATTTATATAAAGGTGCTGACTGTCTAGACGTTCTAAAATGTTCTAAAGTTGGTAAGTTCTTGGTTTTCGAGTCACCCTCACTATGTCTCTTTTCTTGCCTACATTACGCGGGTTCAACCTTCTATAACATAACCAATAAGGCTTTTTACATTGCCAGTGCCAAATATAAGACAGTCTTGAAAAAGATGGGTGTAACCTCATTCAAGGCGGACTATCTTGACCTGATAGCACTTAACCCTTTACTTGACACTAACTTCCTTCTAAAGAATATGGAAGTACCTTTACCTAAAAAGCCACCTAAGAAAGTTGAAAAGACTGAAGCGGTGAAGTTTCTTATCGAAGTGCTAAAGGGATGTCCGACAACTACTGCGAGTCATAGGGCTATTCACAAACCTTCAACCTTGCCAGTACCTTCTGAGACGTCTAGCTATAGTCGGAATGTTCGGAATGGAACTGAGTGGTTAAGTGCTACTCTTTCGTTACAAAAGTTAATGCCCATTCGTGAAGTGGAAACATTCTACTTTCCCGAAACTAAAGAGCAGTACATTGCCTTCATTTTGATGATGTCCTATACGACTAAGTTCAATAGCTGCATGTATATGTTTACGCATGACATCACACTAAAGCGCGCTAAAGCGTTGCTTACAGTGAAGTCCTTGACCCCTCCGAGAAACTTGGACTGTAGTGGCGGCATCTATAGTTTATGGAGTGTGGATGACTTCCTAAAGGGGTCTATCATGCCTTTCTTCCAGTTAGGAGATGACGGGTTAGTCGAAAAGCGCTTCACTGTCTTTATGACTGACAAAGGCTATAAAGTCTCGAATAGCTATAATATGTCCCAACTTGACATAAAGGTAGGTGGTATGTTAATAGACGGTTCTAATGGTGAACCTGGGACAGTCTGTTACGCAGGTAGGGCTTACATGAATGAACCTGCTAGACTATCGCAATATATTTATTGCTAAACCCCTTGACAAAGGGAAAATAGTTAGTTAGTATTTAGGGGTAGGCAAAACAGCTTACCTCTCAACCCCAACAAAGGATATTAGACCATGCTAGACTACAACTACGACTACTCCCTAGATGCCTTCTTAACCGACTCTTCTTACATTAAAGAAGCTTTGATAGATGAAATAATGTTGAATGGTAAGAAGGTCACTCTGAACACATCTGGAAGTGTTTGGTGTATAGGTTCCGGTTCACACATTTTCACAGGCTTGGAAAGTGTAGCTTACAAGTTCAAAAACCACCTAGTAGTAACCTCCTATTACACCTATAGAAACAACAACTCACAAGAGACAATGGTTGATGGTGTCCACATCTTTTACATTCACAAAGACGTAGCAATATCGGTAACACCAGTAGTACCAAGGACTGTAGCTTGTCTTTCCAGTCTTGTCACTCACGTCTTTCACAACCTATTCCAAAGTGGCAGACATCCTTCAGTCTTGTTTCTATTTAGTAAGCCGGAGTCCATTGTTAAGAAAGTAAGCACTCTCAAAGGACGTCTAGCTATGACAAAGCTAAACAAAGTGCTAGAAGGTCTAACCGAAAAGAGAGTGGTGCTTGAACCGGGTTATGACGTAGCCGCCGTAAGAAAACCAGATCCGAGTCCTAAATGTGAAATAGTTACTTTTCTCTCGGACATCCTTAAAGGGTGCGACCAAGTGGTAGTCGAAACACTAGCCATTAAGTCACCCAAAGACTGCGTTTATAAAGGTGACTATTCGGAGATGTCTCTAGACCTATTCGTAAGGCGCTACAGCGAGCAAGCGGGTCAACAGGTCATAAAGGGTTCAACCAAGCTTTACTACACTCCTACGACTGCTAGACAGTACAATGCGTTGTGTTTAATGCAAAGCTACACCCAACACTTTAGAAGTTGCCAGTACTTGCCATTACAGTCTTTTGACAAGTATGAAGTTGAAGCCTATTTAGGAGGTGACATCTCCGAGATAGAAGGGTTCTTCTCAAACTTCGACTTCGTAGCCTTACAGCATTTAGACTTTGAAGACAGAAGTACTTTACGCTATTTCACATTAGACAGTGAAGGTTTTGTCCAAAGTCGGTTCAACCTTTATTACGATCTGAACCTTGGTCATTATGTGGCTAACAACTATTACAACATGACAGTTCAATGTTTTCGGATTCAAGGCGTTATTTACATGCCAGGGAACGCCTTACAGTACAATGGCAACAGCTACCTTAACATCATCCCTACACCTCCAACAGTTGACAGCCTTGAGAAAGAAGTTGATAGAGACGACCACGATGACCAACTGTACCGCCGCGAAGTGATAGCTGAAGCTTTAGTCGAAGACGATGACGATGAACCTTTCTAAGGCATTCTGAGAGGGCTAAATAAAAGAGAGGGCTAAGAAGCCTTCTTTTTTGCTATTCGTACTTTTTCACCACTTCGAGACATTTTGAACATTATGTACATTATGTATATTATGTACATTATAGTCATTTTGAACATTATAGTCATTATGTACATTTTCGACATTTTCGACATTTTAGTCATTTTAGACATTTCACCATTCTGCTTTTCACCATTGCGCTTTTCTTTTCACTTTTAACGAGTTTTGGTCATTACAGCCCGCGCGTGACAGCCTCCTAAATAGGGAGGGAACCCAATAGGTCATTTAGCTTACTAATGAGCCTTCAAGGGCATCCTCACGCCGCTAACCACTTTTCACCATTCTAGGTTACTGAGAGGCGGTATAGGTTGTTACCAAAAAGAGAGAAACACTGAACTATTGAAAAAGTACTTGACAGAAAAAAGAATGTTAGTTAGTATTTAGGGGTAGAGAGAAAACAAACCGCCTAAAGGACATTCACCATGTTACAAGTACTTCGTTCCGCTTTAACCTACGATGACAACTCCGAAACATACACCTTGAAGGCTACCGGAGTTCAGTTCTCAGACGTTCACGACATCGACTTACCAGTTGAAACACGCTTAGAAGTTACCTTCAAGTCTGGACGCATTATGTTCCTTTATTCCATCTAAGTTAGTCAGTCCTAAAGAGTCCTCAATGGTGAGGGCTTTTTTTATTACTATTCTAACTTTCCTAAGGGTAGGTATAGTTTGTTACAGTGAAAAGAGATGTACTGAACTTTGGAAATAGCTATTGCACTTTTTAGAAAGGTCAGTTAGTATTAAAGGGTAGAGAGAAAACAAACAACCCAAAGGACATTCACCATGACACAAGTACTACGCACCGCTTTAGTTTATGACGACAACTCTGAAACATATACCTTGAAGGAAACAGGCGTTAAGTTCACAGACGTCCATGACATAGACCAGCCTGTTGAAACTATCTTAGAAGTTACATTCAAGTCAGGTCGCATCATGTTCCTATATTCCATCTAAGCTTCACTAAACCCAATAAAAGTCCCCTATCGCAAGGTATGGGACTTTATCCCAGTAGAACCCATTAAAGGTAAAGGTCATGTTACATAGAACATTTTCCTCCGGTCAGTTAGTTGCTTTAGAACTAAAGGCTTCTCAAGAACCTAAATATTCCATCAAAGGTCAAATGTTTGAGAGGGGCTACTATTTCGTCTCTTCGAGAGAATACGTCCTAGCTGGCGAACTCCGGGTGAACCGGGTTTACGTTAACAAGTACGGTGACGTCACTGCCTTTGGCTAAAAGAACAAACCTAGAAAAAGATATAGCCTTACCAGTCTGGTAGGGCTTTTTATTGCTATTCTAACTCTTAGTAGTTTTTATACCTAAAGAAATATTCTAAATACGGATGCAACATTCTTGTAAACAAAGTAGAATAAAGGAAGTGGGAAAAGAACTATTGCGGGATAGGGAAAAGAACACCATGTTTGAGGTGATGGGTTTGCGGGAACTCAGATCTGAAGACATTCCAAAAAGCCACTAGGCAAAGCAGACTATCTTAAGCCGTCCTTGACTCTGTGGGAAGTTGAGAGGAAAGGTTTAACTAGTCCCTTATCCTATTGGAAATATGCCTGAAATATTAGTACCACTACATGCCGGGCAGATGACCCTACTAACTGACCCACACCGTTATAAAGTAGCAGTGATGGGTAGGAGGTGGGGCAAAAGTAGGTCAGTAACATATAACCTTATTCTTAAGTCACTAGGCTTCAAGGGTAAGGTTGACCCTGTTTCACCGGAGATGGTGTTAGGAGCCTTACCGACGGCAGTGCAAGCCCGGAAGATATTATGGAAGCCTTTACTGTCTTTAGCTACGACAACCTTCAAAGACCACTTTGAATACATCAACCGTTCCCAGATGTTGTTAGTTCCGAAATATGGAAAACCATCCATTCAGATAGTGGGTGCTAACGATAGCAATGGCGATGGGTTACGTGGTCAAAGAATATACTATTTCAGTGGTGACGAATATCAAGACTTCAATGCGTCAGTGCTAGACGATGTTATCATGCCCGCAATGGCTGATACACCTTACAGTACCCTAATGCTGACTGGTACGCCAAAGGGTAAGTTGAACATCCTTTACCACGCTTTTATGAGGGAACTGGAAGACAAAGCATGGAAGTCTTTCACGCAAACAACTGCTGACAACCCTCACATCAGTCGGAGTGAAATAGAGAGGATGCAAAAGACTATGCCTCCTAGAACATTTCAGCAAGAGATGTGCGCCTCCTTTATCGAGTTCCAAGGTAGGGTTTACACGGAACTGGAAGAAGACAACCTACTACCGGGCGGGGATGCTATCGAATATTCGCACTATATTGCGGGTTGTGACTTTGGTGACATAAACCCGGCAGTAGTGGTTTTCGGCGTCCATAAGAATGTTGAAGGTGAGGAACAATATGTTCTCGTGAATGGGTGGTATAACCAGACTGAAAAGCCTATCTTGTTTGAAGACTTCATGCAAGTTGTCAGGGCTTTGAATAACCGTTACCACCCTAAGGCATTCTTTTGTGACCCTAGTAGACCTAGCCAAATATTACAGATGCGTGCTGACGTTCCTGCGATCGCAGGTTACAACCCCATTGCAGAAGGTATATCCCAGGTTCACAGTTTGATATATCAAAAGCGGTTTATCATCTCGACGACAGTTGCCAGCTTGCCGGGGTTCAAGTCCTATGCCGGGAAAGAAGCCTATAGCGAGTTGCTAGCATATCGTTACGCTACGGCGCGGGATGGAACGGTAACACAGGTCATAGCACCGGGTCAAAAAGACCACATGACAGATGCTATCCGATATGCCATTGCCCGGAAAAAGCCTACGCTTTGAAAACGACAGAGTATGGTTAGCAACACAAAAATAGGACTATGCCGTACTCTTCAAACCCATTATTGGAAAAGCTACCTTATGAGGGTTATCAGACTAACGAGACTGTAATAGCTTTATGTGCTTCAGTCGACAAAGACTATAGTGACTTGGCTACCTTGTTACAGTCGATGACAGCAAACCTAACACCGTCGACGGCTCCGAATAGCTATTTAGACTATCTAGCTTACCTAGTCGGTTTTAGTGGTGCGTATTGGGATAACAGTTGGTCAGTAGGTGTGAAGCGTGCCTTTATCACAGAGGCACATTCTTTATGGCGGAACAAAGGTACTGAAGCAACTATTCGGAAAGTGTTAGGTTTTCATGCTATCCAATATGACATGTGGATGCAAACCAACTTAACGATACCCTTTGTCATCCCTGGTTTGTTCTCAAAGAAAAGCCTGAAATATTATATCCGACTTCCTATAACATACGCCCGTGTTTCGACACAATGGCGTGAAGCTGAAAGAACGATAAAGAACTTCAGTCCGACAGTCGTCGAAAGTAAGGTTTGCTATAACGCCTTTATTCTTGGTTATTCGGTTTTAGGAGAACCTGTATTCTATTAATATGCCAAACACAACAGTTTCAGCTTCTATCAGAAAAGCGGGTAACATCCCGGTTGTCGGTTACATAAACGTTACCTTGTCACGCGCAACAGTTGTCGACGACTTAATGCTATTGCCATCAGTCCAAAAATATGACTTAGTGTCTGGTAACGTTTCGATGACCTTGGCGGCTACAGACGGGGTGAACGTACCTTACATCTTTGAAGTGGTAGAAAGTACCGATATCCCTATCGACAACACAACAACGCCTCCCACGCCAGCTTACACGCAGTTGGTAACGTTGAACACTTTCACGTCGATAGTTCCGGCTAGTATTGTCACAATAACCTTAGACAGTCTGAGTGCGACTAACGGTATTTTTGAAGATAACAGTGACGCGTCTTTTGTCGCTTTAGCGCGTAGGCTATTTTACAATGACAGTTTCTGGTTTATCCTCCGACAAAACCTGTTCAATGTTAAAGGTGTTTTCAACCCATTGACAGCTTACATAAGGGGTGACTTGGTAACTTTGGATGGGTCATCTTTCCTAAATAAAAGCCCGGTTCAAGTGGTAGGTGTTTTGACAACTGATGTAACCGTCTGGTTTCCAATGGGTGCGCGGGGTGCAACAGGTACAGGCACTTCCGGTAATGACTTGGTTTACAATGCGACAAACTGGTTAGGAGAACTAGACGCACCAAGTCGGAATGCAGTCCGTAACATCGTCGAACTATTGGCAACTAAGGCGGAACTGGCGGGGTATGCACCTTTAACCGGAGCTACCTTAACAACCGCGTCTTTGAATACTAACCCGGTGGCTGGTAACAACACGACATCAATAGCGACCACTGCCTTTGTCCAAAGTGAAGTGGCGGGTATCAGGTTAGCAGCTATTCAAGTCGGTTCCATCATAGCTTACGCGGGTGGTGTCGCTCCGACTGGATGGTGTATTTGTGACGGACGTCTTTTAGTTCGGACATCTTTTCTAGCTTTGTTCGGGGTTATCGGAACGCAATATAATATCAGTTCCGGTGGTGAAGATGCTACTAACTTCCGAGTGCCAGACCTTAGGGGTAGGGTTATTTTTCAACCTGATACTTCCGCCTTTACGGGTGCTGCTGCGAGAAACACAACAGTACTTAGCGTAGGGACTAGTGGCGGTTCTCCAACAACAACACTATCAGTAGCAAACATGCCAGCACATAACCACGGTGGCGCAACAATAACACCTAACGAAGTGGCATCAGATGACGTGGCTTGGAACTATACTGGGGTAGGTGTAGCAACACAAGGCGTAGGACGTGTAACAACGGCGGGTGGTACTAGCCGTTATAACAGTCACACCCACGGTATAAACTCTCAAGGTAGTGGAACCGCGTTTAACATGAATAACACGTATTTGTCATTAAACTACATAATGTACACGGGTTAAACAGAGTAAGGTCAGCAGAAAACAAAAGAGTAGGTTGTCATGGTTTTATATCCAAATACGCCCTTTACTGATGGTGACTATTTTATCGCTGACCTTGCTACCCTAGCCTTCAACCAAGTGTTTGATGACCAGACGTCTTATCTAGGTCATAAGGCAAGGTTGACAGATGATAGTCTTTCTAATGTGGCGGGCAACATCAAAGCTAGAGTTGGCAATATTGCAGACGCTTTTCTTCCGACAGTAGTTTCAGGTTTGACCGTCAATATCGCGGCGGGTACTTTGGTACTACCTACCGGAGTGAACCTATTGAAGCCAACACAAAACATCGTCGTTCCGAATAACGCTAGTACTTTCATCTTTGCCGATAGCTTAGGTGTTATCACATCTGGAACAACACCACCTGTTGTGAGACGCCTGATAGCTTTTGTTATTGCATCAGGTGGCATCATATCATCTGTCACCGACTTGCGTGACGTAGGTCATAGACAAGTTCAACCACAGGCTAATGTTATCCGAACTTTCGGAGGTTCATCGACAACTGACTTTACGGCAACTAACGGGATAACCTTGGCAGACGGCGAATACTACTACCGCAACTTCACAGTACCAAGTGGAGTGTTAGTTACTGTTTCCGCCTTTGCCCGTATTATATGTTCGGGTAACGTTGACATATCAGGTCAAATAACTGTTACTCCGGCTGCGAGAGGTTGTGCGCCTTTGGCTTATGATATCGGCGCGGGCACTGTCTTATCGGCTGGTGCGGGTCAAGGCTTAGGAACATCTGGCGCGGCTTATCCTTATAGCGCTCAACCCTTTGGAACAGGTGGTAATGGTTGTATCGCTTATGCACCCGGAGCAAGTTGGTTTTGGTCAGCACCAGGTGGCGGTGGCGGCGGTTGTCTTTGGATAGACGCGGCTGGCACTATTACCGTAACAGGTGTCATTTTCGCGCAAGGTGGTAACGGTGATATTGGCGGTGCTAACGCGGCAAAGAACCCGGTGTCAGGTGCTGGCGGTGGTGCAAACTGTTTAGTATCCGGAAGTGGCGCGGGGTCAGGCGGTCTTATCCGACTATCAAGTACCATATCCATTACATTAGGTGGCGCAACTATTTTATCGGTTCAAGGTGGTCAAGGTGGTGCTGCTATCTCAAATGGCTTAGGAACATCTGTCGGTTTGATAGGCGGCGGCTTTGGCGGTTCCGGTGGTTTTATCGTATTGGGAGCGCCATCAATAAACACAACCGGAGCAACTATCGACTTACAAGGTGGCTTCAGTGGAACACCCGCCGGAGGTACTGCTGCTGGTACAAACACTTGGACGATGCCTAACTGGTACACACCACCATCAGGCGGTTCTTTCGCAGGTGCTAGTGCTGGTATCACAGTTACTGGTACGGTTCCTAACCTAACCTATGTCCGTGGTCAAAGCACTGTTGGACGTCTTATCACATTAAACTTTATACCCATTGGGTAAGGATGTTTCGTGGAAATAGTCGGTTACACTCGGTACTTTTTTTCTTATGTGATAGAAGAGTTTGAAGTTTATGTCTACACTCTTGAAGGCGTAGCAGTTGGTTTACTAGCTGACAAGCCTGCGAACTTTTTCCAAGCCTACGCCTTAGACGGGACAGTTCTCGTAAACCCTGACTTTATATTCAACTGGAACTTTACACATCAGGTGACTGAAGCAAAGGTCAAACCTTATGTCCCGCCATTTATTCCTAACGGACTCCGGTTCATTCAGTACTGTGAGCATATAGCAAACTTCAACCAGACCAAAGCCGCCTTGATAGCTTTAGCCAAGTTTGCCGCCTACATGGAGAACGTTGGTTACACCGGAGGCGCGGGTTATCAGGTTGACGATATTCGTGACGCCCTTATTGCAATGAGGGTGACTCAAGAGTTAGAGAATAACCCTACGCCTTAAACAGGTTAGATATATCCAAGTCAGGCTAAATGTTACATGACACATCATATCTCGGAGGTGTCTAATGTGGCAACGGAACAAAGGGTGGTAGTACCTTCTTCAAACCAAGGTACTCCATCTTTCGGTGATGTTGCGACAGAAATAAAAAGTGGACTTTGGGCGATAGTACTCGCAGGTGTTGTAGTATGGATAGCAACGGCTAAAGCGCGGGAGGCATTCTCGACTTACTTCACCGAGTATGTTAGAAAACAGATAAGCCTGTTAGATGTCGTCAAAGAAACTTCGACGGAAAATAACAAGCTTATCAAAGAGATATTGGTAAAGGTAGATGAGGCTAGCAGTCATACTAAGTCTGAAAGTGTTTATCGTAGCCCTCACCGATATGACAACTTAGGAGATGACTAAACGGTATCACCGTCACCTAACCCACGGTAATAGGTCACACTACGCCCTATATTATCGACTAAAGTGATGGTCAGTCCGTCTAGTTTTGGATAGGAATAAAAAGACGGCATCCCCAGGTTCAACGCACCACTATTCAAGAAAAGTGACGTAACGCGGTTAACACCTGTCACTGTCCGTGTAATATATTCCAGTTCATTGATGGCAAGTGTTGACCCTATTTCATATTCGCCAGGTGCTATGTAAACCTTCAAAGCGTCGAAAACATTATCGGCGATACTTTCTTGTAAAGACGCGGTTTGCACTACTATGTCAAGTTCGATGGCAAGATATGTTGCCGCACTAACCCAAACTGAAGACGCAATATAACACCTCTCTTGAAGCAAGGTCTGAATGTTGTAAAGGGAAACTTCAGACGGAATAGTCAAGTCTTTGTAGGCAACAAACACATGGGCGTTACCAACTTCTTTAGTACTCCTATTGGCGGCAATAAGCGGGAAACAAGTTGAGACAGCTATCCCGGTTCCTCCGGCTAAAGTTGTTGCGGCTGACGTATAGTCTTCTTCCGTGACTAAGGTGTCTCTAATGCGTAGGCTTGCCTGAACCCGAACTAAATAGTCTTCAAGTGTTTCCAGATCTGAACCGCCTGTTATCGCCTCATCATTGAAGACAGCTTGGACGTATGTTGTCACGGCTCCCAGGTTTATACTGTAAGCTACGGCATTACCCTGACTACCCGGTTGTAAGGCGGCAATGGCAACTGACGCGCTAACCCCACCAGCACTGATAACCATCGTCTCAGTTGTGACATAACTACCTAAGATAGTTCCTTCAGAAAGAACAAAAGATGAACCTAAGACTGTCGACAAAGTTACGAGAAAAGAACCTGTCGCAACGGTTGACAAAACACGTTCCACTCCGGTTAGTCGCATCACTTCGATAGCCAACGCTTCAGGCAGTAGGTTGACATACCAAAGCAGTTCCGCCGTAAGATATGTTTGACCTTCTAAGAGTGCCATCAGGGCTGACCCCGGCTGACTCGCGTTCAAGGTTCCGGCACTGGCGTTACTAACCCGGAGGTAAGCCTGTTCTAAAAGTTCTTCATCATTGCGCGGGTCAAGTACTAGCTTTGGAATAGTCATACAGTTATTACCACCTTATTATCGTCAAACAAAACAACCACGTCTAACCGTCCATCCTCATTGAAAGTGACGGTAGCACTGTAAATAACGTTGAACCCATTCAGACCTATGTCAAGTGTTTTCCTAACCAAAGTGCTTAGGTCAGTCAGGTTACTACCTGCGAAAAGAACATCGGCTAAACCATATTCGGGGCGTAGGACACGTTCTTCTAACTCGGTCATAAGGCAGTGTCGAATAGCATCTTGGATGGCAGTGTTATAGTCATCATGCAATACGATGTCACCGCCCTTTGCTTCAATAGGATATTTGTAAAGCATAAAAAAAGATAGCGTTCAGTTTGCTATCTTTAATATGTTCTATGGTTTGAAAACTAAATGGCTTCAAGATATCTGATGACCTTTGACTTTGAAGTGGCGTAGGCTATTTCCCGCGCCGTACTAAACCCTATGTACCCTCCGACATTTAGTACCAGTATCTCATCTGCCAAGTCTATCTTATGAAAGTGAAGTTCGTCTAGAAGTAGTTTAGCCTCCGGGTCAACGCCGTCAATATGTCCAAAGACGGCAACACCGACTACTATCTTTCCAAGTAATGTTTCGTCACGGTTAGCCTGTTCAAAGGTTGTCTTGAACTTGGTTGACCCGCAAAGACAAACAATAGTTGGTCGTGTCATATTTTTCAGTCCCTTGTGTGTTTCTTCTTTTAGTATAACACACTATTACTGGTTTGCCGTAACAATAGTGTCAGACCTACTATCTATACTTCCGACAACAGCTACCAACTTGCCATTGATGCGAACACCAGTACTATCGACGGTTAGGGTCATTGAACCGCACTGGACGCGGAAAGTCTCGGTAGGTTGTTCGTTATCAAGTATGACAGTGAAGCCGGGGTTAGGCGGGTTCAGTTGGTTGTGAAGTGTTCCAAGGTAAACCGGAGTGTGAGGGTTAGCATCCAAATAACCTATGACGACAGTACTACCTATAGTTGGCTTTGTCACACTATAGCCACTTGCCAAGCTGATGTTATATAACCAGTCAGTCTCACTCAAAGCACCCCGCGCGGCAGTCGTGACCTTAATACGGTTTAGTTGTAATGGGTCATTATTCGCGGTTACTATTGCCAGTTCCAGACCAAGTGCTTTTCCTTCAGTCACATCACGTTGCGCCGCCAAAATACTATCGAATAGTTTATGAGCCATTTTGTTTGGGTTAGCTTTGGTTTACTAACCCTAACCTGTTTAAGGCGTAGTAGGTAACGGTGCGACTGATGACTGTACCATACCATCGATGCGAATAGTGTCTTTGAAGCTTGCTATCTTCTCTCTCTTTTTCGTAACCCGGTTGATACCTGTTATGCCTTCACCTTCAATACGAATATCGTTCCACTTTTCACGTCTCTCTAAACCGCGTATTATTTCGGCTAACCGAGTTTGCTCCCGCGCCGATAAAGCTATTTTTGGTTTAGCCGGAACATCTTCTTTGAACAGTTCGGGTTTGTCGACATCTTGAAAACCGACTATGGTTAGCCCGCCCGTCACACTAGTTGGTTTTCCTTCACGCCACTGAAGCACTGAATAGGAAAAAGCACTTATGACGCAAAGGGGTTCTTCAAAGGAACCGTAAGTGAAAGACAACCTTGGCAACGTCATATTGGGCTTCAACTTACTAAGAGTTGTTAGTAAGGCTATGTCATCCGAAAAGTCTCTATCGTTCCCAGGTGTCGCTAGAAGTAGTGGCAAGTTGAAAGACGTGTTTTGTGTTTGAGGTTTTATGTTCGCTTTACCCTGACCTAACACGGTGAAAGTGTTGACTACTGTCGCAACGCTAACGGAAAAAACTGAAGGGTTGATAAGGAAGACATATTCGCCTTCACCATCTAACCGCTTCAATGTTGCCCAAACTGGGGATACTTCTAGACGTTGTAACTTGCTTAGTCTGGCGTTATACATTATGTTAACAGTCCGTTACTATATTCGTTAAAGGCGTTGTTAAGACTATCTGACACCATCGATGCAATGTCTCCCGCGCTTGAGTTGGTTGTAGCATTTATATTCACGACTGGGGCGAAGGCTACTTTCTTATTCTCGGTTTTGTTAGGAGGCTGTTTCAATGGTTTGACATCACGGTTGAAAACTTTGTTGAACAAACCACCTGTTGCATCAGCCGCACCTTGAAGCCCTTGAACTATTGGGTTACTATTTTGAACTGCCTCACCGCCTACCCCGGCTATGACCGCTTGTGGTTTTCCCATACCAGTCAAGTTTTGAAGGGCGTCGACAATGGGTTGAAAAGTGTTTGACAACAGTTCGGCAAACCTGACGAACATAACCTTCACAGGTTGTAACATCATGACAAACCCAAACCACATCTCGCTGAAATAGTTCGCAATACGTGTTGGTATTATTTTGATGGACGACCACCAAAGTTCACCTTGGAAGTCAGCTATCTCTTTCGATATTCTGAAATATAGTTCAGCAAGTTGCTTGACATCTATGTTATCGAGAACGTTGTCTTT
>Ga0209591_10000802_pt1 | contig 40196 bp, 35 predicted proteins | sample MAT01_FD_187207 | JGI IMG/M metagenome (GOLD analysis project Ga0209591, IMG submission 187207) | Freshwater microbial communities from Lake Fryxell liftoff mats and glacier meltwater in Antarctica - MAT-01 (SPAdes) (version 2) | ecosystem: Environmental > Aquatic > Freshwater > Ice > Liftoff... | reverse complement strand
CACGGCGGCGTTCAATACGGGATGTCGCTTGAGCTGCCGGGTCACCGCTTGCAAGATGAATGGCAGGTACGTGAGCTTCTCCCCCGATTGCGCTTCGAAGTCCTTTCGCATGGCCGCGCGGATACGCGACACGCGCGTGAGATCGATCTCGAAGAACGACGTGACGTGTGCGGCCGTCCGCCTGGCCAGCGTCATGTGCTCAGACGTGAGCCGTCGAATCTTGGTCATGGCTTCGACGGTGTCACCGGCCCACGCTGTCGGCATAGGTCCGTGCGCGTCCGCGCCGGTTGGTGCATGCACGAGCGCGGGAGCGGCTAGCGCGGGCTTCGCCGCGAGGAACTCTTCGAGATCCCGCTTCGTGACGCGTCCGGCGATACCCGAGCCCGACAGGCCAGAAATCTCAACACCATGTTCGGCAGCGATCTTTCGCACCAGCGGCGACGACTTCGTACGAATGCGATCCGCGAAATCGGCGGGACCCGAGTGACTTGCCACGACGGATGCAGGCACTGCTCCTGCGGGTGGGGCACCTGCCACGGCAGGTGCGGGAACGGCTACAGCGGTCAGGGCAGCGGCTACCGCGGGAGGGGGAACGGACACTGCGGGCTGGGGGACCGCGAGGGCGGCGGCGGCGTCGGTCTCCAGACGTGCGACCACTGTCTGTACCGCGACGGTTTGTCCTTCGCCGATCAGGATTTCGACCAAGATGCCGGCGGATGGCGACGGGATCTCCGCGTCGACCTTGTCGGTCGAGATCTCGAAGAGCGCTTCGTCGCGTTTGATCGTGTCACCGACCTTTTTCAACCAGCGCGAAACCGTGCCTTCCGCGATGGACTCACCCATCTGCGGCATCGGGACATCTATGCGAGCCACGCGTTCATCCTCGGTCTGAAGAAAGAGCCGCCGCTGCGTCCGTCGCGCGATCAGCGCGTCGGAGTCGCCACAGGGCCAGTACTGGCAAAGAGATCGCCCCGATCGCAGCGCCATAGCCGGCAAACACCCACCACTCACAGGCTGGGAGCCCAGGCAGCGGCGTACAGCGCATGAAAAAGCCGGCCAGCTTTCCCAAACCGACGCCCACCATGGCCCCGGTCACCGCGCCGACGAAGAAAGTAAAACACCCGACGCCGATATTGCGCCCCACCCGGTCCTCGGGGAGTGGTGTGGCCGGCGCCGAACCAAGCTCTGCACTCATTTCCGCGCCCTCTCTCAGTAGGCAGCGAGTCGCCGCAGCGCCCGCACAATGTCGGTGGTCTGCGGCAGGACGTAGTCCTCCAGCGCAGGGGCGTACGGCAACGGAATGTCAGCCGCCGTGACCCGAAGGACGGGCGCATCGAGCCATTCGAAGCAGGTCTCCGAGACGCGCGCCGTGATCTCACCGGCGATGCCACCGGTCCGGGTATCCTCGTGAACGACAAGAAGCCGATTGGTCTTCTTTACCGTGCGGTAAATCGCGGCCTCGTCCATCGGCGCCAGGGACCGGAGGTCAATCACCTCCACCGAGATGCCGTCTTCCGTCTGCATCTGTTCGGCCGCCTCGAGCGCTTTCCACACCGTCGACGCGTAAGTCACTATGGAGATATCGCTGCCCTCGCGCGCCACGCGTGCCAGACCGAGAGGGACCGTGTGATCTCCCGCTGGCATGACGTCTTTCACTCGGCGGTACAAATACTTGTGCTCGAAAAAGAGCACGCAATCTTCGTCGCGAATGGCCGACTTGAGAAGCCCCTTGGCATCGGAGGCGGTCGCGGGATACACGATTTTCAAGCCGGGGGTGTGTAAGAATCCGGCCTCTGGGTTTTGCGAGTGGAACGGACCCCCGCGCACATACCCACCGCTTGGACCGCGCACCACCATTGGACAGGGCAGCGATGCGCGATAGCGCGCCGTCGCCACGTAATTGGTGAGCATATCGTAGGCGTTCGCGATGAAGTCGATAAACTGCATTTCAACCACGGGCCGTAGACCCATGTGCGCTGCGCCGGCCGCCGCACCGACGAGGGCGATCTCACTGATCGGCGAATCGATGACTCGCTGCTCGCCGAATCTGGCCATCAATCCCTCCGTCACCTTGAAGGCGCCCCCGAAGGCACCAATGTCCTGACCCATGCAAAAGACATTGTCATCACGCGCCATCTCCTCGAACAGCCCCTGGCGAATGGCTTCGAGATACGTGATCTCCGCCATCAGCGAGCGCCCCCGTCGGCCGCGAATGTGCCCCAGCCGTCGGGGCGCTCCGTGCCGTAGCTGTCGTCCGTCGCCTCTGCGCGGAACCACAGGGGCCTTTCACGAGGCGGGTCGGCGTACACACCGCTGAGCGCGTCAAGCGCCTGCGGCGTGCCCGACGCGTCGGCAATATCGGTTGCCTCGTCGATCTCCCGCAGCACCCGGGCGTCAATGGCCGCGATTTCCTCCGCAGTTGCCAACAGGTCTCGACGCATCACCCCCAGGTACCGATCCAGGGGATCGTTCTCCGCCGCCCATCGTTCGATTTCGCCGGCTGGCACGTACGACTGGTTGTCGTGCTCCGCGTGTCCTTTGCGACGATACGTGATGAGCTCCACCAGAGTCACGCCGTGGCCGGCACGTGCATAGTCGACCGCCTGCTTGGTCACGTCGTACACCGCGAGCACATCATTGCCGTCTGCTTGCAAGCCCTGCACCCCATAGCCGATCGCTTTATCAACGAAATGCCTGGCTGCTGTCTGCTTGTGCGTCGGCGTGGAGTAGGCGTACCCATTGTTCTCCACCACGACGACGAGCGGGCAGCGTTGCACGGCGGCGAAATTGATCCCTTCATGAAACGCGCCGGTACTCGTTGCGCCATCGCCCACGTAGACGAGCCCGACGCGATCCTCGCCGCGCATTTTAAAGGACATGGTGACCCCGGTCATGACCGGCACCATGTCGCCAAGCGGCGAGATCTGCCCGATGAAGCCGCGCGTCACGCCGGGCGCACCGATGTCGCCGAAGTGGATGTTCAACTCGCGGCCGCGCGTTGGCGAGTCGGCCTTCGCCATGTACTGCTTCAGCACTTCGACCGGCGTAGCGCCTTTCACCAGCATCGCGCCAAGGTTCCGGATGAGCGGCGACATCACATCGCGCTGCTCCAGTGCAAAGCAGCTGCCGACAGCATCAGCCTCCTGGCCCAACGAGCGAAACAAGCCGCCGACGACTTTCGTCTGCCGATAGAGATTGACCAGGCGCTCTTCCAGCTGGCGCGTCAATCGCATCCAGTAGTACAGCTCAAGCTTCCGTTCGCGCGAGAGGTGGTCGCTCGGGCGTCCTGCACGTATCGACGTCCCAGACGCCATCAGTACCCCGCCTGAATGCGATGTCGAGGATCGGACTGCCGATGCAGCACGTTGAAGAACTTCTTGACGTTCTTGTCGAGGCGGCTCTCGCCCGCTTGGTCGGTGTGGACCTCAACGAACGTGTAGTGCCCGCCTTCCATGCGCACCGACAGCGTCATGGTCCCGAGCACTCCCGAGAAGTTCCGCACTCGTGGCCCGGCAACGCCGTGCACCAGCCCGATCGATGGGAAAAACGTGTCCGCCGACGAGATCACGGTGTTTGGTGCGATCGTCGTGCGATGAAAATGTCGCACAATCAGGGTCCTTTGCGCTTTGTCGAATCCGGCTTTCGAAGTGCGGTGGTGTCCGGCACACTCGACGCCGGTGTGGTGAAGTCGCCGGGCTCGTTGGCCGACAAAATGTCTTGCGTCCAATCTTCGGTCCGCTGCAAGGGCAATGTGGAATCACGGCGAAACTCCATCGCCATCGCCCACATGCCTGCGGTGACATACATCAAATTCGTGCGATACGTTCCCAACTGGCCCGTCTCTTCGAGCCCGTTGGCAATCGACTTCCGATCCTTGCTGGTGGCAAAGATGCGTCCCTGCCCGCCTTGGATTGGCGTTCCGGTTTCGCGGTCATGCACCACCACGTTCCAGTAGATTGGCTCGAGCGCGCGCGTTGGCCTCGTTTCCGGCGAAATCAGAATCGCGAACGATTCCGTCTTCATCCGCAGCTCTCCCCTCGGCCGCTTGTCGGCGGCACAGGCTGCGCCCACAAACGGCAGGGCAAGGAGGAGGATCTGTCGAGACCAACGCGCGCGTGCTGTCATTTCTCGTAGTACTCAAGCCCGAGGTGAGTGATTTGCTCCTCACCCATCAGGTGGCGGAGCGTATTCTTCAGCTTCGTCTGCTGAATGAAAAGATCATGCTCCGCCTGCAGGCCGGGAGCGGTCTGCGGCGACTTGTAATAAAAGCTTAACCATTCCTGAATGCCCTTCATGCCCGCGCGCATGGCAAAGTCGCTGAAGAGGGCCAGATCAAGGACCATCGGCGCCGCAAGGATAGAGTCGCGACACAGGAAGTTCACTTTGATCTGCATGGGATAGCCGAGCCACCCCTTAATGTCGATGTTGTCCCATCCTTCCTTGTTGTCGCCGCGCGGCGGGTAGTAATTGATGCGCACGACGTGGGCAAAATCCTTGTACAACTCGGGATAAATTTCGGGCTGCAGAATGGTGTGCAGCACCGACAACTTCGACTCCTCCTTCGTCTTGAACGACGCGGGATCGTCGAGGACTTCGCCATCGCGGTTCCCGAGGATGTTGGTGGAATACCAGCCCTCGAGGCCAAGCATACGCGCCTTGAGACCCGGCGCGATGATGGTCTTCATCCAGGTCTGGCCGGTCTTGAAGTCTTTCCCCGACACGGGCACGCCCTTCTCGATCGCCAAGTTCACGAGCGCAGGGAAGTCGGCCGACAGATTCGGGGCGCCATTGCAGTATGGGAGGCCTTCCATGATTGCCGCATACGCGTACAGCATACTCGGCGCGATCGAATCATCGTTGGCCTCCATGGCCGCCTCAAACGCTTCGAGGGTCTGATGCTGCGGCCCCGCTTTGATGTACGTCTCGGTCGATCCCGTCCACACCATCACACCGCGCGTCGCGCCGTTGCTCGACATGACGTTGCGAATGTCCGCCCGGATCTGCTCAGCGAGGTCACGCTTGTTCTTGCCCGTCTTGACGTTCGTCGCCCCGACAATACGCGTGACGTACCGGCTCTCAAACGCGGCCGGCATCGGCTTGATCGTCTTGAGGAAATCGGCGATGGGCTCGATATCCGACTTCTCGAGAACCCCCGCACGCGTGGCCGCCGTGAAGGCGTCATCCGGAATGGGATCCCATGCGCCAAAGACGATGTCGTCAAGCCCGGCGAGCGAGACAAAATCCTTGATCAGGGGACTGCGGTGTTCCGTACGCTTGCCGAGACGAATTGTCGCCATTTGCGACAAGGACCCGATGGGCACCGAGAGGCCGCGACGAACGCGCTCTACTCCGGCGATGAACGTGGTCGCTACGGCGCCGAGTCCCGGCGTAAAGATGGCGAGTTTCCCTGCGGCCGGCGTTACAGCGCCGGCGGAACCGCGATTCGTATCGGTCACTGCGCGTGTTCTCCCTGTTCAGTCGTGGTGCGATAGACAAAGTGCATACGCTGCACGGCGGTGATCCATGCGGTCACCGACAACAGCGTGACGATTCCAGCAAGCACCCACCCATTAAGGGCGAGGCCAAAAAGCGCTTGAGGTCCCGCGAGGAGCGTGATGCGCTCGGGGCGCTGCAAGAGTCCCACCTTTGCATCAATGCCCAGGCTCTCCGCCCGGGCACGCGTGTAGGACGTGAGAAACGTTCCGATCAACCCACAGAGCGTGATGACCAGTAGCGGCACGCTGGCGTGCACCGGACTGGTGGCGTAGAAGATCATCAGACCGCCCATCAGGGCGCCATCAGACACACGGTCGAGGGTCGAGTCATAAAACGCGCCGAACACCGAACTGCGACCCGTTCGGCGGGCGACCGTTCCGTCGAGCACGTCAAACAAGGCGGTGACTGCCAGAAACCAGCCGCCCGTCATGATGTGGCCCGAGGCAAAAATGCCGCCAGCGATCAAGGTGCAGAGCGTACCGACCGTGGTGATGGTGTTCGGGTGCACACGCAGGCGCACGAGCAAATCGGCGACAGGTTCGATGAACCGTAGGTAGCCGCGTTGGATCGTGTTCCAGAGAGCAAGCATGTAGTCGACAGCGGGTCGGTGTAACGGAAACGACAACGGGACGAGGCGAGCCTCGTCCCGCGGCGCGGCCGGACCGCGAGGAAGTGCGCGACCAGCATGACAAAGTTAGGACGATAAGCGCATCAACGGTAGAGATGGATCTTCCGCGCGTCCCTTTCGAAAGCCACTACGCCAGGCAATTGCCGGTCCATTACGGCATCCGGATCCGCACCGGAGAGGATCTGTTCCCTGACCCGGGCACTTCCCATGCGCTCGTCAAATCCCTTGGCGATAACCTTGAGGCTATCGCGCTGGGTCCTTGCCAGCGCCCACAAGATCGCCGCGCCAATCCGCCCCGGCTGCACCAGATCCCGATCCGTCACATCGATGCGCACGCCAGGGATAGATTGCCCTGAGTACTTCCCGTCGCCGGGTTGGTTGGGTGTGAATCGCTCCGACCGAAATCTGACGCCGCTCAGCGAAAGATCTTCCAGCAGGCGGACGAGCGTATCAGCCCGCATCCATGACGCCCCGAAGCGTTGGAACGGCTCGTTGGTGCCACGGCCGACCGAGACGTTGCTGGCCTCGAAGGGCACCAATGCGGGATAGAGGAGGGCGCTGGTCAGGTTCGGCATGTTCGGCGAGGGGCGCACCCACGGGAGCTGCGTCTCGTCGAACCACATCTGTCGGCGCCAGTATCGCATCGGCACGACGCTCAGCCGAGCGCCAAGCTTGAGCTGCTCCTGAAAAAGGCGCGCCAACTCCCCCATCGTCAGCCCGTGCCGGAGCGGCATGGGATACAGGGAGAAGCCATTCGCCATCCGTTCCGGTGTCGACTCGTTGGGATTCGCGATCGCGGAATCGAGAATCGTTCCTTCGGTCCGTGCGCCAGAAATTGGGTTCGGGCGGTCGAGGACGACGATCGGAATGCCTCGGCGCACGCTCGCCTTCATGGCATAGAGCACCACGCCGACATACGTCCAGGTGCGCGTGCCGATGTCCTGCAGATCGACGACAATGACATCCACATCCCGCAAGAGGCTATCGGGGGGCGCGATCGTCGACCGTTGATACAGCGAGTAGATCGTCAGGCCCGACTTCTCATCGGTTTCGTCGGCGAGATTGGGTTTGTCCGCCGTTCCCTTCGCACCATGCTCCGGCGCGAAGAGTCGTACCACCTTGACGCCCGCCCGCAGCGCGCGCGGATCGGCCGTGAGCAGGTCGATCGTCCGACGTCCCCGCTCGTCGATGCCCGTCTGGTTTGTAATCAGAGCCACACGTTTGCCAGCGACGAGCTTGATGCTATCGTCTAGGAGCACCGAAATGCCGGGGCGTACGCGGCGGTCTCCACGCATCGGCATGCCGCTGAGGCCGTCTTCGTCGTCAGGGCCGTCGTCCGGTCGGCCACCGGTGGCACAGGCCGCCAGCAGCAGCGCGGCTCCGATTCCGATCAGGCGGCGGGTCACTCTCCCCGACGCACGCTGCGGTGCGCGTCGGTATTCTTGCAGGGTCTCACGTCGCGTCACGTCTTCCTCCGAATGATGCCGTCGAGCCGCAATGGCCAAACGGTCCCGTACTCCGGCCAACACATCATGCTGGTGCTTCCCTACCTCCGCGCGTGTTCGCGAAGCACGCGACAGACCGTCCGTGCGTCTCGAGTAACGCGCCCTCTGCTGATCATGCTGGCGGCGCTTACCCTTGGCAGCAGCGCCACTGGTGCCGCGCGCGCGCCCATCGGCTACAAGCTATCGCCTGCCGCGGCTTGGCGCGCCACGCACCATGTGGCACCAGACTCCGTCGAACGCCGTCGTGCTCGGGTGCGGGCGCCGGGCCCCTTGTCGCTTACACCGGGTTCGCCCCTCCCGCGCTCGCATCGGCAATGGATCGAGCGGACGCTGGCTCGTTTGACGCTTCGACAGCGCGTTGCCCAAATGATGATGGTGTGGGTCCTGGGTGACTACACGAATCGCCGCGAACCCTCATACGCGAAGCTGGTCGACCAAGTCTCGCGCGAAGGCATCGGAGGATTGGTGATGTCGCTGGGCTCTCCCGTCGAAGTCGCGGAGAAGCTCAACAGTCTGCAACGCATCGCCAAGATTCCGTTGCTGGTTGCGAGCGATGTCGAACCCGGCCTGGGTCGTTTGGAAGGTGGAGTTTTTGTGACATCATTCTACAGCGCCGGGAGCGCGACGGTGTTGCCGAGCAACATGGCGATCGGCGCGGCGGCAAGCGATTCTCTGGCCGAGGCAATGGGCCGTATCACGGGCAGCGAATCACGCGCTGTAGGTATACACATGGCCTTTGCGCCAGTCGTGGATGTCAACAATAATCCCGCGAATCCAGTTATCAACACACGCTCGTTTGGTGAAGACCCGCAGTCTGTGGCATCCCTTTCCGCGGCGTTCGTCCGTGGCCTGCAGGCGACTGGTGTGGCGGCGACCGCCAAGCACTTTCCTGGCCACGGCGATACCGATACCGACTCCCACTTGGGACTGCCGGTCATCAATGCCACGCGAGCGCGGCTCGACACTCTGGAACTTGTCCCTTTTCGGGCCGCCATTCGTGCTGGCGCGGCCGGCATGATGACCGCGCATATCGCCCTGCCGCTCGCCTATGGTGACAACACTCCCGCGACCCTCTCGGCGTCGGTGATGCACGGCTTGCTGCGTGATACCCTGGGATTCGGCGGGCTGACGGTGACCGACGCGATGACGATGGAAGGCATCACCAAGACCTATGGTGTTGAGGAAAGCACCATCCGGTCCGTCGAAGCCGGCGACGACGTGATTCTGATGCCGCCCGACGCGACACGCGCTATCGACGCCGTGGTGCGCGCGGTCCGGAATGGGCGCCTGCGCCGCACGCAGATCGATGCGAGCGTGCGCCGCATTCTCGAACTCAAATTGCGCACGGGTGCCATCGCGCGACCCATCGTTTCGATGCGCACGCTGCGTGATGTGGTGTCCTCGCCAGACCACCGCGCGCTCGCGCAGCAGGTGGCCGATCGCGCCATGACGCTGCTGCGCGACAGCGCATCCCTCGTGCCGATGCAACGCACCGCGTCACTGCACGTGTTCACGTTTGCGCCGGACAACGATGCGCTGGCGGGAACATGGTTCACGGGAGAGATTCGCGCGCTCGCCGGTGGCGTGAAGTCGACGCGCCTGTCACCACGGTCGGGGAAAGCGGAGCTGGACTCGCTGGCACGTGTGGCCCACGCCGCCGATCGCATCGTCGTCTACACCTATACGCGCACGCTCGAGGGGGAGGGGAGGTTGGCGATACCGAGTACGATCGCGGATTTTGTTGCCGGACTTGCAGCGACCGGCAAGCTGGTGGTGGTGGCCGGCGGCAATCCGTACCAGATTCGACAGATGCCAACCATCCCGAGCTATCTCGTGACATACGGACGAGGGGAAGCACTGGAACGTGCGGCGGCTCGTGCGCTTTTGGGACGCCACGCAATCGGTGGGCGGTCGCCGGTCACGCTTCCCGGATTCTTTGTACGGGGTGACGGCCTTGTGCGGAGTGTCGCGCGCGGGGCCAGCCAGTGAGCCCCATCGAGCCCTCTCCTGACGATTCGCCGCGCCGCCTTCCCGCGCGCGAGCGTCGCGGCGCGCTCGCGGTGCGGGGGCTATCGGCAGCGATCCTCTGTTCCGTGTTGGTCGGCGCGTGTGCCGTCTCGCTGCACGGTCGCGGTACACGTCGTGACCCAGCGGTCGCCAAATCACGAGCGCGCGTGGTGCGGGATTCGATGACGGCAGTGCTCGAACGTGCCGTTCGCGACGGTGCGTTTCCAGGCGCGTATGCGGCCGTCGGCACCGCTGACGGGGTCATCGCCGAAGTGGGTGTGGGGAAGCTGGACAGTGCCGACACCCAACGGCCGAACGCGCAAACCGTGTGGGACCTCGCGTCGCTCACCAAGGTGGTTGGGACCACGACGGCCGTCATGCAACTCGTACAGGCGGGCAGAATTTCCCTCGATACGCCCGTCGTCCGCTATCTGCCTGAATGGACCGCGGCGAACGTCGCCCCAATCACCATACGGCATCTGCTCACGCATTCAGCTGGGTTACCCGCGTGGCGGCCACTCTACAAAGAGGCGGAGAACTCGACCGAGGCGCTCCAGCAGATATTCGCCACCGCCCCCGATACGCTGCCGGGTGTGCGATTCGTGTATTCCGACCTGGGCTTTATCCTGCTCGGCAAAGTGGTCGAGCGTATGAGCGGCGAGACGCTGTCCGAGTACGATGTGGCGCACATTTTTGCACCGCTCGGCATGACCGACACGCGCTATCTGCCGCCAACGGCGTGGCGAAAGCACATTGCCCCGACTGAGATCGATCCGTGGCGGCAACGGCATATTCGCGGCGAAGTGCACGACGAAAACGCGGCGCGACTCGACGGCGTGGCCGGTCACGCCGGCCTGTTCTCGAGCGGCCGCGATCTCGTGCGATTCGCACGCATGTACCTCGGACGCGGCGTTGTGGACGGGCAGCGCATTCTCGACTCGGCCACGGTTGCCGCGATTACCCGTCTCCAGGACAGCGCTGTCTCGCGCCGGGCCATCGGCTGGGAGACGCCCACGGGTGGAAACTCTGCAGGGACCCGACTGTCGCGATCGGCATTCGGACACACCGGCTTTACCGGCACATCGCTCTGGATGGATCCCGGTCAGGGCATTTTCGTCCTGTTGCTGACCAATCGGGTGAATCCGACGCGCGAGAATCGGAAGATTGGTGCCGTTCGCGCCTCACTGGCCGACGCCGTCGTGGATGTCTGGGCGTCGGGACGCGGCGAGCGCTAGCGAGGCATCCGGAGCTCGTTTCACGTCTGTGCTTGCAACGGGAGTGATCTACTCGCTATTCTTCTCAAAGAGGTCCTGCTCGTCAAGGCGGCGCGAACGCGTCGCCGACGCGGGCGTTCGCATCACCAGATCCAGCGCGCCTGGCGGGCTTGGTCGTATCGGAGGAAGCAATGAGCACGATGCAGCAGCCTGATGTGATGGTCGTGATCACGCCTGTCGCCGCCGTCGAAGTGAAGAAATTCATGGAAGCCGAAGGGGTGACGGTTGAACAGGGTGGCCTCCGCGTTTCCGTCATGCCCGGCGGATGCAGCGGATTCAAGTACGGATTGGTGATCGAAGACAAGAGCGCTGACGACGATACGATCGTCGAGATCGCGGGGTTCAATGTGTTCGTCGACCCCTTCTCGGCCCAGTACTTGTCCGGGACGGTAGTTGACTACGTCACCTCTATGCAGGGGTCGGGGTTCACGTTCAAGAACCCGAACTCCACCGGCGGCTGCGGCTGCGGAAGTTCGTTCTCGGCTTGATTGACCGCGTTGGAGCAGCGACCTGCTGACTCCCGTACGGTAACATCTGCAGGCCCGCGCCCTCGTCGAGAGGCGCGGGCCTGTGCACATTCCCCATATGCCATCTCATCATTTTACGCACGCTGGCGCCACCGGCACGTCGCGCGAGCGCATTCCAACCGTGATCGTCGAAACGCATGACGATCTTGCACGCGTCGTCGCCGACCGCATCGCGACCCTGATGCGCGCCCGCGCGGCGGCTGGCCAACGTGTCGTTCTGGGCCTCGCGACGGGCTCCACGCCAATTGGCGTGTACCGCGAGCTGATCCGACTGCATCGCGACGAAGGGCTCAGCTTTCACAATGTCGTGTCGTTTAACCTGGACGAGTACTGGCCGATGTCGAAGACCAGTATTCACTCCTATGCCCGGTTCATGTGGGAGAACTTATTCTCGCACGTCGACATGCTCAGCGAGAATGTCCATATCCCAGACGGGACGTGGACGCGCGAGGGGATGCAGGACGCGTGCGCGGCGTATGAAGCGGCGATCGTTGCAGAAGGGGGTATCGATTTTCAATTGCTGGGAATCGGCAAGACCGGGCACATTGGATTCAACGAACCCGGCTCTGGCGAGACGAGTCGCACACGATTGATTCATCTCGACAGCGTGACGCGTCGCGACGCCTCCGCAGACTTCTTTGGCGAAGCCAACGTGCCCCGGGAAGCCATCACGATGGGCATCGCGACCATTCTTGCGGCGCGCGAGATCGCGATTCTCGCGACTGGGGAGCACAAAGCCGGTATTGTGCGCCGTGCGGTCGAGGGCGACATCGATCGAGCGGTGGCGGCAACGTTTCTGCAACGCCATGGGAATACGACCTTCTATCTTGACGACGCGGCCGCTGCCGATCTGACGCGCATCGCGACACCGTGGCTGGTGGACGAGGTGGTGTGGACCGAACCGCTCGAACTACGCGCCGTCACGTGGCTGGCGAAGCAGACCGGAAAGGCGATTCTCAAGTTGACCGAACATGACTACGCCGAGCAGCAACTGTCATCGCTGGTAGCGCAGTATGGTTCGCCCGGCGCGGTGAACGGTGTGGTCTTCAACGCCCTGGGCGCCAAGATCAAAGGCAAGAGCAAACTTCCGCGACAACAGCGCGTGATCTGCTTTTCGCCGCACCCGGATGACGATGTGATCTCCATGGGTGGCGTGCTTCGCAAGTTCGTCGAGAACGCCAACGACATCATGGTTGCCTACATGACGAGCGGGAACATCGCCGTGTTTGATCATGACGTCCGTCGGTACATGGATTTTCTGGAACGCATGGACCACGAGCACATTCAGAAGTTTCCGCACGAACGTCGTGCCGGTGAGACGGCCGCGATTGCGCTGGTAAGCACCGTGCGCGCGTTTCTGGACGCCAAGCAACCGGGCGACGTGGACATTGCCGAGGTGCAGGATATCAAGCGCATTATTCGCGAGTCCGAGGCGGTCAGCGGTATCGAAGTGATGGGCCTTGGTCGATCCAATGCACGCTTCTTGAACTTGCCATTCTATCAGACCGGCAAAGTCCGCAAGGACCCGATCGGGCCGGCCGATGTCGCCATCGTCGCCGCGCTGCTCCGTGAAGTGCGGCCGGACATCGTCTTCGTGGCAGGAGACCTGTCGGATCCGCATGGCACGCACCGCATGTGCAAGGAGGCGATCGACGCCGCGCTCGCCGACGTGTACGACGGCGCAGCGGCGGCCACGAGGCCGCAGGTGTGGCTGTACCGTGGTGCGTGGCAGGAATGGCCCATCACCGACGCGACGCTGCTCTGCCCCATGTCGCAGGAAGAGCTGACGCTCAAGATCCAGGCGATCTTCAAACATCAATCGCAAAAGGACTCCATGCCCTTCCCTGGGCAGGATGAGCGTGAGTTCTGGCAGCGAGTGGAGCAACGGAACAAAGCGACGTCAGCCGAACTCGATCGCCTCGGCCTTGCGGAGTATTTCGCTATGGAGGCCTATGTCATCGCGTAAGGAGTGGCGCTCGTGAAGGGTGGTTTCGCGGCCATTGACTGGCTGGTGCTGATCGCGTATCTGGTCGGTACCACGTTACTCGGCATGTGGCTGGGGCGGGATCAGAAGGACGCTCGCGACTACTTCGTGGCGAGTCAGAAGATCCCTTGGTGGGCCATCCTGTTCTCTGTCGTCGCCACGGAGACCAGCGCCCTGACATTCATTTCGATCCCCGGTCTGGCCTACGTTGGCAACCTGTCGTTTTTGCAGATCGCTATTGGATACATCGTGGGGCGTGTGATCATTTCGTACACGTTGCTCCCACGCTACTACCAGGGTGAACTGGTCACCGCGTACGCGTTGCTCGAGAAACGCTTCGGCTTGGGGACGCGACGGTTCGCATCGGTGGTGTTCATGGTGACACGCGCGTTTGGAGATTCCGTGCGCGTCTTTGCGACGGCCATCCCTGTCGGGCTGATTATCGGTCCGATTGTGCCTGCGCAATACATCGGGCCCGTCTCCATTCTGGTGCTCGGCGCATTTACCGTGTTGTACACGTATCACGGCGGCATGCGTGCCGTCGTGTGGACGGACGTGCTGCAGACAGGCGTCTACCTGATCGGTGGATTGGCGGCTGTTGTGCTGATCGGTCAGGGTGTCACCGGCGGCTGGAGTTCGATCCTGACGCAGGCTGGTGCGCAGGGAAAACTGCAGCTGTTCGATTTGTATACCGGCATCGATCGTCCGCACACGCTCTGGGCTGGACTACTGGGGGGTACGTTCCTGAGTATGGCCTCACACGGCGCCGACCAACTCATCGTGCAACGGTTGCTGGCCTCGGGAAACCTGAAGGAGGCACGCCAGTCTCTGATCGGCAGTGGCTTTGTGGTCATGGGGCAGTTCGCGATGTTTTTGATGATCGGTATCGGGTTGCACGAGTTCTACCATGGCACGGTCTTCCCGCGCCCCGACGCGATCTTTCCGCGATTCATCGTGGAAGAAATGCCGCGAGGGCTCACGGGTCTCGTCATTGCTGCGATTCTCGCCGCCGCGATGAGCACCGTGAGTGGTGCGCTCAATTCGCTCGCGGCCGCGTCATTGCATGACCTGTATCTTCCGCTGAGCGGCAAGCGCGCCGACGATCCTGGCTTGTTGCGCATCAGCAAAATGTTCACCCTGGTGTGGGCCGCGGTGTTGATCGGCGGCGCGATGTTGTATCGGAATGAAGGGACGCCTGTGGTCACGATTGCGCTCTCGGTGGCCTCGTTTACCTACGGCGGCCTGCTGGGAGCGTTTTTTCTTGCGATGCTGGTGCCACGCGCCATTCAACGAGATGCGATTACCGGCATGGCAATCGGGATCAGTACGATGAGCGTCGTGGTGTTTGCGAAGGCCATCAGTGGGTGGTTTCCCGAGTTGGCTCCAACACTGGCGCCCCTGGCGCGTATCGCGTGGCCCTGGTTCGTTTTGATCGGTACGACGATTACGTTCGTCACCGGTGTCCTCTCGTCATTCACGCACGGCGCACCGTCCGTCGCGCTTACCCCATCGGAGTCGCGCGCATGAGCGCTGAAGGTCTCGAAAGTGTTCCTCTCGTTGTTGGCGTCGACGGCGGCGGTTCTCGCACGCGCGTGATTTTGGCCGACGCCCACGGCACGGTGTTGGCAAAGACGGAAGGCGCCGGCACCGCGCTGACGCCTGGGCAGGAAGCAGTCGCCGCCGACACGATCAAGGCGTTGATCGCTGACGTGTTGGCGAGTGCCGACCGCACCGATACACGCCCGGCTGTCTGCGTTGTCGGTGTGGCCGGCGCGGGTCAGGAACGTGCGGCGCAGGCCCTGTGGTCGGCGCTCGCGCAGCGTCGTGTCGCCGATGACGTGTCCGTGCAGGCAGATGCCACCATCGCGATGGATGATGCGTTTGGCGATGCTGCTGGTGTGCTGCTGATTTCCGGAACCGGCTCGGTAGCCTATTCGCGAGCCCCCGATGGGCGTTTTGAGCGCTGCGGTGGCTGGGGGCCCAAGGTCGGCGATGAGGGCAGCGGTGCGTGGCTGGGTCGTCGCGCACTCAGCGTGGTGACCGCATCGTTCGATGGGCGCGAGCCCGAAACCGCGCTCACGGGCGCGGTGCTCACCACGCTAGAACTGGAATCTCTTGACGAGCTCATTCCGTGGGCGGCGGACGCCACACCGGCGATGCTCGCCACGCTGGTTCCCATCGTCTGTCAGGTGGCAGCGACCGGTGATTTGCGAGCGAATGCGCTCATCAGCTTGTGCGTGGAGGAGCTGGTACTGCACGTGCGCACGCTGGCCAGACGCTGCTTCGTGGACGAGCGTGCCGCGATTCCCGTAGCACTCAGCGGTGGGCTGCTCGCGAAGGGGTCGCTGGTCCGGCGGCGTCTGGAGCAGCGCCTCAAGAGCGCGGTTCCCGGGGCCATCGTGCGCACGGAAGACGTCGATGCCGCGCGCGGGGCCGTGCGCCGTGCGCGTCGACTCCTGGGCGTTGAGGTGGAGTAACGCGGTTCGTAGTGAACGCTGCTGAGTGTTTGCCTATCGAACGGCTGCCGCTCGCGAAATCTGAAAGATGCCGATGACGCTCGTATCGTCATCGGCGTTTTTTATGGCGAACAGCACGCGGTCGTTCCCTAAGAACCCCAACGGCAACGATCGCCCGCTTGCGGTACCCACGTATTGGCCTTCGGCATCAAACACGTCGACGGCGGGTGTCTCTCCCGTGAACGTGTAGCGCTCAACCCAGAGGAATCCGTCCGGCGCGAAGAGCATTCGGCGAATCACCGGAATGAACTGCGCTACACCAACCTTCTCTCCCACTTCCGTTGCCGGCATCACGCAGGGCGGCGCCCCCCCGGCGAACATCACCTTGAGGCCTTCCGGATACAACTTCACCGCATCGCTGGGTTTCGCGCTCGTCGGTGCAATGGCTCTGCGGACGCTCCGCATCAGCGACGTGCCGCGATAGACGGACACCTCGTACTGCGATTGCGAGGTCGATGCCAGCAGGCCCATGGAAGACCGGGTCCACGTCAGTTCACCGCTGAAAAGCGGAGGAAGCGCCAGACCGACGCACTTGAACATGGTCATCCTGGGCTTTGCAGACACGGCGCGCGCGATCACCACGGAGTCGGTTCGCGTCCACCGTTCGACACGCCGTATGCTCGATACGCTATCGTTGGTGTGGATCGAGAGAAACACCGTATCGCCAACACGGACGGGGCCCTCTTCCGCGCGACCGCGCGGACTCAGCACCGTGTACTCTGGTTGCGGGGTTCCGCTGGCATCCCACGAGACGATCGCGTTCTTGTTCTCATCGAAGACGCTCGCCGCGCCCGATGTATCCACGCGAAGGCTGTTCGGGTACTCTGTTTCGCCGGGGCCGCCCCCCTTGCCGCCGACCGAGCGCAGGTACGCGCCTTCACCCGTGAACAACCGAACGCGGTTGTCCGCCTCCCGATCCAATACCGCGATCCTGGAGACGCCATCAGTGGCAACGGTCGCTCCGGATGCGGTCGTGAACGAGAAGACGCCAGAATCGGCGCCGCCCATGCGACGCAGCTCGGTGAATGTCCACGGCAGCGCAACGTCTACAGCAGGTCCCTGCACAATGGCAACACCGGCCGAATCGGTGCGCGTGGAGCGTGGCGTGGGCGACGCGTCCTTGCCACACGCCATCAGCAATCCAGTCGCAAGGACACCGGTCCGCGTGCGCCAGGACATGTTAAGCAGCAAGCGCCTGCCCCTCTGGCACCGGCTCCCCTAACACCCCCTCCCATCGCGCCATGACCGCCGTGGCGAGACAATTGCCAAGCAGGTTGACGGATGTTCGTGCCATATCCATGATCGCATCAACACCGAGAATCACAGCGATGCCTTCAAGTGGAAGGTTGAACTGCGCCAGCGCTCCCGACAGGATGACGAGCGACGCACGCGGTACGGCCGCGACACCCTTCGACGTCAGCATGAGCGTCAGCATCATCAGCAGCTGCTGACTGAGTGGCATGTCGATGCCGGCCGCCTGCGCGACGAAGACCGACGCAATCGCGAGATACAGTGTGGACCCGTCAAGGTTGAACGAGTACCCCGTTGGGAGCACGAACGCGACAATCCGCCGCGGCACGCCAAAGCGCTCCATGGCTTGCATAGCCTGCGGAAATGCCGCTTCGCTGGATGCCGTGGAGAACGCAATCAACCACGGGCTCTTCACCGCGCTCCAGAAACGCAATATCGGGATTCTCATAATCAACGCCACGGGCACCAATACAATCAGCACAAAGATGATCAGGGAGACATAAAGCGTCCCAACCAGCTTCGCGAGATTGAGCAGAATGCCGAGTCCGCTTTTGCCCACCGTTACGCCGATCGCCGCACCAATGCCAATGGGCGCGTACGCCATCACGACGCCAACGAACTTGAACATGATATCGCTCAATGACTGCAGCCAATCGAGGAAAAATGTCTTGGACTTCCCCTCCGTACGCGCGAGCGCGACGGCGAAGATGATGGCAAAGAACACGATCTGCAGGACTTCATTGTTCGCCGCCGCTTCGAAGAAACTCTGCGGTACCGTGTGTTCCAGCACCGAGGCGAACGTGGGCGTCTTCGATGCCAGCGCCTTGAACTCTTCACTGCCGCCACCCACTGCGAGCTGTACCCCGACCCCCGGTTTCACGAGATTCACCGCGATCAGGCCGATGGCGAGCGCCGCCGTGGTCACAATCTCAAAATAAATGATCGACCGCAACGCCAGCTTGCCGACCTTCTTCATGTCGTCGCCGTGGCCGGCAATACCGACTACGAGCGTCGCAAACAACAGCGGCACAATCAAGGACTTGATCATACGCAGGAAAACGTTCGCGAACGGCTTCAGGTAGACCGACTGCTCGGGCGCAAAGGTCCCGATGAGAACGCCAACCACCATCGAGATCAGAATCCACTGGGAAGACCCGATCCCAAGAAACCCGCGGCTTGCGGGTGAGGATGTTGCAGAGGACACGTTCGACATCAGAAACGGCGCTCAGTGTTGGAGTGGTGGTGGTACATCACGCGCGGCGTCTGGGTTTCTGAGCACCGAATGCTTATAGCCGTAGAGGAAGTAGCAGGCGAGTCCGATGGACATCCAGATGCCGAACGCCACCCACGCGCTGAGCGGGAGCCCTTTCATGACAAACACACAGGAACCGGCGCCAGTCAGCGACACGAACCACACGAAGGGCACGCGAAACGGGCGCGGTCGATCAGGTTCACGAATGCGCAGCACCAGAACGCCGATACAGACTACTGCAAACGCCGCCAGCGTCCCGATATTGGTCAGGTCGTACGTCGAGGCATCGTTGAGCACCAATGCCCCGGACGCGACCACCACGCCAGTGATGATGGTCGTGATATGCGGTGTGCGCGTCTTCGGGTGTAGCTTCGCCGCGAATTTCGGGAGCAAACCATCGCGAGCCATCGCGTAGAAGATGCGCGGTTGGCCATACTGGAACACCAGCAGCACGGCCGTCATCGAGACCACGGCGCCGGCGGCGACGATCCAGCTGGCCGTTGACAAGCCGGCGAGTTCGAGCGCGCGAGCCAACGGATCACTCGACCGCAGCTGCTCGTACGGCACGAGCCCGGTGGCCACAAACCCGACCACGACATAGATCAACGTGCAAATCGCGAGTCCACCAAGAATGCCGCGTGGCAGATTGCGCTGGGGATTCTTCGTTTCCTCGGCCGCTGTCGAAATTGCATCAAAGCCGATGTAGGCGAAGAACACAATCGCGGCCCCTTGGTGGATGCCGCGAAACCCATTGGGCGCGAACGGGGTGTAGTTCGCCGTGTTGATGTGCATCGCACCAACAATCACGAAAAGGGACAGCACCAGCAGCTTGATCACGACCATGATATTGTTGACCCGCATGCTCTCCTTCACGCCTTGCAACAACAAGAGCGTGATCAAGACGACGATCGTGAAGGCGGGCACGTTTAACAGAATCGGAATACCGGCAATGCGCGGCGCGCTTTGCATCAGCGACAGCATGGCGGGATCGCCGCTGGCTTTCACTGCCCAGTATCCGTGCGTGAGCCATCCAGGAAGTGTGATACCGAACCCCGAAAGGACGGACACGAAATAGCCGCTCCAGCCGATAGCCACGGCGATGTTTCCGACCGCATACTCCAGCACCAGCGCCCACCCCACGATCCACGCCACCACTTCGCCGAGGGTCGCATACGAGTAGGCGTAGGCGCTGCCGGCCTGCGGAATCATGGACGCGAGTTCCGCGTAGCAGAGCGCGGCCAGGCCGCACACGGCCCCCAGCAAGAGGAACGAAAGCACAAGCGCAGGTCCAGCGCCGTAGCGCACCACCGTGCCGTCAGCGAGCACCTCGCCCGCAGCCGCGGTCCCCAGCGACGAAAATATTCCGGCGCCGATAACAGCACCGATTGCCAACATGACGAGATCGCCAGCGCCGAGGGTTCGGCGCATGCCGTGGGCCGTGTCGTCGGCAGTGGCAATGGGCTTTCGATCAAAGAGCCCCATGATTCTCCGTGTTCATACTGTGCGTGCGGACGGAAGGGGTCGTCCGTTGGTCGCGGACGGCGGGAGCGCATCGGCGTGACAGCATCGGCGCGACAGCATCGGCGCGACAGCCTTCACCCCGCGCGTCGACGAGTGGGGTCAAGGTACAGGCCCGCACGAAACCGAGCCAGAGCGCGCCGCAATATCCCGCCATTTCCCCGAGCGCCCGTCGAAACGCCTGGCGCGTCGGTCACCGGACAGACCATTCGGAACCCAGACTTCCTACAGCGTATAAACCATTTCGTACTTGGCTCGCACCGGCACGCCGAGCCCATTGGTCGCGGGCCGAAAACGCACGGAACGGAACGCCTCTTCCAATTTGCGATTGTAGCTGCCGTCCTTCGTTCGCGTGAACTGCATGTCCAGCACGCGACCTGTGGAATCGACGTCAAAGATCACCACGATTTCGCCGCGCGCTTTCCCGGGGACCGGAATTGGTGGCAGGAACATCTCGATCGGCGCCGGCGGATAAATCGTGCCAGGACCGCCGCCGGTGCCAGGCCCAACCGCGCTTCCCTTTCCAGTGCCGACACCAGCGCCTACGCCACCACCACTACCCGACCCTGCCCCTGCACTCCCGTCTGTGCCCGCGCCGCCGCCCACACCGACCACCGCAGACTTCACATCGGAGGCCTCGGTGGATGGAGGAGCTGGTGTTGGAGTATTTGGCGTCGGCGTTGGCGGCGGCGTGACCGGCGGCGGAATGAGCGGCTTAATCTCCGGGGGTTTGACGAGCGGCGGCATCACCGCCGGCCGCGGTGGCGGCGCGACATTCACATACTGCAGCCGCTCCGTTTTGGGCTGCCCTCCGGTGCCCCGGTTACCGCCTCCCCCGCCGCCAGCGGGACCTGCGCCGCCGGCCCCGAGGATCTCACGAAGCAACTCGGGTGACGTAAACGGCACAATGACGAGCAGGAGAACCAGGACATGCATGAGGATCGACAAGACCGCCCCACCGACGCGCCGACTCTTCGAGACCGGGATGCCAATGGGTGGGCGATACCGCCGACGCTCTCCTGGACCAGGCGGCGGCGGGGGTACATCGAAGCGAATAGGCGTATAGGGCGCGTTCTGGTCCATAGGCGATGACGAGTTGGTTCACACAACTACGGCGGACGATCCCCGAAGGGTTCGTCCGCCGTAGCTGCAAGCTGGCGCAGTGTTCGTGCGCTCTGCGCGGACCATCAATACTACCCAGTATGGCGAAAAACGCGCCATTGAGCGTCCACATCCTTACTTGGGCGGAATACCGATGACTTTGACGCCCGCCCCTCGGGCCTGGTCCATCGCCCAGATCACGTTGCCATACGCGACGGTTGTATCGCCCTTCACAAAAATGACCTTTTCGGGCCGTGGATCAAAGATTGCCTTGAGCCGCACCAAGACATCCTTCTTCTCGATCGGCTCCTTGTTGACCGCAAACTTGTCCCCCGGCAGCACTTCCAGCACGATCTGATCCGCATTGACCGTCGACGCCGGTTGCGGTGTAGGATCTGGAAGCTGCGCATCGAGCGCCTTGCGGCTCATGGGGATAATCATCATGAAGATGATCAGCAGCACGAGCAGCACGTCGATCATCGGCGTGACGTTCATGTCGTTGTTGAGATTGCTCCCACCAGTCGGTGCGGACATGCTCATGTTACTTCTCCTTCTTCTGCGAGAGAATGCGATCGCTCTCCACAAGCGACTCGGTATTCGGCGTCTGCTCGGTGATCAGTGCCGCAACCCGCACGCCGTTCCGCGAAAGGATGTCGAGCGCATTGACCACCTTGAGATACTCGAGGTCTTTATGCGCCTTTACGTACATGATGTAGTCGGGCCGCTCCTGCAAGTAGATCTGCCCCACCAAGGTGGGCATATCCTCGTTGCGGATTGGCTTCTTGTTCAGGTAATACCGTCCGGCATCGTCGATACCGAGCACCTGATCACCGTCTTCTTCCGGATGAGGCTTGAGATTCTGCCCTTCCGGTGGAACCGCTTTGAAGCCCGCGTTGATCTGCGGAATGGTGATCATGAAGATGATCAGTAGCACGAGCATGACGTCGATCATGGGGGTGACATTCGGTTCGGCTTTTACACCGCCACCGCTCACGCTCATTCCCATCGCGCCACTCCTGGTGAAAAGCCATCAGGCGAGCGCTCCGATCGGAGCGCCCACTGACTGGCAGGTTCGTTCGTGCGAAACTGAATCAGGACCTACTGCGAGATCGCCTGGCCGCCGGCGGTGTTGAACTCCCGCGTAAAGCGCGAGCGTCCGAATTCGCCAGAAACACCCTTGATGAGGTAGTCGATCATTTCCTTCGACGTGTAGGTCATCTCGGCCGTGAGGTTGTCGATCTTCGTCTGGAAATAGTTGAAGGCCCACACGGCGGGGATGGCGACACCGATACCGATAGCCGTCGTAATGAGCGCCTCGGCGACACCGGCCGCGATGGCGGAGATACCACCTGCGCCTGACGTGGCCATACCGGTGAAGGAGTTTACGATACCCATCGTGGTGCCCAGCAGACCGACGAACGGCGACGTTGCACCGACCGTGGCCAGGACGCCCAAACCGCGCTTGAGGTCGACGACCGTCATCAGCATTTCACGTTCGACCGCACGCTCGGCCGAGTTGATGTCGGCCACGGTAACGGAGCCGTCCTGAATGAGCGGGCGAATCTCGGACAAGGCGCCGCCAAGCACACGCGCGACGTGCGACTTCTTGTAGCCTTCGGCCAACTTGATCGCTTCGCCGAGGTTGTCTTCTTCGAGGAACTGGGAGAATTCCGGCGCGAACTTCCGCGTCTCGGCCTGCGCCCGACGCATGTTCCACCACTTCGAGATCAATACCGTGAACGAGAAAGCCGACATACCGAGCAGCGTGAAGACGATACCTTTGGCAAACCAGCCCATCGACTGGTACAGCTCCATCATCGACATTTCCATGACGCGGGTCTCCGTGAAAGCGTAGAGGGAAAACGACTACTAGCGATTGAGCGAGAACTGGAACGGCTGCTGCACAAGCTGCTTCACCTTGCGACCACCAACTTCTGCGGGCAGGAAGCGCATACGCGCCAACGCATTCTTGACCGCTGTGGTGAACAAATCGTTATCGGACTTGAGCGCCTTGAACGTGCCCATGTCAGCACGGCCCATGGTATCCACGACGAACTGCGCGAGCACCTGCCCCTCAATGCCTGCGGAGCGCAGCATGTCTGGATAGGCTGGTCCAGCAGATCCCGGTGCCGCCACGACGGGCTTCTCGACCTGGAAGTCGAAATACGGCTGGTCGCCTTGCGGAACGGGAGCCTTACCGCCCTCGACGCCCTTACTGGTGCCGCCAGCGACACCCTTGCCCGAGAAATCGGCCTCGTCCGTGGCCTTCTTGGACAGGTCAATGTCGGGAATGATGTTGGGGATTTCGATCGGCGCCTGAAGGACCTGGAATCCCTTTGGTGGCGGTGGTGCCACCACGACGTCCGGTGGTGGGGGTGGCTTTTCGGGTTCGACCGGTTTCGGCTCGTCTTTCTTGACCTCGACGAAGTCGACCTTTTCCTCCCGTTTTTCCTCCTCCTTCTTACCGGCATTGGCCGTTACCACCACCAGACCGGCGACGACTGCCGCGTGACCGATGGCGGAGAAAAACGACCCGCCAAAACGCTTCTGCTTCTTGGCCTTCGATTCAAGCAGGTTGTTGAACATCTCGCTTGTCCGGGGTGCGGGTTACGACGACGTACGGCCTGCGGACAACGGCCCGATAGACCGACTTGGCGATTCTACCCATTGGACATGATCCGGCAATAGCGAAAACATTAGGATCCGATTAATCCACCGTCGGTTTTCAACTCACTCGTGATGCAGGTCGAAGCGAAACGGGAGCCGCACGAGCTGCCGAACCTTGCGACCGCCTGCCTCGGCAGGGATGAATCGATACCTGGGCAGCACGTCCCGAACCGCGGAAGCAAAGAGTACATGGTCGGTCTGGATGAGCTGGATCGAGCGTGGTTCGACGCGACCGGCAGTGTCAACAACGAACTCAACCATAACCGAACCGCTCACGCCAGCGGCGCGCAACCCATCAGGATAGCGCGGGGCGGTCATCCCGGGCGCGAGAAATACCGGCGTATCCACCTGCTCTTCCCGGAAGACGCCGGTCGCCATTGCGGCGCCTGTGCCGGTGCCTGTGCCGCCTGGAACGCCGTCACCGCGACTCCCGCGCGGACCTGCGGACCACGAGTCTTCGTGACTTGGCGACGCAAGGAGCGAGAGGTCGATTGGTGGAATACCTACCAGGATCTCGATCGGCGGCACCAGTGAGGGCACTTCCTTCGGCGCGGGCGTTGTTGACGACGACGGCGAAGTGGCCACGTGCGGAGGCGCGTGTATCGGCGTCGGTGGCAGAGGTGGCATCGGTGGCGTGAAGATCACACGATCTTCAGGGACGCGCGCCGCTGGCGCGTCGGCGCGTGCCGAAAGCACGACCAAGGCGGCCACCAACGCGGCGTGTCCGGCGGCCGACACCGCTGAACCGCCGAGGGGTGTCCGGCGGGGTGCCTTCGATTCGATCAAGAGGTGAAACATGCAAACCTCGACGCAGGATGTGAGAGGTGACATTCCCTGCCCCGAGTATCGCGCCTTCACATTACGCCTCGATGTGCGAGTGCTTGCCGGATGATGAACCTGTCATGACGATTCGATTGCCGTCGACCCGTCGTTGGTCGGGACCGAACTGGTCGCCTCCGTCGCGGGGTACTCGCCGGTCATGCCGGACCCCGGCGCCCCAGCCAACGGCAGCGTCACAGTAAACACGCTGCCGCGACCAAGTCGCGATTCGACCTGGAGCTGCCCCCCATGCGCCTGTGCAATCCACTGACAGATCGCCAGCCCCAATCCGAACCCGCCCCGCTCGGATGACCGCGAGCGTACACGGTCGGCACGCCAGAATCGCTCAAAGACAAAAGGCAGATCGGCTGTGGAGATCCCGATCCCGGTGTCTTCCACCGTGAGGCTCACGACCTCCTCGCCACGAAGCAGCGAGATCGTCACGCGACCCTTTAACGGGGTGTACTTAATGGCGTTCGTCACCAAGTTGAGCAACAGCTGTCGTAGTCGCCCAAGATCACCGAGGACCTCGGCGTCTTCTATCACCGACCCATCGATGACGAGGTCGCTCGCCTCCCCCAACAAGCGCGCCGTCTCAACGACTTCACGCACGAGCGGCGCCAGCTGGACCGGCTCGCGGAACAGATCGAAACGCCCTTCGTCGGCGCGAGCGAGTGTCAGCAACGAGTCCACCAGGTTGGCCATACGCGAGACCTGCTCCAGCGCCTCTTCCATCGCTATCGCCTCTTCGTCCAGCGACGATGTCGGCGACATGGCACGCTCAAGATCCGCACGCATCACGGCCAACGGCGTCTTAAGTTCATGACTCGCATCGGCGGTAAAACGCCGCAGCGCACCGAACGACGATTCCAATCGTTCAATCATTTCGTTGAGCGTCGAGGCCAATCGCGCCAGCTCCTGGCCCGCCGCGCCGATACTCAGTCGGCGATGCAAGGAGCGACCATCGGTGATCGCTTGCACCTGATCGACCATCCGATCGATGGGTCGAAAGGAGCGACCGGCAATGACCCACGCAAGCACCACCGCGACGCCGAGCAGCAGTGACGTGAAGAGCAGCATCCGCGAGATCAGCTCGCGCGGCGCGAACTCAATCGTTCGCGTCGTCAATCCGGCAAACATGCGATAGCGCGCATCCTTGCTGAGCGGAACCTCACGCGCCGCAAGCAGGATCTCGTCATCACTGAGCGTGAGAATACGGGGGCGAGCCTTTGCCACCGCCAATCGCGCCGACTCGCTGAACGTGTACCGCGCCTCGACGGTGAGGGCCTGCACGGCCGGTGACGCATAGATATCGTAGCCCGTGCTGTCCTGCACCAAGACATAGCCGTCGATCAGTGACAAGAATGCCTTGAGTCGAAACGAGACGGCCGGACCAGCCAGCGGGTCCTCACGCGCCAAGACGGCCTCGGTTCCGGTCGAACGGGCCAGATCAACGGCGCGCACCACCTGGTCCGCTTCACGCTCCACTCGTTGGTAGAGCTCGTCCATGAGCGTCATGCGCCGCACCGTGAGAACCGCGACGGAAAACAGCAGCAGCATCCCCATCATCGCTGCCGCGTAGGCAGTCGTCAGGCGGGCCCGAATCGAGCGCACGATCGGCTCGGTGCTGCGCTACGCGCGGACCATGTAACCGACGCCCCGAACCGTCGTGATCAACTTCTTTTCAGAGCTCGCGTCGACCTTTTTGCGGAGATGATTAATCACGACGTCGACGATGTTGGTCCCCGGGTCGAAGTGGTAATCCCAGGCGTACTCGGTAATCAGCGTCCGGCTCATGACGCGACCGGCGTGCCGCATCAGATACTCCAATACGGCAAACTCCTTGGGCGTGAGCTCGATGGCGTCGTCGCGACGCCGCACCTCGCGCGTGCCTTGGTCGAGGACCAGGTCGCCGACTTGCAAGACCGGAGACACGATGGCCCGAGGACGCCGCAGCAGCGCTTCGGCCCTCGCCAACAGTTCCTCAAACGCGAACGGTTTGGTCACGTAGTCGTCGGCACCAGCACGCAGCGTCTCAACCTTGGCATCGACCGCGTCCTGCGCCGTGAGCACCAGGACCGGGCGCTCGAATCCGCGCGCGCGCAGCGTGCGCAAGACATCCAGCCCATTGCGCCCCGGCAGTCGCATATCCAAAATCACCAGATCATACGACTGCGAGAGCGCCATCCGCTCACCGTCGAGGCCGTTTGCTACCAGATCGGTCTGCCAACGCTGCTCTTCGAGTCCGCGGCGCACGAACTCGCCAACGGTCGGGTCATCTTCGATCACGAGGATTTTCACAGGAACTTGTCGGGCTGTTGTGGATACAGGGTGGTCATCGGTGCGGCGACGGCCGCGCAAAACCAAACTCGCGAATCTTGCGATACAACGTTTTGGGAGAGATCCCCAGCGCGTCGGCAGCTCGGCCCTGATGCCAATGCGTGCGCTCCAGCACGGCCGAGATGTGCCGACGTTCCATCTCCTCGAGCGAAAAATCATTCCCGACCATACGCGCGTCACCGGGATGAGCGTGCTCACCCAATGCGAGATCCGCCGCCTCAATACAACCGTTCGTGGCGAGCAGATGCGCCCGCTCAATGATGCTTCGGAGTTCACGCACATTGCCAGGCCAGCGGTACTGCTCAAGGAGCGACACCGCCTGCGATGAAATCCGCACGGGCGTACCTTCACCGAACAGCGCAGCAAAATGTTCACTCAGCGGCGAGACGTCGACCACGCGATCGCGCAGCGGCGGCAAGGCGATCTGCACCGCGGTCATGGCGTGTACGAACTGCTCCATCATGGACTCCTCTCGCATCAACCGCGATGGGTCGTGCGCGGACGACACCAGGATCCGCGCATCCAGACGCACACGCTGCCGTCCGCCGGCCCGAAGGAAATTACCGTCCTCAAACGCCCGCACGAGTTTCGCCTGCACCGCAGTATCGAGTGAGCCAATGTGGTGTAAATAGACGGTGCCTCCACGCGCCTGCTCCAACGTGCCGATCACACGACCCTCAGTCGTTCCGGCCCCCCCGTCAACACCAAACAGCGATGCGTCCTGCTGGTGCCCTTGGCTGCGGCGGCAGTCCATTTCGATGAAGGGGCCGCGCGAACGATCGCCACGATCGTGGAGAAGATTCGCCGCGAAGCGCTTTCCCGTTCCGGCCTCGCCGCTCACATACACGGGTGCGGTACTCGACGCGACGTGAGTTACCATGGTCATGACCGCCACCAACGGGGCATACTGCGTCACAAAGCGGCGATCGTCGGCTGCGCCGAGGAGGCGTGTGCTCATCGCGTGGTTGTCATACACCAACATGCGTTTCTCCCACGCACGCCGCACAATCGCCTCGACCTCCGCCATGCGATAGGGCTTTGACAAGAAGTCGTACGCGCCGAGTTTGAGCGCGGACATCGCCGTTTCGGAGGTCCCATTGCCCGTGATCACAATGACCTCCGGCGGCAAGAGTTCTTCGCGCACACGGCGCAGGACTTCGAGACCATCAAGTTCCGGCATCACCACATCCAACAGCGCCACATCGAAGGACTCCGCGCGGAGTGCCTCGAGCGCCGCACGGCCATCGCGAACGAGGGTCACGTCAAACCCGCGGGACGACAGATACTGCTGGAGAATCATCCCCAGATGGGCCTCGTCCTCCGCGAGCAGCACGCGGATCGGCGACGGATCGACGCGGCCGTTCACGTCCCGACCGCTGGTGGATAGACATACTCCGGAAGCAACACTTGAAAGGTGGCACCTTCCCCTTCGGCGCTCACCAGCTCCAGCTGGCCGTTATGATCGGCTACGATGCCGTAACAAATCGCTAAACCAAGGCCCGTACCCTGCCCAGGCGCCTTCGTGGTAAAGAATGGCTCGAAGACTTTTGCGTGGAGCGCGCGGGGGATGCCGGGTCCATGGTCGGTGACCTCGAGCGCAACGCTCGTAACATTGCCGAGCGTGGTGACCGGCCGCGTGCGAATGATGATCTGGGCGCCCTCTGGCGTCGCATCGAGCGCGTTCATCGCTAACGCGATCAGCACCTGCACAAGCTGATCCGCATCTCCCATAACCAACAGCGGACGCGCGTCAGCAAGGTCGGTCACCAGCCGAACGCGTTTGTACCGTGGGTGATGTTGCAACAGAAACAGTCCTTGATGGACCACGGCGTTGAGGTCGAGCGCGTCGCGATGTGCGGGTTTTGGACGGGCGAAATCCAGCAACCCGTTCACAATCTTTTTGCAACGATGCACTTCGAGGTCGATGATACGCAGCATCTCAGACGGATCAGCTCCCGGCACCAGCGAACCGGCGGGCATGGATGCGGCCAGCTCTCGGTGCATCGTCAGCGATTCCCCGCAGGCCGCAATGGTAGCCAACGGGTTGTTGATTTCGTGCATCACCCCCGCGGCCAACTGCCCCACTGCCGCCAGCTTCTCCGACTGCGCGGTCCGATCTATCGCCGCCTTCCACTCCGTGATGTCCTCTCCCACGGTAATCACGTGGCTCACGGTATCACCGAGCACGCGCATGGGGATCTTGGAGATGCGGAAGTGGCGGAGTTCGCCAAACGCCATGCTCTCCATCTGAAACTGCTGCAGTTCGCCAGAGGCGAAGACGTCATCAAACTCCCGCTTGAGCATCGCGGCGGGTTGCCTGTGCAGGACGTCAAAGATGGTGCGGCCGATGGCATCCGTGCGGGCAACGCCTTGCAAGCCCGTCTCACGCTTGTGATTCCATGCGTGGATACGGTAATCGCGATCCACGACGTACAAGCCAAAGGGCAGCGAGTCGACGACCCGTTCAATAAACGCGCGTTGCTGAGCGACTTCGTGCACCCGCATGGTCAGCTCACTCTCAAGCGCCATGAGACGCGACTGCCGAGAGACGCTGATCAACAGAAGGTCGGCGCCAGCAAGTACCAATCGTTGCTCGTGCTGGCTCAGCGGACCGGCTCGGCGCACGGACAGGACCCCCAGCTTTTCGTTCCCAGCCACGAGATCAAACGTCTCGTCGCTGCTGATATCAGCCAGCGCGTCACTGTGCCCCGCGCACACGCTCCAACTCTTCGTCCGATCGTCGATCGCGTTGAGTTGGACTTCGATCAGGTCTGCGTCGAGTATTTGGCGGAGCCGCTCAGCAATCGCCGTCGACGCGTCGCCCGTCACGGACGAGCGCGCGGCGGTCGCGAGGAGATCGAGCAGCGCGACCGAGTACGGGTCGCTCGTCATTGGGCCGTTGCGTATTGCTTCACTGAGACAAAGTAGGATATGATTGCGCATCGGGCAAGCTGACCGATCATACGTGAGCGCCAAAACAAACGACCGCCCTGCGGGGCGGTCGTATGAGACGCAACGAGACGGGAGATACCCGACGTGTCCTGCCTAGCTCATGGCGGCCTGAATCGCCGCGAGGATCTCCGCGTTCTCACGCCGCTGCCCAGGCGTCTCTTCGACGTGCGACCACCGGATGACACCGGCCTTGTCGATGAGAAAGTACGCGCGATTGGAAAAGAACGTGTCCTCGCGGAGTACGCCAAACGCCGTGGACGCCTCACGCTTGAAGTCCGACAAGAGATCCACCTTCATGTCGTACTTGGCACGAAACTCCTTGAGCGATGGCACGGCGTCTACACTGATCGGCAGGACGGTAACGCCGGCCCCGGCGAACACCTCGTAGTCTTCGCTGAAGGCACACATCTCGGCCGTGCAGACCCCGCTGAATGCCAAGGGAAAGAAGGCCAACAGGACCGGCTTGTGGTCGCGAAAAGTGGAGAGCGTGACGTTCGTCCCGGCCGTTGAAGCGAGGGTGAAGTCAGGCGCGGGCGCTCCGGTTTGCAGGGGCGTTGAGGCGGCGGTCATTTCCGAGGGAGACAGAGTGAGAAGTGTTGATGAAAGAGGCCCCGCGGCGCACGCGCCCGGAGCCTCTTTCCCTATGATGGAGCGTGTCGGGATCGAACCGACGACCCCCGCCTTGCAAAGGCGGTGCTCTCCCAGCTGAGCTAACGCCCCCAAACCAGTGCGACGGCATACACCGTCACACCGTAATCTGTCCTACTTACTCGTGCGCCGGAAGCGGTTCCATCGTGCGAGCGTTTACGGGAATCTGCACTTCGTCCTTGCACGGCGTCGTCATCATAAAGACGCGAACCACGGGGAAGGCGTCCATGAACGCCGAGTAGCACAAACCCCACACCCCAACGAACCCGAGCGTCGTGCCGATCTCCCAGATACCGAATGGCAAGCTGGTCGCCTCGCCGTAGATCGACGGATACACCTCAACGTACCGATGGAGGTAGATGCCGATCATGCTGCAGATGGCAAACAGCACGAAGGTCGGCAAATACATCTTCGCCGCCTTTGAGATCAAGCCGAAGAACGGCAGGATGAAGGCGAAGATGGGTACGAGCTGTGTGACCTGCTTCCAGACGCCGGTGAGACGAAGGCGATAGAAGTGGGTTTCCTCTGGCAGGTTGCCGTACCAGATCACCAAGTACTGGCTGAAGCTGATGTACCCGAAGAACGCGGTGAAGGCGAAGCTGAGTTTTCCGAGATCCCATAACTGATCCATCCCGATCACATCTTTCATCTCGAGATGCTTACGCCACCAAATCGTGAGCATTGAGAGCAGCATGATCATGTTGACCCAGCCACCCATGAACACGATCCAGGCATACATGGTCTGCTGGAAATGCAACGACAGTGTCATGGAGTAATCCCACGCCATGACGCACCAGCCGATCACGAAGCTCATGCAGACCGCGATTGCCACTTTTCCTTGTAGGGAGTGCTGCGAGTGCAGCTCACGACGCTCGTCACCAAATCCTGCGCGCATCTTCGCGCGAAGCCCTGCCGCCCACTTGGCTCCGTACTCGGGCAGGACCGCAACATCGAGTCGCACCGAGTTGTACACGAACCACAACTGCAGGAACGTGATCACGCCGAACAGAATCACACCGCGGGCCAGAAAGAATCCGGGCGACAGGTACGCTGCCTTCTCAGCGATCGTGATGGACTCGCGCCCCGCCCACGTGAAGATGTGCTCGCGGCCGAAGAACAGAATGACCAGCAGGATAACAAAGGCCACAGGGACGAATGCAACAAATCCCTCGGCAAAGCGCACGATCGGTCGCGACCAACGGCCAGTCACAATGCGTTGCACTGCCGCGAAGGCGGTACCCGCCGTGCTGATCACGGTGAAATACAACCAGTTGAAATGCAACGCGTGCCACGCACGCTCCTGGCCGGTAAACACGCCGCCCAGGAACGTGGCGATTCCCACGAGCGCCAAGACGGCAAACAGCGTCTTGAGCCCCTTCGGAAAGGGCTTGTTGGCGAGGCGACGCGCGAACTCTTCGCGCGCAGGATAGCTATAATGTTGACTCACTAGTGCTTCTCCTTACTCGACTTGCCGCCATCGTTGCCGCCCTTGTACGTGGCGGAGTTGATGTTGGGCGAGCCCGGCGTTGGAACGACCGTAGGATGAACGTACGGAGCTGGCTTGCTGGGCGCGGTGTTTGAAGGACCCGGAACCGACGTCCCGTTTTGACCCGGCATGCCGAGCAGGAGCGTGTCTGCAGTCCCCGCATGCAGCGCCTTGACGTAGTTGGCGACATCCCAACGATCCGGCTCTTCGATGCGATTGTAGTTGGGCATGGCGCCTCGCCCGTTCCGCATCATGCCGTAGATATAACCAGGGGTGCGCAACTTGCTGGTCTCGGAGAGGAGACTCGGCGCGATGCCGTATCCGGGATTCACCTTCTTCAGGCCGCCGTTGCCGTCGCCTGACGCCCCATGGCAGACGGCGCAGTTGATCTGGTAGTACTTCTTACCGTTGTCCAGCGAGCGCGCGTCAGCCACGACGGGGCTCGGGATGGCGGCAAACGAGTCAATCGTTGACGGCAGCGCGGTGTACGAAATGCCGTAGGCGACACCGGACGTGCCCTGCAGAGGCACGCTGTACTTCGGCTGCCCACGCGGCGGCGTCGTGGTGTCGTTGACATTCTGCGACATCGGTTCCCACGGTTCGATGCGCGGCTGGTTCTTAAAGTCGGAGAACCACGTGCAGGCTCCAAAAGCGAGGGGCGACGCGAGCGCCATCACGATGCGAGCGGATCGAGCCACGAAAGAATCCATGAATGCAGTTGGCTTAGTCTTCACGCCGCACCTCCACCGCACCGTGCTCACGCAGCAGTGCTTCGGCCTGCGGCGCCTTGGCGGCGTCACACGCGATGAAGATGCCGAAATGTCCACTGGAAAAACGCACATCGTACCCGGTGGTCGTGGTGAGGCGAGGCACTCGCGAGTGAATGAACATGCCGGCGACCGTCGAGAGCGCACCGACGAGTACCATGACCTCGAACCCGATGATCGTGTACGGAATCCACGACGCGATCGCCTTGCCGCCCGTCACCAGCGGCCAGTACTCGGACGACCAGATCGCGATCCAGTATCCGAAGCTGACGCCGAGTAAACCGCCGATCAGCGTATAGCGACGCACGACGCTGTTCGGCCCATCGATCGCGTCATCGAGCTCATGACGAATGGTCGGCGAGTACACGGTCATTTCCCCAAGACGCTTCTGCTTGAGGTCTTTGATCGCGGCGACCGTGGTATCCAACTCGCGGAACGCACCAAGCACTCCTTGCATCAGTGGTGCCCTCCGTCATGAGCATGCTTGTTCCGCGGCACGACGATTTCCTTGAGTTCCATGATGGCCATGACCGGCAGCTGCTTGACGAACAGCAGGAACCACATGAAGAACCAGCCGAAGGATCCGATCAGGAACGACATGTCGATCCAGCTCGGTGTGTAGCTGCCCCACTGCCACGGCTCAAACTCGTGCGACAGTGACGGCACCACGATGACGAAGCGTTCAAACCACATACCGAGATTGATGAACAGACTCAGTACGAAGAGCCACGTCGGGTTGCGCCGAAGCTTCTGCGACCAGAGTGACATCGGTAACGCCATGTTGCACAGCAACATGATCCATGCCGCCCACCACCACTGTCCAAAGACGCGATTCCAGAAGAACTCCTGCTCCGCACGCACGCCGCTGTACCAGGCGATGAAGAACTCAATCATGTAGGCACAGCCGACCACCATCGACGTGAAAAGCACGACTTTCGCCGTCGCATCAAGGTGATTGAGCGTGATGTAATGCTCGAGCTTGAACCACTTCCGCATCGGAATCGTGATTGTCCACACCATCGCGAAGCCGGAGAAAATGGCACCGGCAACGAAGTACGGTGGGAAGATCGAGGCGTGCCACCCAGGCGTCAGCGCCATGGCGAAGTCGAAGGAAACGACCGAATGCACGGACAACACCAGCGGCGTACTGAACGCGGCCAGGAACAGGTAGGCCTTGGCAAAGTGCCGCCATTCGCGATCGCTGTTGCGCCAGCCGAGCGAGAGGATGCTCAGGATCCGCTTCCGTATGGGATTGGTTTCCTTGTCGCGCAGCACCGCAATGTCGGGAATCAAACCGATGAACAGGAACGTGGTCGAGATGGTGAGGTACGTCGAGATGGCGAAGACGTCCCAGACGAGTGGCGACTTGAAGTTCGGGAAGAGCAACCGCCAATTCGGATACGGTACCAACCAGAAGAACTTCCACGGACGCCCAATGTGGATGATCGGGAAGAGACCGGCCGTCATCACTGCGAAAACGGTCATCGCCTCGGCCGCTCGATAAATCGAGGTGCGAAAGCCTGCTCGGAAGAGATACAGAATGGCCGAGATGAGCGTCCCAGCGTGGCCGATACCGACCCAGAAAACGAACGTGATGATGTAGTTACCCCACATCACCGGCGGTTCGTACCCGGCCTGTCCCAATCCCCAGTAAATCTGGAAGAGCCATGCCGAGGCACCGATGAGCATGGCGAGCACGGCGAGCGAGAGCCCAAAGAACCACTTCTTGGTGAAGCCAAGCGTCGCGATGATCTCGCGATCAACCTGCTCGTAGTCACGGACTGCGGGAAGTTGCACGTCGGCCGACGCGATGTTCGGCCCACGGATGCCTTCACGCACCGGATGGATTACGGATGCCATTCGCGATGCCCTCAGGCCTTCGCCGGCGAGGCCGGCGCTGGATGGGTGACTTTCTTGAGATAGACCACGGCGGTATAGGCGTTGAGCTCTTCGAACACATGATACGCGCGTCGGTCGTAGGCGAGCTTTGCAACACTCCAGTTCTCATCCGCGGCGTCGCCGAAGATGATGGCGCGAGACGGACACGCCTGCGCACAGGCCGTCGTGAACTCGTCGGCCTGTACGTCACGCCCTTCGGCCTTGGCGCGATGCTCGGACTCGCGGATGCGCTGCACGCAGAAGGTGCACTTCTCCATGACGCCCTTGCCGCGCACCGTCACGTCGGGATTGAGGGCCCAGTGCATCGGCTCGGGCCACGAATACTGCTTGCGTTCCGGTTCGCCGTACCCGAACCAATTGAAATAGCGCACCTTGTACGGGCAGTTGTTGCTACAGTACCGAGTGCCGACGCAACGATTGTACACCTGCACGTTGAGACCGTCTGGCGAGTGATACGTCGCGTACACGGGGCACACCGGCTCACATGGCGCGTTGCCGCAGTGCTGACACATCATGGGCACGAACCGCGTGTCGAAGTCGGGCGAGAACTCGTTCTCCGTGTTCTCGTTGCCCTCGTAATAGCGTTCCAGACGAATCCAGGCCATTTCGCGGCCCTTGATGATATTCGCGCCTGGACGCTCGTCCCACGTGGACGGGCTGAGCGCGCGGCCCTGATACGCGGCACCAACGGTCGGGATGTTGTTCTCGCTGTAGCACGCGGTCACGCAGGCAGAACACCCCGTGCAACGCGCCAGATCGATCGTCATCGCCCAACGGCGACGCTCCATCCCCGACGAATGATCGGGGTCGTACATGCCCGTCGACTTGGCCTTGGGATTGGCGAAGTCGCCTTGCGCATCGGCAGCCACCGGCGCCTTGAGGCCGGACATGAAGTCCTGCGACGGCAAACCCGGGATGGCATGATGCTCGGCCTCGTCCCCACCGCCGCCTACGAGATCGGCGAGCGTAATGGCCTGACCGATCCCACGTCCGTGCTGCCGAGCCGAGCCTTCGGTGGTCACGAGTTGCGACACGTCGGCTTCGACAGTGACCGTGCCCTTTGAAGCCGAGAGGGCAAGCCCGCCGGCCGTGTCCCACCCATTCGGTACGAGATCGAAGGCATTGACGCCGACGTTCCTGGCGAATCGTCCATACCCGGTGTGCCCCTGCCCGAGGGCAATGGCGACGGTATCAGGACGCACGCCCATGTAGCGATACACGGGCGCCGTGATTTTTCCAGCGCCGGTCGTGACCGTGAGATGCTGACCTTCCTTCAGCCCTAACTTCTTGAACGTCTGCGGATGCACTTCGACCCACGACTGCCACGCCAGCTTGGTGACGGGATCGGGCAGCTCCTGCAGCCAGGGCTTGTTCGCGCCACGTCCGTCGCCGAGCGTGGCTGAGGGAAACACGTGCACAAAGTAGTCGCCTGTTGTGCTGGCCAATGCCGGTGCGGGCGAGGCACCGACGGTCGAGCCCTTTGGCATCGGAGCGACCAACGGCGACATGACGACGGTCGGCTTCGTGAGCGCTGCTGCGAGCGCCGCGGCGCCGCCGAACTTTGCACTGTACCACGTGCGATAGTCGGCGACGTTGTAGCGGGCCGCGAGCGCCTGGTCGCGCTTGGCCAGGTCAATGAGCACATCGGTCGTCGCTTTGGTATCGAAGACCGGATCGAGCGTCGGTTGCTGCAAGCTGAGTTGACCCGGTACCGAGACCGCGTCTCCCCAGCTTTCCAACCAGTGGTTGTCCGGCAGCACCAGATCGCAGAGTTCGGACGTCTCATCGGGCATGCTGCTGAACGACACCTTGAACGGCACCTTCGCGAAGGCCGCCGCGAATCCCGCCGACTTGGGCGTCGTGTGCACGGGATTGGCGTGACGCACAAACGCCACGGCGACCGAACCGGCTGCCATGCGCTGTGACGCCGCCGCGAGTTCTGCGTATGAGGAAAGCCCGTTGTACCCCGCGTGTCCGGCGCTCGGCGTGATCGTGACACCAACACTTCCGGCCTTCTTGTTGATATCGGCCACCATGACGCCGCATTCAACCGCATCGGACGATGTGACGCCGCAGAGGGCCATCACCCCAGTGCCAGCTTTCACGATGGCTGCGATCAGCGCGTCAATCGTCGCCGCAGGAACACCCGACGCATCCGACGCGGCGGCCACGGTGCCTTGACCGGTCAGTGCCGCGCAGAAGGCCATTTCACTGCCAGGCTTGGTGGCGATCCACTGGTCGGCATTCAAGCCCGTGAGCGAGCGACGCGCACCGATGTACACCAGCTGGGGCGCGCCCTCGAGCTTTGCACGCGCATCTGCCCAATCGAGCTGCTGCGGGACGGCATGTCCCCATCCATCGAGGAAGTCGGCGCCGAAGCTCAGGATCAACTTGGATGATCCGAAGGCAAGCCCGGGCCACGACACCCCGTAGGCTTTCTGATTGGCAGCGATGGTCGCTGACGGCACCAACGGATCGACACTCAAGTGGGGCGGCATGCCCTGCGCCGTCAACCACTGATCGAGGAACCCCGGAAAGGTGCCCGATTCATGGTGGTTGATGAACACGGCAGTTGCCGCCTGATTCTTACTCTTGACCTCACCGAGTTTGGTGGCCAACAGCTCGTACGCCTTGGCCCACGTGGTCGGCTTGAGCGCCGCCCCCTCGCGCAGCATCGGCGAGCGATACCGGTCGGGATTGTACAACCCTTGTACCGCCGACAACCCCGTCGCGCATATCGCGCCGCGATTCATCGGGTGCTCCGGGTTGCCCTCGAGCTTGATCGGCCGACCATCACGAACTTCAGCCAGGACGCCACAGGCCGACGCGCACTCACGGCACGTGCTCGCGTAATACTGCGACACGCCGGGCTGTGTGTTGTCGGGCGAGACCACATACGGGATCAGCTTACCCACCTTTTCAGATGAGCAACCCACCACCGCTGTGGTCGCGCCGGTCGCGCCTAAGATCTTGAGAAAGTCCCGGCGCTTCACGCCGGTCCCCGTTTCCGTACTCATGCAGTCACTCCGCTTCGGGCGGCTGCGCGTACCAACGGACGCGCAGAATGCACGCCCGCGATCCGCGATCGAGGGTCAGTAATGGCAAGTGGCGCAGTCGTAGCGCGCCTTCTTGGGTGGCAGTGCTTCCATTTCGGGCGTCACCGTCATACCGGCGAGTCGCGCACCTTCTGCGGGCTTGTAGCCGTTCACGTGACAGTTGATGCACCATCCCATATTCAGCGACTTCGCCTGCTGCACGGGAACGTAGTTCGTGTCAGGTCCCTGAGCACCCTGCTTCTGGATCTCGCCGTGGCAGGTCTGACAGGTCACACCAGCGTTGACGTGCCGCATGTGCGGAAACTGCACGTAGTCCGGCACCTTATGCACGCGATTCCAGGGAATAGGCAGCGAATCCTTGTAGTACTTCGCCACCTTCTGGATCTCCTTCGATCCAGGCTTCACGTAAGTATGGCATCCCATGCAGGTCTGCACCGACGCGTTACCCGGGTCAAGCGCCTTATTGGCCGCGCTATGGCAGTAAATGCAATTCATGCCCGCCTTCGCGACGTGCGGCGCGTGCACAAACTTCACGGGCTGCTCGACGCGCACGCCTTGAGACGACGACGCTCCACTGTACGCTGACAGGAGCGTCGCCGTACCGGCGAGCGCGAGGAAACCAGGAATCAAGGTCCACTTCTTTTTGACCGTCATCGACTTTGGCTGGGAAAGCGAGAATGATGAACAGGACTACACGAGACGCCGCGCAATACACATGTATCGCGCGGATTTTGCAAGCGCGAAGTATGACCAGCACCGTATTTGTACGCAAGTGCAAGAACGTGTTGCGCTCACGCGTCCGCGGCGATGATCGGCACCACCAAATCAACGACCATACACGCGATCTGTTCCCCGTTCTTTCAGCGCGACCGGCGGCGAGTCCACGTGTCGGCGTGCGAGGGCCACAAGTGATCGTCCGTCATGGAAGTCGGGTGCCGACGCACGGCTGGACAGGTCGTCCGGCAAGAGCGCGAGCAGCGCCCGACACTGCTGCGTGAGCCGCAAGGGCCACCACGAACTCAATGTCAAATGTTGTGCACCCACGGTTCGGACCAGCTGTCCAAAATGATCTTCCGGGGGACCCCAAATCCAGTGAAAGTCGTAAAACACCCGGGACTGCTCGTCCGGCGTGAGCCCCCAATGCGTCTCTTCGATGAGGTCTTTGCCGGCGCCGACCACAAGCATCACCGCCCCGCGGCCCGCCCTCACCGCTCCGGTCCGACGCGCGATGGCGCGCAGCATCGCCGCGGACACGTCGCCGGCCGTATCCAACGGATGCCGTTGGCGAAGATCCTCAAAGCGGACCGTCACGAGCATGGCTACACCCGTTTCTCCACAGGCGTCGGCCAGCTCGATCAATCCAGGGTGCTGGACCGGCAACCCCCACTGCGCGGGATAGACCCGAATAGCCGGAGCCCCTTCGTCCACCGCATCACGAAGTTGGTGTTCCCACTTGGGCCAGTCTGGGCGGACCATCGGGGCCGGCGCCAGCTGCCGCCGATACGGGCGGAGCGCAGCGTACAAATGGCGATTGGACGGCACCGGGTCGCGATGAAACGCGCCAGGCAGGTGCCCCACCCACGCGCCGGAGAACCCCTCGCGCTCCAGCACGCGGATCAGCACGTCGGGGGTGGGATGTGGCACGTCGCGGAAAGGATATTCCCCGATCCATGCGTTCACATCGACGGGTTGAAGCTCGCCCCCCTGGACGCGTTCAATGGCGGCCGTCATTGTGCAACCTCAGATATCGGTAGTGGTGACTTCGAGGCTGCGAGCGCCGCATCAAATGCGCCAGCCGGAAAAATTCGCACGGCATTCTGCCAGCGCATCTGCGCAATCTCGGCCTCACTGGCCCCCAAGTGGTCAAGCGCGAACAACTTGGTTAACGCCGTACACAAGGTGAGGTCAGCGGCCCACAAGATCCGAGAGGCGCCGATCCAACGGAGGGCCTCGTCGATCATCCCGCGGTCGATCCCGCTCCCCGACAGATCCATGACGATGTTGGGGTTATCAACAACGGCAGGAAACGTGTGTGCCCAGTCGCCTCCACCACCAATGTGCGCAAGAAGAAACGTGACGCGTGGATGACGCGTTGCCATCCGCGCCAGATCAATGCCATCAGACGCATCTTGATTCGGCCAGTCGCGCCGACGATGCTGCCAGATATGTTGCAGGATCGGCACGCCATGCTCCGCCGCCAGTTGTGCCACGTCGTCCAAGAGCACGTCGTCCGCTCGGCGACCGGCAGCCAGCTTGATGCCGATCGCGCCGCGACTCATGGCGTACTCGATTTCCGCGACCGCGTGCTGCGTGAAATTCGGATTCACGGCCACGTACGCGCGCACCCGTGCCCCCTGTGCCTCGGCGAAATCGAGCATCCATCGGTTGGCCTGCGACTGATCGGCGGGCGAGGAAAAATACGTGGGGGACGTATGCCCCCACGTCCCCAACACGGACGCCACGTGCGACAGCACCCCAATGCGGTCACCTGCGGCTAGCCGAG